>Ga0209398_1001822_pt1 | contig 10460 bp, 6 predicted proteins | sample AshMeaBigSpring_FD_184125 | JGI IMG/M metagenome (GOLD analysis project Ga0209398, IMG submission 184125) | Groundwater microbial communities from Big Spring, Nevada to study Microbial Dark Matter (Phase II) - Ash Meadows Big Spring (SPAdes)... | ecosystem: Environmental > Aquatic > Deep...
ACCATAATTTTTAAAGCGAAAGCTGTCTCAAAAAATGAGGCAGCTTTTTTATTTAAATGATAGGTAAAAAATCATTTTTTATTTTATTCAAATGAAATTAACCTGTTATTATTCTACCGTTTTGGTATCAAAAACCATTATGAGTGTATCAAATTCATCTAAAAAACGAAATCTTCGGCTCAAATTATGTTTTGAGGCGACAGGCTTTTACTGCCATTCTACTTTTGCCCTGTCAACAAATTAGCTACATCAATAGCTTCAACTTAAAAATCAAATCATGCAATTATTAAAAAAAATTATACAACCTGTAGTACTAAATGGGTATACAGATTTGTTACTCAGTATTCCAAGAATCGTTTGTGGGTACTTACTTACTAGCGATTTTGGTTCAGATAAGTTTGGTATGCCATGGTCTGACCCTGATAGAAACCTACAATTGTTTGAAGTGGTATTTTGGTTTCCTCAAGATGTGGCAGAATATGGAGGCATTTTTGCTATGTTTCCCAACTTTTTTGCATGGATGGCTGCTTTTAGTGAAGCTGTTGGCGGTTTGTTATTAGTTCTTGGTTTACAAACTAGAATTGCAGGAGCTTTATTGGTGGCAACCATGCTAGGAGCCATTTTTCTTCAACAAATACAAAGTGGATTGTGGAATACATTACCTGCACTAGGTTTTTTATGGGTAGGCTTTTATGCAACAATTTTAGGATCTGGAAAGTTTGGATTAGATTATTTCATCTTTAAAAAAATTAATCATGCAAAAAAATAGTATTTACATCGGCTTAATTATTTGTTTCATTAGTATAGTAAGTTGTGTTCAAAAAAAATATAAAAGGGTAGTGGTAGTGCAAGTAAATACAGCACATATTCAACAAAAAATAGATAGTGTAGGAATTAGGGGAAATGGGAAACCATTGAGTTGGCGAAAAGATTATCCAATGTATGCAGTTGTAAAAGATTCTATTTATACCACCACTTTTACTATTGAAACAGGATACAAATTTGTTGAGATAAAATTTTCAATGAATGGTGAATTAGAATTAAAAGATAAAGAAAATAGACGAGTTTATTTTAGTGAAGGGGATACTACATTCGCAAATTTTGTTTATAATCAAATGTAATTTATTTTTTAATGAATGGATAAGGTTTGTTTCCTTTTGCATAATGCCAAATTATTCGGTTCATTCCATCATCTTTACCACCATCTACTTCATTAAATAATTCTTCAAGCGATTCTAAAGCATATTTTTTTTCAATTCCTTTTAAAGCAGTTAAAGGTTTATTCATTTCATCTAATTGTACATTACTTGGCAAATGTTTATATGATTCTATATTTTTTGTAGTTGTAAAACAATCAAACATTGGTTCTGCTGTTGCATCAATAATATGCATGGGTGGAATACCCAAAATTTGTTCTATACTTCTTAACATTGAGGTTTGATTGTAGTGAGTAGTAACTACTTGTTTATTCGAATAAGGACTTAATACTAAACCAATAGTTCTATATGCAGAAATATGATCCCAGCCACTTTGAGAATCGTCTTGTGTAATAAATACTACCGTTGAATCCCAAAACCTACTTGTTGTAATTTTCTCAATAATTCTTCCAACAGCCAAATCATTATCAGCAACCATTGCATTTGGTGTTGGCCAACCAGGTGATGTGCCAGCAGTATGGTCGTTTGGCAAAGAAAGTATCATCAATTGTGGAAGTGTATTTTTTTGCTCAAATTCTTCCCATTCTTTTATAAAAACATCTGCCCTTAACTGATCGTTAAATACCATGTTATCACAGTCAGGAAAAGTAGGTGATATCCATTTTTTGATTGGCTTTATAGTGGTAGTATTGTACCAATTAGGCGTTTTTTTATTTATATAGAAATTATAGAAATCTTTCCATTTAAGTTGTTCATCGTAAATGGTTTTGCAAGCTTCTCCGTATATTCTAACTGTTTTTCCATAATTAGCTGCATGATTCCATATAAAACCTGTTTTATTATATACTAATGCATCTTCTTGTCTATGAGGATAACTCCTTAGCCAAGCCCTAACATTTTTTTCAACATAATCCGATACTATACCAGCATCTGTCCACTGATGTCCTTCTGCACTAGATTTTCCAGAGGCATAATAGTTATCCATCCAACCATATTTATCAGCAATTGCATGCATATTTGGCGTAATATTTCTTCCAAATACACAAAGTGTGCTATCGCCTCTTCCTTTTTTCATATCTCCAAAAACTTGATCGTATGTTTTATTTTCTTTAATAATGTAAACTACGTGCTTAAATACCGATGGCTCACCAATTCTTTCAGGCATTGGTTTTGGAGATACATTGCTTCTTTTGGGTAATTCAGTTGTCTCCATTCTTTTTATTAAATTCTGCTCATAAGCTAGTAAAGAAAAAGACCGTAGTTTTTGTGTCGTTGGAATTGGAATAATACTTACAGATGCTAATTGTTCATGTATCGATCTTGCTTTTTTTCTTTTGTTTATGATATTAGCACCTGTAGATTCAATGTTGGCTACTACAATTTTATTGTTTTGAATGGTAAGTCCACCAGGATAAGCTTCAGAAGGAATAAAACCTAGAACACTAGACTTATAATTTTCGAGTTCATTTACTTTTTTATTACGAATTTGGATAACTGCAATAGCATTGTCTAAGCCATTAGAAACATACAATTTTTCATTAGCTGGATCTAAGGTTAGTGCATTTGGACTACTTCCTTCTTTATAGAATTTTTTATTAAATATTCCTGTATAAATTTTTTCAACCACCTTGTTGTTTTTTGTATCAATTACAGATATGTAATCGCTAGAGCTATTACAAACATAAATGTATTGCTCATTTTTACTACTAATAATTGCTGTAGGGTGCAAACCTACATTTATCTCATTTACTGCGTTTCCATTTTCATCAATTACAGTAACTGAACCCGTTGTTGTTGCACCTGTTTCTGTAGACGTATATGCCTTACCCCATGGTACACCTGCATAATCTTTTGTAGTATCTGTAACTGTATAGCCAGCCCAATTTGTTACGTATAATTTTTTCTGTGCCTTTGCTATACCATATGGTGCAACACCAGTTCTACATTTCCAAATAACTTTTTTATCAGTCCATCTAATTTTTAATAATTCATTATTACCATTTAATACTAGGTATATATATGGAATGTTTTGCTCAATGGCAATACATATATCATTGGGTATTGCATTGGAAGCAGGTTTTTCGTTTTGAAACGTAATTTTATTTACATTCTTAATTTTACCATCCCATTCCGCATATATTAAATATGCTTCGCTTCCATTTCTCTGTGCAGCAGACCAAAGAATCAATTTTTTTTGTTGATATACAAATGTTTTAACACCAGAATATGTATTGATTATATTTTTAAATTCTTGATGATGTAGATAACCAAATCTATCAATAATTTTTGCTGTTTGTGTGTTTGCAATTGCAATTCCATATCTATCTTCGATAACCACCTCATGGTTTTTGGAAGATAAATTAGCAACATCTAATGCATGATTTTCTAAAGATGAATCTCCATAGTAAACTACTTTTCCTGCACTTTTTATGATTCTATTATATGGCATTAAAACATTGGTAGAATCGTGTAACTGTAACTTGGTAAATTCATAATTCTTTAAGTAGTTATTTAGGGCTTCTACTTTATCGGTATTAATAAAATTTACACCTAATTCTATAAACATTTTCCAAGCATTAGGCTGGTCAGGTGCGTTCCAAAATCTTACAGGTTTATTCAGGTTGTGTACTTGCTTAATTTTGGCTTCCACCATTTTTTTATCTGTTAAAGACATTGTTCCAACTCCATTCCATTTAGAAAATCGTTCGAAGTTGCCACTTATCATAGCTATTCGATTTAAAATTTCTTGAGAATATTCTTCCTCAATATTTCCATCAAAAAAAATGTATGCAGGGTATTGGTGGTATGTATGAATAGAAGGTCTATTACCACTAATTACAATTTTTAAATTTTTACATTTTATAATGTTTTGATGATGACTAAGTAATTGAATGAGTTCTTGTAAAGTACTAACAGCTTCTGTTTTTATATCTATCATTAATTGAAACGAATCTTTAGCGTAAAACATTCCATTGTTTTGATTAATAATTTTTTCAATTGGTTTCAAATAAAGATTTTCAAGCGTTCTATCTTTTACTATTTCTTTAGTACTGTGTGCAACATAAAGTTGATGATTATCTAAAATAATATCTGCTTCTATTGATTGAAAACCATTGTCATGTGCATTGTAAAAAGCATTGTTTCTACTATAATCATTATGAGAATGTTTCCGAACAAATAGGTTCTCTTTCGCATCAATTATTTGTGAAGAAATGCTTGATATGCAAATACAAAAAGAAATAAAGAGAACAACTAATTTTTTTTTCATCTTTTATTTAATAAGGAAGCAAATTACCTGTATTTCATTGCTGCAATTTTAATAGAACGTTATCTTTCTTTTAACAAATAAACAAGTTATGGTTAATAAAAAGTAAAGGCAATTTACCAACTCGTTGTAGCAGATACTTTTGACTTTATTTACCAAATCTAATTCTTAAAGAAGTAATGAAATCACCACTAATTCTTAAATGTATTCTTGTGCTGTATTTAATGTTTACAACCGCCTATTGTGCATTTTCAAAAGAATACAAACATTTTCATGTAACAAATTATTACACCCAAACTAACACTGTAAAAGGAAGAGTTACAGATGCTGAAAATATGCCTATACAAGGGGTATTGGTAGTTGTAAAAGGTACAAGTACAAAAGTAACTACTAACAAAGAAGGGATGTATGAAATTACAATTAACAAGCCGAATGAAAAACTTGTATTTACATGTATTGGCTTCTCTTCTGTTGAGGTTGAGGTTTTACTAAACAAAACAATTGATGTGGTAATGAAGCCCACCACATCTAATTTACAAGATGTTGTTGTTGTAGGATATGGTACCAAGGCTAAAAGAGATTTAACGGTTTCGGCAAAATCTGTTAAAAGTGAATCTTTTAATAAAGGAATTATTAGTTCTCCTGAACAATTAATACAAGGTAAAGTAGCAGGTATAAATGTAACTTCATCAACAGGAGAGCCAGGTGCAGCAATTAGTATAAGTGTAAGGGGCCCTGGTGGTGTTCGTTCTGGAAGTACACCATTATTTGTAATAGATGGTTTGCCTTTAGATAACTCAGGTACAGGAGGTGCAGGTAATCCCCTTTCTTTTATTAATCCTCAAGATATAGAATCTATAGATGTGTTAAAAGATGCTTCTGCAACAGCAATTTATGGAGCAAGAGGTGCTAATGGAGTAATAATTATAACAACAAAAAAGGGTAAGGTTGGAACTTCTATTTTAAATTATTCTACCAATATTACTAATTCTAAAATTGCAAGAAAATTACCTGTGTTTACAGCCGAGCAATACAAGTCTGAGATAGGTAAAATGAATGGAACACTTGTAGATAAAGGAGCTTCTACAGATTGGCAAGATGTGATTACAAAAAATGCTACATCGGTAGAACATAATATTTCGTTAAGTGGGGGTGCCGAAAAACTTACTTATTACGCTGCTCTAAACATGCAAAAGCAAGAAGGCATCATTAAGAAAAACGATTTAAATAGGTATAATGCAAGATTCAATGTTACTCAAAAGTTATTAGACAATAAACTCACCTTACAACTAAATTTAAATACATCGCATACATATAATTTAAGACCACCAGTTGCAAGTTTAATAGGAGATGCTATTTCTAATAATCCTACTTATGCCGCTTTTGATAGCGTTGGAAAGCCAGCTAGATATGTTGATATTAGTAATCCTTTAGTAACGTTAGAATTAGACCAAGACTATACAAAAATTAATAGAGTTATTGGTAGTATTACGCCATCATATAAAATAATGAAAGGATTAGAATATAAGATAAATTTTGGAGTAGATATTTCTAATGCTGTTCGAGAAATTCAAAGCTTACCAAGCACATTACCTTTTAGAGAAGGAAGATTAGACGTTATCAATACTTCAAACTATAATCAGTTGATTGAAAATTATTTAAGTTATACCATAAATGTAAAAGATCACAGTTTTTCTGCATTAGCAGGTCATTCATACCAACAAATAAAGTTAAAGGGTAGTAGCTTTAGTATCAATCGTTTCCCAATTTCTTCGGTTCAACCCATCAATAATCCAAGCTTAGGGCAAGATTTAACTTTAGCGAATAATAGACCAGGCGGTTATGCAGTAGAAAATGAATTACAATCTTTCTTTGGAAATGTTAATTACGGTTATAGAGGTAAATATTTAATAACAGCCAATTTTAGAGCAGATGGTTCAACCAAATTTGGAGGCAATAATAAGTATGGATTTTTTCCATCGTTCTCAGCAGGTTGGATACTGACTGAAGAAACTTTTATAGGTAAAAAAGTATTTGATAATTTGAAATTAAGAGCTGGTTGGGGTTTAACAGGAAACCAAGAAATTCCATCAAAAATTACACAAGCCTTGTACAATTCAAGTGTTTCTGCAACCACAAGTTACCCTTTAGCATTAACAGGAAATTATCCAGCAGGCACTACGTTTAGCAGAATTGCAAACCCAAACATACAATGGGAAGTTTCTAAACAAATCAATGTTGGGTTAGATTTTACGCTACTTAAAGGAAAATTATCTGGTTCGATAGATGTATTTAATAAAGTTTCAGACAATATATTATTAGAGGTTGTTCCTGCCGATCCAATTCAGCCAGCGGGAAGCGTTTGGACAAATGTAAAAGACATGAAGATAAATAACAATGGTTTCGAATTAGAATTGGCGTACACTGCATCAAAAAAATCTTTTACATATACAGTTGGAGCCAATTTAACACTTCTTAAAAATATTGTAAAAAATTCACCATACTCAGTTATACCATCTGGTTCTGCATCAGGGTCAGGTTTAACATCAGCTACTATTAATGGCTATATTAATAACCAACCAATTGGTACTTTTTATCTACAAGAGTTTATTGGTTTAAACGCAAGCGGCTTATCTGTTTATAGAGATATTGATGGCGATGGAATAGTTTCTGATAAAGATCGTATTACAGCTGGTTCTGCATTGCCAAATACACTTTACAATTTTTTTGCCAATATGTCTTACAAGCAATTCGATTTTGCTGTTAATTTTAATGGTATTGCAGGTAACAAAATCTATGATAATACTGCTAACGCTAATTTTTATAAAGTTCGATTATTCAAAGGGTTAAATACAACGAAAGAAGCATTACAATATGCTAACGAATCTACAAGTAATGCAGCACCAATTAGTACACGTTACTTAAAAAATGGTTCTTTTTTAAGACTTAATAATTTAAGTGTTGGATATAATTTAGATGTGAAGAAAACTAAAATTAGCAAATGGATTTCTAACGCAAGATTTTCAATTACTGGACAAAATTTATTTGTGATTACCCAATACGATGGATACGATCCTGAGGTAAATGTAGACCGTCAAATTAATGGTATTTTATCTTATGGTATTGATTATTTAAGTTATCCTAAAGCTCGTTCCTTTATTGTTGGATTACAAGTTACATTTTAATTAAAAAAATAATTATGAAGAAGAATATTTTAATTGCACTTATTGCGTCTTCGGTAGCAATATCTAGTTGTACTAAACTAACCGAAAACATTTTAGATGAATCGTCTATAACTGGTCAAACTGATAAGCAAATTGCTGATGGTTTAATTGCACCTGTATATGCTCTCTTGCCTACTATTTTTACGCATACCAATTATTTTGCATTACAAGAAATTTCAACAGATGAAGCTATTTTGCCTTACAGAGGTGGAACTGATTGGGGAGATAATGGTATTTATATTTCTCTACACAAACATGAAACTACAAGTACTGATCCAAATGTTAGAAGTACTTGGAATAATTTAGTACAAAGCATTGCTAGAGCAGTAATCGCAATTAATGCTTTACCAACTAATAATGATGCAAATGCTAAATTATATATAGCTGAAGCAAGAGCACTTAGAGCATATTATAACCTCTTGTTGTTAGATATGTTTAATATTACTTTCATAAAAGAAAAACCAAACGATTTTTCTGTTATTGTAAGAGGCCAAGATGCTGTTAACTACATTGCAAATGAGTTATTGGCTGTTGAACCAAGTTTAAGTACAACAAATGGTCCTGGAAGAATTACCAAAGCAGCCGTTTGGGGTTTGTTAGCAAGGCTTTATTTAAATGCTCCTGTTTATAGAGATAGATATGCCAATACACATGATTTTACAGCAGCTGATATGGATAAAGTAATTGATTATTCTAATAAAATAATCAGTTCAAATACCTACAGTTTATCTAGCGATTATTTCTCTATTTTTAACAACGATAACAACAGCAATAAGGAATTAATTTTTGCTGTAGATCAAAGAGCAGATTTAAATGGTCACAATAGATTAGCTTATTTTTCATTATCAGGCGATCAATTTCCTCTTGTTGCTTTTCCTAATGCAAATGGTACCGATGGACCTGGAATTACACCAGACTTTTATCGTACTTGGGTAAATGCATACGCTCCAATAGATCCAGCGAATGCTGATCCTAGATTTACAAAATTAAATCTAATTGTGCAAGCAGATGATACATGTATGAATGGGGCAGACTTTAAAATTAATAGGGGTATTTTAAGAGGGCAACAATATGGATTAATTAGACAAAGTGGTGCTTTTGTAAAATGTGCAGATGGAAGATTTAAAGTTGCAAAATTGTACAACGTAACAAGAAGTAGACCTACACAGCCTGTAATTTTTACAGAACAAATTGATTTTACAACAGCAGGTAGCGATTATAGTACAGGATTTAGGGTTGAAAAATATGAATTTAGTAGCAAATCTAACACAGGCAGAAATGCAGGTGAGGCAGATATTGCAATTGTTAGGTTGGCAGATGTTTATTTAATGAGAGCTGAGGCAAAACTTCGAAAAAATGATGTTGCAGGTGCCCTTGCAGATGTAAATATTTTACGTGCAACAAGAGCAAATGGAATAATTAAAGCACCAGCACTAACTTCTTTGAATTTAGACATTCTCCTACGAGAAAGGGGTTTTGAATTGTATTGGGAAATGCACAGAAGAACCGATTTAATACGTTTTGGTAAATATGAAAGTGCTTGGACAGAAAAAACAAATACTGATAAAAACAAACGTATTTTCCCTATTCCTCAAACTGCTTTAGATGGTGCTTCTAATTTGCCAGGATTTTTAAAGCAAAATCAAGGATATTAATAAACACTTCTTAGAATTTAAATAAAAAATGCTGGCTTATTTAAGTCAGCATTTTTTTTAAGTAATGTCATGAGTGAAGTTACTTTTCCAATTGATGTCTTATTAAACCGTAATTTCTTTACTCAACAAAACTTTCGATTTATCTGCACAATACATATCCATATCGTTCAATTTCGTTTTGCCTCTATTTGCTCTTGCAATTCTAGAAAATACAGACATTTCTTTATCGAATAAAAAGCGAAACAGTAAAACTGTATAAGATGTATGATGATGTAAAGAATCATAGTAATGACCACCAATTGCTTTTAGTTTTGGTAAATTATTCCAAGGAATAGAAGGAAAATCATGATGCTCGTTATGATAGCCTACATTTAAATTAATAGTATTTAATGGACCATAATAACTCTTAGTTTCTTGTTCTCCATGTGTTAAATAATGTTCCTGTACCCATCTTGCACCAAGTGGATGCAAGCCTACTGAAAAGAAAAAACTAGCCAATAAAAAAATCAACGATTTTATTCCTAAGAAGTAAAACAAAAATCCCATAAAGGTTACTTCTACAATAATGTTAACGATTGTCCAAGTATCAAACAAAGAAATCTCTTTTAATCTTGCAGGACGTAACATTTGAAACAAAGGATACAGCAACAACCAAATTGCTTTTCCCAATGCAGAATTATTAATTAGTTTGGCTTCCCAACGGTAAGGCATATCACCATCTAATTCTTCAACTCCTTGAAATGAATGGTGTTTAATATGGTATTTCTGAAACGATACAGCACTTGGTAACACCATTGGCAAATTAGCAATAATGGCTGCAATGGTATTCATGTATCTTTTTTTAAACACTAAGTTGTGAGCACATTCGTGTATGCATACAAACAAAGTGTGGCAAGCAAATGCACCAATTAAATAAGCTGCACCAAATACAAGCCACCAACTTTTGTCTTGTAAATAATAAGCCAATACAATTTGTAAAGAAACACAGAACACAATTACCAAAAATGTGTAAGGGTTTCGTCCAATTAAATTTCTAATTTCTGGATGTTCTGTAATAATTTCTTTTGTACGCATTTTGTGTGGCTCACATGCATCACTCCACACAAAAGAATCCATCTTTTTCATAGTAGCAGTTTAGTTTAATTTCTGATGTTGTGAA
>Ga0209398_1001823_pt1 | contig 10457 bp, 13 predicted proteins | sample AshMeaBigSpring_FD_184125 | JGI IMG/M metagenome (GOLD analysis project Ga0209398, IMG submission 184125) | Groundwater microbial communities from Big Spring, Nevada to study Microbial Dark Matter (Phase II) - Ash Meadows Big Spring (SPAdes)... | ecosystem: Environmental > Aquatic > Deep...
CTCGCGCGCGATGTACTGCAGGTGTTGCACCGGCCCCGTCAGGACTTCCATGCCTCGCTTCAGCACGCTGCCGGCGGCGCGGATGCCCGCCTTGTGCTGGTCGAAACGCAGCGCCGCCGGGTGGCGGCTCATGCCGACGTAGATCCCGTAAGGGCCATGGGCGCGGTCGGAATAGTCGAGCAGCACGAGATAGATGTGCGTGCGCCCGCCCCTGGCGGCGACACAGCGCGCCGCGGTTTCGTAGACCTGCGGCAGCCAGTCGACGTAGCGCATCGGCAGCCAGTCCGGGATCGCAGCCGCCGCGCGGTCCCAGAGCGCCGCGAGCCGGGTCTCGACGTTCATCGGCGGCTCGCCGCGCATCCAGAACTCATGCACGCAGTGCGCGCCCGCCTCGCCGTCCGCGGCGGCGAGCGCGGCGTCGAATCGCTGCGCGAGCTCCGCCGCGGACCGCGCGGCGAGCGGCCGCGCCGCCGGCACTTGCTTCCGCGGTCCGGTCTTGCGCATGGGCGGCAAGTGTATCAGACTTGGTTGAATGATCAATCAAGTCCCGACGGACACCCGCCGGCGGATCATCGAGGCGGCCATGCACCTGTTCTGGGAGAAGGGCTATGGCTCGACCTCCATCGCGGACATCCTTGCCCGCGCGGGGGTCAACAGCGGCAGCCTCTATCACTTCTTCCCGGGCAAGCAGGACCTCCTGATCGCGGTGCTCGACACCTACATCGGCGGCATCGACCAGATGCTGCTCGAGCCCGCCTGGCGCGGGGTGGACGACCCCATCGAGAAGATCTTCAGGCTGCTCGCGAGCTACCGCGAGGCGCTGCAGCAGACCGACTGCACCTATGGTTGCCCGATCGGCAGCCTCGCGCTCGAGATCCACGAGCCGGACCCGCCCGTGCGCGAGCGGCTGGCGCGGAATTTCTCGAACTGGACCGCCGCGATCGAGAAGCGCCTCGATGAGGCCGGCGACCGCCTGCCGCCCGGCCTGGACCGGCGTGCGCTCGCGGAATTCGTGCTGACCACGATGGAAGGCGGCGTGATGCTCGCGCGCAGTTATCGCGACATCGGCTACTTCGACCGCGCCGTCACAGAGCTCCGCAACTATTTCAACCGCCTGCTGCGACCGGCGAGGTCGCCGGCACGCCGCAGTCCACCACGACGCAAGAAGGGGAAATCCAATGCCTGAAGTCAACTGGCTGGCAGTGCTCGCCGCGGCCGTATCCGCATTCGTGCTCGGCGGGCTGTGGTACTCGAAGGCGCTGTTCCTGGGCGCCTGGCAGCGCGCCAGCGGCCTGACTGACGACCAGATGCAGAAAGGTCATCCAGGGGTGATCTTCGGCGGCGCATTCGTGCTGTCGCTCATCTCCGCCGCGGTGTTCGCGATGTTCCTGGGCCCCACCCCCGAGGTCGGGTTTGCGACCGCGGCAGGCTTCTCCGCGGGCCTGTGCTGGGTGGCGGCCAGCTTCGGCATCAACTACCTGTTCGAGCGCAAGAGCCTCTCGCTCTTCCTCATCAACGGCGGCTACCATACGGTGCAGTTCACGGTATACGGGCTGATCCTCGGGCTCTGGCAATGAGGCATGGCGCCCGGCATCACGCCACCGGACACTATTTTTTCGGCGCCTTGTCCGCAATCGCGAAGGTGGCGAGTGCCGACTCAAAGGTCTCGACGTCGCGCGTGAAGTAGTGCAGGAAGGCGGCGTCGTAGCCGACCAGGAAAATCCCCTGCGGCGAATTGGCGCCGACGATGATCGCCTGGTAGCGGACCGAGCCCATGTCCACCGATGCGCGGTAGGCCACGTGCACGCGGAATGCCGGCCTGCCGGCCAGCAGCGCGGGCTCGTTGGACAGGATCTCCATGTTCTGCAGCGAGCTCGCCTTGGCCATCTCGGCGACGTACTTCTCCGCCAGCTCCTGCGGCATCATCTCCGGCGTCGAGTCCTGCTTCAGCGCGCGGAACGCGTTCTTGTGCTTGCGGAAATCCACGAAGATCTGCTGCAGCCAGATGCCGTCCCGGGTCGCGACGGTTTCGTCGCCGAACGGCATCTTCACCCAGCGCCAGCCGGCCGGATACTGGATCGAGTAGCCGCTCGCCTTGTGCGTGAACGGCATTCCCTCGGCCACCAGCTTCCAGGCTGCAGCCGGGCCCGCGGCGGCGATGCCCAGCAGGAGCGCCGCGACGCGCATCGTCAACCTGATCATGGCTCCAGCTCCTTGCTCAATGCATCGATGTACTGGCGCGCATAGCCGCTCTGCTTCGGGTCTGGCACCAGCTCGACGTAACGGCGGAACAGCTCGAGGGCGCGCGGCTTGTCGCCGACGCGGTAATAGTGCAGCGCCAGTGCCTGCCAGCTCGGTCCGAACTCCGGGGCCTCCGCGACCGTCTTCTGGTACTCGTCGATGGCGCGCGCCGCGTCCGCCTCGCGCTGCGCCTCGATTTCCGCCTGGCTGCGCCGGTCCTTCGAGTCCTTCTTCGCCTTCTCGGCCCGCAGGCGGAAGCCCTCGGCCAGATAGAAGCGCGCCTGGGGCGGAAGCGTATCGAGCAGCTTCTCGTCTTCGAGCAGGAACACCAGCACCTTGCCATTGCCGGCTCGGTGGATCTGCTCGAGCGCATTCATGCGTGCGCGCAACGTGACGGCGCGGTAGCGTTCCACATATCTCTCGCCCGGCGGCGGCGACTCGCCGCCAAACTCGATCAGCGTCTCGACGCGGTCCTTGACGGCCGGGTGGCTGGCGAAGAAATAAGGCCCCTGCCCGATGTGCCGTGCCGTCAATTCACGCTCGAGCCGCGCGAATGCCTCGGCGCCCGCGCGGGCGTCATACCCGACGGCGACCATGCGGTCGAACCCGCCGCGGTCCGACTCGCGCTCGTAGGAGCGCGAGAAGCCCGCCATGCTCGAATAGCCGATGATGGTCACGAGGTCGGGCGGCACGCCGAAGCCTGCGGCGGTGAGACCTGCGAGCAGCGTGATCACCGAGGCGCTCTTCGCGGTCTTGACGTGCCGGTACATGTGGTCGGCCGTCACGTGCGTCCCTTCGTGGCCCAGCACGGAGGCGAGCTGCGCCTCGTCGTCGAGCCGCAGCAGCGTGCCGGTATGGAAGTAGATCCCGCCGGTCGCGACCGCGAAGGCGTTGAACTCGGGATCCCTGAAGGTGCGCACCCGCAGTTTGCCCTTCATTTCCGGGAACATCCGGTCCGTCACTTCCTGCAGGTAGGCGTTCAGCTCGGGATCATCGAACAGGATCTCGCTGTGCTCGATCTGCCCCTCGAACTTCTTCGTCTCGAACTCGATGCGCTCGCGCTGCTCGGCCTCCTCGATCGCGAGCGCCGTCCCGGCGTGGATCAGGAGTGTCGCGGCCAGCAGGATGGTCGGTTTCATCGACATGGCGCCCGTCAGAACGGCGGGAAGTTCACCACGCTGCTCGCGGGAAAGCCCTTGAACATCTGCGTGACGACCTCGAGCGCGGTCTCGGGCTTGCGCAGGTCGGTACCGGTCATGCCGAAGACCTGGGCGCCCGTCCGGTTGTTGAACCACTTCACGGCGCCACTCTTCAGGTCCACGATGCCCGCGAACACGAAGGTGCCGCCACCGCCGACATAGGCGCCCGCGGCGGCGGCGAGGAATTCCATGAACGCGGCGCCGCCGGTCTGAGCGACCTGCGCCCCTGCGATCAGGAACGCGTACTCCGCCTCCGATGCCTCGGCCAGGAAGCCGAGCCCGTCGCCAAGCGTGTAGTCGAAATTCGTCTTCTTTTCGGCCCAGGCCTTGCCGCCGTACTGGAGCAACGGGATGGCCGTGTTGCCGATGATCTTGAACAGTTCCACGTGCTCGCGCAGCAGCCCCTGGGTCGCGCCATCCAGCTGCGGCAGCGCCACGACCTGGAATCGCTCGTCCTGCTGCAGCATCCGGATGGCCGCGTCGCCGAGCGCGAACTTCGCGGTCTCCGTCCAGTCGGGGACGGCCTCGATGCCTGACACCGATTTCTGGTACACGGTGAACTCGACCGGCATCATGACGATGCGCTTGGCGCCCGCGCGCGGCGCGACGGCTTCGCTGGTCGTCACGGGCGCGTCCGGCACGGCCGTCGCGTCGGGTGAGACGACGGCCTCGGCTGCCGCAGCCGGTTCGGCGATGGCTTCCCCGGGTGCCGCGAGCGGGCCCGCGGGCTCCGGCTCCGCCGCGATGGGTTCGGGTGCCTCCGGTGCCTCCGCCGGCACTGCCGGTTCCGGCAGCGTTGCGGGCTGCTCCTCCTGAGGCGGCGCGGCGGGTGCTTCGGACGGAGGAGGTTCCTGCGCTGTTGCGACCCACGTGCACAGCCACAGGCTGGCCGCGGCCAGGACTTGGGATCTTGGTGGCATGTTCATGGTCGGGGACTCCCGCTTCCCGGCGAAAACCTACGCCATCGCCCCTGCTTGTCCAGCCTCCCCGCCTGCCGCAAACAGCGGCGGCAGCGGGCAATGCAGCACCGCGCAGATCGCGCGCAGCAACTCGGACTCGGCGACGGTCATGCGCTGGTCGTGCGAAATCGTGCGCACCAGCGCCTGAACCAGCAGCTCCTTCGCGGCCGGCTGCAGGCCATCGAGGCGCGTAAGCGCGTGGTCGAGGCGCGGCGGCCAGTGGCCCTCGCGCTTGAATGGCGGCCGGACCTGCGGCAGCAATTCCTCCATGCCGATCTCGTAGGCGCGCCGGGCCTCCGTTTCGTCCTCGCTGCCGTGCATGGCGAGGATGGAGAACAGGATCTGCAGCTCGTTGCGCGTCCCGTGCAGCGTCAGCGAGCCCGCGACGCGGCGGCGCGGATCGAGCTCGTCCTGCAGCTGCACCTGCGAGAGCTTCCGCATCGCGTAGGCGAACACCGAGATGCGCCCCTCGCGCGTCAGCAGGCCGTTCAGGCACTTGAGGAGCGCGATGCGCTCGGTGCGCGGCAGCGGGTGCAGCGCCGCGAACACCTGCAGCAGGGCCGGCATGCGCTGCACCGCGCCGAGCGTGTCCACCTGCGGGAGCAGCTCCACCACCGCGTCGTGGAACTCGCCGCCGAGCTGCGCGTGGACGAATGACAGCTGCCGCTGGCGCCCGTCGGTGGTCGGGTCGAGAGCGAGCGCGAGAAAGAGCGCCGCGGCGCGCTCCGGGTCGCGCGCGAGCTGACGGATGCCGGGTGGCAGCGAGGACAGCAGGCCCTGCGCCTGCAGCACGTGCTCGGTTCCCGGGTTGGCGACGAGTCCCGCGACCGTCGCGGGCGCGAGCACGATCGCGCCCTCCAGCAGGCCGCCGAGCTTCGCGGCGGCGGCGGCTTTTGTCCCGGCGCCGCCGATCGCCTGCGCGCGCTCCTCGTTCATGCGCTGGCGCATGACCTCGAACTCCTTCGGGTCGAAGCGCGGGTCGATTTCGCGGATGCGCTCCTCGAGCGGCGGGTGGGTCGCGAAGGCGCGCTGCACGCCAGAGGCGAACAGCAGGTGCGCCACTTCCTCCGCGTCGGTGTCCACGAACCGCGAGCCGACGCCGAGCGCGCCGATCTTCACGAGTGCGCCGCGCAGGCCGTCGCGATCGCGCGTGAACTGGATTGCGGAGGCGTCCGCGAGCGACTCGCGCTTGCGCGACACCGCGGCCTGGATCAGCCGGCCGAAGAAGAGCCCGATCCAGCCGAGCACGAGCACGATCACGGCGGCGAGCGCGATGACCGCGATCGCGCCGCCTCCCTTGCGGTTGCCGCTGCTGCGCGGCAGGTGCCGCAGGACGAAGCGGGCGACCATGGCGACGACCGTCAGCCCGAACAGCATGCCGATCAGCCTCGTGGAGAGCCGCATGTCGCCATTCAGCACGTGGCTGAACTCGTGCGCGATCACGCCCTGCAGCTCGCTGCGGTTCAGGTTCACGAGCGCGCCGCGCGTCACCGCGACCGCCGCGTTCGCCGGGTTGTGCCCGGCCGCGAAGGCGTTGATGCCGGCCTCGCGGTCGAGCACGTACACCTGCGGCACCGGGACGCCGGAGGCGATCGCCATCTCCTCGACCACGTTCATGAGCCGCCGCCGCAGCGGGTCAGTCGTGTCCGCCGAGATGCGCGTGCCGCCGAGCGACTGCGCGACCGCACCGCCCCCCGCGCCCAGCGAGGCGGTGCGCACGAGGCTCGAGATGAAGATGGTGCCGAGCACGACGATGGTCGTGACGACGATGACGAGCGGATAGTCGTCGAAGCGTACCTCTTCGGCGGCCAGCATGCCGCCGTCAGGGCTGGTCAGCACGCTGACCGCGACGACCACGACCGCGTCGATGGCGACGACGATGGCGCCGACCGCCAGGATGAACAGCAGCACCAGCCAGCGCGACAGGCGCCGGGTTTCGGCCTGCCGCCCGAAAAAGTCCATCGCTCAGCCCGCGGCGCGGATCAGGTGAAACTGACCTTCGGCACTTCGCGCTTCTGCGGCGACTCGATCTCGAGCAGCTGCGCCGGCAGGAAGTTGAACATGCCCGCGATGATGCTGTTCGGGAACACCTCGCGCCTGTTGTTGTAGCCCATGACGGAGTCGTTGAAGGCCTGGCGCGCGAAGGCGACCTTGTTCTCGGTCGTGGTCAGCTCCTCGGAGAGCTGCATCATGTTCCGGTTCGCCTTGAGGTCCGGGTAGGCCTCGGCGAGCGCGAACAGCCGGCCGAGCGCGCCGGTGAGCGCGTTCTCGGTCGTGGCCAGGTTCTGCACCGCAGCGGCGTCGCCGGGGTTGGCGGCGGCGGCTTTCAGGCCGCTGACGGCGGCATTGCGCGCGCTGATCACGGCTTCGAGCGTGTTGCGCTCGTGCGCGAGGTAGCCCTTCACCGTCTCGACCAGGTTCGGGATCAGGTCGTGGCGGCGGGTGAGCTGCACGTCGATCTGCGCGAAGGCGTTCTTGTAGGCGTTGCGCGCCGTGACGAGGCCGTTGTAGATCCCGACCACGAACAAGACGAGCAGGACGATGATGCCGAGGATGATCCAGCCCATGACGGCCCTCCCTGTCAGATGCGCGGATGATACTCCATCAACCGGCGGCCAGCCGGCCGCGCAGCCAGGCGGCGATGTCCTGGATTTCCGGCGGGCAGACCTGGTGCTGCATCGGGTACTCGTGCCACTCGACGGCGTAGCCGAGTTCCCGCAGCCACCCCCGCGCCAGCGCGCCGAGCTGCACCGGCAGCACCGGGTCGTACAGGCCGTGACACATCAATATGGGCGTCGCGCGGTTGGCGTCCGCGAGCTCGCCCGCGAGCGTCGCCTGCAGCGGCAGGTAGGTCGACAGGCCGATGATGCCCGCGAGCGGCTCCACGTGGCGCAGGCCGGCGTGCAGGGCGATTGCCCCGCCCTGCGAGAAGCCCGCGAGCACGATGCGGTTCGAGGCGATGCCCGCCGCGCGCTCGGCGGCGATGTAGCGCCCCGCCAGCGCGACGGATTCCCGGATGCCCTCCTCGTCCGCGCGCCCTTCCGCCGTGAGCGTCCTGATGTCGTACCAGGCACGCATGCGCATCCCCATGTTGAGCGTCACCGGGCGCACCGGCGCATGCGGGAACACGAAGCGGATCGCGGGTGACGCCGGCGGCTTCAGCTCCGGCACGATGGGCACGAAGTCGTGCCCGTCGGCGCCGAGGCCATGCAGCCAGATCACCGCGGCCGCGGCCTCCCCGGCGGGCGCCAGGACGACGGCGTCCGAAGATTCCTCGAGGCGGTGGGTCATCAGCAGCTCTCGTACTTCCAGTTGAGCGCCTTGCCCTCGGCCAGCCACTCGATCGCGGTGGCCAGGCGGCGCCTGCGCGTTTCCGGCTGCTTCGCCCCGGTGATCCATTCGACGTATTCGCGCTTCTTCGACGGCGGGAAGGCGTCGTAGGTCGCCTTCGCCTTCGTGTTCCTGCGGAGTCCCGCGGCGAGGTCGGTGGGAATTTTCAGTGGCGGCCTCTTCGTCTTCGCCGCCCTCGGCACCTTCACGCCCTTCTCGTTCAGCGCGACCGCCGCCTTCGCGTAGCGGACGAGCACGGCCTGCGCCGGCAGCTCGCCCACGGAGCGGAACTTGCGCCCGCCCATGCTCGAATCGCCGGCTCTCGGAAAGAGCCCCGCCGGGTCATCCATCAGCTTCTGTTTCCAGAAACCGAAGCTGGCGTGCTGCTTGAACGCCGCCATGGACGCGACCACGCCCTGGTACTCGAAATGCGGCACGCCCCACTTGATCGTCTCCTCGATCTTCGGGCAGGCCTTGTGCATGGCCGCGCGCACGCGCGCGAGGATCGGCCGCGCGAATTCGCCGGATTTCGCGATGTAGGCGTCCACCGCCGGGTTCTTCATGACCCGGGATTCTAGCGCGTCAGCCGATGCGGAATCCCGGCAGCGTGCGCAGCACCGGCCAGAGGCCGAGCGCGAGCGCGGCGAGCGTCACCGACCCGATCACGACCGGATCCGCGGGAATCGACAGGCTGGCGGCCGCGCGCCCGATCTCCGGCGCGAACTGCCACACGAGCGCGGCCGCGGCGACGCCGATTCCGGCGATGGAAATGCCGTTCGCCCAGGCTTCGCGCCGCAGCCGCCGGCGCACCGCCTCGCGCCGCGCCTCGAACTGCGCCCGCAGGTCCGCGCGCACCGGCGCCGCCGCCGCGAGGCGCGCCTGCACGCGCGCCTCGAATCCCGCGCGCGCGTCGAGCCCGGACATCGCCCGGCGCAGCCTGACATCGAGCGCCGCCATGCCGGCGCCTTCGTCGCTCATGCGACCTCCTTGCCCGCGATGCCGAGCGCCGCGGCGAGACTCGCGCGCGCCCGGTGCAGGTGCGTCTTCACGGTGTTGACCGGCACGCCCATCATGGCCGCGACCTCGTCCACCGAGCGCTCGTCCTGATAATAGAGTATGACCGCCTGGCGCTGCTTGTCGGGCAGCGCCTCGACCTGGCGCCAGAGCGCGGCGTCGGATTCGACGGTCGCCGCCGTGGCCACGCCCTCTGCTTCCTCCTGCACGGCCGGGTCCGACAGCGAAACCGACCGCCGGCGACCGCGCAGCGCCGAAATTGCGGCATTGCGCGTGATCGCGTAGATCCAGGTCGAGAGCTGCGCCCGCCCGTCGTACTTCGGCAGCGCCTGCCAGAGCTTCACGAACACCTCCTGGGCCAGGTCCTCGGCCGCGCCGCGGTCGCGCAGGATGCCGTACGCGAGACCGAACACGCGCCGGCGGTAGCTGGGCACCAGCCGCTCAAAGGCCTCCTCCGCCCGGCCGGCCTGGATCAGGGTCGTGATCGCATCGTCGGCCGGCATTCGGGTCGGACCATCTCCACGGTTGATACGCAGCGGCGGTCCGCCGGGTTTCAGGCGATCTTAGCCTGCGCCGGTGAAACCGCGCCGCCCCGCGCCGCGTATCAACGGGCATGAACGGGTCGCACCCCTCCCTCGGGCCGGATGGCGGCATGATGCAGGCCATCGCGGTCTGCGTCGCAGGCTGGCTGGCCGCGGACGCGGCGAGGGCCGACCTGGCATTTTTCCGCCAGGCACTGGCAATACTTTTCAACTTCTGAGAATCCGGAGATCAAGCTGATGGACCATCAATCAATCGCCGTGCTCATTCCGATCGTCGGGATCGTGTTCGGCATCGGCATCGCGGCCGTCTCGATCATCGCGGCGCACCAGCGCAAGCTGCAGCGCTACGAGCTGCGCCACAAGGAGCGCCTCGCGGCGATGGAGAAGGGCCTCGAACTGCCGCCCGAGCTTGCCGAGCCCGTCGAAGACGAGCGCAAGTCGAACGGCCTGCGCAGCGGCATGATCGGCGTTGGCGTGGGCGTCGTGCTCTACTTCGCGCTGCGCGAGGCCGCTGGCAGCGACGTCGCGCTGTTCGGCCTGATTCCGGCCGCAGTCGGTGTCGCCCAGCTCATCTACTACTTCGTCGAGGGCCGCAAGGCCTGAAAATAGGGGACGCATCCCTATTTCCGGAAATGGGGATGCGTCCCCTATTCCTGTTCAGATCGTGAGGCGGACGCGGGTGCCGCGCGGGGCGCGCGGCTCGAGCGTGAGCGCGCTGTCCGGGCCGAAGCAGAGCCGCAGGCGCTCCGCCACGTTGGCCAGGCCATGGCCGGGGCGCAGCTCGATCCTCGCATCGCCGGGTCCGCAACCGTCGTCTTCGACCTCGATGACCAGCCGATGCCCTTCGCGCCAGGCGCGGATGTCCACCGTCAGCGGCGCCGGCGGCCTCATGCCGTGGCGGATCGAATTTTCTATCAGGGGCTGAACGACGAGCGCCGGGAAGCGCAGGTCGCGCAGCGCCTCCGGGATCGCGAGGCGGTAGCGGAACTGCCTGTCGAAGCGCAGCTCGCAGAGCTTCAGGTAGCGGTCGAGGAATTCCATTTCGGCGCCGAGCGTCATGTTCGACACCCGGCCGCTGCGCAATGCGATCTGGAGCAGCTCGCCCAACCGGCCGATCGCGTCGAAGGCGCGGTCGCGCTCCCCGGTCTGGACCAGGCCCGCGATCGCATTCA
>Ga0209398_1001826_pt1 | contig 10450 bp, 5 predicted proteins | sample AshMeaBigSpring_FD_184125 | JGI IMG/M metagenome (GOLD analysis project Ga0209398, IMG submission 184125) | Groundwater microbial communities from Big Spring, Nevada to study Microbial Dark Matter (Phase II) - Ash Meadows Big Spring (SPAdes)... | ecosystem: Environmental > Aquatic > Deep...
GCTAAACTCCCAATGACATTTCCTGCGGCAATCGGTCAATGTCCGATATATTACAACTATAAAAGTACCGGGCGCCCCTGGATTAATAAAGATAGTTATACTTCAGGATATATTGACATAGAAAATAAGCCGGCTTATCCTTTTGGTTTTGGATTAAGTTACACGACTTTTGAAACCGGTTCACCTCAATTGTCTAAAGAAAGGTATAGTTTTTCTGATACCATAATTGTTTCTGCAAAAATTAAAAATACCGGAACAATGAAAGGAAAAGAAACTGTACAGCTTTATTTGCAGGATGAAATTGCTTCTGTTACAAGACCGGTTATTGAAATGTGTGGTTTCGCTCAGGTCGAATTGACTCCTTCTGAGGAAAAAATGATACGTTTCAAACTGACCAGTAAGGATTTAGGCTTTTACAATTCAGATAATCAATATATTACAGAACCCGGTAAATTCAGGTTATTTGTGGGTAATAGTTCCGATAACTTGAAAAGTGTTTCTTTCGAATTGATTAAATAATACATTAATTCCATGATTAGAAACAGGTTATTTGGCGTTTTTTTTGGTTTATTTGTGTGTTATCTTCTGACTGCTCAGGTCAATCCTGTTGAGGTTTCAATAAACTGGAAAAAGTCAATCGGTAGATTGACTGCTGACCATTGGGGTATAAATGATAGCGGGAATGGCTTCAATTTTTATAATCAGGCAATGGCAGATTTCTTTTCTCAATATAAGCCGGGTGTTGTCAGGATTCATCATGCAAATCTTGTTCAGAAATTGGTAAACACATCAACACAGCATTGGGACACAGTAAAAATACGTTCCATGTTTGAGAACCTGACCAAAACTTATAAACATGATGGACGAATAATGTTTACATTTGACAATTGTCCGGATTTTATAAGTAAGACTTTGCCGCTGACAGTTGACCAGGAAGATAAACTCGCTCATTTCTTTGCACAATTTCCTGTTATTATTAAAAAAATGGGATATCGTGTTGACCTGTATGAGTTTTTAAATGAAAAGGAAGGTCTTTATTCGAAGGATTATAATGCATATTGGAGACTTTTGAATAAGATTGCTGTTGCAATGAAGACTGCTGATCCTACTGTAAAGTGCGGTGGTACAGCTATGAATTATCCGACTTCAGATGTATATAGGGGTTATATTGACAATTGTCACATGAATATGGACTTTGTTTCTTGTCACATGTATGCTCGCGGAGCACCGGGAAAAATTCCTAACTCTTATGATGATGTTTTCACAGGAAAGCGTGCATACAGAAATCAGAGTTTAAATGCAGCTGGTATCAGCAAATATCTGAAAAGTAAAAAACTGAAAAACATGGAGGTTATATTGGATGAATTTAACGTGCAGTATGTTTGGACACCTTATGAACCAATGCATCATAATTTCAGAGGTGCATCTTGGATGGCGTGTTTTGTGAAAAATGTCGCATTACAGGGTGTCAATGTTATGAATATATGGAATGCAGATGATGGAGGTAGTTATGGAATTATTGGCGAAAATTACTTTTCAGCCCCTGCAAATCTGTATTTATTAAGTAATCCATACCTAAGAGGTAAAATACTTCAATCGGACGATTCTACAAATCAGGTAGAGATAATTCCAATAAGAAATGCAAATGGCTCAAAAAGTTCATTATTTGTTAATCGTACAGCTAATACTGTCGATTTGATAAATCTGAATAAAGTTATGCAGGTCAGAAAAATGGCAGAATTAGTAGGATTTCGTTTAGATTCAACTACCAGGGTTCTTAATGATAACATTTATCCTACTTATAGAATTGATACAATAAATAGCGTTACACCTGTCATAAAGTTAAATCCGTGGGGAATGTTATTGTTGACAAACAATGTAAAAGGCATAGATAATCAGAACAGAGACTCAGAATTACAAAAATCTAATAGAAAATTAAATAAAAAAATAAACACAAAATGAATTTCAGAAAGAATATAAGTTTAATATGCGGGCTTTTATTTAGCCTCGTGCTGGATGCTCAGATCAATCCTGTTGCGGTAAATATTAGCTGGTCGAGTCCGTCTGTTGGTCAATTGACAGCAGACCATTGGGGTACAAATGATAGCGGAAGGGGGCATACTTCTGTGAATACTAACATGGCAAATTTCTTTCAGGTATACCAACCGGGAGTAGTGAGAATTCATAATAAGGGTCTGGTTCAGTCATTAGTCAATACAACGACACAACAATGGGATACGGTGAAAATACGTAGATTGTTTGTCAATTCTCTCAATACCTATAAACATGCAAAACGCATCATGTTTACTTTCGATGATTGTCCGTCGTTTATAAGTACCAATCTGGAAAACAAACTGCCATTGACTGTAACACAAGAAGATCAGATAGCAGCCTTTTTTGCTCAGTTTCCGGTAATCATCAAACAAATGGGTTACAAAATCGATTTATATGAATTTTTTAACGAGAAGGAAAGTGCATATACTGATTTTGGAGCTTCGAGTGGTTATTGGAGAGTTTTGAACAAAATTGCAGTTGCAATGAAAGCTGCAGATCCGGGTGTAAAGTGTGGAGGTCCTGCGTTGAGCTATCCTTCGAGTTCTATGTACAGAGGTTTTATTGACAATTGCAAAGCAAATATGGATTTTATTTCAATCCATACTTATGCTCGTGGAGCACCCACCACTCCATATTCTTATGATGATTTATTTGGTTATATTAATTCAGCTTCGACACATGCTTACCGAAATCAGGCAACGGTTGTGGGCGGAATAAGCACCTATTTAAAATCAAAAAATATAACTAAATTAGAAGTCATTCTGGATGAATTCAACGTACAGTACGTTTGGGCTCCATACGAACCTATGCACCATAATTTCAGAGGAGCAGCCTGGACTGCTTGTTTCATAAAAAGTATGGCATTGAAAGGTGTTAATGTGCTGAATAACTGGAATACAGATGATGGTGGATCCTATGGTATGATAGGTACAAACTATTTTTCAGCTCAGGCAAATTTGTATCAACTGAGTAATCCTTATTTAAGAGGAACCATGTATGACTCGAATGATGCTTCTGATCAACTAGAAATGATACCTGTTAAAGCTGCCGATGGAACAAAAAGTGTGCTGTTTATTAACAGAACCGGAAGTGTTGTAACACTGACTTACGTTGATAAAGCTATGGGTATTGTTAATGATATGGCGCTTCTCAAAGGCTTTCGTATCGATTCAACCACCCAGGTAATTAATACAAATCCTTATCCAACATACCGAACTGATATTATTTCGCCTGTTACAAGGAATATTGAAATTAATCCTTGGGGAATGGTGTTGCTGACAACCAATCTCACAACAGGAGATGGTTTGTCTGTCCCGAATGTCAAATCAAAGGTAACTGTATATCCTAATCCAACAAGAAACACATTAACTATCGATACAGATCATAATCAGTTTAATGTAGAAATTCTTAACAATCTCGGAGAGACTGTTTTCCTTTCTAAAAACAATAAAGACCTGAGTATTGCCACTTTGCCTGTAGGTACTTATTTCCTGCGTTTCCGGACAAAGTCAGATCTTTCAACATTAAAATTTATCAAACAATAAACTGGTTGTCAATTTAACAAATGATTATGCTCATATGAAAAAAATATTTTTTTTCTTAATTTTTTCTCTCGTAGTTTTAAATGCATATTCAGAGATGTTTATGTTAAATCCCTATAGCCGTACGCATGTTCAGCCTCTGAACGGTAAGTGGAACGCTATTGTTGATCTTTATTGCAGGGGCGAAGTTTTAGGATTTTATAAAAATCTTAAACCAGTTGGTAAAACCGATTTTATAGAATATAACTTTACAAGTGCATTTAGATTAGATGTTCCGGGAGATTTTAATTCCCAACTTCCGGAGCTGAAATTCTACGAAGGCAACGTCTGGTATCAGCGTACTATAAAAGTTGATAAAAGTGCAGACAAAAGGCAGTTTCTTTATTTTGCAGGCGCTAATTACCTGACAAAAGTATGGTTGAATGGGAAAGAGCTTGGCCTGCACGAGGGAGGCTTTTTACCGTTTCAATTTGAAATAACTGCTCTGGCACAAAATGGTGAAAATGACCTGGTGGTCATGGTGAATAATAACCGTAAAAAGGATAATATACCAGCACTTAATTTTGATTGGTGGAATTATGGCGGTATAACACGCGATGTTTTTCTTGTTCAGACACCAGCTACCTATATTTGTGATTATTCCATTCAACTGAAAAAGAATTCATCAACCCTTATTTCAGGCTATGTTACACTCAATGGAAATAATCCGGTGCAGAAATTTGAAGTCATTATTCCTGAATTAAAAATTAATAAATCGTTCAATGTAATTAATCAGGGAATTGCCTCATTTGAAATACAGGCAAAACCGGTTTTGTGGAGTCCTCAATCGCCAAAGTTGTATGACGTCATTATTGTTGCAGGTAACGATACTGTCAAAGAGCAAATAGGGTTCAGAACTATCGAAGCCAAAGGAAATCAACTGTATTTAAATGGTAAGTCTGTTTTTTTGAAAGGAATCAACTTTCATGAAGAAATCCCACAACGAATGGGACGGGCTTATTCTGATGCGGATGCAGCTATGATATTAAACGAAGTAAAAGCATTAGGTTGTAATTTTATCCGTACTGCACACTATCCTCAAAACGAAAGAATAATTTCAATGGCGGAAAAAATGGGGCTGATGATATGGTCTGAAATTCCTGTTTGGCAGGGGATTGACTTTGCGAATGATGTTGTTATGAAAAAAGCAGAGTTAATGCTCAAAGAGATGATTTATCGGGATAAGAACAGGGCATCTGTTATTATTTGGAGTGTTGCCAATGAAACATCACCGTCTTCAGAGAGAAACAAGGTATTGATTGGATTGACAAAAGTAGCCAGAGCGCTTGACAATAGCCGCCTAATTGGTGCTGCATTTGATAATATAAAATATGATAAGGAAAATACTACATTTACGCTGAATGATACTTTGATAAATTATTTGGATTTAATTGGTATTAATAAATATATGGGTTGGTATATGCCCTTCCCGGTAAACCCGGATAAGATAAAATGGAATGTGGCTTTAAGTAAACCATTAATTATTTCTGAATTTGGTGGAGAAGCACTGTATGGCCAGCATGGCGAAAGTGATGTAGCATCGTCGTGGAGTGAGGAATATCAGGAAAAATTATTTATGGATAACCTTACCATGTTTCAAAATATACCTAACCTGTGTGGTACTACACCCTGGGTATTGTTCGATTTTAGATCACCTTTCAGATTACACTATGAAAACCAAACTTATTGGAACCGCAAAGGCCTGCTTTCTGATAAAGGTTTGCGTAAAAAAGCATGGTATGTAATGCAGAGGTATTATAAAACAAAGTAGTAAATAATTAAGAACCAGATAAATTAAAGAATTTAATTTCATGAAGAAAACTTTTTTTATAACAGCAGTAGTGTTGATGTTGACTTATGCAGATTTAATTGCTCAGAATAATGTTCGTGAGCGCATTTCAATAGATAGAGACTGGCGTTTTCATTTAGGAGATATACCCTTTCCGATTATCACCGGCCATGATATGACCTATTCGAACGCAAAAGCAGGAAAAGCCTGGGGCGCAGCAGCACCTGAATATAATGACAGTGACTGGCGACAGTTAAATGTACCTCACGACTGGGCTGTGGAGCAACCATTTGACTCAACTGAAAATGTATCTCAGGGATATAGAAAACGAGGTGTTAGTTGGTACCGTAAAAGTTTTACGCTATCACCAATGGATAAAGGTAAACATATAGAATTGCAGTTTGATGGAATTGCAACTCACTGTACCATCTGGTTAAATGGTATGCTGATAAACCGGAATTATTCAGGATACAACTCTATCTATATTGATGTTACAGCGCTGGTGAATTACGGCGATAAACAAAATAAACTTGCCATCAGGGTCGATGCAACTCCACAGGAAGGTTGGTGGTACGAAGGTGCAGGGATTTATCGGCACACGTGGTTGGTTAAAAGATCAGCCACCCATATTGTAACAGATGGTGTATTTGCCAATCCGATAAAAGTTGGTAACGATAAATGGCAGATTCCTGTTGAAACTGAGTTAGAGAATTCTGGTTATGAAAAGTCGAACGTAGAAGTGATAGTAGGGCTTTACGATAAAACATGGAAAAAAATTACAGAACAAAAAACCTCTGTTACAGTGCCTACACTTGGTAAATCAACTGCGCGACTTAATTTAAATGTCTCCAATCCAAAACTCTGGTCTGTTGAACAGCCAACACTCTATAACGTAAAAACTGCGATTTATAAAGACGGAATTCAGGTTGATTCTCTTCTTACTACTTGTGGATTCCGAACCATTCGTTTTACTGTGGATTCGGGCTTTTATTTAAACGACAAATTCGTAAAAATTAAAGGTGTTTGCAATCATCAGGATCATGCAGGAGTAGGAGTTGCGGTGCCGGATGCCCTTTGGGAATTCAGATTAAGAAAGCTAAAAGAAATGGGCGTGAATGCATACCGTTGCTCCCATAATGCAGTGTCCAATGAATTCCTGGCAGCATGCGACAGTATGGGTATTTTAGTGATGGCCGAAAACAGAAATTTCAATATATCACCCGATTATATGCAACAATTGGTTTGGATGGTCAAGAGAGATCGTAATCGCCCCAGCATTATTCTATGGTCCGTATTTAACGAAGAACCCATGCAGGGTACAGAGAGTGGCTACGAGATGGTGAGGAGAATGAGTGCTGTAGTAAAGTCGCTGGATACAACCAGACCGGTAACCTCAGCATCGAACGGAGGCTTTTTTACAGAAAAAAATGTTGCGCATGCAGTTGATGTTATTGGTATGAACTATCAATCCAAACTATATGATCAGGTTCATCAAACATTCCCAAATACACCTGTAATAAGTTCTGAAGATGGTTCGGCATATATGGTAAGGGGTGAGTATGTGACAGATAAATTAAAATGTACGCATGATTCCTATGATACTCAAGCTGCACCCTGGGGTGAGACACATCGCAATAACTGGAAAAACATTGATCAAAGACCATTTCTCGCAAGCACTTTTATCTGGACAGGTTTTGATTATCGTGGTGAGCCACAACCATACGTCTGGCCTGCAGCAGGTGCAAGCTTTGGATGTTTGGATCAATGTGGCTTCCCGAAAGCAGCATTTTATATCCATCAGGCCAATTGGACAAATCAACCTGTTCTTCAACTAATTCCACATTGGAACTGGCCTAAAGACAGTATTGGAAAAAATATAAAAGTAATGGCAATTACTAACGCCGAGCAGGTAAAATTATACCTGAATGGCAAATTAATAGGAAACAAAAAGGTAGATAAATATGAAATGGTTACGTGGTACGTCCCTTACAAGCCGGGTAAACTTGTAGCAAAAGCTTATTCAGGTAAAACAGAAGTATCAAAAGTCGAAGTTGAAACCACCGGTGAGCCCTACAGCATTGAATTAATCCCGGACAGGACTCTTCTTAAAGGAGATGGAAACGATGCGATACCAGTAACAGTGAGAGTTCTTGATAAGAAAGGTCGTCCTGTTCCCACGGCAAATCTTCCAATAGAATTTGAAATAAAGGGAGATGCTGAGATAATCGGTTTAGGCAACGGTGATCCAAATTCTCATGAAGCAGAAAAGGGCAATCGTAGGAAACTGTTCAATGGTTTAGCACAGGTAATCATTCAAAGTAAATACGATGCAGTGGATAATATTTATTTGACAGCAAAATCAGCTGGACTTATCTCTGCACAGACGAGTATTCGCTTAGCAAAATAGATTATAGCTCCAGAGAATTAAAATCCTTAAAAATAATTCGTCATGAAATATAGTAATATGTTGATATTATGTATTTTGATTTCTTTGTCAACTATTGTTCATGCGCAAACAAAACCTTTAAAAGTAGCCTGTGTTGGCAACAGCATTACACAAGGTGCTGGTATCAAAGACCAATTTCGCGATTCATATCCCGCTGTGTTGGGGCGTATGCTTGGCAATGGTTATGATGTCCAGAATTTTGGGAGAAGTGGCGCAACTTTGCTGCGTAATGGAAACTATCCCTATTGGAAAGTGCCTGAATATCAAAATGCAAAAAGTTATAATCCCGATATTGTTGTCATCAAACTGGGCTCAAACGATTCTAAACCACTTAATAAGGCTTTTTGGTATGAATTCGAAAAAGATTTATCGAATATGGTTGATACTTTTAGATTATTGCCCTCCAAACCCAAAATCTATTTGTGTTTGCCTGCGCCCGCATTTGGTTTTGGAAATTTTGGCATTACCGATTCGGTGTTGATAAATGTGATTTTTCCGCAAATTAAAAAAGTTGTAAAAGCAAAGAAAACTGAACTGATTGATTTGCACACAGCACTAATTAACAGCTCCGATCTTTTGCCAGACCGCATTCACCCCAACGAGGGCGGGGCTGTGCTTATTGCTAAAACGGTTGCCAAAGGGCTTACGGGTAAAGAGTATGAGTTTATACCTCAGGCTTTTGCGGGAAGGAAAGGTGATTGGAGGGGCTTTGAACGTTACGATTTTTCGTATTATGGTCGAAATGTCACTGTGGTTGCACCCAAAAATGCGGCTAAAGGAAATCCATGGATTATGCGCCCGGCTTTTTTCGGAGCTTATGCACAAGCCGATTCTGCTTTATTGACCAAAGGTTTTCACGTTGTTTATTTTGATGTAACGCATCTTTATGGCAGTCCGAACGCTCGTAAATTATTCAACGGTTTTTACGATTATCTGGTAAAAAAATACCAGTTTTCCAGCAAAGTAACACTCGAAGGTTTGAGTCGCGGTGGGTTGTTTGTGCAAAACTGGGCGGTGAAAAATCCCGAAAAGGTGGCTTGTATCTATGTAGATGCACCTGTTTGTGATATTAAAAGCTGGCCAAGCAGAAAAAACGCAAAGCTTTGGAGTGATTTTCTGAAAGAATATAATGTCACTGATGCACAGGCCGATACGCTTAAATGCAATCCTATTGATCAGGCGGTTGAGTTGGCTAAAACAAAGTTGCCCATTTTGAGTGTTTGTGGCGATGCAGATAAAACTGTTCCCATGCTCGAAAACTCGATGGTGGTGCGTGATAAAATGACTGCTGCCGGTGGTTCCATGCGCCTTATTTCAAAACCGGGAGTCGACCACCATCCACATAGCCTTACCGACCCAACTCCAATTGTGGATTTTGTGTTACAACATCAACCAGACTATTTGCAAAAACATCATATAAATTTACGTGGAAATCTGAATAATTCCCGTTTGATTTTTGAGAACGAAAAAGTGGGTCGTGTAGCATTTTTGGGTGGTTCTATTACCGAAATGTATGGCTGGCACAACATTGTAATGGAGCAACTGAAACAACGATTTCCGTATACTAAATTTGAATTTGTGGAAGCCGGAATTGGTTCTACCGGAACTACCCCCGGCGCATACCGTATGAAAAAAGATGTGTTGGAAAAAGGCAAAATCGATTTGCTTTTTGTAGAAGCAGCGGTAAATGACCATGGAAATGGATTCGATTCCATTGCTCAAATTCGCGGCATGGAAGGCGAAGTGCGACAAGCTTTGCTTAGTAATCCAAACATGGACATAGTGATGCAACATTTTATTTATGATGCATTTCTTCCTGAATTAAATCAGGGAAAAACACCTGCCGTAATTCAGAATCATGATAAAGTGGCTGAATACTACAAAATTCCGTCTATCAATCAGGCGCAGGAAATAGCCGAACGCATACAAGCCGGAGAGTTTGACTGGAAGCAATTTGGCGGAACGCATCCCGCACCGCTTGGACAAAAGTATTACGCAGCTGCTATCGAATCGCTTTTTGACCAAATGTGGTCGGTTTCCTATCCCGACATGCAACTGAAACCGCACGAATTGCCTGCAACTCCGCTCAATGCATTTAGCTATTTCAACGGAAAATTGGTTGACCCACGCGAAGCAAAAGTAAAAAAGGGATGGACGTATGAATCGCCGTGGACACCAAAAGAAAAAGGTACGGTGCGCGAAAAGAACCAAAATACAGCTATACTTGAAGCATTGACTCCCGGAGCTGAATTGAGCCTTAAATTTGAGGGTACAGGCATTGGTATTTACTGCCTTGCCGGCCCTAATGCCGGAATTATTGAATATAAAGTGGATGGCGGCAAGTTCAAAACACTGGATTTATACACCCGCTGGAGTGGCAATTTATATATTCCGTGGGTGTATATGTTTGAAACAGAGTTGAAAGACACAAAGCACAAACTAACCCTCAAAATGTCAGCCGACAAAAATACCAGCAGCAAAGGAAATGCTTGTCAGATTTATTATTTTACGGTGAATGGGAAGTAAATGATAATAGTAAATCATTCTTTGCAAACGTCTCAAATACACATATTAAAACTG
>Ga0209398_1001830_pt1 | contig 10440 bp, 7 predicted proteins | sample AshMeaBigSpring_FD_184125 | JGI IMG/M metagenome (GOLD analysis project Ga0209398, IMG submission 184125) | Groundwater microbial communities from Big Spring, Nevada to study Microbial Dark Matter (Phase II) - Ash Meadows Big Spring (SPAdes)... | ecosystem: Environmental > Aquatic > Deep...
ACCCGGTTGCGGCTGTCGCAAGGCGACGGCTCACCGGTCGCGCAAGGCTGAACTGCGGCGCAATGGCGCGCATGTGCGCAAACCAGGCATCGCGCGGTGCGATTGCGCCCGCTGTCGGCGTAATCATACGCGTCAGCACGTCATCCGGCGCCGCCACGAATTCGCTGACAACCTGGTCGAACCAGGTTGGCTCCTCGACAAAGACAAGATGACCGCTGCGTGCGCGAATGGTCAGGGCGGCATTGGGTAGATGCGTCAGTGCAAGGGCAGCGGCCGTGACCGGCAGGATGCGATCCTGGGCGCCCCAGATCACCAGGGACGGGGCATGGATCGTGCGCATTCCTGTTTGCACCCGCTGCAGTTCACGTGGATCGATCCCGCGCACGCTGGCGTAGGTGCGCAGCAAGCGCAGAAACGCATCCCGTGCGCCCGGTAGATTCGCCATCACGTACGCGCGGTCGATGTCGGCTTCGGTTACGGCAGCGGAGTCGGCGACGCACTGGCGAATTGCGTGCGCCGTGCGCGTGCGGTCGGGACGCGTAAGCACTTCGCCCAGCCCGGGCAGCGTCATTAGCCGCAGCGCCCAGGCGACATTGGGCGTCGTCCCCGCCGGGCCAACCAGCACGAGCGATGTCGCCAGCTCCGGCCAACGCATGGCAAATTCCAGCGTCACAGCGCCGCCAAGCGAGGAGCCGATGATCGTAGCCGATGTCATGCCGACATGCCGCATGAGACCGCGCACCGCCCCGGCCAGAAGGTGCAGCGTATCGGGCGGAAAGGTGGGGGGAATCCCCGAACGCCCGCACCCCGGCAGGTCAAGCGCCAGCACGCGATGCGTGCGCGGCAGCGTGTCGAACTGCTTCCGCCACACATCGACCGAGCCGCCGATGCCGTGGATCAGCACGAGATTGGGACCAGCGTCACCCTCCAGCCAGTAGCGCAGACGCAAACCATCGACGACAGCATACCGATCCGCTGGCAGTTGCATTGCACACCTCTCACTTGAAAGTTGATGGGGGACAAAGTCATCAGTCCCCCATCACGGCGCACGTCCCTCCCATTTTAGATCGGCATTGCCATCGGTTCAACCACACTGGCGGACTCAATCTCGTTGACGGCCTGGGCGGTGCGGTGTTCGTGGCGCGCCTCGGCGATGAGGATGGCGCGGTCGGCGCTCCAAAAGAAGTTCTCCTTGCCGATAATGGCGTCGAGGCCAGCGCGCTCGAGCATCCGCATCACCTTCGGGTGCAGCGCCGCCAGCATCAGCGTCTTCCCCTGCGCCGCCAGTGTGTCGTGGAGCGAGTGCAGCGCCTCGATGCCGGAGAGGTCGATCAGCGGCACCGCGCGCATCGACAGGATCAGCGTGTCGACATCTTCTTCGCGGGCAAAGGCTTCGTTGAAGGTGTTGGTAGCGGCAAAGAAGAGCGGGCCGGTCAGGAACGCCACACGGATGTACTTGCAGTCAGTCTTGAGATCCATACCGCGCGCACGCATCCGCTCAACATCGACGCTGCGGATATCAATCTCCAAATTTGCCACCTGGTTGATAAAGATGCCCGCCGACAAGATGCCGCCGATGATGATTGCCTGCGTCAGGTCAAGCGTGATCGTCGCCAGGAAAGTGATCAGGAAGGTCGCAATGCCGGTTTTGAAGCGGTGCGAGAACATAAAGCCGATGGCGTCCCACTCATTCATGCGCACCGCCGTCACCATCAGCACGCCAGCGAGGGCCGCCAGCGGCACCTGCGCAATGACCGGCGCCAGCAGCAGCGCCGCCGCTAGCAGCGCCAGCGCGTGAATGATGCTCACCATGCGCGTCTGCCCACCCGACTTGATGCCGACCGACGAACGCGCAATCGCCGCCGTCGCTGGCACACCGCCAAAGAAGGGGATGATGATGTTGCCGACGCCCTGCGCCACCAACTCCTGGTTGGCTTGTAGCCGCACCCCCGTCATCTTTGAGCCGACGGCGCCGCACAGGAGCGACTCCACCGCACCGAGCGCCGCCACCGAAAGCGCCGGCACGATCAACTCATCGACGCGATCCCAGGGGATGGTATCCAACGTCAGCCGCTGGTCGAGCAGAATCGTGCGCGGGATGTCGCCGATGTGGGCAACGGGCCACTGCGTCACCACGGCGACCAGGGTGGCGACGATAATGCCGATCAGCGAGCCGGGCACATAGCGATTGAAACGCGCCGGCCAGAAAAGCATGATCGCCACGACCAACAAACCAATCAGCACAGTCGTCCATTCCGGCATGAAACCGCCGCGAAAGTAGCCCAGGAACTTCATCCCGGCCGACTCGGCGCCTTTCGTGCTAACGCCCAGAAAGTTGTCGATCTGCCCGACAAAGATAATAAAGGCGATCCCGGATGTAAAGCCCGTAATCACCGACGACGGGATGAAGGCGACAAAGCGCCCCATCCGCAGCAGGCCGATGACGAGGATGAGCACGCCGGCGATCAAGCCGGTCATCCACACGCCTTCGACGCCGACGCGCTGCGCAATGATGATGAGCACGGCGCTCATCGCCCCGGTCGGGCCGGAGATCTGATACGGCGCGCCCGACAGTGCGCCGATGATCAATCCGGCCAGGATCGCCGTCACCAGCCCGGCCGCAGCCGTCGCGCCCGACGCCACCCCAAAGGCCAACGCCAGCGGCAACGCCACCGCTGCCACCGTCAACCCGGCCAGCAGATCCTGGCGAAATATCGTGGCGTTGTAGCCGCTGAATTCGCGCCGCCACAAGCCAAGCAATGATAGTCGCTGCATGATTCACTCGCTTTCCTGCCAACAGACTCGCACCAATAAAAAAACAGGCCGGTCGGGTCAGACCGGCCTGTGCGCTCCCCTGGTGAGGGCAAAGCTCAATTCAGGCTGTTTGTTTTACTCCGCAGCGGGCAAATTGTCAAAGCGACACGTCGCCGGCACGCTGCACGGCGGTTCTGGTCGGTGAATTCACTGTGCAGCATGCCAGGGATGAGGTGGCGCCGGCGCTCAGTGACAGCTTGCCATGTGATAGACAATGTCGGTCGCCGAGAGCACGCCCATCGGCTTGAACTTGTCGCCCACTGGCTCCACCGCCACCACGCGGTGGATGTGGCGCTCGATCAGCAGTTCCATCACCTTCTCCAGGCGATCTTCCAAACGCACCGTCACTACGTCGGCGTTCATGTAGGCGCGCACCGCCTGCTGTTGCCAATCCGGGCGTTCATAACAGGCGCGCACCAGGTCGGTGCGGGTGATCACGCCGGCCAGAAAGCCCTCGCCATCGACAACTACCAGGGCGCTGATGTTATTTTCCTGCATCGTGCAGGCGGCGTTCATCAATGTAGCGGTCGGTTTGCAAGTGGTGACGCCAAAGCGTTTGGCTTCGAGCACGGTCATATCTTTCATGGGGAGCGCCTCCTAATCAGTGAGGAAATACACGAAGAATTAGCGCCATTGTACCGCAGGATCAGACAGGCGGCAACCGCGCGTCAGAGGTGCAGCCCTCGCCGCGCGGTTGCCGCCTGCCTTCACTGACGCAGCCGGACGATCAGCTTGCGCAGAATCGCTTCCTCCTCCGGCGTGACTTCCTGCATTGGAGCGTCCTCGGCGTCGAGGATCGTTGCGCCGAGTTTGCTAAAGGCGAGGGCGCGCAGGTCTTCCTCCAGTGGGTCGCGCACGCGGTGATCCTCGACGATGCGCCCGTCCTGCATCCGCAAGATGCGCTGCGTCGCCTGCGCCACGCGGCGGTCGTGTGTCACCACGGCGATGGTGGTGCCCTCGCTGCGATTCAACTCACCCAGCAGTTGCAGAATTTCCCCACCGCTCTGACTATCGAGCGCGCCGGTTGGCTCGTCGGCCAGCACCAGCTTGGGGCTGTTGGCCAGCGCCCGCGCAATGGCGATGCGCTGGCGCTGGCCGCCGGAAAGCTGGTTGGGCAGGTGTTTGGCGCGCGGCGCCAGGCCGACAAGTGTCAGCAGATGCATGGCGCGGTCGCGGCGTTGCTTGCCGCTGGCGACGCGCCCTTGCATCGGCACTTCGATGTTCTCCAGCGCCGTCAGCGTCGGGAGCAGGTTGTGAAGCTGGAAGATGAAACCCACTGTACGGGCGCGAAAATCGTCGACATTCTTGAGCTTTGCCAGGTTCTCGCCGGCCACCCAGACCTCGCCCTCCGTCGGCTGGTCGAGTGCGCCAAGCATGTTGAGCAGTGTGCTCTTGCCACAGCCGCTCGGCCCCATGATCGCCACAAACTCGCCGGGACCAACCGCCAGGTTGACATCATCCAGCGCATGAACGGCTGTCTCGCCACTGCCATAGGTCTTGCTCAAGTGGAGCGTTTCGATCAACAAATCGCGCATCGCCGTCACCGTTGCTCTGGCCGAATGTTGACAAAGGCCGTCATGCCCCAACGCAGCAGCGGGTCAAGCTCCGCCACCTCGACATCGACGGTGTAGTTGGTGCTGCCCTGCACCGCCGAACTGACCGGCGCCACCGACGTGACGGTGCCGGTGAAGATGCGGTCGGGCAGGGCGTCGAAGGTCACTTCAACCGTTTGCCCAGGGTGAACGTGGATGACGTCAGTCTCGCGCAAATCGGTCGTTTCGACGTGCATCTTGTTCGTGTCGCCAAAGAGGAGCGCCGCGTCGCCGGGATTGACGATCTCACCCGGGCGCACGTTGACTGCCCCCACCTGTCCGGCAAAGGGCGCCCGCACCTGCGTCAACTGGAGTTGCGCTTGTGCGCCATCCAGCGCAGCCTGGGCCGACGCCACGCGCGCCGCTGCCATTGCGATGTCTTCGGCGGTGGCGCCTTCCCGCAGCCGATCCAACGCAGCCTGGGCACTGGCGATCTGCGCCATTGCTGCGCGCACATTCGCTTCCGCGCCGGGGGCGCGACTCTCCGCCGCGCTGACGCCCACGCGCGCCAGGTCGATGGCACGCGCTGCGACAGCCAGTTGCGCCGACGTCGGCCCCTGGAGGATGGCAGCCTGTTGCGCGTTGGCGGCCTCCAGGTTGGCAGTCGCCTGCGCCAGCGCCAGCGACTGTGGCAGCGAGCCGATCGATGGGTCGCCTTTGACGATGTTATAGGCGGATTGCGCGTTGCTCAAAGCAGCTTCGGCCTGGGCGATGATGGCGCGGGCCGCCAGCCGCTCCTGCTCGGTCGGGTGGCTGGCGACCTCGGCGTAGGTGGCCTGCGCCTGCGCGACCTGCGCCTGCGCTGTCTCCACCGCCGCCTGGATTTCCAGCAGCGCCGCGCCGGCCACGGCAACCTGTGCCCGTGCGGTTTCCACCGCGGCCTGTGCGGCGGCGAGTTCGGCGGCGGTGGCGCCGGCCTGGAGTTTGGCGAGCGCGGCTTCGGCCTCGCGCACGGCGGCGGCAGCGACACCCACCTGCCCTTGCAGCACGCTGTTTTCCAATTCCAACAGCAGGTCGCCGGCGGCCACCGCATCGCCGCCAGCCACGTGGATGGCGGCAACCGTGCCCGGCGTCGCCGGGCTGAGATTCGCCCAGGTGATCGGCGTCAGCTTGCCCGACGCCCAGATGATTTGCTCCAACTCCTGCTCTTGCGCAGCAGCGGCGACGGCAGCAGCCTCCCCGGCCGCCGTCTGCTGTGCTTGATAGTAGGTGTATCCCCACCAACTCGCCGCCCCCAGGACGCCAATGACGAGAACCCAGGTAATGATGCGTCGCATAAGTCGACTTCTTTCTACATTATTTATTCGTAGCGCAATGCCTCCGCCGGTTCGAGCTGGCCGGCGCGCCAGGCAGGATAAAGCCCACCCAGCACGCCAAGCACAGCCGCCGTGACGAAGGCAGTTACAAAAATCTGTACGTTCCACGTTGCCGAGACGAACTGGCTGGCATAGGGCGCCTGGACGATCAAGGCGATGATGCCCACGCCCAGCACCGAGCCAAAGACCGCTGCCACCAAACACAGGAACAGACTCTCCAGCAGCACCTGCCCCAGGATGCGCCGCCGCCGCCAACCGACCGCCCGCAGTGTGCCGATCTCGCGCGTGCGCTCAAAGATCGACATGATCATCGTGTTGGCGACGACGATGCCGCCGATGAAGAGCGCCAGCATCTGGATGGCGTTGAGCATCCCTATGCTCATTTGCATGTCGTTGGTGTTCTGCGCAAACTCGCTGCTGATGCTGGCGCGCGCTTCAGGGAAGCGGGCGTTGATCATCGCCACGACCTGCTCCGCCTGCGCAGGGTCTTTGACATCGACAAAGATGAAGGTGACTGCACGCGGGCGCCCCATGATGCGCTGCGCCTCCTGCAGCGCCACCATGCCGCCCCCATCCTCATAAGCGATGCCGGTCGCCGTGATGCCAACGATGCGATAGCGGTTGCCGTTGAGGTCGAGGGTATCGCCCACGCCCGCCTTGTAGGTGTCGGCGGCAATCTGACCGATCACGATCTCGTTGGGACGCTGCATGTAGCGCCCTTCCACCAACTTGTAATGGCGCATCGCCGGGCTGTTCGGGTCGAGACCGGCGATCAAAAACATCGGCATCTCCGGCGAGGTGATGAAGGCCAGCATGTACGGGCTGACGGTCGCCACTTCCGGCATCGCGCCGATCTGCCGCACAACGCGTTCATCGAGACTGCTCAGGCTCATGTCGGCCACCTCGCGCTGCATGACGGTGATGTTGCCAGCGCCGCCGCTGCCCGCCAGACTATTGAGCTGACCCATCAAGCCTTCGACCAGCCCGCCGAGCATAACGAGGGTGCCCACGCCGACGCCAATGCCCGCCGCCGACAGCAGTGTGCGATTGCGCCGCCGCCACAGGTTGCGAAAGCTCTGGTTGCCGATGCGCGCCATCACGCCCTTGATCTCGGTGGCGCCGCCGCCCTCATAGCGCAGCGCCTCCACCGGCTGCAAGTTGGCCGCCGTCCACGCCGGGTAAATGCCGCCGATCAACCCCAGCGCCAGCGCCGTGACCATGCCCTGCATGACCAGACTGGCATCGACGGCGCCGGCCAGCATGACGCCTAGCCCTGGCGTCTGCGCCACCAGCCAGGCCAGAAACGCCCCTAGCGCCACGCCAATCACGCCGCCAATCAGACTCAGCAGCACCGCCTCACCCAGGATCATGCGCAGGACGCGCCACTTGCTCCAGCCGACGGCGCGCAGCGTGCCGATCTCGCGTGTGCGTTCCAACACACTCATCACCATGGCGCTCATCATGCCCAACCCGCCGATCAAGATCGCAATCGCCGAGACGCCCCAGGCAAAGCCTTGCAGCGAGGAGGTCCACTGCTCACTGGCGGAATAGCCGCTGGCTTCGCTAACCGTGATCTCCTTATCGAGCGTCTGGATGCGCGCAATCGCGGCCTCGGCGGTGGCGCCTTTCCGCAGCCCGACCTGGAAGAGGCTGACTTTGCGCTCCTTTTGGGCGATACTCTGCGCGTCTTCCAGCGTCACCACTCCGCCTGACTCTTCCATCCCCTGACCGGTCTCGTAGATGCCGACGATGCGGTAGGGGACACCGTTGACGCGCAGGGTATCTTCTACACGCTTTTTGAGCGCGTCGGCGCCACGCCGCCCCAGGGCGATCTGTCCGCCGCCAGTGACTGGCTTACCCTCAACGATGCGGTAATGATCCATTGCCACGCTGCCGGGCGGATAGCCATAGATTAAGAAATACGGCGCCTCGTCGAATGCGATCCAGGTGAAGACGCCCGGATCCACATTGCGCACATCGGAAATCGTCTCGATGCGGGGGCCGAGCGTCTCGTCCAGGCTGCTGAAGACAACATCATAGGCGTTCTTCTGCGTGATGAGCAGATCATTGTTCAACCCCAGCGCGTTGCCATAATTGTCAGCCATGCCGCTTGCCATCGCACCTAGCGACACGACCGAAGCCACGCCCACGGCGATGCCGAGCACAGTCAAGAAGCTGCGCGTGAAGCGACGCCACAAGTTGTGAAGAATTAACATCGTCGAGTTCCCCCCTCCCTGTCTTCAGATTGTAGCCTGCATTCTGAACGTGCTCAACTGTCGACCGGACAGGTTATTTTAGAACAAGTCTAGATATTTCCCGAAACCGATCCTGACATCCATCGTCCGGCAGCCTGACATCGTATGTCTTCCAACGAATGAATTTGAATCGCCTCTATTCATCCAGTACAATAACTGTGTTCCGGATCGGTAGCTCAACGGCAGAGCAGGGGGCTCATAACTCCTTGGTTACAGGTTCGAATCCTGTCCGATCCACTGAAACGATCAAGCGACATCAAAACCCCACGGCGAAACCCTGGGACGACTGGCGTGAACATGTGTAATCCTACCGTAGTACAGACGCGATACACTGTTACCGCCAACCTTTTCACTCCTCCTCACAACCCGCTATAATAGCCGCTCATGAGTCGTAGACGGCGAGGTTTCGACCCGGTGCGTTTCGTGCGCACGACCGAGGGACAATTGGTGATCGGCTTTTTCGTCATCCTCTACGCCGTCGGCGGCGCGCTGATCTGGTATTACTACGGGCTGGGCGGGGCGATTGCCGGCTGGCTCTGCATTACAGGTGGGCTGTTCTTTTTCGTGCTGCTCTACGCGTTAGTCTCGCTTGCCGGCTGGTGGGCGGATCGGTGAAAGCAATCTCCAATCTCGGTCGTTGCCGGTAGAGACTGGAGATTAGAGATTGTCAGGTAAGGGGAAACGGTTGCTGTTATGGGACGCAAAATTTTGGTCGGGGTGGCGTGGCCGTATGTCAACGGCGAAAAACATATCGGACAGATCGCCGGCGCGTATTTGCCGCCGGACATCTTCGCTCGCTTCCAGCGCATGATCGGTAACGACGTGCTGATGGTGAGCGGCTCCGACACGCACGGCACGCCGATCATGCTCAAGGCCGACGCCGACGGCATCCCCTACGGGGAGTTCATCGACAAATATCACGGCCTGTTCGTGGACGGCTGCCTGGCGATGGGGCTGACCTTCGACCTCTACACGCACACCGACACGGCCAATCACTGGGAAGTCACCCAGCAGATGTTCACGCGCCACTGGGAGACAGGCTTCGTCTACAAGGACGTGCAGCGCCAGTGGTACGACCCCGTCGCCAAGAAATTCCTAGCCGACCGCTACGTCGAGGGCGAGTGTCCCTACTGCGGCTACACCGATGCGCGCGGCGACCAGTGCGACAACTGCGGGCGTATCTACGACGCGCTGGAACTCAAGAACCCGCGCTCCAAGATCAGCGGCACGACCGAACTGGAGATTCGCGAAACCGAGCACTTCTTCCTCGACATGGCGAAAATGAACGCGCCGCTGCTCGAGTGGATTGCACAAGGCAAGGAGCATTGGCGCCCGAACGTGATCAACTTCACGCGCGGCCAGCTCGAACTGCGCGAACTGCGCGGGCGCGCCATCACCCGCGACCTGGACTGGGGCATCACGATCCCGATCGGCGACTACCCGGACAAACGCATCTACGTCTGGTACGACGCTGTGATCGGCTACCTGAGCGCGGCGGTCGAGTGGGCCAAGTTGAGCAGCGAGCCGGAGGCGTGGCGCCAGTGGTGGGACGCCGATGTCAACCCCGACGCGCATCTCTACAACTTCATCGGCAAGGACAACATCCCTTTCCACACCATCATCTGGCCGGGAATGTTGATCGGCTACAACGCTGGCGCAACGCACCTCAATCTGCCCTACGACGTGCCCGCCAACGAGTATCTGAACCTGCACGGCGGCAAGTTCAGCACCAGTCGCGGCAACGTGATCGGCTGGAATACGGTGCTGGCGCAGTTCCAACCCGACGCCTGGCGCTACGTGCTGACGGCGATGGCGCCCGAAAGCGCCGACGTAGAGTTCACATGGCAGGATTTCATGGATCGCGTCAACAACGAACTGGTCGCCAACTGGGGCAACCTGGTCAATCGGATGCTTGGCTTTGCCTACAAGCGCTTCGAAGGCAAGGTGCCCGCGCCCGGCGACCTGACCGCCGACGATGAGGCTTTCCTGGCCGAGACCAAGGCCGGCTTCGACAGCGTCGGCGCGCTCTATCAGACGGTCAAGCTCAAGGCGGCGCTGCACGAGGCGCGACGGCTCAGCCAACGCGTCAACCAATATCTCAACGACCATGCGCCGTGGAAGTTAATCGGCGCAGATCCTCAGCGCGCGGCCACTGTGGTTTATGTCGCACTCCAGGCCATTGACTGGCTCAAGGTGCTCTGGGCGCCAATCCTGCCGCACGCCAGCGAAGCTGTGCAGGAGATGCTCGGCTACGACCAGCCGCTCTTTGGCCGCCAATACACCGAAGAGGTGGAGGATGCGCGCGGTCGCCACCGCGTGCTGCGCTACGATCACAGTTCAGCCGCCGGTGTGTGGGCAGCGGGCGTGCTCCCACCCGGACAGGCGCTGCGCGCGCCGCAGCCGCTCTTCGTGAAGTTGGACGAGGCGGTCATGGCCGAGAAGCTAGGGTAGCTGGATGAAGAA
>Ga0209398_1001831_pt1 | contig 10439 bp, 6 predicted proteins | sample AshMeaBigSpring_FD_184125 | JGI IMG/M metagenome (GOLD analysis project Ga0209398, IMG submission 184125) | Groundwater microbial communities from Big Spring, Nevada to study Microbial Dark Matter (Phase II) - Ash Meadows Big Spring (SPAdes)... | ecosystem: Environmental > Aquatic > Deep...
ACAGTGATAGCCCAATTACAAGTAATTGATACAAAAGGTGCCGAAAAAGTGTCACCACTGGTGTCACAAATACTAAACAATCAAAATACAGTTGTGTCACCACTGGTGACACAACTAGAAAATAAAGAAAATGCGATAGAAAACTTTATAAAACCGATGCTCGGTAAAATAAGTTGGACGCACCATTTGCTAATATTAAATAAGACTAAAACAATTGAAGAAAAGCTATTTTACTTATCGCATACCGTGTTAGAAAAATTAGGCAAAAGGGAATTAGAAAGGCAATTAAATGCAGCAGTTTATGAAAGAACATTGCTGAGTAACAAATTTGTATCATCATTACCAACACAAGTGCCTCAAAATTTCTTTAAAGACCCTTATATCTTTGAATTTCTCAACTTGCCACAGGAACATTCTGAAAAAGACTTTGAAAAAGCTATTATACATAACCTGCAAAAATTTATTTTAGAAGTAGGTAAAGGCTTTGCTTATATGGGCAATCAATTCAGGCTACAAGTTGGCAATAAAGATTATTATACCGATTTGCTTTTTTACCACAGAGATTTGCAATGCTTGGTACTATTTGAATTGAAAATTGAAGACTTTGCCCCAGAGTTTTTGGGCAAGCTCAATTTTTATTTAGAGGCATTGGATAGAGATGTAAAACGGCCCACCGAAAACCCTAGCATAGGCATATTGCTTTGCAAAGGAAAAGATACCGAAGTAGTGGAATATGCTATGGCACGAAATACAAGCCCGGCCATTATTGCCGACTACGAAACCAGATTAATTGATAAAAAAATATTAGCAGAAAAGCTGCACCAACTATCTGAAATACTGAATAAAGTAACTGAATAATGGACGTAAAAGAAATAAGAGAAATACTCGAAAGCCCGTATAACCGCAACACTTGGAAATCCTTTATCCAAACACAGTTTACCAACAACCAATTGGCTAAGGATGATTATACATTGCAATTAGGTAAAAGCGAACTTTATACAGAGTGCTTTTCTTTGGGGCATTATGCAGTGGATGATTATACCAAAATTGGCATATTTGAAGTGCAGCTTACTAAAGGTGTGAATCTTACTCGAAATCGTGTTGGCTTGCGAAACCTAATTAAAGACTTAACCTCTCAGGTAGCTGGTGCAATGGTGGTGTTTGTGCAGGGCGATAAATGGCGTTTTAGTTACATAAGCAAGCGTAAGGTAAAGAACAAAGAAACCAACACGATTGAAGATAAAGAAACTGCCCCTAAGCGTTATACTTACTTATTTGGAAAGGGCGAGAAAGCATTAACAGCAGCTCAAAATTTCGCCAAGCTTATTGATAAACAGAGAGGTAATATCTTTCAGCTTCTTTCTTTAGATGATTTTGAAGATGCTTTCTCAGTTGAGAGATTAAGTAAAGAGTTTTTTGACCAATACAAAAAAAGTTACGATGATTTTGTTGAGTTTTTAACTGGCAAGCGATACAAGAAAAGTGGAAATAGATATACAGAGCAGTATATTAAAGAACCTGACTTACAATTAACCGCACTTTTTGGCGGTAAAGATGAAAAAGCAGAAAAAGCAGCACGTGATTTTTGTAAAAGAATGATGGGGCGAATTGTATTCTTATACTTTATACAAAAAAAGGGATGGCTTGCTGTTCCTAGAAATAAAGAATGGGGTGAAGGTCAGAGCAATTATATGTATGTACTGTTTAAGAACTCACCAAATAAGGACAATTTTTATAGTTCAGAGTTAGTTCCTCTTTTTTTTAAAACACTTAATAATCCAAATTCTGAAAGCGAATTAAATGAATTTCGATATCCATATTTAAATGGTGGTTTATTTGATGATACACAAGATAAACAATACAATAAGCTCTTTTTGCCTTCAAATATTTTCAATGATTTATTTGAAACCTTTAACAATTTCAATTTTACAGTTTATGAAGATGCACCAGAAGAACATACTTTAGCTGTTGACCCTGAAATGCTAGGTCATATTTTTGAGAACTTGCTTGAGGATAATAAAGATAAAGGTGCATTCTATACACCTAAAGAGATAGTACACTTTATGTGCCAAGAAAGTATTAAGACTTATCTATTAGCAAGCGAAGAATTAGGTTTTTATAAGTTTGATTTAAGTAATTCAACCATTCATAAAATAATACGGCAAATAGAATTGAATGAACATGAAAAAGATTTTGCTGAAAAAAATGCCTACAAAATAATTGATGCTCTTGATAATCTAAAAATTTGTGACCCAGCTATTGGTTCAGGCGCATTTCCTATGGGCTTGTTACAGGAAATATTTAATGCACAAATCTATTTACAAGAATTAAAGGGTTTTAAAAAAGGAGTTTCTGATGCAGATATAAAAAAACATATTATACAAGAGACTATTTACGGAATTGATATTGACAGTGGTGCTGTCGACATTGCAAGGTTAAGATTTTGGTTAAGCTTAGTAGTAGACGAAATCCGCCCTCATCCACTTCCAAATCTAGACTATAAAATAATTACTGGAAATTCTTTAGTCAGCCGTTTTAATATTGATGAATCAATAGATTTGGTTTTCAAGACATTAAATGAAGATAGAAAGAAGAGAGGTTTAATGGAAGTGAATATATCTGATTATAAAACATTAATGAACAGATATTTAAACACTTCTGATAAGGAAGCTAAAATTGCATTTAAGAACTTAATTGATGAAATTAAAAATGCATTTATAACAACATTAACCACTAAACATAAAACAACTTTATCTCTTGCAAGAGGCGAATATGAGAACTTACTTGGTGTTGATTTACTTGGTCAGAAAAAAGGCACTGCTAGTGAAATTTTGAAAGCAAAAGAAAAACTTGATAAAGTTGAACGTGAGTTAAATGAAATAAAAGATGGAATAATTTATAAAGATTCAATTGAATGGCGATTTCAATTTCCAGGAATTTTAAATAATAATGGGGATTTTGAAGGATTTGATATAGTTATTGGCAACCCGCCTTATATAAAAGAATACACCAACAAAGATGCTTTTGATGGCTTTAGAAAATCAAAATACTATCAAGGTAAAATGGACTTATGGTATGGATTTGCTTGTGTATTGATAGACAAATTGAAACCAAATGGCGTGCAATGTTTTATAGCCCAGAACAATTGGACAACAAGTGCTGGGGCTTCTAAGCTAAGGGATAAAATATTGAGTGATACCAAGATAAAATCCTTTATAGATTTTGGCAACTACAAAGTTTTTGCATCGGCTGGCATACAAACAATGATATACTTGGTTCAAAAAACAAAAGTGAAATCAGGTGAAGCCTACCCTATAAAATACTCATTGCTTATAAACGAGAATTTGCCCGAAGAGAATTTAATAGAGTTTTTAGATTTTGATTTTAAAACAGACTATGCTCAAAAGTATTTGTTTGACATTACCCCATTATCTAATAACGAAAAGGCTTTTACATTCAACACAAACCTTGATGAAGTAATCCTAAATGAAATTGCATCTAAAGCTAATTATCAGTTTTCAGATAAGGAAGTAGCACAAGGAATTGTGCCCAACCCTGATGTTGTAAATAGTAGAAATATTGTTAAAATACCCGAAGAAATAATAGAACAATATGGAATTAAGGCAGGTGATGGTGTTTTCATCGTAAAGAAAGGAACATTTGATAAGCTCAATGAAAACGAAAAGAAATATATCAAGCCAATTTTTGAACCAAATGAAGTTTCACGTTACAAATTTGTAAATGAGTACGAGACAGAAATTATTTATATCACAAAAGCTAACTACAAAGATGATGCACCAAATTTAGTTAAGCATCTTGAGAAGTATAGAGCAATAATGGATGAAAGAAGAGAAAACCAAAATGGCAGACTTGAATTTTTCCATTTGCACTGGCCAAGAGATGAACATTATTTTTCAGAAGGACCTAAAATTCTATCAGTAAGGAAATGTAGCAAGCCAACATTTATTTATACTGAAAAACCTGCATTTGTGATGATGTCTTTTAATATCATAAGAACACATTCAAAAAACCACAAGTATTTAACCGCATTACTCAATTCAAGGCTTATAGAATATTGGTTGAGAAATAAAGGTAAAATGCAAGGGAACAATTTTCAAATAGATAAAGAGCCAATTGTAAATATTCCTTTGGTAATTCCCGAAGATGTTACCCAGTTTGAAATACTGGTTGATTACCTTATTTTCTTAAACAACCGTTTGCAAGTAGCGGTTAATCCTTACGCAGATAATAGCAGCATTGCACCAGTATTTGAAGATGTGGTGAATATGATGGTGTATGAGCTTTACTTTAAACAGCATATGCAAGAGTTAGAAATTGATGTGTTGCAGTTTATTGATACAGAAAACCATTTTAAGCCGATAGATACAAGTGATAATGCTGATAAAAAAGCCAATGCAAAAATTATTGGTGATTGCTACAACGAGTTGCAAAAGCAGGATAATCCTATACGCAACCGTATTCTTTTAAGCAATATCAAAAGTCCTGACATTATAAAGCGAATCAATGCAAGCACCAATTAATGCTTTACCAGTAGTAAAAAAGCAAAAGTTTATTGATGTATTAGAAATTTCCAATTTCAAGTTTTTTCCAGCGATAGGAGAAGACAATAAACCTATTAAGATAAATGGTAAACATTTGTTGGTATATGGAGAAAATGGTAGTGGTAAATCATCTTTCTATTGGGCATTATATACATTACTGGAATGTGCTAACAAACCTAACGATGAACAGATAGAGAAATACTTTAAGTACAATGGTGTAGAGAGTTTGTTAAACATTAATGCCACACAACAGGCAGAACCCAACAATAATAAAGCTGAAAATGCATATGTTAAAATTCGCCTGAAAGATGATGCTAATGCAGACTACATTATTTCCTACGACGATGTTGATATAAGAACAAAGCTAGAACCTCAGATAAGCAATTTCGCTTCTGATTTTATTAATTATAGGGTATTGTATAGTGCTTTCAATTATGCCCATTCAGAGGAAGTAGACTTGTATCATCACTTTAAATACACGGTATTTCCTTATGTAAAGTTTGACGACCCATGTACGATTTGGATTGAAAATGCGGATACAGGCATTTGGGAGGAAAAAGTTATTCAGGATGCAAACCCAATCATTCATTTCTTAGAAAATGGTGCTTTTTATGAAGAACTAGCAAACGAAAAAAAGAAATATAATTTGACCATACAACAGGTTAAAGATGTAAAGAAAAGTTTAGGTAGCATAAAATCCACTTTGCAGAAACTTCTAACACACATCAACACGAAAGGTAATGAAGTTTTAAAGGAATTAGGGTATGATAATATTGATTTTTATGTACAATTGGTTGAGAAAGAAAATGCACTAGTAAAAACAAAATCATACAAAGCACCAGACTATAAAATATACTTAAAGAATAGAAACTATAATGGTCAAGTTGGTAGAGTACATCGAATCCATTCATTTTTCAATGAAGCTAAATCAACTGCTGTGAGTTTGGCAATCAGGTTTGCCATTCTGGAAAAAAAACCTGATGATGCGCAGATAAAGATTTTGGTTTTAGACGATTTGATGGTCTCTTTAGATATGAATAATCGTACAAAAGTGATTGATTATATTTTTAAAACCTACCTGTCAAGATACCAAATATTCATTTTAACCCACGATAAAAACCTCTACGATTTTATTGCCTATAAAATAAAGCAATGGGATAATGTTAGCAATTGGGTATTTAAAGAAATGTATGCAGGCAATAATGAGGAAACAAAAAAGGATTATCCTATAGTTATAGATGGCGAACTTGAATTGATTGACAAAGCACAAAAATACTATGATGCTAAAGATTACACTGCTTGTTCAATATACATAAGAAAAGAATTTGAGAAAATAATCAACCAACGTTTACCGCCAGTTTTAAAGGAAAAGGTAGATGGAAATTTTTTATCTCTTCAAACGCTTTGGAAGAATATGGTAAATAGGTATGAATCATTAAGCAAACCTATAAAACAAGATTTAATCAAGATATTTGAAGAAACCAAATTGTTGGTTTTAAACCCTCAAGCACACTTTCAGGATGTTTCATTGCCACTTTATAAAATTGAGTTGGATAAAGCCTTTACGCTAATAAAGGAGTTAAAAGCCAATTATCCTATTCCAGAATACACAATTTTGCTGTCTAAAGGTATGAAGTTGCAATTCAAACATCCTGTAGAAAATTACACTTTTGATTTTGAATTGCTATCTGACTTTTCTATTGATTGCATGAGTGGAACGAGAGTGTCCAATCTTCCAAAATGTAAAGTAAATCATTGGCAATATAATGGTACAGATTTTTATATCCCTGCTTTAAGTAGTGTAGTAAGTGCAGATAGAATTGCTAAAATTCTTAAAAAGAATGATGATAAATTAGATGATATTTTATTAAATCTAAAAAGGGATAATGTTTTAAGTATAACCAATCAATTGTTTATTGACAATACTACTATTGAAAATTGCATTTGGAGTTTTAAGGAAATTATTGAAAAAGCTGGAATAATACTCTAATGAAAATTAGCAGAATCGTAGAAAAATATGTATCAGGCATTACTTCAGATGAATTTCATAGATACAAATCTTGGGATAACTGCTTTTTGGCATTTAGTGCTTCTTCACAATCAGAAGTCCTGGCTCTAGAATTGGCATTTTATTTAGCAAGTTGGGGTATGTACAGAGGTTCAAGTGGTTTGCTACAAAAAAATCATTTAATTCACAAAGCGGCAGTCGATATACTTTATTCAGCAAACAATCAAAAACTAAAGTGTAATCAAACCAGAGAAGTAAACAGAAATGATATTGCTTCTATCGTGCAAGTAAAAAATGAATTAGCAAAACATTATAGTAGCATCCATTTCACCAAAGGCGCAAAGAAACCAAAACCAATTTCACCAACAGATACTTTGTTGAGTAAAATAATGCTTGGTACATTAGGTTGTGCACCTGCTTACGATAGATATTTTATAGATGGTCTAAAAGAAATGAATATGCAGCATACAAAATTTGACGCAGCATCATTACAAGAAATATTTACTTTCATAGAAACCAACAAAGCCGAATTTATTGCAGCACAAAAACTAATTCTTGCAAAAACATCTACTCATTACCCTTTTATGAAAATCGTGGATATGTACTTTTGGCAAATAGGATTTGATTTGTCACTTGATACTTCTTTAATCAAATAAGCAACAAGTACAGTAATAAAATATTACACTTTCACAGCCTAGTTTGCAACTATGCTTTTTTACAGATAATTGCTGTTAATCGCAAAACATAGCAAATAACTACAGCTAGTATGCTGATAAAAAAAGCTGCAATTTTTAGCATTAATGCCTTTAACAAACAGTTGTTTGCACCAGAAATTGTTCGTTTATTCAAGCATTTTTAGTATATTACGTTCTCAGTAAACAAAGCTAGTTTAGCATTTAGCCACTTTTTTTAAATTTTCATCACTATATTTGCCTAATATTTTTAGTATTTCTCTTCCTCTTATGAACAATTCTTTCACATCCCAACAAATAAATAAGCTAGGAAACACACTTGTTTATCTTGCCAATAATGTTGGGGAGTTAAATAAAACAAAAATCCTAAAGCTGCTTTATTTAATTGAAGAAAAGTCAATTAAAAAATTCGGTTACCCATTCTTTGGGGTTAATTTTCAGTTGTGGAAATTTGGTCCAGTGTTGAAAGATATCTATATCGATTTGTCTGAAGAATCCCCACAAATTCTTGCAGAATACATAAAAAAGGCAGACTATGACAATAGCCTCTTTGTTCCAATAACCGAGTTCAATGATGATGAATTTAGTGATAATGATATGTTTTTACTAGATGCAATAGTAAATTTTGCACGACATAAAACAGCTAAAGATTTAGTCGATTTCACACACGCTGAAAACTCTCTTTGGAAATTGTCGGCATTAAAAAATGGTATATACGAGCAATTAGAAGCTAAAGAATTAAATAGTACCGAGTATATAATAGACTTCTCTTTGTTGTTTGATGATAATACCTTTCAAAAAGAACGTTATGAAAGTGCAGTTGATAACCTAGAATTTATTAACCACTTCAAAAGTTAGGTAGTGTTTACACAAGGTCAAATTTTGTATTGCACACCTTTCTACTTCAAGAACGGCAATACTGCAAAACCAAAGTATTTTATTGTTTTAAAGAACATTGATAACAATATAGTAATTGCATCATTACCTACAAGGTCAAATAAAGCACCAAGTTTAGTTGATGTAACACACGGCTGTATTAATAATGAGGATAGACTATTTAACTGTTACGCATTTGAAGCAGAAAGACCAATCACAGATAATGGTTTCGCCTTTCCAATTGCAACCTTTATTTACGGCAATGAAGTTGAAACGTATGAGGTAAGTACATTATCATCGGTGTACCAAGTCAAGGGTATCGACTACGAAATTATGGGTACACTTACCAATGCAGAATTTGCAGCACTGTACAATTGTTTAAAGAATAGCAGTAGCATCAAAAGAGGGATTAAGAAACTGTTGTAATCCCATTTGCTAATAATTGGTCTCAGCTATTATAGGTATATTAAACTGCTAAAGCCGCCCCTCTCTGCGTAGTTTGTAACTACGCTGCCGTGTTAGTTTGCACGATTGCTGTTCTTCACCCCCTAAACCTATAAGGTGCTGCAAGACCTTATAGGATAGTCAAGTTGTTATGTGCAACCGTGTCCCCTCGCTAGGCATAGCTTATTACTCAACGTACCTAGCGCAGGTTTTCAACTACGCCGGTTTCGTTCATGTAGCATCAGCTACTTTTGGGGCAGTGCAGTTTCCAAGTAGAGTATTGTTTTTTACTATACCATCGTCAAGTTTTTATCCTCATTGATACACTAGCTGTGCATAAATAAACATTCATTCGATAGCATATTTTTTTGAATTTGCCAGGTATTATTCAAACCAAAGCAGAGATATGCAATGGAAACGAGTCGTTTACAACTGAATGTTATTACCCTTACCTGGCCGGCAAGCCCTATTACCTGTTATTTTGGTCAGCAACCCACTACCGGCAACGCGGTAAAACTACCCGATACCTTGGTGCCTCCGCAAGTGTATAAGGCCTTACAGGCTTCAAAAAAGTTGAAGGCCGATGATTCAATATATACGAATTTTACAGTTAACGAGCCCGGTTTTGTACCGGTAAAGATGGCGCTGCATAACCATCGCTCTTTTGCCAAATACTATTATAGCAACCTGCTGCAAGTGTATTTTAAAACCAAGCGGGTGGTTTACAGACACGATTTTATCAAACAAATGGAAGTATGGATTCCAAAACAAAAAGATGAAAGCAAAGGACTCATGTACTTTGATAAATACCGCCTAAAGCCGGTGTTTAGAACCGATACCGATTGCCCGCAACTATTGATTTCGTACGATGGCAGCAGTACATTGCTCATGCAACCGGTGAGCAAGTTAATTGATAAGGTAAACCCGACTCCTTCAGTACCGTTTATTACAACAAACGCATTTATCGCTATGAGGACTTAGCCAAGAACGGGGCAGATTTTTCAAAAGTGTATCCGGTTGTTAATCCTGCCATTAGGCAAACATTGGATTTGCCTTTTCCTTCCACCAATCCCCGCCAAAACAAATACACAATTTATCGTCAACAAATAGAATGGTTCTACCAGCAATACTTAGCTGATGGGGATTTCAAAAAGTTGTTTCTGTTCAACGACACAGGATTTACCGATGTAACAGCAAGCGGCATCATAGATGCACGCAAACACCTATTGCGTTTTGGTAAGGGTACAGGAGAAGAAGTATTTTATCAGTTGCCGCAATTGGGACCTTACAGCAATATAGCAGGTCAAAAAGCGCATCTTTTTTATATTTATCCCAAGCAATACAGCCAACATGTGTTGCAGTTGCATGAATATTTATCTAACGGACATAAGTCGTACAAAGGCTTTTACAGTTTTACACAAATGTTATTGCATACCGAACGGAATTTTAGTATTGAGTTTACCAACGAAAACAACCCGCTTGAAGAAATAGAGCAGACCTTGCAGCAGCGGCAATGGAACCCAAATACACGCTATATAGCTGTGTACATTAGTCCGCACAGCAAAACCCTCGGTGAAGACAATAGCCATGCACGGCAAATTTATTATTGGGTAAAAGAGCTACTGTTAAAGCACGGTATTGTATCGCAATGCATTGATGTTCAGACCCTACTGGGACAAAATGGCGATTTAGCCTATTCGTTGCCCAATATTGCAATAGCCATGTTTGCGAAATTGGGTGGGCAGCCCTGGCAAATAGAAACAGCAGAGCGCAATGAGCTGGTAATAGGTGTGGGCGCTTTTAGGCAGCAAAGCACCCAAATTCAATACATTGGTAGTGCTTTTTGCTTTTCTAATA
>Ga0209398_1001833_pt1 | contig 10420 bp, 8 predicted proteins | sample AshMeaBigSpring_FD_184125 | JGI IMG/M metagenome (GOLD analysis project Ga0209398, IMG submission 184125) | Groundwater microbial communities from Big Spring, Nevada to study Microbial Dark Matter (Phase II) - Ash Meadows Big Spring (SPAdes)... | ecosystem: Environmental > Aquatic > Deep...
CATTTTTCGGCCGACAAACTCGACCTCGCAGATACGCGCTGGCCGAAAACATGGACCTGACCCCCTGGAATCAGGCAAAATCCTCCACCGGGCTGTGAACGGTTACGGGGGCATCTCGGGGCGTGGCCCGTGGCCCAGCGGTGCGATGCGGTGGCGATGGCTGGGACGAGTATCCGAAGATGGACATTCCTCGCGCGGAGGTGTCGGAGGTGGTGGCGAGCTACCACCGTGCGCGCGGCTCGGGCGAGTTATTCGACACGTTTTACGACCTCTTTCTGGCCAAGAGTCCCGAGATTCCGCCCAAGTTCGCGCGGACCGACTTCCGGCATCAGAAGCTGGCTCTCAAGGAATCGCTGCTGATGATGCTCAGCCTGAACACGGGCAGCCAGGAAGCCCACCGCGAGATTGAACGGTTGGGCGAGGTGCACAGTCGCCGGCACTGGGATATCCGTCCGGCACTCTACGAGTTGTGGCTGGATGCCCTCTGCGAGTCGCTCGCGCGGCACGATCCGGCGTGGCGGCCGGATCTGGATTCACAATGGCGCCAGGCGATGCGGCCCGGAATCACCCTGATGACATCGCTCTACTGACCCCCTGGATTCAGCACGGATCGGGGGCAGCACGGGTCGGGGTCTGGTCCATTTTTCGGCCGATCAACTCGACCTCGCAGATACGCGCTGGCCGAAAACATCGACCTGACCCCCTGGAATCACGGATCGGGGGCAGCACGGGTCGGGGTCTGGTCCATTTTTCGGCCGAACGCCAGCCGTAACCGGGCGGCGACGATCGACTCTCCATGGCAAATCCGGCCAACTTCGCCGCTCCGGTTCACGGCGTTGTGCGGGCCGGCGTCTGGCTCTCGGTCCGTCCGCTGGATCAACCGAGTCCGCATCGACACAATCCGCCGAAGCTGCGACTTCCCTTGGCGAGTGGACTGCTCATCCACCGCCGCAAACGCCAGCCGCATATCGTGGATCGCCGCACATTCCAAAGCCGAACCGCGAGCGATCGAGCAATCCGATACGAAAACGCCGCGTAATCGATCGCCAGTCGATACACGTCGAGTCTCTCGTGGTCGAACATCAGCCCGGTCATCGCAGGTCTTTCGAGTACGAGTACCGCTCCGCTGAGTACGAGTACGAGAAAATCAGGGACCGATCAACTCGACCTCGCCGATACGCGCCGGCCGAAAACATCGACCTGACCCCCTGGAGTCACGGATCGGGGTCAGCACGGGTCGGGGTCTGGTCCATTTTTCGGCCGATAGATTCGACCTCACGCATACGCGCTGGCCGAAAACATGGACCTGACCCCCTGGATTCAGGCTAGATCCTCCACCGGGCTGTGTACGCCTGCGGCTGACCGTTAAACGACCCAACTACGGCGAATTCCTGTCACAAACATCAGCCCTGTGAACGATTACACCTGAAGTTTGCCGCGGCACGAGCGGTCCAGGGGGCCAACTACGTGGGGCAGGGGGCTGTCCCTTTCCTCCCCGCGTGAACTATAAACCTCCGGTGTACCGCCACGGCGTCTGGCCGCCAGCCGATGCCGGGGGCGTCCCCCAACAGGGCCCGGCCGCCTGAGTAGTACTTGCGTAGCCGTTCACGGGTCGGGGTCTGGTCCATTTTTCGGCCGACAAACTCGACCTCGCAGATACGCGCTGGCCGAAAACATGGACCTGACCCCCTGGAATCAGGCAAGATCCTCTACCGGGTTGTGAACGGTTACGTACTTGCCGGCGCGCAACCCGCCTTCTGGTTCAGGCAACTATGCAATTATCCACCGGCGAAGTCCTACTGCTGGCGGTCGTCCAGGGAATCACCGAGTTTCTTCCGATCAGCTCCTCGGGGCACCTGGTGATCTTCGCCGCGGCGCTCTCCCCCAACGGCACAACCAAGGGGCTCAACGTGGCGGACGTGAATATCGTGCTGCACGCCGGGACCCTCTTGTCGATCCTGGTCTACTACTGGCGACGCATCTGGCGGCTGCTCCGCGAAGACCACCGCTCGATTGGCGTGCTGATCGTCGCCACGCTGCCGGCCGTCGTCGTGGGACTGCCCATCAAGATCTTGGGCGAAGCGGTGCTGGAAAACACGCTGCTGGCCGGTGCGATGCTGGTCGCTACCGGCGCGATCCTGCTCTGGGCCGCCCGCCTGCCGGTCGGCCAGCAGCCCTACGCCGCGCTGCCGTACGGCCAGGCCCTGCTGATTGGCCTGGCGCAGGCCGTGGCTATCCTGCCGGGTGTCTCGCGCAGCGGGGCCACGATCTCTACCGGAATCGCGGTGGGAATGACGCGAAACGAAGCCGCCAGTTTTTCGTTCCTGATGGCGGTCCCCGCCATCGCCGGGGCAGCCCTGCTGGAAATCATCGAAATGACAACCCACCACTCCCCGTCTGCCACACCGCGGAGCACCCTGGCGCTCGGGGCCGCCGTTTCCTTCGCGGTCGGCCTGGGTGCACTGGCGTGGCTGGTGCGCTGGCTGGAACGCGGCCGGCTCCAGTATTTTGCCTATTGGTGCATCCCCGTCGGGCTGCTGGTGATCGGCTGGCAGCTATCGGTCCGTTCCGGCTGAGGCCCTTGCGCGCCGTCGATCCTCACGCCCGCGTAAGCGTTCACGGGTCGGGGTCTGGTCCATTTTTCGGCCGATCAACTCGACCTCGCGGATACGCGCCGGCCGAAAACATGGACCTGACCCCCGGGAATATCAGGGAAAAACTTCCACCGGGCTGTGAACGGTTACCCGCCCGCCGGGGGCGGCCGGGGATCAGGCTGACGGCGTGTCAGGCCGCCCGATAACACCGGGCCGACGGTCGTTGGACGCACCGGATTCAGCCGATCGGCCGACCGCTGCAGGGCCAGCCGGTCAGGAATCTTGCGGCAGAGGCCTCCCGCCGGTGCGGAATCACGGCAACCGTTCACAGGCCGGGGTCTGGCTCCTTTTTCGGCGGGAAAATCGCTCGGCGTCGTGCAGCGGTCCCGCCGAAAAATGTGCCTGACCCTTGCGGTGCACAGATCTGGCGTCCACGCCGTGAACGGTTTCGGCCGGACCGCCTGGCAGCAGTTTCCAACTGGGCAATCTCTGGCCGGGTGCCGATATGGTATGCTAGCCCGGATGATTCATGAGCCGCAGCGCGCTAGCGTCCGGTATTGGTGGAATTGGGGAGAACCGGATGCTAGCGCGTGCCGGCTGATGTGCGCGGTGTTTTTGGGAAGATAGCCACAACCGGTTTCTCTGCTTCACCTGGCAGCTTTACTCGTAAGGTTGATGAATCATCCGGGCTGGGCGTGGGGCTGGGAGGTCCAGCCGACATTGGCCTAGGAGGGCTGAGCGAGGTTCAGGGCCTGGCACACTTTTCGGTCCGGACAGCTCGGACACGGGCCGGGGTCCGGCAAATTTTTCGGGCCTGTACGGATTTTTGTGCCAATGGCTCTGCCGAAGGGGACAGTCCCATTTTTCTGGCATCCATGCCACAAAAATCGGGACAGTCCCCATTTTTCGGCCAGTCCGCCCGACCCAGGGAAGACGCGCGGGCTGAAAACATCTACCGTAACCGTTCACGGGTCGGGATCTGGTCCATTTTTCGGCCGACAGACTCGACCTCGCAGATACGCGCTGGCCGAAAACATGGACCTGACCCCCTGGAATCAGGCCACCGGGCTGTGAACGGTTACCATCTACCTGAGACCCTCGAACCTGGCTATAATCGGGGGTGTGAGCGGTTACGACCCGCTTGCATCGAATGGGGGCGAATTGGATTCGACCGGATCGTAGGAAGTGGAGTTGGCGTGCCGTGGTTGATCAGCAGGCCACGATAAAAGCTGATCGCTAAACACTACTTGCCGAAGGTAACTTCGCAATGGCCGCCTAACAAGAGGCGTCCCCGGCTGCGGGATTTCGCCGGAGAGTCCCAAAAGCTGGTCACCAATTCCGGCTCGTCCCGGGTCACGTCGGGCACGCCCGGGGCTAAAACCATGTTCTCGACTAGCCTATCCGCTACCCGGTCGACGGGGGATCAGGTAGGCGAACCATCAATTGTCGACTACGCACGTAGAAGGCTCCTCGGACACATCTCGGGACGCGGGTTCGATTCCCGCCGCCTCCACTGACTCGGGTTGTACAACCCGTCTCGATTCCAGCAAGGCCCGCCAGCAAACGCTGGCGGGCCTTGGTCGTTTAGCGATTTTGCTGACCTCGGCGGCGTTGTCACAGACCGTGACGACGTAGTCGAACTCGACATCTGCGAGTTCATCGACGTGCTTCGAGCGTTGGGATGTGATGTCGACACCCGCTTCCGCCACGACCGCGACGGCGTGCGGATTCATGCCGTGCGTCGCGACGCCGGCCGAGTAGGCCGGGATGACATCCCCCTTGAGGCGACGCCCCCGGCCTTCAGCCATCTGGCTGCGGCAAGAGTTTCCGGTGCAGAGAAAGAGGACTTTCAGCATTTGCAGTTCGCCTGTTTGCGACAAAGGTCTTGAGGGTCGATCTGGAGCACGGCTTGAAGGGTAACCGTTCACAGCCCGGTGGAAGTTTTTTCCTGATATTCCAGGGGGTCAGGTCCATGTTTTCGGCCGGCGCGTATCCGCGAGGTCGAGTCTATTATCGGCCGAAAAATGGACCAGACCCCGACCCGTGAACGCCTACGCGGAGCTTGTAGCCGTGCCGCTGCAGTTCCTCGATCAGCTCCACGCCGCAGAGCGGCTCCTTCCGGGCATGATCGAGGATGTGCAGCCGCACGAAGCCGCCGAAGAAGTGGCGGATGAGTTCGTCGTCGCCCATAAGATCGAGTCCCGATATTGACAGCCAATACTATGACCGGGCGGGTGATCGCCGGAAGGATCGGAACGCCGTTTCGTGGGCGCGATTACTTCGCATCGTCGAGGGGTTCGATAAGAACTGCAGAGTCACCCTGATCGCCGTGGTCGCCTTCGTGATGGGGGCGATCTCGGGCATCGTGCTCTCCCCGGGGAGGGCGCAACCACCTTCCGCCGCGTCAGCTCAGACCTCAATGACCGCATACCCCCGGTCATCGGGGCGATCGGGTCGAGGAATGCCGAGCAACTGGATTCGGCGGTTCACAACCTGCACACGGGCTGCATCCAGTGTCACGAATCCATTCCTTCTTCATGCCACACAGGCGGGAAGCCGGTGCCACAGGATTCCTGGCGGTCCCGCGGGTGCGAAACCCGCCACCGCCGAGAAGCGAACCGGCCCTGTGACCCGCCCGGGAGCGGAGGCGTCGGGTGAGGGCTGGGGTCCGGCGGCCGTTACTTGCCAGCCGGCCGCAAACGGAATACAACTAGGCTGCTTTGTCCGCCGCACCGGGCGATCCCGCCGGTACAGGCTTCTGCGGCACGTCTTCCACACCACGGCATGCGGAGCGAAATGGGACGATGACCACCGCCACGATTCTGAAGAGCGACAACGTGTCGGCCGCGCTCGAGCGAGCGCTGGACGCGGGAGAGGGCCTGCTGCGCTTGACCCCCACTTGGGTCCCCCGCAGCTTCCTGCATCCCGGCAAGCGGATCAAGCTGCACCCGGACGACTGGTACGCCTATGGCGCGCACCGCGGCGGGATCGACGAACGGTGGTTCGCCAGCACGACCGAGGCGGCCAATGAGGGCCGCGTCTGGCACGAGGGGTTGAGCTTCGTCGCGTTTGAGGGGCGGCAGTTCACGCTCAAGGACGCCGTTGCCGAGCAGGGCGCCCGCCTGGTCGGGCGGGAGATCTTCGGCCGCTACCAGCGCTGGCCGGTCTATTCCAAGTTCTTCGACAACATGGGCCCGATCCCGCACCACTTCCACCAGCGGGCCGAGGACGCGGCCCTCGTGGGCCTGGAAGGCAAGCCCGAGTCGTATTACTTTCCGCCCCAGTACAACAACGTGGACAACAACTTCGCCTACACCTTCATGGGGCTGGAGCCGGGCACGACCCGCCAGCAGGTGCGGCGGTGCCTGGAGAACTGGGACAAGGGGGACAACGGCATCCTCGACCTGTCCCGCGCCTACCGCTTGAAGCGCGGCACCGGCTGGCTGATCCCGCCCGGCGTGCTGCACGCCCCCGGATCGCTCTGCACTTACGAGCCGCAATGGGGCAGCGACGTCTTCGGGATGTTCCAGTCCCTGGTCGAGGGCCGCGAGGTCCCCTGGTCGCTGCTGGTCAAGGACATGCCCGCGGACAGGCACCACGATCTGGACTTCATCATCGGCCAGCTCGACTGGGACAAGAACGTCGACACGCATTTCGTCGAGCACAATTACCTGGAGCCGATTGTGGCCGAGGAGGGTGACGGCTATCGCGACGCCTGGATCGTCTACGGGCAGATCGACGGCCAGCAGCTGTTCAGCGCCCGGGAGTTGACTGTCGAGCCGGGCGCCCGGGTGACGCTGCACGACCCCGGTGCCAGCGGCTGGATCACGGTCCAGGGACGCGGCCGCATCGGAAAGCTCAACCTGCAGACGCCCGCCATGATCCGCTTCGGCCGGGAAACGGCCGACGAGGTGTTCATCACCCACGAGGCGGCCGCCCGCGGGGTCACGGTGGAGAACAACGGCGACGAGCCGCTGGTGGGGCTGCGGTACTTCGGACCCGATGCCTGGGCCAGTTTGCCGCGGGTGGGCGATCACCGCAACGGCCGCTGAAGACGCCGTCCGGCAGGGCCGAACGGCGACCCCGCTTCGACGTTGGTACGCCCTCCGAGAATGATTCACGGCTGGGAGTTCCGGCCCCATTTCCGGCCGAGGAACTTGACCTCGTGGCGTTTCGCGGGGCGTCCATGCGGGGTGTCGAGCGTCGGCCGCGGAGCGTTACGGGCCGCCGGCTGAGGTGTCGGACGAGGACCGACGGGACGAATCCTCACGTGACCAAGGCTTGAGCCAATCCCCGGGCCGGGGAGGCGTACGGCCGGCGCACGGTGACCGCATCATTTCCAGGAAAGGCTGGTGACAACTCATGAATGCCGCGCACGCCAACAACTTTCCCAAGCTGCACAACGCCGCCTGGCCGGGGGTGGTCGGCAAGGAGCCGGGCACGGATCACCCGCCGATCGACCTGGACACGATGCTCGACCTGACCGCCGCGGCCGAGGTGGACGGCGTGAGGTTCGACGGTGTGGACCTGTTCCTGTTCGACCCGCACGTGTCGATCGATTCGACGGACGACGACCTGCGGCGATTGGCCGACAAGGCGGCCGCGCGCTCTCTGGTGATCGGGTCGGTGGTGGCCCCGGTCTGGCCGCCCACGGGCGGCGGGTCGGCGATGGACGAGGGGGAAGGCCGGCAGCGGTTTCTGGGCCAGGTGCGCAAGGGTTGCCGGATCGCCCGCCGGCTGCGCGAGCTGGGCATCCGCCCTTACGGCGTGGTCCGCATCGACTCGGCCTGCAGCCCCGATGCCTGGTATGACGACCCGGAGGGGAACCAGCGGAAGATCGCGGAGACGTTTCGTCAGGCGTGCGCGATCGCCGAGGATCACGGCGAGCGGCTGGCCGCGGAGGGTGAGATCTGCTGGGGCGGCATGCACAGCTGGCGGCGGATGGCGCAGTTGTTGGAGCTGGTCGACCGCCCCCGCACGCTGGGGTTCCAGGCCGACATGGCCCATACCCTGCTCTACCTGCTGGGCTACAACGCCCCGGAAGACGCGCTCCTGCCCCAGGAGTTCAACTGGTCGGACCGGGTCGGGCTGGATGCCGCCCTGCGGCAGTTGACCGCGGCCCTCCGCCCCTGGACGATCGATTTCCACGTGGCCCAGAATGACGCCACCGTCCACGGCACCGGCTCGCATGACAAGACCGGGCGGCACTGCCTGGCGACCGATCCGAATGGCAAACTGGACATCCCGCACCACGCTGGGTTCTGGATGCGCGACGAGCACGGAGAGGTGACCCGGAATTTCCGCCACATCTGCTGGGACGGCTGCATGTTCCCCAACGCGGTCATGCTCCAGCCGCAGACGTGGAATGAAATCCTGGCGGCCATGATCGCGGTGCGCGACGCGCAGGGATGGCAGGAGTGAGCGCAGACACAACGGGCGCATGTTCACGCCGGGGGGTATCCGTTCACACCCCGGCTGAGCATGGGGCCAGATTCGAGGGGGTCAGGTACATGTTATCGGCCTGCGCGTCTGCGCTTGGTCGGGCGGATGGGCCGAAAAAGGGACCAGAAGCCGCCTGGTGCACGGTTACCCGGCGGACGGGCGGCTTCGGCGGACAGACGGCCTGGCATCGGCGGACCCTGCCGCCCGACCACGGGCCGGAACCGCGGCTCAGGCGGCCGATCCGATCCGACGTTGCGGCCTTACCGATTTTCGTGTTGCAGGGCGGTATCCAGAGAACTTTGTGCGTGCTTCCGCCCAGGCTGGGAGCCTGTGCCACAAAGTTCCTGACAGTCTCCAGACGTTCACCTCGCGGACGGTAGCTTCTTGACACCCGGGAGATCACGGGCATGACCAAACCCCTGAACATCGGCCTGATCGGTTGCGGCTTCATGGGCCGCGCCCACTCGAATGGTTATCGCAAGGTCGGCAATTTCTTCGACCTCGAGTACCACCCGGTCCTGAAGGCGGCTTGTGCGCGGAACGCGCCCAGCATCGAGGCCTTCGCCCGCAAGTGGGGTTACGAGAGCACCGAGACCGACTGGCGGCGGTTGCTGGATCGCTCCGACATCGACGCCGTCGACATCTGCGTGCCGAACAACCTGCACAAGGAGATCGCGATCGCCGCCGCCCAGGCCGGCAAGATGATCCTTTGCGAGAAGCCGCTGGCGATGAACGCCGCCGAGGGCGAGGAGATGTGCCGGGCCGTGGAAGCGGCCGGTGTGCCGAATATCGTCTGGTACAACTACCGCCGCGTGCCCGCGGTCACGCTCGCCAAGCGGCTGGTCGATGAGGGCCGGTTGGGGAAGATCTTCCATTACCGGGCCAACTTCCTGCAGGACTGGACGATCTCGGCCGACCTGCCTCAAGGCGGCACGGCCCTCTGGCGGCTGGACGTCCAGGCCGCCGGCAGCGGCGTCACGGGGGACCTGCTGGCCCATTGCATCGACACGGCGATCTGGCTGAACGGTTCCATCGCCGACGTAAACGCCATGACGGAGACGTTCATCAAGCAGCGGACGCACTCGCTGACCGGCAAGGTGGAACCGGTGGGCATTGATGACGCCTGCGCGTTCCTCTGCCACTTCCGCAACGGATCGCTGGGGCTGTTCGAGTCGACCCGCTACGCCCGCGGCCACAAGGCCCTCTACACCTTCGAGATCAACGGCGAGCACGCCTCGATCAAATGGGACCTGCACGACCTGCACCGGCTGGAGTGGTTCGACCACCAGGACGAGGGCCGGCTGCGGGGTTGGCGCTCGATCCACGTGACCGATCATGGCGGCGACCACCCTTACATGAACCACTGGTGGGTTCCCGGGCTGCAGATCGGCTACGAGCACAGTTTCGTCCATCAGGTGGCGGACTTCCTGGAGGGGCTGGCCCAGGGACGGCCCGTGGCGCCGACCTTCCGCGACGCGCTCGAGACCCAGCGGGTTTGCGACGCCGTGCTGGCGAGCGCCCAGTCCAAGCAGTGGGTCGCCATCTGAATCGGACGGCGTGATTCCGGGAGGTGAGCGCTCCATGACCCGTGAGCCGGCCGACCTCGGCTTCGAGCCACCTGAATCGGACGGCGTGATTCCGGGAGGGCGAGGCTCCTGCCGAGCCGGGGCGTTCAGCCGGTTCTCGGCTCGGCGGGAGCCTCGCCCTCCCCGGATTGTGCAACTTGCATGAGGGACCGTGCCGGGGGAGTCCGGTCGCTCGTTCGGCCGGGGATCCCGACCGGGGCCAGGCGGTCCGGCCGAGAACGATCGAGGCGGCTTTCTGGAACCACGCGTACGTTTCGCGATCGCCAGGGGTTCCTGAAGCACCATCCCGCGCTCCGTCCCGTTGCCCCCAGCCTGCCGTGGAGCGGGCCGAGATGAACTACTTCGCCCACGGCCGCCGTTTCATCGACCAGCCGTATCTGCTGGCCGGAGCGGCGGTGCCCGACTGGCTGAACGTGGTCGACCGCCGAGTGAAGGTGCGCTCGCGGCGGGCGGAGGAGTGGGTGGGCCACGAGGACGGGCGCGTGGCCCAGGTCGCGCGGGGAATCGTGGCCCACCACGACGACGACCGCTGGTTCCATGGGACGCGGGCGTTTGCCGAGCTGAGCTGGACGTTCACCGCCCAGCTGCGCGACTGCCTGCCGGCCGACGAGGGGCTCCGCCCCAGCTTCCTGGGGCACGTGCTGGTGGAGTTGCTGCTCGACGCGACCCTGGGGGAGGACGATCCGGCCAGCCTGGACCGCTACTATGCGGCCTTGGCGGAGGTCGACGCGGAACTGGTCGAGCGGACGGTCGAGCGGATCGCCGCCCGGGGTACGCCGCGGCTGGCCGAGTTCATCC
>Ga0209398_1001834_pt1 | contig 10414 bp, 7 predicted proteins | sample AshMeaBigSpring_FD_184125 | JGI IMG/M metagenome (GOLD analysis project Ga0209398, IMG submission 184125) | Groundwater microbial communities from Big Spring, Nevada to study Microbial Dark Matter (Phase II) - Ash Meadows Big Spring (SPAdes)... | ecosystem: Environmental > Aquatic > Deep...
TATTTTTTCAACATCAGCAACGGCTGTAATGTTTTGTACTTGGTTGTTGATAGCATATTCTTTGGCTTGATAACGCATTATGCTAGCAAGTTGCCTATCGAGCTCGCGAACACCGCTTTCTCGGGTATAACTTTCAATGATTTTTTCGATGATTTTGTCCGATACCTTAAATGGAATTTTAGCTAGGCCGTGTGCTTCGCGTTGTTTGGGTAACAGGTGTTTTTTGGCAATTTCTATTTTTTCTTCTACAGCATACCCGCTTAAATCGATGATTTCCAATCGGTCGCGCAATGCAGGTTGGATGTTTTGTAAATTATTGGCCGTAGCAATGAACAGTACTTTACTCAGATCGTATTCTAATTCTAAGTAATTATCGTAGAAAGAATGGTTTTGTTCCGGATCAAGTACCTCTAACAAAGCAGAGGAAGGGTCGCCCCTGAAATCGTTGCCAATTTTATCTATTTCGTCTAAAATCATTACCGGATTGGAAGATTTTACTTTGCGAATGTTTTGTAAAATACGGCCTGGCATGGCGCCAATATACGTTTTTCGGTGCCCTCTGATTTCGCTTTCGTCGTGCAATCCACCAAAACTAACCCTAGAATATTTTCTACCAATTGCATGTGCAATGCTACGACCTAAAGAAGTTTTGCCTATACCCGGAGGGCCTACAAAACATAAAATAGGGCTTTTCATATCGCCTTTTAGCTTCAATACGGCAAGGTATTCAATAATTCTGTTTTTGATTTTTTCCATGCCAAAATGGTCGGTATCGAGTACTTTTTTGGCGTTTTTAAGATCGTAATTATCGGGGGTATAATCATGCCAAGGCAAATCCAACATCAAATCCAAATGGTTATACACCACCGAATAGTCGGGTGTGCTTGCATGCATTCTTTCTAATTTGGCAATGCCATTTTGAAAGAGTGTTTTTGCGGCTTCGGGCCATATTTTGGCTTCGGCCTTTTTTTTCATTTCCGAAATTTCTCGCTCATTTGAGTCGCCACCCAATTCGTCTTTGATACTTTTTAGTTGCTGTTGTAAAAAGTAGTCGCGTTGTTGTTTATCTAATTCGGTGCGGGTTTTGTTGGTTACTTTGTCTTTTAATTCTGCAAATTGCAACTCACGTTGTAAAAATTCAATCAGTTTTTCAGCGCGTTTTAATAGGTCATGAATTTCGAGCAAAGCCTGTTTTTCGCCCAAATCAATATTTTGGTTGCTGCTTACAAAATTGATTAGGAAAATAGGGTTCTCAATGTTTTTGAGAATGATAGCCGCCTCGGTAGGCATGTTCGGCGATATTTGAATAATTTGGGTAGCCAAATCTTTAATACTACTTACATAGGCTTGAAAATTTTGGTCTATGGGAAGTGCTTCCTCTTCAAAAATCGAAATTTGCCCTTTAAAATAGGGTTCTGTTTCTATTATCTCGTGCAGTTCGAATCTTTTTTTGCCCTGTATAATGATGGTAGTGCCACCATCGGGCATTTTAATGAGCTTAACTATTTTGGCTACAGTACCAATAGTACATAAATCGGTAACGTCGGGCTCTTCTATATTGGCATCTTTTTGAGCCAACACGCCAATCAGTTTGTCGGTTTTGTAGGCTTCGTTTACGGCTTTGATGCTTTTATCTCTGCCTACGGTAATTGGCAATACTACTCCTGGAAACAGCACTGTATTGCGTAAGGGTAAAATAGGCAATACAGCCGGGATAATCATGTTTTTATCTTGCTCGCTTTCGTTTTCGTTGATTGGTATGATGGGCATGAAATCTGAATCATCATCGTTTTGTAGGAAAAATTTTTCTTTGGTCATGTGTTTTTGTTCTATTCAAAAAATCGTCAAAATGTCATTATAGCAAAAAGGAGCTATTAATGTACAACGTAATTTGGGGTACTTCAATATTAATGCCATGCCTGCCAATAGTTGTTTTTTGGTACAAATTGACGTGTTGTATTGTATTGTAAGGGTGTTATGGCAGAAGCAATTTATTTGTAAATGACACGAAACGATTTGGTAAGAGTATTGTTTTTATTGTTTACTTCCACCAATTTAATGTTTACAATACACCATTTTTGTTGAGGTAAGTTAATGATGTTGAAGCTACTTACTGATGCGGTGGTTGTAAATGCGGGTACTTGCGGAGTTATTGCTGTATTAGAGGCCTCGTCAAGAACCGTTACATAAATAGTGGTGCCCATTGGAGGAACCTTGCTAGTAAGGGTTACGGTTACCGGAAAGTTAGGGGTTAGTGAAATATTGGCAGTGCCTGCATTAAGTGTTGCTTCTAGGGGGTCGCCAACTGTAACTGTTTTAATGCAAGCATTCAATAAGAGCACCGAAAACAGCACACCTATGGCTCCTAAGCACCAAGTGAATACTTTTTTTCGGATAAAATTGCTCATTGTATTTCTACTTTAAATGGTTACACTCTTAAACTTTTTGCCTAACCAACTTTGCTTGGCAGGAATGATCCATTCGGTAAGCAGTGCTTGCTTGGTGTCGACCAAATTATTAAAATAAAGCGTATTGGGTTCCACAAAATTGTTTTGAATGGCGTAGTTAAGTTGCGGAAGAGGCAATATTTCTACTTTGTTTTTGATGACAAAAGCTAAATTCTGCCGATCAAACATGGCTACTTTGCACAATGCCTCTATTTGTTGAACCAAATGAACGCTGCTGTCTGTACTGCATCCACCTACTTTTACCATCGATTCGTCGGCCATAATAATTAAAAATTGGCCGAAAAATAGGTTGGCAAATCCTTTTACGGGTGCACCGTGGCTTTTCCAATTTGCGAGAAACTCTTGCAATAAATCTTCAATAGTTAATGCTTCAGAAATGGTGAGTAAACGACTGCTTTGATACACCCAAACCCTTGAAGAAGGACTAAAATCGGTAGGTAGTAAATGTTCGTATTCGAATGTCATGTAACTTAAATTAATCTTTTGAGGCATAAAAATAAGCGCCAATACAAGCAGTTGCCGTTTTGATAAGCAAGTTTTCGGCAGTGAAAATGGCTTTCCAGACCAACGTGTGCCATAACTTATCATATACAACGTCTGCAATGAGTAGCAACAGCAAAATTACAGCCGTTGCAGCAAAGAATTTTTTCCACTCAATATTTATCTTTCTCATAGCTGTAGTAATAATGTGTAAAACGGTTTTACGGAGGGAATATTATGTTGTTTGAATCAAAAGCGAATAACTTCATCTGTCAAGCCTCGCTTCATTTGTATACGAAATTGTTTGTTAAGCGGCTGCGCTAAAGTTGGTTATAATGGATGCGAAAAAATAGTTCATGAATGGTTGTTTACGAAAATAACGTAAAACACCGAATTATAGCGTGTTGCTGTTTGTTAAATAAGTGACATACTTTTTTGATAAAAATTATGGATTGCAGTGGTCATGTATTTGTATAAGGTAGCTGACTTTGCAGCTTAAATAAAACGTACAGTTATTTTTGTATTTGATAGAGCAGTTACAACCAAGAAAGATATGATTCCCAAAGATTGGTTTGTGTAAAATACCGTTGACGCAAATTTAAAAAATTGGTAAGTATGGTGGAATTTGTGTAGTTTGGTGACACTTTGGTTTTATAAGTTCAAAAAAATGACTTAAATTATTTGTGTACTTAAAATTAGTTACTACATTCGCACCACAAATGACAAAAGCAAATACAAATACTTTTTATTTCTCTTATTACTACTTTAGCCAAAAGTAGTCGGGAATGTATTTGCCTTAATAATTAGGAAAATTTAAACAACATACAGTCCCGACGAAAAGTCGGGATTTTTTATTTTATGACAGCTACAAAAGTTTCTATTCAAGGCTACGAAGGTTGTTTTCACCAACTAGCTGCGCAACAATATTTTGGCAAATCGGTAACCGTAATTCCTTGTGCCACTTTTAAACAAGTAGTTACTATTGCTTCCGACGCAAACGAAAGCGACGGCGGCGTAATGGCTATCGAAAATTCCATTGCCGGTAGCATATTGCCCAATTACACCTTATTGAAAAACAGTCAGTTGCAAATTGTAGGCGAAGTATACTTGCCTATAGAACAACATTTGCTAGTAAACCCCGGTGTGCGATTTGAAGATATCAGAGAGGTACACTCGCACCACATGGCCATTCAGCAGTGCATGCAATTTTTAGACAAGTATGATTGGAAATTGGTAGAAACCGAAGATACAGCCCTCAGTGCCATGCAGGTGCATAAGCGTCGCAGTACCCATACGGCAGCAATTGCAGGTGCATTAGCAGCCGATTTGTTTCAGCTAGAAATTTTAGCCGAAAATATACATACCCAAAAAAATAATTATACTCGGTTTTTAATTTTGCAAAGGAAAGAAGTCGCACAAGTGCCTTCTGATGCCAATAAAGCGTCTATTAACTTTGTTACCAATCACACCAAAGGAAGTTTATCTAAAGTGCTCACTACCATAGCCGATGCCCAAATTAATTTGAGCAAATTACAAAGTATGCCTATAGCAGGTACCAATTTTACCTACAGTTTTCATGCCGATTTGGAATTTGATCATATTCAACAATTCTACACCGCTTTGGACAGTATGGGATCATTAACCCAACAAATACAGGTATTCGGTATTTACAAAAATGGCAATAATCATTAATTAAGTTTCGTAGATTTTCCCGATTGTTATGCAGCAAACACCCATAAATATGGAAAAAACAAACTCTGCTTCTCAAGTAATGTCTATCAACACCGCTAAACGTTTGGAAGGCATTGGCGAATACTATTTTTCACAAAAATTGCGCGAAATAGAAACGCTCAATAAAGCAGGTAAGCAAATCATTAATTTAGGAATTGGCAGTCCCGATTTGCCGCCGCATCCTAGTGTGATTGCGCAATTGCAAAGTCAGGCAAGTTTGCCCAATACGCATGCTTATCAAAATTACAAAGGCTGTGCACAATTGCGTACAGCAATCAGCGATTGGTACAAAAAATGGTATGGTGTATCGGTTGATGCCGACACGGAAGTGCTGCCGTTAATTGGGAGTAAAGAGGGCATCATGCATATTTGTATGACATATTTAAATGAGGGCGATATTGCCTTGGTTCCCAATCCCGGATATCCTACATACCGTAGTGCGGTTAAGTTGGCAGGTGGCGTTTGTGTTGATTATGAATTGAATGAAACATTGGGATGGGCTCCTAATTTTGCGCTGTTGGAGCAGCAAGATTTAACACGCGTAAAGTTGTTGTTTGTTAATTATCCACACATGCCAACCGGGCAACAAGCTAGCGAAGCGCTATTTCAAAAAATAATTGACTTTGCTACCAAACACCAAATATTGGTAGTACACGATAATCCATACAGCTTTATTTTAAACCAACAGCCACTCAGCATATTAAGTATACCCGGTGCAAAAGCAGTAGCGCTTGAGTTAAACTCACTTAGCAAAAGTCACAATATGGCCGGTTGGCGTGTAGGGGTGCTTTGTGGTGCGCAGGAGCGCATAAACGAAGTGCTCCGCTTTAAAAGCAATATGGACAGTGGCATGTTTTTGCCGGTGCAATTGGCCGCAGCTACAGCATTGGGCTTGGACGAAAGTTGGTATCAATCTATAAATAATATATACCAACAGCGGAGATCCAAAGTGTTTGAATTGATGGATTTATTGGGCTGCACCTATGCTTCTAATCAAGTTGGTATGTTTGTATGGGGGAAAATTCCTGGAACATTTACAAGCGGTTATACCCTCAGCGATGCCGTATTGTACAATGCCCAAGTGTTTATAACGCCCGGAGGCATTTTTGGAAGTGCAGGCGATCAATACATACGCATCAGTTTGTGCGGCAGTATGGAAAAGTTTGAGCAAGCCATACAGCGTATTCAAGCAGCACAGTTGTAATAATTTTATATCATGTTTTAGCCATAAATAATTGTATGACCATTACCATTGTTGGGGTAGGATTGATAAGCGGTTCCTTTGCGTTAGCCATGAAAGAGAAGGGCTTTGCTAAAAAAGTAATTGGCGTTAGCCGAACACAAGCAAGTATAGACAAAGCGTTGCAATTGGGTATCATTGATGAAGCATTGCCTTTGGCGGAGGCGGTAGCTGCTAGCGATTTAATTTATGTAGCCATTCCGGTCGATGCAACCTTGTCGGTAATGTCCGAAATCATGGATTTGATAACCGATAAGCAAATCGTAACCGATGCAGGGTCTACAAAGTATCGCTTGTGCCGCATGTTGGAGCACCATCCCAAGCGAAAGCAATATGTAGCAGCGCACCCTATGTGGGGAACCGAAAATAGCGGTCCCGAAGCAGCAGTAAAAAATGCTTTTGCAGGTAGGGCTTGCGTTATTTGCGAAAAAGAAAATAGCCTTCCTAGTGCGGTAGCATTCATCGAAAAAGTTTATACCACCTTTGGTATGCACATTATTTATATGGATGCTTACGAGCACGATAGGCATGTGGCCTATGTAAGCCATATTTCGCACATCACTTCATTTGCCCTTGCTAATACCGTTTTAGAAAAAGAAAAAGAAGAGGAGGCCATTTTTGAGTTGGCAAGTGGTGGTTTTGAAAGTACTGTTCGTTTGGCAAAAAGTAGTCCCGCTATGTGGGCGCCTATTTTTTTGGAAAACAAGGAAAATATATTGGAAGTGCTGAAAGAACATATCAAACAATTAAGAAAATTTTCTACAGCATTGGAACAACAAAATCAAGAAGCATTGGTGGCTATTATGCAGCAAGCAAATACCATAAAAAAAGTATTGAACCCCCAATTTGGGAAACAAAAAAATACTTAATGGCATAAAAATATAGCAATTATTTTGCAGAAAACAATAAACAAAGGCGTTTAGGGCCGAATTAGCTACCTTTGCGCAAATTTTTAAAATTAGTTATGATTACATTTAGTGAGTTAGGCTTGGATGAGCGTTTGGTTCAGGCAACAGGAGAGTTGGGGTACGTGAACCCAACTACTATACAAGAAAAAGCCATTCCGGTACTTTTGAGTGGTACAAAGGACTTTATAGGATTGGCACAAACCGGTACCGGTAAAACAGCGGCATTTAGTTTGCCATTGTTACATTTAATTAGCGAAACAGAAAAATATCCACAAGCGTTAGTTGTTTGCCCTACAAGGGAATTGTGTTTACAAATTGTAAACGAGATAGAATTGTTTAAAAAGCACATGCATGGTATTCATGTGGTAGCTGTTTATGGTGGCGCAAGCATTGGATTGCAAATTCGCGATATCAAAAGAGGAATACAAATTGTTGTGGCCACTCCCGGCAGGCTTATTGATTTGATTGAACGTAAAGCAATCAATTTAGAGCAAATTAAATATGTAGTTTTAGACGAAGCCGATGAAATGTTAAACATGGGCTTTAAGGACGATATAGAATTCATTCTTCAAAATACACCGGCAAGAGAAAGTACTTGGTTGTTTAGTGCAACTATGCCCCCTGAAATTCGTAGAGTTAGCAAAAAATACATGAACAATCCGTTAGAAGTAACGGTTGGAAAAGTAAACAGTAGTAATAAAAACATTGACCACCAATATTATATTACTAGTGCACACCACCGCTACGAAACCTTAAAGCGGTTAATTGACTTTAATCCCGGTATATACGGTATCATTTTTACACGTACTAAAGTAGATGCTCAAAGCATTGCAGAAAAATTAACCCGCGAAGGGTACGATATTGATGCGTTGCATGGCGATTTAACACAGGCGCAGCGCGATAAAGTAATGGGCGAGTTTAGAGACAAAACCTTGCAACTATTAATCGCTACCGATGTGGCAGCAAGGGGTATTGATGTGAAAGAAATTACACACGTTATCAACTACGAATTGCCCGATGATGTAGAAGTTTATACCCACCGTAGTGGCCGTACGGGTAGGGCAGGAAGCACCGGTATTTGTATGAGCATTGTACATAGCCGCGAACTATACAAATTAAAAAGTATTGAACGAATGGTTCAAGCACCTTTTAATAGAGTGGACATACCAAGTGGTAACGATGTATGCAGAAAACAGTTTACTTCTTTCATGGAAAAATTGTTGCAAACAGATGTTAGCCACGGTAATTATGAGGCCTATTTACCCATGTTGCAGGAAAAATTTGCCGATGTTAGCAAAGAAGAAGTACTACAAAAAGTAGCTGCTTCCGAATTTGATAGGTTTTTACGCTATTACGAAAATGCTGAAGACCTCAACATGCGCGATAATGGCAAACGTAGAGAAAGAGAATTTGGTAACGACAGCCGAGATGGTCGTAGTGGAAGAGATAGAACGCCGCTAACTCGCGAACCTAGAGGTCGCGAATCGTTTAGTCGCAATTCAGGCGGTGGCGACTATGCTCGCTTGTTTGTGAATTTAGGAACCAAAGATGGCTTTTTCAAAGCGAGCTTCTTACAGTTTATTCTAGATTTGTCCGACTTAAGAAAAGAAGTCTTAGGTAGGATAGATATGAAGGAAATGAATAGTTGGGTAGAAGTAGACAAAGGCGTAGCGCAACAAATGATTAAATCGATAGATGGCAAAACCTATAAAGGCAGACGAATTAGAATGAACGATGCTAATAGCCGATAAACAAAACCTATACCTATCACCAAACATACAATTTCAATACACACATACAAATGGAACAAGCACAATTGAACATGAAAGAGCTTACACAACAAGCTTGGAATAAAAGACCACTTATTATTAGTGGACCATGTAGTGCCGAAACTGAAGAACAGGTTTTGGCCACTGCCAAAGGCTTAGCAGCCACCGGTAAGGTAGACGTAATGCGCGCCGGTATTTGGAAACCTCGTACACGTCCGGGAAGTTTTGAAGGTATTGGTACCAAAGGGTTGCCTTGGTTGCAAGCCGCAAAAAAATTAACCGGAATTCCTGTTGCTGTAGAAGTAGCTACGGCCAAACAAGTAGAAGATGCTTTGCATTTTGATGTAGATATTTTATGGATAGGCGCACGTACAACGGTAAATCCGTTTAGTGTACAAGATGTAGCCGATGCATTGCGCGGAGTAGATATTCCGGTACTCATCAAAAACCCTATCAATCCCGATTTGGAATTGTGGATTGGTGCCGTAGAACGTGTGGCTAAAGCGGGTATTAAACAAATAGGCTTGATTCACAGAGGTTTTAGCAGCTATGGTAATACAGAATATCGTAATGCACCTATGTGGCACTTGGCAATTGAAATGAAACGCCGCAATCCGGATATGTTGCTAATCAACGATCCATCTCACATTTGCGGACGTAGAGATATTTTGCAAGACGTAGCACAAACAGCTATTGATTTAGACTTTGACGGTTTAATAGTTGAAAGTCATGTAGATCCAGACAATGCTTGGAGCGATGCAAAACAACAAATTACACCTGCACAATTAGGTGCAATGATAGATAGCATCCGTTGGAGAAAAGAAGATGTTGCATCTGAAGAATACCATGCCGCTTTGGAAAAATTGCGTCAACAAATCAATCAATTGGATGATGAATTGATGCAAGTGTTAGGACAGCGTATCAAAGTAGCAGAAAAAATTGGTCAGTATAAAAAAGACAACAATATCACTATTTTACAAACCAACCGTTGGAACGCTATTTTAGAAAGAGCATTTGCCAAAGGTGAAAAATTGGGATTGAGTAAAGAATTTATTACCAAATATTTTGATGCCATACACATGGAAAGTATCAATCATCAAAATAAAATCATGAATTCTTAGTATGCTTAACTATTAGGCATCTTTATTAGCTAATTAATAATTGTACAGCGTATTGATCACTCTTTTTTGAGTGTCTTAATACGCTGTACACCATTTAAAATGCCTCTAATTGAGGTAAGAACGAATGACACAACAAACATTCAATTTTACCAATTCTTCGGTGAACTATTTTTTTGACGCATCTATTTCCCTATTGCCTCAAATAGTAGCTCCGGCACATGCCATTATCATTACCGATGAAAATGTACACCGATGCCATGCCGATAAAATGATTGGATATAAAACCATCATTATTCCGGCAGGCGAAATTCACAAAAACCAACATACGGTCAATAGTATTATAGAGCAATTGATTGCACTAGAGGCCGATAGAAAATCAACACTTGTTGGCATAGGAGGTGGCGTAGTTACCGATATTACTGGATATGTTGCTAGCGTATATATGCGTGGCATTGCATTCGGTTTTGTTCCAACAACTTTACTCGCAATGGTAGATGCAAGCATTGGTGGTAAAAATGGAATAGATGTAGGAATTTACAAAAACATGGTGGGTATCATTCGACAGCCCGGTTTTTTACTGTACGATGTTACCCTTTTGCAAACACTGCCTTCCGAAGAGTGGAGCAATGGATTTGCTGAAATTATTAAGCACGCCTGTATCAAAGATGCAAGTATGTTTGCACTATTGCAACAGCAT
>Ga0209398_1001838_pt1 | contig 10407 bp, 9 predicted proteins | sample AshMeaBigSpring_FD_184125 | JGI IMG/M metagenome (GOLD analysis project Ga0209398, IMG submission 184125) | Groundwater microbial communities from Big Spring, Nevada to study Microbial Dark Matter (Phase II) - Ash Meadows Big Spring (SPAdes)... | ecosystem: Environmental > Aquatic > Deep...
AGAACAGCTGGTGCCGATCCCCGGCCAGCCGCCGGACCTGGCGCGCCTGCCGTCCGGCTGTGCCTTTCATCCGCGTTGCCCCTGGCGGATGGAGATCTGCACGCGGGAGTCGCCGCGTTTGGAGGTCCGCGCGCGCGAGCGGGTGTATGCGTGCTTCGCCGACGTGGACCAGCCACAACCGGCGGAGGCCGCCCATGGCTGAGGCATTCACCCGGCCCGCGTGCCAGGCGCCGCCGCCCGCCGAGTCGCCGACGCTGCTGGAGGTCCACGACCTGCGGGTCCATTTCCCCGCCCGCCGCGCCGGTCTGGGCGGTCGACGCGGTGTGATCCGCGCGGTGGACGGGATCAGCTTTCATGTCCGGGCCGGAGAAACGCTGGGGCTGGTCGGCGAGTCGGGCTGCGGCAAATCGACGACCGCCCGCGCGATCCTGAACCTGGTGCCCGTGACCGGGGGCCAGGTGCTCTGGGAGGGCCAGCGGATCGACCAGCTGAGCCCGGCCGAGATGCGGCCTCACCGCCGCGGACTGCAGATGATCTTCCAGGACCCGTTTGCCTCGCTCAACCCGCGGATGACCGTGGGGCGGACGATTGCCGAGCCGATGCAGATCTTCGGTCTGCACCCGCCGCAGGATCGGCCGCTGGAAGTCCTCCGCCTGATGGAGCTGGTGGGACTCAACCCCCGCTCCGTCAACCGCTATCCCCACGAGTTCTCCGGGGGCCAGCGGCAGCGGATCGGCATCGCGCGGGCCCTGGCTGTACAACCTAAGCTGATCGTCTGCGACGAGCCGGTTTCGGCCCTGGACGTCTCGATCCAGGCGCAGGTGATCAACCTGCTGATGGAGCTGCAGCAGAGGCTGGGCCTGGCCTACGTCTTCATCTCGCACGACCTGGCCGTGGTGCGGCATATCGCCGACCGGATCGGCGTGATGTACCTGGGGCGGCTGATGGAGCTGGCCGACTCCCGGCGGCTCTACGAACAGCCGCGGCACCCATACACCCAGGCCCTGCTGGCGTCGATCCCCCTGCCGGATCCACCGCGGCAGCGGGCTCGGCCGCCGGTGGCCTTGAGCGGCGAAGTCCCCTCGGCCGACCGCGTCTACGCGGGCTGCTGTTTCGCCGACCGCTGTCCCATCGCGGAAATCCATTGCTGCGAGATCGTCCCGCCCCTGCAGGGCATCCGGCACCAGGTGGCGTGCCTCAAGTCCGAACCGGATGACGACGACACCTGATGGCAACCGTTCACAGGCCGGGGTCTGGCTCATTTTTCGGCGGGAAGACCGTGCGGCGTCGTGGGAAGCTGCCGGGGACTGTCCCGATTTTTGTGGCATGGATGCCAGAAAAATGGGACTGTCCCCTTCGGCAGAGCCATTGACACAAAAATCCGTACAGGCCCCGCTGCCGCCGAAAAATCTGCCTGACCCCCTGGGGTGCAGCAGGTCCGGGGTCTGGCTCATTTTTTTCGGCGGGAAGACCGTGCGGCGTCGTGGTACGCTGCCGCCGAAAAATGTGCCTGACCCCCTGGGGTCACCCTTGGGGTGCAGCAGGTCTGGCCTCCACCCCGTGAACGGTTGCCACCTGATCTCCCCAGTCCCTGCGGATGGAGAAATGACATGGGCACCCCTCTGCATCGGCTCGACACGACACCGCCACCGGGGCTGATCAAGCAGACGACCGGCCGCTGTCCGCGCTGCCTGGCGGCCGTCCCCGCCGAGGTGTTCGAGCGCGACGGCAGTATCTACCTGGCGCGGAACTGTGCCGAGCATGGTCGCCTCGTGGCGCTCCTGGCCCGTGATCCCCGCTTCTATTACCGATCGGTCGGTGCGCAAGGTGGATGTGGTGAGGGCTGCGGCTGCACCGTCGCCGCACCTCAGGGGCCGGCGGCCGAGCGCGATCCGTTCGAGGTGCTCGCTTCGTGTCTGGCCCTGATCGAGATCGTCGACTCGTGCAACCTGGCCTGTCCGACCTGCTACGCGGCGTCTCCTTTCGGCGGCGGCGCGGCGGTGGACTGCATCACCTTCGAGGACTTTCGCCGGCGCGTGGAGGGCGTGCTGGAGCGCAAGGGCGAGATCGACGTCCTGCAGCTGACGGGCGGCGAACCGACGATCCACCCCCAGTTCTTCACGCTGCTCGAGTGGGCCCTGGCCGAACCCCGCATCGGCTACGTGCTGATCAACACCAACCTCGTGCGGATCGCGGCGGACGACGCGTTTCGGGAACGGCTCGGCCAGGCACGGCGGCAGTTCGGCAAGTTCGAATTGTACGCCCAGTTCGACGGGCCGCAGCGGGCTGGCCAGCACGAGTTGCGCGGCGCGGACCTGCGCGAGACGCGGCGTCGCGCCATCGACCTGGCCGGTGCGTGCGGCGTTCCGACGACCCTGGCGATGGTGGTGACCCCCACCACGCGGCAGCACCTCGGAGCGGCACTCCGCTTCGGCTTGGAACGCCGCCATTGCCGGGGGCTGGCCCTGCAGCCGTTCTTCACGTCCGGCCGCGTGCCGGAGGCCGCTGCCGCCCCGTCCCCGGCTGCCGCGCAGGCCGCTTTCTCGACGATCTCCGTGGGCGACGTGATTCTCGAACTCGTGGCCCAGAGCCAGGGACAGCTGCGCGTCGAGGACTTCACGCCGCTGCCGTGCGGCGATCCGAACTGCCACACGATCAGCTACCTCCTGCGCACGGACGATGGTCCGCTCGGGCTGAGCCGCCTGGTGGATCTGGCGTCGCTGCAGGGGTTCCTCACCAATCGCGTCGACTACCGACTGGAGGACCTGGCCCGCTGCGGCTGCGCCAGCGATCCGCTGGGCCAGCTGCTGGAGCGGCTGGAGGTGGGACCCGACCAGCCGTTCCGCATCTTCATCAAGCCGTTCATGGACGCCTGGACGTACGATCAGGACCGGATCGATCGCTGCTGCACGCACGTCATCCGGCGGGACGGCCGGCTGGATTCGTTCTGCCGCTACTATCTGCACGGCGGCGCGGCCGGGTTCGGCGGGCCATGAGAACGGCGGGCAAGCGGATGCCACGGCCCGCCTGTCCGGCCACGGGCCGGGGTCTGGTACATTTTTCGGCCAATCCGCCCGGCCCCGGCGGAGACGCGCGGGCCGAAAACATGTACCTGACCCCCTCGAATCCGGCGAACCACGGGCCGGTGTCTGGTACATTTTTCGGCCAATCCGCCCGGCCCCGGCGAAGACGCGCAGGCCGAAAACATGTACCTGACCCCCTCGAATCCGGCGGACCACGGGCCGGGGTCTGGTACATTTTTCGGCCCATCCGCCCGGCCCCGGCGAAGACGCGCAGGCCGAAAACATGTACCTGACCCCCTCGAATCGGGCGAAATGCTCCGCCGGGGTGTGAACGGTTACGCCGGCGGCACCCTGCCCTGGAGCGGGCACTACGGCAGCGGTCCGAGATCCTCGACGTGGCGGGCCACGGTCGATTCGTGGGGGCCGAGCGGGACGATGACGTAGTGGTCCAGCACCTCCAGCAACGACCCGCGCTGGCCACCCCAGCCGATGAACGGGCCGCGCCATGAGGCCAGAGGAGCTTGGTCCGGGTCGGCCAGCAGGCGCACGCCGTCCCGTAGCACCTGGTATCGCGCGACAGACGGCCAGGCGATACGGCGGCGGCGGCCCAGCACCGCCTGGTCGATCCCCTGCCCATGCAGCTCGTACGTGATCGGGATCCACAGCCGCCACGAGGCCAGCCCCAAGGCGGCCGCGCACAGCAGGCCCATCACCAGGCTGCCGGCCAACCAACCGCTCAGGCCGGCAATCGCCAGCATCGCCACGGCCGCCAGTCCCGTGGAACGGGTGTCGTCGCGGAGCGGCCAGCTGGTAAGCCGCACGTCCGGCGAAGTGCGGCGCAGCGGCAGGGGGGCGGAACGCGTCGATGCAGTGCTCATCGCCTCCATTCTACATCAATCGCGGGGGCGACCTGCCGTTCACCGCGGGCCTCCCCGAAACCGCGGGCCGCCGGTTCCTGGATCGGCGCCATGGTGTGTCTCCGCTGCCCGCCAGGCGACGCCGCGCACGGCCAGCGCCAGCGTCGCGAACAGGGCGGAGCCGAGCACGAGGGAGAGCGACAGGCAGGCGGCGAAATGATCCCGCATCAGCACCAGCTGCGGCGGCTCGCGGCTCTCCGGCACCCGCCGCTTGACCGGTGCGGCCGCGTTCGCCTCCTGGCGGCGAACAGCTGCTCGCCATGCCTCCCACTGGGCCCGGGCCTGCGGGGTGTCGTACCAGGTCAGTGTGCGGCGACGGACCTCGAGTAACGACGCCACGATGGCCACAACCGTCGCCAGGTACAGGACCAGGCAAAGGCCGCCGAGCAGGCTGGGGCGCGAGATGCTCACGGGCGCTGGCTCGCCGGCCTGGGCGGCAACAGGTGCAACGCGGCATGGGTCATCGCCGTGATGCCGGTCCGCAGCGTCAGCTCCGGGTCGGGATAATATAAGGGCGAGTGCAGGGAGGGCGGCTCCTGTCCCAGTTGCTCGTAGCGGGCCAGCCGCGGGGCCTCGACCGACCCCAGGCGGAACATCACGATCGGCACGCCCTCCAACCCGTAACGACTGAAGTCCTCCCCGCCCATCGACGGCTCCGCCTGCCCGACATTCTCCTCCCCGACCGCCTTGCGGAGGGCCGTCGCCACGCGCCTGGCCAGCTGCGGGTCGTTGAACAAGGACGGCGTGCCCTCGGAGATCTTCACGACCGGCTGCGGAGCCCGATGGGCAGCCGCCACCGCCCGCGCCTTGCGCCCGATCGCCTCGTGCAGCTGCTTGCGCACCTCGTCCGAGTAGCTGCGCACGGTCACCTGCAGCTGGCACTCGTCCGGAATGATGTTGTGCTTGGTCCCGGCGTGAATCGACCCCACGGTGATGACAACCGGTTCGATCGGCTTTACCTCGCGACTGATGATCGTCTGGAGCGCCAGCACCAGCTCGGCCGCCTGCACCACCGGATCGATGGTTGTGTGCGGATAGGCCCCGTGGCCGCCCTTGCCCAGCACCGTGATGTCGACGCTGTCCACGTTCGCCAGGGAGTAACCGGCGCGGTAGGCGACCTTTCCGGCGGCCAGGGTTGCGTCGACGTGCAAGGCCAGCGCGAAATCGGGCCTGGCAAACCGCGTGAAGAGCCCGTCGGCCAGCATCGCCTTGGCGCCGGCCCCCCGCTCTTCGGCGGGTTGCCCGACCAGCATCACCGTGCCCCGCCACTGGTCCCGGTGCGTGGCCAGGTAGCGGGCCACCCCCACCAGATTGGTCATGTGCATGTCGTGGCCGCAGGCGTGCATCACGCCCACCTCCCCCCCCGAACTGTCGGTTGTCCGCACCTGGGAGGCGTAGGCCAGGCCGGTCTCTTCCACGACGGGCAGGGCGTCCAGGTCGGTGCGGAGCATCAGCGTGGGGCCGTCGCCGTTCCGCAAGAGCCCCACCACGCCGTGACCGCCCACGCCAGTGGTCACCTCAGCGCCCGCGGCCTTCCACTGCTCGGCCAGCCGCGCCGCCGTCTCCCGCTCCGCGAATGACAGCTCCGGCTCGGCATGGAACTGCCGGTACAGCTGCGTCAGATTCTCCAGGTTTTCGCCGGCCCAGACCTGGGGAGTCTCGGGGTTTGTAGCCGCGGTGTCCGCCGCCTGGGCGCCGGCCGCGATCAGCACGCTCACTAGACCGCTTCGAAGCAGACCGCAGAACGAGATCGGCATGTGGGCCTCCCGGAGGGCTCGAACGCCAGTTATTCTAAATTGCCTTGCGCGATCCTGGGAGATACGGGACGACCTGACCAGCGCGGCACGATCCTGGGAGGGCGAGGCTCCGGCCGAGCCGGCGCGTGGAGCGGGTTCTCGGCTCGGCGGGAGCCTCGCCCTCCCGGAATCACGAAACCCTGTTTAGCGCAGCTCGTACGCGCGCCGCTCGAAAGGTCGACACGGACGTTGGACCCCAGCCATCCGTGTCGGGCTCGTCGGGCGGCCGGGCGGTCGGGGCTTGTCAAACCAACTCGCCATGCGGTAGACTCTCGGCCGTCATCGGAAGCCATTGTTTCATCGGAGCTGGCTTGCCTGGTTATTGGCGGCCCGCTCCATTTTCTTGCGCCCTCGATTTTCTGGCGGGGGTTCGCACCAGGTTCGGCGGTGGCGCGTACGGGTGCGCAGTCGGACCGTCCCGCCAGAGATGCCAGTTCCCGGGATGTCGTGGCGCGACTTTTTCGTTGTGCCGGCGCTCAAGGTTGTGTCGGCCCTCCAGCGTGGTTTGCCATCCGCGCCAACAGCTGGCGCATGGCCCGTGCGCGGTGGCTGAGGATGCTCTTTACCGCGCCGCCCAGCTGGCCGAACGTGCGGTGGTACTCCGGAATTTCGAACAGCGGGTCATAGCCGAAGCCGAACGTGCCGTGCGGGTGCGGGAGGATTCGGCCGCGGCAATAGTCCTGGCTCTCGGCACGGACGACGCCTTGCGGATCCGCCAGCGCCATGTGGCAGACGTAGCGGGCCGTGCGCTGTGGCAGCGGCGTGTCGCGCAGTTCGCCCAGCAGCCGCTGGTTGTTGGCTGCGTCGGTGGCCCCCGGCCCGGAAAAACGCGCCGACAGGACTCCCGGGGCGCCGCCCAGCGCGTCGACCTCCAGGCCGCTGTCTTCGCCCAGTACCCACTGGCCCAGATGCACCGCCTGCTCGATCGCCTTCTTCCGGGCGTTGGCCGTGAACGTGTCGCCATCCTCGACCACGTCGATCGCCTGGGGAAAGTCGGCCAGCGTGCGCACGGCGAAGCTGTGGGGACCGAGCAGGTCCACGAGTTCCGCGCACTTCTTGCGATTGTGCGTGCCGAGCACGAGCGGCAGCGAGCCGAGCATGGCAGTGGGAAACGATCGAGGGTGCGGCCAGCAACAGCGTACCGGGGGCCAATGTACCGTCCCGGGATCGGCGTTTCCAGGACGGCGCCAGCGATCCGCGGCACTCCGGTGTGCGGCGCCGGCCGGCACAGGACTGCGGAGAACGCTGTCGCGCCAGCCGCGCGACTGGGCAAGGCGACAGTCAGGCCCGGTGGGACCCGGCCACTGCGGTTCCAGCCCGGCGGGCGAATGCCCGCGGCCGATCCGGCGTTCGCAGCGGGACGGGACTTACCGCGACGCCGGGCCGCCGCGCGCGTAGTCGGCGCCGATCGACTTCCGCGGGACCGCGACCGGAACCGGCTGGATGTCGAACGGAATTCCGCCGAGCATCTTCGGGATCAGTCCGGCCATCCGCTGGGCATCGGACCCGGGCAGCGGCTGCCGCTGCGGGCCGTACGTCTGCATCACCTGGAGCACGGCCGGTTCGATCTCCAGCTTGCCGTCGGCGCGTGGTGTGCCGATCGAATCGAAGCTGCCCACCGTGACGATGCTCTCGTGCCGATCGTGAAACTCGTAGGCCTCGACGCCGCGCTCGCGGAGGGCCTGTGTCAACCGGTGGGCCTTGACCGCGGCTTCCTCCAGGTGGCTTTCCATCATTCCGCCCGATTCGATTTCCTGCACCTCCCGCTGATCGATGATCACGCTCCCGCGAAAGGTCGCGACGCGAACGGAGTACTTCGCGGGACAGTCCAGCAACCCGTAGGGCACGCCCTGGTTCATCCGCATCACGAGCGCGTCGGGACTGGATGGGCTGAAGAACTCCTGGGGCAGCAGGGGATTGCGGGTCACGAAGGCGTTGCCCATCGGCCCCTTGCCGGCCTTTTCCGGGTCCCGATTCAGCAAGCGCTGCACGTGCCGCAGGCCGGCAAATCGGCGCGTCGTGCCCTTCCCGGGTTGCAGCTGGAGACAGTCCGGGTTCAGGTGCTTGATCCGCTCCAGTGTCTTTTCCACCTGGGGGTCGTCGATGGAGGCGAAATCGCCCACGAGGACCGCGTACTCGTCGTACTGCAGGGGCTGGGCATAACGCATCTTCTTGGGCTCGCCGTAGCGGTTCAGCCCCAGCCCGGTCACGCTCTGCGAGTAGTCGTAGCGCTTGCTGTGCAGGTAGGCGGGCAGCTGGTACCGCTTGCGCAGTTCCAGGATCAGGCGCTGGGCCTCCTCGCGCGCCCCCGGACCGGCAAACGAGGTTGCCAGAATCATCCACGGCCCATGACCCTCGCGGAGCCCGTAGTCGCCGTTCGGATCGGACGCGACCCGCTTGAACGGCATCAGCGCCTGCCAGGGAGGAGCCGCGCGTCCCGGGTGGGCCACGGCACCACAAACGATCACGACAGTTGCCAGCACCATCCGTATGGTTCGCGGCATCGGTGACACACCTCCTGCGTCCAGGCACGTAACCGTTCACCGGTCGGGGTCGGGTCCATTTGTCGGCCGGCCAGCTCGACCTCGCAGATACGCGCTGGCCGAAAACATCGACCTGACCCCGTGGAATCAGGCAAAATCCTCCACCGGGCTGTGAACGGTTACCCAGGCACCGTCCGGTGGCACGAAAAGAAGCGGGCGGGAGTGTAGCAACCTCCCCGGCCGCTTTCCAGAGCGATGAGGGCGTGCTATCACCGCTGGTTGCATACGCGGCCCTCGCGGATCCGCCGGCTGCCCTGACCAGGCCAGCGCTTGCCGAAGAGACCCGCAGGGTCGCGGCAGGTTCCGTGGTTTCGTCCGTTTCTCGGCCGATCGACTTCCCGCCGTCCCAGACGCCTGGCCGAAAACACGGACTTGACCCCCGCCATCCCGGGTCTGAACGATGATGATCCGTGCTTAGGCGCTGCACGACAATGACCTACCGGTTTTGTGAATCAGCCGCGGGGCGCTAGCCCGCGGTCTTTCGCGGATGAACCGCGGGCTAGCGCCCGGCGGCTGATGAGTGATTTCGGTAACTTATTGTTGAACAGCGCCTTACGCCTCAGTCTTGCGAAGACTGCATCCCCCGCAAGTCGCTGTGGCGCCAGCACGCAGCTGCCCGCGCCGCTTCCGTAGCTGCCACCCTTCCCGAACCGGAGCACATGCCATGTTCGCACAACCGCAAGCCGAGCACCAATGGTTCCAGGACCTGCTGGGGAACTGGGAGTTTTCACACCAGTGTGCAACGGGGCCCGACTCGCCCCCCTCCACGACCACCGGCAAGGTCGCGGTGCGGACGCTGGGCGGGCTTTGGTACCTGTTGGAAAGCAGCGGGGAGGTGCCCGAGAGCGGCAGCTGGACCTCCCTCATGACCCTCGGGTTCGACCCGCAGCGAAACAAGTATGTGGGAACGTTCGTCGGCTCGATGATGACCCACCTCTGGGTCTACGAAGGCCAACTGGATGCCAGCGGCAGGATTCTGACGCTGGACGTCGAAGGACCCCGGTTCGACGGCAGCGGCATGGTCCGCTACCAGGACATCCTCGAGATCGCCAGTTCGGACCATTGGATTCTACGCTCCCAGGTGCTGGGGGATGACGGCCAGTGGCAGCCGCTGCTGGAAGGCCATCACCGGCGCGTCTCCTGACCACCGCCGGGCCTTCCGGTTCCCGTGTCACGCGAGGGCGCGGTGAACCAAAACGGTGTCGGACGCCTTTCCGCGCTACTCCCCGATGTCTTCATTCCACAGATCGGGCTTCGACCGAATGAACTCGTCCATCAGCCGCACGCACTCCGGGTCGTCCACGATCTCCAGGATGACTCCTCTCGACCGGACGTAATCTTCCGGCCCGCGGAAGGTGCGATGCTCTCCGATGACAACTCGCGGGATGCGATACAGCAGCGCCATCCCCGCACACATGTCACAGGGCGACAGGGTGGAGTAGAGCACGGCTCGGCGGTAATCGCTGGCCTGGAGTCGCCCCGCGTTTTCGATGGCGTCCATCTCGGCGTGCAGGATGGCGCTGCCTTGCTGGACGCGTCGATTATGTCCCCGCCCGACAATTTGCCCATCGATCACCAACACCGAGCCGATGGGAATACCGCCCTCGGCCAGACCCTGGCGGGCCTCCTCGATGGCAGCTTGCAGAAACGTATCTCTTGTCCGTTGCGTCATGAAGCGATTCTCGCCAGCCAGGCTGGAAGCCGGTCCTCCTCATGCATCCGCGCTCACAGGGCGACCCCTGCCGGTTCCGGCAAGGCCTGCTCGATCCGATTCGCACGTTGGCCCGCGGGACTTGGGAACGCAAAACGGCGCCGGACACGTGCTTGCCGAAAGACTCTTGCGTGCTCCTGGGAGATTGGGGACGAGCTCGCCAGAGCCGCACGCGGTTGGGAGGGCGAGGCTTTGGGAGGGCGAGCCTTTGGGAGGGCGAGCCTTTGGGAGGGCGAGACTTTGGGAGGGCGAGGCTCCTGCCGAGCCGGCGGCTCAGCAGGAGCTTCGCCCTCCCGGAGATTGCCCTCCCGGAGATTGCCCTCCCGGAGATTGCCCTCCCGGAGATTGCCCTCCCGGAGATTGCCCTCCCGGAGATTGCCCTCCCGGAGATTGCCCTCCCGGAGATTGCCCTCCCAG
>Ga0209398_1001842_pt1 | contig 10369 bp, 6 predicted proteins | sample AshMeaBigSpring_FD_184125 | JGI IMG/M metagenome (GOLD analysis project Ga0209398, IMG submission 184125) | Groundwater microbial communities from Big Spring, Nevada to study Microbial Dark Matter (Phase II) - Ash Meadows Big Spring (SPAdes)... | ecosystem: Environmental > Aquatic > Deep...
CCAGCAGCATCACCTTGTAGAGCGCATCGCCGTGCCAGGTCTGTTCACGGAAAAGCCAGAAGATCGCCAGCGCCGCCAGCAGCACCAGCCACAGCGGCGGCGCCCACCGGCGCAGGCGATCCTCGACCCCGGCGGCGTGACGCTGCCACCAGCCAAAGGCGAACGGCGTCGACGCGACAACGATCAGCATGCCCGCTGCCCAGCGCAGTGCTGGCGGGACAAAGGTCAGGAACGCAAACGCCCACCAGCCGTCGCCCCCCCACGTCGCCCCACCCGCCGTGACCAGCAACGCGGCGCCCGCCAGTGCAACCATGATCGGGAGCAGTGTCCACGGCCGATGCGTTTTCACTGCGCCAGAAATTGCGTTCATTCGCTCCATTGACAGGTTTGGTTGATCCTTTGCGCCTGCGCTACAGTATCGTTTCAGTGCGCTGCCCGCTGTACTGCGCTATAAACTTCGCAGTACAGTGAGCGCCGCCGAGCATAGTAGCATCACGCGCAGGCGCAGGCAATTGCCGCCAATGCGCAGGTGAGTTACAAGTTCATGGTACGTCCCCGGCACTGCGCAAGCGGTTTCACCGAAGTAAGATCGTGTGTGACCAGTGCCGGGGACGTTCTAACTAGTGTCTGGAAAGCGCGCCGCGCGCAGCAAAGTTGACGAAACCCAGTGACGCATATCGTGACGCGTTCGGACGGAGCGACGACAACCGATCACACCCCAGGCTGGTGGCAACGGCTGCGCGCCCACAACGACTTCCTGCTGCTGCTGGCGACCTTCGTCACCTTCCGCCTGGTGACGGTCTGGTTCACGCGCCCGGGCGGCTACATCCGCGACTACTCCGACCTGATCTACTACCGGTCACGTGCAAGCTGGCAGGAGTTCGGCTTCCTGCCCTATCGCGATTACTGGTCGGAATATCCGCCGCTCTTTGCCTGGTTCACGGTCTGGATCGACAATCTGGCGCGCCTTTTCCCCGTCTGGGAGGATGAGCGCTTCTGGTACGCCGTCTTTTTCGGCGCGGCGCTGGTCGTCGCCGAAAGCGTGACCTTTGTCTGTCTCTATCTGCTGGCGCGGCGGCTGTGGGGCAAGCGCGGTCTGCGCGTGGGGTGGCTTTATGCCGGCATCTTCCTGCCCGTCTACATGCTCAACGGTTGGCACGATGCGCTGCCGGTGATGACGATCTTCGTGGCGCTGACGATCATGCTCACCTTGCGCTCAGCGTGGGGCATGGCGCTGGCCGGGTTGATGGCAGGCGTGGGCGGCGCGCTCAAGCTCGTCCCCCTGGCGATCCTGGCGGTGACGCCGCTGGTGACACGGCGCTGGCGAAAGGTGGCGCTGGCCGTCGCGCTGGCGCTGCTTGTGCTGGCCGCCGTCTACGCACTCGCCTACGCCACTGGCCCGACGATGACGCTGGCCTCGCTGCGTTCGCTCGTCGACCGCACCGGCTGGAGCACACTCTATGCGCTGGCCGACGGGTTCACCCGTCTCGGCAAGGTCGTCGGCGATCCCTTCGACCCGCTAACTGAAGTCGGGCAGTACGAACCGCACGTGCCGCAGCGGCTGATCTGGCTCGGCTGGATGGCGCTGGGTGCGGCAATGTTGTGGCTGGCGCGCCGACGTCAGACCCCGCCGCAGGATGCGTGGCGTGTGGTGAGTTTTGCCGCCCTCACCTACGCGATCCTGCTGCTCGCCTACCCGGCCTGGAATCCACAGTACGCGCTCTATCTGCTGCCTTTCCTGGTGCTGATCTGGCCCGGCTGGCGCGGTCTCACCTACGCGCTGTTGCTAAGCGGCTTCGTGTTGCTGGAGCATCCCGTCTACTTCAACCTGATCGGCCCCAACTACCCGCCGACGACGCAGCAGATGCTCGGTCTCGACCACACGCGGCTGCTGTGGGTGATCGTCACACTGCGCACGCTGGTGCTTGTTGCCATCGCCGTCGATCTGGGCTGGCTGCTGCTGCGTCCGGCGGCGCGGCGGCTGGCGCCGGTGCTGGTCGCGCTGGCGACGATTCCAGCGCTGCTCTGGTTCACGCCCGACTTTCTGGAAACCTACCGCGCCGGACGGCTGGCGACAACGCCGCTGCGCCCGGCCATTGTCTACTTGAACGCGCTGGACGCCGACCTGCCGATTGTCGCCTCCAACCTGACCGTCGGTCGCGAAGTGCGCCCGTTGCTCACCGCACCCGACCGGCTGATCCTGGCGGGCGGGCAACCGGGACGCGTCGAACCACTGCCCGCGCTGCTCGACAGCAGCCAGCCCTTTGTCTACGTGCGCACGCCCGGCGATGCCGAGGACGTGGTCGCCTATCTGGACGCCAGTGGCGCGTGTGCGCAGCGTGAAGATGTCGGCGACGTGCAGATCTGGCGCTGTCACGTCATCGCTGAGCCTGCCGCCGTGTTTGGCGACGCCATCGAGCTGGCCGCCGCCCGCCTGCCCGACGCACTGCGCAACCCACTCTATCTCACGCTCTTCTGGCGCACGTCCGCGCCGCTAGCCGCCGACCACACGGTCTTTGTCCACGTCATCGATAGCAGCGGGCGCATGATCGGCCAGTGGGATCAAGCGCCCGCTGCCGGCGCCGCGCCCACCTCGAGCTGGACGCCGGGGCGCATCGTCGTGGACAACTACCGGATCGATCTCGACCTGGCCGGCGCCCAACACCCGGTGCGCGTGCTGGTCGGGCTGTACGACCCGGCAACCGGCGCCCGCCTCCCGGTGACGGCGACGACGCTGCCCACCGCCAACGCCGCCGTCGAAGTGCGGAGCTATCCGTGACTGCGGCGCCGCGCCTGACGTGGCGCCAGTGGCTGCTGCTGGCGGCGGGTCTGCTCATCTTTGCTGTGCAAGCCGGCTGGAGTTCGACGCACAAATCCGCTGCCTTCGACGAGCAATATCACCTGGCCGCCGGGTACAGTTACCTGCGCACTGGCGACTTCCGCCTCGCCACCAACCACCCGCCGCTGGCCGGCTGGCTGGCGAGTCTGCCGCTGCTGGGCGACGTCGCCATCACCTTGCCCACCGACCACCCAAGCTGGCAAAACGGCGACCGCTTCCTCTTCTCCGACATCTTTTTGTGGGAAAGCGGCAACGATGCGCAGGCGATGTTGCTGCGTGCCCGCGCCGTGATGACGCTGCTCGGCGTGGCGCTGGTGGCAAGCATCTTCTTTGCCGCACGCCAGATGCTAGGCGCCAGCGCGGGTTGGCTGGCGTTGCTGCTGGCAATCTTCGAGCCAAACCTGATCGCGCACAGCCGCTTCGTCACCACCGACCTGCCGCTCACACTCTTCATTTTTCTGGCGATCTGGTGGTGGTGGCGCTGGCTGGTGCAGGCGCGCTGGCGCGCCGTGCTCCTGGCCGGACTCTTTGCCGGGCTGGCGATGGGGGTGAAGTACAACGGTGCGCTGGTCTGGGCGATCATCGGGGTGGCGACGCTGATTCAGCCTGTCACCTCGGCTGGTGCGACTTGGCGCCAACGGCTGGCGGGTCTGGCGACAGCGGCGGTGGTGGCGATTGCCGTGCTGTGGGCGCTCTATCGCTTCACGCTCGGGCCGTTGGATTTTCTGCCCGGCTGGCTGCCGCTGCCGGCGCCGCACTACTGGCAGTGGTTCTGGAACACGGTCGTGCGCATCATCGACCTGCAGGGTGCGCGCGTAGACTTTTTCATGGGCGAGGCCTCGAACCGGTACTGGTGGCACTACTTCTTCGTGGCGGCCGGCGTCAAGCTGTCGCTGCCTGTGCTGCTGTTGGCGCTGACCGGCTTCGCTCTGTTGGTGCGCGACCGCAGCCTGCGCCGGCTGAGCGTGTTGTGGCTGCCGCCGGCGCTGCTGCTGCTGCTCGGGACGACGCAGGTGCTCAACATCGGCTTTCGCCACATGCTGCCGGCGATCCCCTTTCTGCTGCTGCTCGGCGCCAACGTGGCGGAACGCGTCGCCTGGCTCACGGCGCGGCCGCAACGCGCTGCCATTGCCACCGCGCTGCTGACCGTCTGGCTGGTGTTCGATGTCGCCCGCATCGCGCCACACTACGAGTCCTTCTTCAACCAACTCGCCGGGGCGTGGCAAAACTGGAGCAATCTCCTGGTCGATTCCAACCTGGACTGGGGGCAGGACTTGATCGAGCTGCGCCAGGTGATGGATGCACGCGGCATCGACACGGTGAATCTTGCCTACTTTGGCAAGGCCGCGCCCGAAGCCTACGGCGTGCGTTACCGGCCGCTGCCCTCCTACCTGCGCTTCGTGGAGGGTCGCGAGATCGCCGCCTACAACCCGTTTACACCGGAGCCGGGCTGGTACGCCATCAGCGCCACCGCTCTGCGCACCGGGCTGATGACGCCGGAGACGGTCGATCTCTACAAAGTCTTCCGCGACCTGGAACCGGACGCGCGCGCCGGCTACTCGATCTATCTATACAACCTGACTTACCCGCCTGAAACCGAAGTCGTCCGCCCCACCGTGCTCGATGCGCCGATCTGGACGCTCACGCCGGCGGCGCTGGAAATTGCACCGGAGCGCCGCGCTCAGGTTAAGTGGCTGGCGACGCCCGACGCGGCGATCTTCCCAAAAGGCACTAGCTTCACCGCCACCGAGGATGCCGCGTTTCAGGCTGTGAACGCCGACTTCGACGGTGTGCTGACTTTACTTGGCTATACGAAGGAAACAGAGTCGGCACAGCCCGGCGCCCCGCTGACGCTGACGATCTTCTGGCAGGTCGGTGCAGCGCCGATGCCACAGCCCGCGCCCACGCGCGGCGCACCGCTCTCGACCTTCGTGCATCTCGTCGACGGCGACCCGGCGCACAAGGTGGCCGAAGCCGACGGCTGGCCGACGGCGCTGCGTGGGCTGGAGCCGGGCGACGTAATCGCGCAGCGCGTCACGCTGCAAATTCCCGAAAACACACTGCCGGCCCGCTACGATCTGCTGGTCGGCGTCTACTCGCCGCAGAACTGGCAGCGGCTGACGACGACGCAGGCGGGCGCGCCGCGCGATTACGCCAGCACCGGCACGGTGGAGGTGACGCCGTGAATCTGGTTTACACGCGCCGGCTGGTGCTGATCCTGACAGCGACAAGCCTTGCTGCGCAACTGCTGCTCTGGGTCGACGCGCTGCCGCTCGCCCTGCGCGTGGCGCTGCTGCTGACAGCGGTGGTAATGGCGCCGGGCGCGCTGTTGGTGGAGTGGTTGTTGGGCGCACGCGATGGCGATGACGACGCCGCGCGGCTGGAGAAGCTGCTCTACGGGCTGGGCGCCGGCTTCACGCTGCTGGTCACGACAGCGCTGGCGGTGAGCTTCCTGCCCGGCGGCGTGACAGCGTGGCAGATCATGCTGCCGCCCAACGTCGTGATGGTCGTGGCGGCGGCGGCGCTGTGGCGGCGAGCCGCCACCTTCCGGGAAGCTCAGAGCTTCCCGGAAGATGGGCACTTCCCCTGGTCCGACCGGCGCAGTTTCTGGGTCAGTGTGATGCTCGTGCTCGTCGTGGGTGGGCTGCTGCGGCTGCCCAATCTCGGCTACAGCGAGTTTCAGGGCGACGAAGCGCGCGTGATGCTGCGCGCCAGCGAGGTAATCGAGGGCTACGAAAACGCCCTCTTTGCGCATCAGAAGATGCCCGGCGAAATTCTGGTCGAGACCGCCGTCTACGCCGTGACGCGGCAGATGGACGAGACTGCGGCGCGGCTGCCCTTCACGGTGGCTGGGTTGGCCGCGCTCGTCGGCGTGATGCTGCTAGGCGCGCGGCTGTTCGGGCCGGTGGCAGGCGTCAGTGCGGGCTTGTTGGCGGCGCTCACCGGCTACTTCGTGGCCTTTGCGCGCATCGTGCAGTACCAGAGCCTGGTGCTGCTCACCGTCGTGCTGGCGATGCTGGTGCTGTGGCGGATGCTGGCGGCGCGGCGCGAACTCTGGCGCTATCTCACGGTGGCGGCGCTGCTGCTGGCGTTGGGCGTGCTAGCGCACTACGAAGCGGCGGGCATCCTGGCGCCGGTGTTGTTCATCGTGTGGCGGCTGTGGCGCGACGGGGTCAAGGTGACGACATTGCTGCGCGCGCTGCCGCTGCCGCTGCTGACTTTCGCTGCGCCGGTGCTGCTCTTCGTCGCGCCTTTCGTGCAAGACCCGACCTTCACCGCAGCCTATGCCTACGCCGTCGGCTATCGCGTCGATGCGGGCGGCTTCCCCTACAACAATCTGGTCGATTTCTTCCAGCGTGCGTCGCTCTACAATACTGCCTACTATATCTTGTTGCTGGCGTTTTTGGCGTTCATAGCCCTAGTGGGCGTCTATCGGCGTGCGCTGCCGGAGCTGGCGGCGTGGCTGCTGGCGCTGCTAACCGGCGGCGGGCTGCTGCTGACCCTGGTGCAGCCAGCGTGGCTGGTCATCGGCGGCGTCGATCACACGTGGCTCTTCTTTGCGCTGGCGCTGGCCTTCCCGCTGGCGGCGCCGCGTGTGACGCCTGCCGAACGGCTCGTCTGGTGGTGGTTTGGCCCGCTGATGGTGCTGGCGCTCTTTGTCGTACAGCGCCCCAACTCGCACGTTTACACCTTTTTTGCACCGTGGGTGCTGCTGGCTGGCATGGTGCTGGCACGCGCGGCGGGCTGGCTGGCGGTGCGATCATCCCCACGCACGGCGCGGGCAAGCGGTCTCGCCGTGGGCGTGGCGCTGACGCTGGTCTTCGGCTTCTATCTACAGCGGCTCTTTGTCCACACCGAGGTCGAGGTGCTGCGGCTGTGGCCGGAACAGCGCCCGCCCGGCTACTGGATGCCCTTCGCCATGCCGCCGGAGGTGGCGATCTTTGGCTTTCCACACAACAGCGGCTGGAAGGTGATCGGTGTGCAGTACGCTGACGGTGTACTAGCGGGCAACTTTCTCACCAACGAGAAGCCGGAGGTGGTGGATTGGTACACGCGCGGCGCGGGGGCGTGTCCGCGCGGGAATCGCTACTACATCGTCGCCAGCCGCACCGAGCCACAGGCCAACGCCGCTGCACAAGAACTAGTCGCCAACGTCGCCAACGAATTCAGCCTGCGCCAAATCGTGATGGTGCAGGAGCAATCGAAGCTCCACCTTTTCGACCAGCCAGGAATGTACGAAGTCGAAAACCTCGATCTGGCTGCCTTCGCCTCTCGCTTCGATCGCGATCTGACCGACCCGGCTTTCGTGGCGCGGCGCGGGCGCGTGGTCGATCCGGTGATCCAACACCGGCTCGATTACCGCCTCGGCGACGAGATCGAATTGCTGGGCTACGACCTGGACGCCACCTCGGTTGCGCCGGGCGACACGCTCAACCTCACCCTCTATTGGCGGGCGCTGCGCCCGATGCAGAACGCCTACACCGTCTTCAACCAGGTGATCGACCGCGCCACGACTGCCAAAGCGGGTCAAGTGGACGGGATGCCGGTGTGCGATCGCAACCCGACCGGGCAGTGGTTCGCCGGCGACATCATCGCCGACCCCTACGCGATCCCGATTGCGCCCGACGCCGCGCCGGGGAGCTACACGCTGATCAGCGGGATGTACAATCCTGCCACCGGCGCCCGGCTGGAGATGACCGCACCCGCCAGCGCCCCCATCGGCGAGGAGGCCGCGCTGGCGGAGATCGTGATCCAGTAGGTCATCGCCTCCGTGTGGCGGATTTGCCCAAAGCCCTTGTCGCGCTGGAGGCTATGACCTACAGAATTACTCTGCGCCAGCCCTTGTCACGTTAGCGGCGATGATCTACAGAGTTACTCTGACCACCCCCTGTCACCCCAGAAGCGATGGCCTACAAAGTTACGCCGCGCCAGATATGAAGCGACTCCCATGCCAGCGCCAATTTGCGTCGGCGATAGTTATGCGTTATCATCCAAAAATACAATCTTTTTTGATTCAATTGCAATTGACGCATTTAGTGAGAGTAGGAATAGGTGATGGAATCGACACTGCTGGCGCAACCACCTGACCTATTGAAGCTTCTGGCGCATGAACTGCGGTGGAGCTTGCTGCGCCTGCTGGCGCAGACAGATTTGCGCGTACAGGAGTTGGCGACGCAGTTAGGCCGCCCGCTGAATCTGGTTTCGTATCATCTGGCGCAGTTGCGGCGCGGGGCACTGGTGACGGAGCGACGCAGCAGCGGCGATGCGCGCGACGTCTATTACAGCCTCGACCTGGAACGGCTCCACACACTCTATCGCGAGGCAGGTGCGGCGCTGCATCCAGCGCTGCACCCCACGCCAGCATCGCTTGGCGACTGGCAGGTGCGCGTGCTCTTTCTATGCACCCACAACAGTGCGCGCAGCCAGATGGCGGAGGCGCTGCTGCGGCAGCTTGGCGGCGCACACGTGACGGTGTACAGCGCTGGCGCGGTGGCAACGACGGTGCATCCGCTGGCGTTGGCAACGTTGGGCGACTTGGGGATCGACAATGCGGGGCTGCGCTCCAAGCAAGTTGATGAGTTTGCCGACCAGCACTTCGATTATGTCATTACCGTGTGTGACCGGATGCGCGAGGCCTGCCCAGTCTTTCCGGGCGCGAGGCAATTGCACTGGAGCATCGCCGACCCGGCCAGTGTGAGCGGGGCTGAGGCGGTGCAGCAGCAAGCATTTACCGACGCTGCCCGCCTGCTTGCCACGCGGCTGCGACACCTGTTGGCGCTAGTCGAGCAGGAAATAAGGAGGACGGCTTGAGCGCGCACGGCGTGGGATTGTCATTGATGAGATTGCCCAACTTGCAGCAACGAGGTTGACATGGAACAGCCCAATTTAGTGCGACGTACACTGGCAGAGTTTTTTGGCACATTCGCTCTCGTCGTCGCGGGGTGCGGCGCCATCGTCGTCAACAGCCAGACCGGCGCGCTTGGACACGTCGGCGTGGCGCTGACTTTTGCGCTGGTCGTAACCGTGATGGTGGCGGCGACAGGACACCTGTCGGGGGCGCACCTCAACCCGGCGGTGACGCTGGCGTTTGCCTTGACGCGCCACTTTCCCTGGCGTGAGGCGCCCGCGTATCTGGCGGGGCAGATGGGCGGGGCAATCAGTGGGGCGCTGGCGCTGCTGGCGATCTTGGGGCCAACGGCGAATCTGGGTGCAACGCAGCCGGCCGGCGCGGCGTTGCAATCGCTGGCGCTGGAAACCCTACTCACGGCTGCGCTCATGTTTGTGATCATCGCCGTCGCCACCGACACGCGGGCGGTGGGTGAGTTGGCGGCGCTGGCAATTGGCTTCACGGTGGGCGCCAACGCCCTGTGGGGTGGGCCAATCAGCGGCGCATCGATGAATCCGGCGCGGTCGCTGGGGCCGGCGCTTGTGGCTGGCGTTTGGCAGGATCAATGGATTTACGTCGTAGGGCCAGTCGTGGGAGCCGCGCTTGGCGCTGCGGTCTACCAGTGGCTGCGCACGCCATTGGCGACGCCAGCGCCAGGGCTTGCCCCATCGGCGGAAACGGCGCCCCTCGACACGCTGCACCCGCCATCGCCAGAGGTGTAGAATGGTGCAGCGGCGTTGCTAACTCGACAGGCTTTCATTTTATCCAGGTTGGAACAAATGTAAGGAGGCAAACAATGAGCAAGGCGAAGGTTCTCTTTGTCTGCATACACAACAGTGCGCGCAGCCAGATGGCGGAGGCATTTCTGAACACGCTCTATGGCGACCGCTTCGAGGCGATGAGCGCCGGCCTGGAGCCGGGCGTGCTCAATCCGTATGTGGTGCGTGCGATGCAGGAGATCGGCATCGACATCTCCGGCGCGGCGACCAAGAGCGTTTTCGATCTCTACAAGGCGGGCAAACTCTACAGCTACGTGGTGACGGTGTGCGACCCGGAGGCGGCTGAACGCTGCCCGATCTTCCCTGGCGTAAGCAAGCGGCTGCACTGGGGCTTTCCCGACCCATCCCAGGCGCAAGGCAGCGATGAAGAAAAGATGGTGCAGGTGCGCGCCGTACGCGACGCCATTCGCGCCCAGATCGAGACGTGGGCGCCGGGCGCACGTTGACGCCGTGCGGCAGGCGTTACGCGCCGTCCAGCGCCTGCCGCACGGCGACCGCCAGTTGGTGCAACGTGAAAGGCTTCGAGATGAATTGAACGTCCGCATCGAGCACCCCGCGCTGCGAGACAAAGTACGCCGGATAGCCCGACATGAAGAGCTGCTTGAGAGTCGGCTGCAGCGGCATGAGCTGCTGCGCCAACTCACGTCCGTTCAGTTCCGGCATGATTACATCGGTGACCAGCAGATCAAACTCGCCTTGATGCGTTGCAGAGATCGCCAGCGCGACTGCGGGCGTCGCCGCAGTGTAGACAGCGTAGCCCAACGCGCGCAGCGTTTCGGCGCCCATTTCAAGCACGGGTAGTTCATCCTCCACCAGCAGTATGGTCTCGCCACGACTGTGCGGCGTGGTAAGCACCGGGCGCTC
>Ga0209398_1001843_pt1 | contig 10365 bp, 7 predicted proteins | sample AshMeaBigSpring_FD_184125 | JGI IMG/M metagenome (GOLD analysis project Ga0209398, IMG submission 184125) | Groundwater microbial communities from Big Spring, Nevada to study Microbial Dark Matter (Phase II) - Ash Meadows Big Spring (SPAdes)... | ecosystem: Environmental > Aquatic > Deep...
AATCTACCCCGTCCCAGGTGATGACGCCTTGCTGCGGGTCGTAGAAGCGGCAGAGCAACTTGAGCAGTGTGCTCTTGCCGGCGCCATTCTCGCCGACGATGGCGACAATCTTGCCCGCCGGGATCGTCAGATCGAAGCCCGCCAAGGCGGTGCGTTCGCTGTGCGGGTATCGAAAGGTGATGTCGCGCAGGACGACGCCCTGCTGCAAGCCAGGCGCCAGCGTCACCGGCGCGGCGGGATCGGTCGTGACCGGCGCCAATTCCAGGAACGTGAAGAGGTCTTCCAGGAAGAGCAGGTTGCGATAGATTTCGCCGACGCCATTGAGCAAACTCTGCATCAGCGCCTGCCCTTGTGACATCGCCTGAAAGAGCATCGCCATGTCGCCCAGGTTGTAAAGACCCTGCAGCGCCTGCCAGGTGATCCAGATCAAGGCGCCGGCCATCGTCAGCAGACCGGTCAGCACGGCGCCGATTTGGCCGAACGCCTGCTTACGCAGCAGCGCCAGCCGTTCGCCGCGCAGACGCCTGCGCAGGGTGGTGTAGGCCGCCGTGAAGTGGTCGCCCAGATCGAAGAGCCGTACTTCCGGCGCCGCCTCGTCGTGGATCAAGGTGCGGTTGTAGTAGAGCAGCCGGCGTTCGTGGATCGTGTTGCGGACGCGCCAGCGGTGAAAGGCCACGGTCGATTGCAGCGTCACCCACAGCGCCGGCAGCGTGCCGATCAGCAGCACGATCGGCAGCCACCAGGCAAAGGTAAGCAGCACACCCGCCATCGCCACTAGCGTGATCGTGTTTTGCAGCAGCTTGCTGATGCTGTCGAGCAGCCCGATCGGGCGGTCGATGGCGTCGATGCTGGCGCGCTGCAACTGGTCGTAATATTCCGGCGACTCGAAGAATTGCATGTCGAGCGACAGCGCCTTGGCGTGGATCAAGCCGTGCATCCGGTCGCGCACCTGTTCGCTCAGCGCAGCGCGGATGTAGCCGTTCACGCTGCCCAACACGCCGCTGATCAACATCACTAGCCCCATCAACACGATGGTGGTGATGGCGGGCATCCACATAGCCGGGTCGCCGTTGCTGCCGACGACCGCCACCAGCGCATTCACGACGTTGCGCGTCAGGTAGACGGTAGCGACCGGCAGCAGCCCTTGCACGACCAAGATCAGCAGTGACACGAATGTCCAGCCTGGCGCCGCGTCCCAGACCAGCCGGAGCGCGCGCGGCACCAGGCGCACTTGGCCCAGCCGATGGCGCACCGAGCGCAGTTCTTCAGGTTGACGCCGGTGACGGCTTGCTCTACTCATGCGCGTGCATAACGCTGTTGGATGGTCGGCAGCAGATAATCACTGAAGGCGCGGTCGGCGTCATACTCGGGCGCCCAGTTCCAGTCCAGACGCGCGGCGCTGTCGTCGATGTCGGCGGGCCAGGAGTCGATGATCGCCTCGCGCTTGAGATCGGGCTGAAAGCTGATCTGCGCGTCCGGGAAGGCCGTCAGCACGCGGTCGCGCACCTGCGCCGCCGAAAGGCTGAAGCTGGTGACGTTGTAGACCTGGCGCGTCAGCCGGTCACGCGGGGCGCGCGCCAGCAGGAGCAGGGCGCGCACGGCGTCGGGCATCACCATGAAGGGGATGCGCGCCTCCTCACGCACGAAGCACGCGTAGGGAATCCCCTGCGCGGCGGCGTGGAGCATCTCCGGCGCATAGTCGCTGGTGCCGCCCGACGGGATCGTGTACGCGCTGATCAGGCCGGGGAAGCGCACGCTGCGAAAGTCGATGGTCGGCGGCTGCTCGGCGGCAAGCTGGCGATAATGGCGGCTGAAGTAGGAGCCAAGCTGCTCACAGTAGAGCTTGTTGCAGCCATACATCGTGCGCGGCTGGTTCCACTCGAATTCACGCACGCGCTGGAAATGCGCTTTGGTCTCACGGTCGGGTAAGCCATAGGCGGCGATGGAACTGGGGAAGATGAATTGCACCGAGCGTTTGCGCCACTGGCTTTCTTCGGCGGCGATCTTGAGCAGTTGCAGCGTCGCCTCGACGTTGACCTGATGCGCCTCCTCCGGCTGAATCTCGGCGCGCGTCGAGAGCAGCGCAGCCAGGTGGTAGATCACATCGATCTCGTATTCGCTCACCAGCCTCGCCAGCAGCCGCAGGTTGAGCAGGTCGCCCTCGACGTGCGTGCTCAGCCTGCGCAGTTCCGGCGGCAGCGGGTGCAAGTCCATCGTTAGCAACTGATTCTCGGCGTGCTGCGCCAAATCCTTGAGTAGCGCCTGACCGACCTCGCCGCTGGCGCCCGTAATAAAGATGACTCGTTTACGCATCAGATTACCTGCAATTCTTTCCCAACCGCCGCAAAGATATCTAGCGCCTGCTCCAGGTCTTCCGGGGTGTGCGCCGCCGAATTCATCACGCGGATGCGCGCCTTGCCCAGCGGCACGGTCGGGTAGCCGATTGCCATCGCAAAGACGCCCTGCTCAAAGAGTTTGCGGCTGAACGCCTGCGCCAGCGGCGCCTCGCCCAGCATCAGCGGCACGATCGGCGTCTGGCTGTGGCCGGTGTCGTAGCCAAGCGCCTGCATCCCGGCGCGTAAGATGCGGGCATTCTCCCACAACCGCGTCACCAATTCGTCCGACTCTTGCAAGATGTTCACCGCCTCGATGCAGGCGGCCACGTCGGGCGCCGTCATCGCGCTGGAGAAAAGGAAGGGGCGCCCGCGCTGGCGCAGCCAATCGATGATCGGCTTTTTGCCCGCCACCAACCCGCCGACCACACCGAACGCCTTGCTCAGCGTGCCCACCTCGATATCGACGCGCCCGTGCAGCCCGAAGTGATCGACGATGCCGCGCCCGCCCTTGCCCAGCACGCCTTCGCCGTGGGCGTCGTCCACCATCAGGATCGCGCCGTGCTCCTCGGCCACCGCGCACAGTTGGTCGAGCGGCGCGATGTCGCCGTCCATGCTAAAGACGCCGTCGCTGATGATCAGCCGCCGCCGAAATTGCGCGTGCTCCGCCAGCTTGCGGCGCAGGTCGGCGCTGTCGTTGTGGGCGTAGCGGATCGTGCGCGCCTTGCTCAGCCGGCACGCGTCGATGATGCTGGCGTGGTTGAGTTCGTCAGAGAAGATCAGGTCGCCCTCGCCCGTCAGCGCGGGCACCGTGGCGAGATTCGCCGTGAAGCCGCTCTGGAAGGTGATGCAGGCGTCGGCGTGCTTGAACTCCGCCAGCTTGCGCTCCAACTCCAGGTGCAGCGACGTCGTGCCGGCGATGGTGCGCACCGCGCCCGGCCCAATGCCATAGGCGTCGATGGCGCGTTTGGCCGCCTCGCGCAGCCGCGGATGGTTCGCCAGCCCCAGATAGTTGTTTGCGCAGAAGTTCAGCACGCGGCGCCCATCGATGGTCACCCAGCCGTCCATCGGCGAGTCGATGGTGCGGATGTTGGCGCCCAACCCCTTCGCCGCCAGTTCCGCCAGTTCCGTTTCGATCCAGCCCAAAGCATCGTTGCTCATCATGGCTCCTTGTGTGAAAAGATGGGTATTGCGTGATGCGTCACTCGTCATGCGTCATACGTGATGCATCATACGTGACGGGTGACGGGTGACGTGTGACGAGTGACGTGTGACGAGTGACGAGTGACGCATCACGGCGTCGTCACGGCTTCCAACCAGGTCAGGTAAATCATCGCTTCCTCGAAGGTCGATCCGCACATCTCAGCGGTTGGGCGCAGGGCGTTACAGGCGGCGGGGCGCTCCGGCTGGCCGAAGATGAGACAGCGGTTGTCCTCACTCAACTGCACGCAGCGCACGCCCGCCGGTTTGCCCGCCGGCATCCCCGGAATCGGCGTGCTGATCGAGATCGCAATACAACAGGCGCCACAGCCGATGCGACACTCCATTGCCTCACCCCTTGCGCAGCGTTTCCAGCACCGCCGGCGTGAAGGGGTTTTCGTTGAGATCGAGCAGTTCGATCCATCCTTCCGCCTGCGGCCCGCGATATTTCGGATAGAGCGCCGGATAGGTAGCCCGCACCCAGGCGAGATAGGTGCGCAGATCGGCGGCGGCTTCGGCATAGCGGCCAAGCTGGGCCAGCGTGATCGCGCGGCTGTCGAGGCTGGCGCCGCTGGCATCCGCAGCCACGGCGGCGTCGCAGTAGGGCAGCGCCCGCTCCGCCTCGCCCAGCGTGCCGTAGCCCCAGCAGAGGGCATTGTCGGCGGGCGCATAGGTGGGGGCCAGTTCCTGCGCACGCGCCAGGTCAGCCTGCCAGCCCGCTGCGTCGCCGCTGCGAATCTCCACCAGCGCGCGGTGATAGTAGCCGCGATGATCCGCCGGCTGTAACTCGACCACGCGGTCGAAGTCGGCGCGCGCCAGCGCCAGGTCGCTGTCACTATCGCCGCCGCCGTTGCGCTGGTAGTAGGCGATGCCGCGATTGACCAGCGGATCAACGCGCGCCGGCTTGCGTTCGATGACCGTGCTCAGGTCGGCGATGGCGGCGTCGAGGTCGGCGCGCTCGTCCAGTGACAGCAGCGCACGTCCCAGATAGGTGGTGCCGCGGTTGTAGCGCACATTCTCCCATTCCGGCTGCAAAGCCAGCGCCGCGCTGTAGTGTTCGATGGCGCGCGTGAGCGTCTGCGGGGTGTAGCCCTGCAACTGCGGCGTCAGCAGCCCGACATAGAAGTGAAGTGTGGCGCGTGTGGTGGCGTCGGTGGGCGATTGCGCCAGCGCACGCTCGAAGACGGCCAGCGCCTTGACCGGCTCATCGACGCTACGAAAGTAGCTGCCCAGCGCATAGAGGGCAAAGATACGCGCATCGCGTGGCACCTCCTGGTTGATGACCAGCGGCAGCGCCGACGGCGCATCGACTGGGTTGACCCAGTAGGTGTCATCGAGGGCGGGCGCGGTGACGCCAGCGCGCACGCGCCCGGCGTCGTACTCGCCCCAGATCGCGAGCACGGCGCCGGAATCGGCCAGCACCTGGTCGGCCTGTGCTGGTTCGGCGATGGGCGCGGGCCAAAGCACGGTGTGTACGTCATCCAGCTCAGCGCGCTGAAGCTCCTCTTCAACCGCCTCACGGATGCGCCCGGCGACGTTGAACTGCATGTCGCTGGAGGTGTAACCGACGAAGGGCGCAATCACGATCAACTGCTCACCGGGCTGCGCTACGATCGGCGTAGGCGTGGCGGTGGGTAGCGGCGTCGCCGTCGGTGCGGGTGTAGGCGAAGCGGCGGCGATGGGCGTCACCGGCGGCGTGGGCGGGAAGATGGCCGGCAGCAGCCACGTCCCGGCCAGGGCGACGGCCAGCATCAGCACAATCGCCACGCTCAGCATGACCTGTGGGCGCTCGATCAGGCGGACGCGGCGCCGCGGCGTCGGGCGTGGCGCGACAGTCGCATCGGCCAGCGTAGGCTGGAGTGCGGAAGATGCGCTTCTCTGCGCCGCCAGGTCGTCATCGCCAGCGTTCGCCGCTCGTCCCTCGCCGCTCGCCCCCTCCTGCGCCAGGTCATCCCCCGGCGTGATCAGCAGCGCCGCCACCGCCGCCGGGTCGTCGGGCGAGAAGCCGCCGGCTAGCAGCAGCGCATCGCGTTCGGCGGACGACAGGCGCAGCTTGGCGGCGATGCGCAGCACATCCCCGCGGTAGCGCGGGCGCGCGGTCAGCCCCTCTTTCCAGCGGAAGATCGTCTGGCGCTGCACGCCGGTGCTGCGCGCCAGTTCGGCGTCGGTGATGCCGGCGCGTGTAATATACTGGTTGAGCAGTTCACCAAAGGTGAGCATTCCCATCCTCAAAAACCTGTCAGGTCACAATGAGCTTGATTCTACCATAACAACACACACGCTGCGGTTCGGCTCCGCGCTGTTTGATGCTATAATTGCACTGACACAGCGTGAAATGGACGCCGAACACAACAGGAAGGCATGATGCACGTGGTGCTGCCCCCGGATGCGTTGCCGGGTGATGAGGTGCGTTTACAGGCGATGCGGCGCCTCGAAGCTGAAGTGCTGGCGTGCAACTGCTGTCCGCTGGCGCAGATGCGCACGTGCGCCGTGCCGGGTGAGGGCAACCTAAACGCAGTGGCGATGTTTGTCGGCGAAGGCCCAGGCGCCGAGGAAGATCGCCAGGGACGGCCCTTTGTCGGGCGCAGCGGCCAGTTTCTGACCGATACGCTGGCGCAGTTTGGCATTGCGCGGCGTGATGTTTTTATCACGAATGTCGTGAAGTGCCGGCCGCCGCAGAATCGCGACCCGCTACCCGCCGAGTTGGATGCGTGTTGCGATTATCTGACGCGCCAGGTTGAGCTCATCAACCCGCGCATCATCGTTACGTTGGGACGTTTCAGCATGCGGCGCTGGTTCCCAGAGGGCGCCATCACACAGATTCACGGGCGCGGGCGCAACACCGGGCGCGGACGAATTGCACTGGCGATGTTCCACCCGGCAGCGGCGCTGCGCAATCCAGCGTGGCAGAGCGCCTTCATCGCGGACATGGCGAAGCTACCCGACTTGATCGAGCGCGCACAACGCGCCAATGCGGCGGCGGCACGCGGGGAGGCGCTCCCCGCTGGTGTGCCGCACCCCGGCGACGACGATTATGTCGCATCAAATCAATCTTGACGCACACAGGCGTCCTGTGCGGTGCGCCTGTTTCGCACATTTACAAACCATTCATTGATCTAGAATTGATCGAAGGAGAATTTTATTTTATGGCAAAACCAAAGAAGAGCCCGGAAAGCCAGGCGGCGGCGCTGTTGCGCGTCATCCCGCTGGGTGGTCTGGGCGAGATCGGAAAAAATATGCTCGTGCTGGAAGCGGACGACAATCTGCTGATCATCGACGCCGGGTTGATGTTCCCCACCAGTGAGATGCATGGCATTGACATCGTGATTCCCGACGCCAGCTACGTGATCGACCGGCTGACGCAGGTGCGCGGGGTCATCTTGACGCACGGTCACGAAGACCACATCGGCGCGCTTTCCTACTTCGTGGAACAGGGTCTGCGGGCGCCAGTCTACGCCACCGCGCTGACGCAGGGGCTGCTGGAAGTCAAGCTGCGTGAGCAGAAACTATTGGGCGAAGCCAACCTTCACACCGTAACGGCAGACGATGTCGTCGAGTTGGCGCCCTTCACCGTGGAATTTTTTCACACGACGCACAGCTTCCCGGACAGCGTCGGCGTCTCGGTGTTGACGCCCGCCGGCCGCGTAATACACACCAGCGACTACCGCTTTGACCCGACGCCCGTCGATGGCCGCCCGACCGAAGAGGAAAAGCTGCGCAAGTGGGGCGACGAAGGCGTGCTGCTCCTGCTGGCAGACAGCACCAATGCTGAACGGCGGGGCAGCACTGACAGCGAAGCCACGCTCGAGACCACCCTGGACACCGTGATGGAGGAGGCGCCGGGCCGCGTGCTGCTGGCGACCTTTGCTTCCAACCTGGGGCGCGTCCAGCAGGTGATCAATGTGGCGCGGCGGCATGGGCGCCGCGTCGGCATGGTCGGGCGCAGCATGGTCAACAACGTGCGCATTGCCATCAAGCTCGGCTATCTGGACATCAAAGAGGAGGATCTGTTGACCGCCGGCGAAATGGAATCGCTGCCGGGTCATGAAGTTGTCATCGTTGCCACAGGCAGCCAGGGCGAGCCAACCAGCGCCATGGTGCGCATGAGCATGGGCGACCACCGGCAGTTGGTGCTGCGCGAGGGCGACACCGTCGTGCTCAGCGCCACACCGATTCCCGGCAACGAAGAGTTGTTCAACCGCACGGTGGACAATCTCTTCCGCCAGGGCGCCAACGTGCTCTATCACGAGCTGGGCAACGTCCACGTCAGCGGACACGGCGGGCAGGAAGACTACCTGCGCATGTTCAACTTGACGCGCCCGCAGTACTTCATCCCCGTACACGGCGAATACCGTCATCTGGTGCTACATGCTCGCCTTGCCCAGCAGTGGGGCCTGCCGGCGGCGCACGTCTTCATTCTCGAAGATGGCGACACCGTCGAGTTCGGTCACTTTGCCGGCGAGGAGACCATCGAAGCGCGGCGCGGCGAGAAGATCGAGGCCGGTCACGTCTATGTCGATGGGCTGGGCGTCGGCGACATCGGCAATGTGGTGCTGCGCGACCGGCGACAGTTGAGTCAGGAAGGCTTCATCGTCTGCATCGTGGCTGTCGACGAGTACGATGGCGAAATTATCTACGGCCCAGAGATCATCAGCCGGGGCTTCGTCTACATGCGCGAACAGGAGGACCTGATCCGCCGGGCGCAAGACGCAGTGCTGAAAATCATCAAAAAGAAGGCGCCCGCCGCCGTCCTGGAGAATAAGATCAAGGACGCGCTCGGTAACTTCGCCGCCCGTGAGATCGGCCGGCGCCCGATGGTGTTGCCGCTCGTGATTGAGATGTAGAAATTTGGGGTGACGAGTGACGTGAGTGGTTATCACTCATCATTCGTCACCCGTCACCCGTCACGCAACACGCATCACTTACTACCTGACACTCATGCCCAAGCCCAGTCGCTACATCCCCTATTACGATGACATCGTCGCGGCGATGACTGCGCCGGGCTGTGCGTTTTGCGCGCTGCAGCTGCGCGCGGCGGAGCGCTTCATCGATGCGCTGCTGTGGGAGAGCGTCAACGACCCGCGCATCCGGCGCGAGGTGGCGGGTGCGCGCGGCTTCTGCAACACGCACGCCTGGCTGTTGGTGCGCCCTGGCGGTGCGCTGAGTTCAGCGATCATCTACAAGGACGTCGTCCAGGCGGCGGCGCGGATCGTGCGTGATGCGCCGGTCGCCAGGATGTCGTTCTGGCAACGGGTGCAGACGTGGTTGGGTCGTCACCAGCCGGTTGCTGATGCACTGGTGCGCGCGTTGGCGCCAGCGCATGCCTGCCCGGTATGCACCAACGCCGCCGAAATCGACGCGCATCTCTGTGCAACGATGTTGGCCGCGCAGGCAAAGTCGGACGATGTGCTGGCGCACTACCGCGCGTCGTCTGGTTTATGCCTGTCTCACTTTCGGACGCTGCTGAGCCATGCGCAGCAGCCAGCAGTGCGTGCGGCGTTCATCGCCGTGCAACTCGACATCTGGGCGACGCTGGAGGGTGAACTGGCCGAGTTCATCCGCAAGAGCGATCACCAGGCGCGCGGCGAGAAATTTGGCGCCGAGCGCGATGCGTGGGAGCGCGCCATTGCCCTGACCTCCGGCCCCCAGCCAGCCGCCAAGTCCCAGCGCGGGGGCATCACCCAATCCGGCCAGTAGCCCTGCGCAAATACGGGTCAACCTACCCCAAAAAGTCAGGAACATCACCGTTTTGTACGAACGCAAAGTTGGCGCGACAATACAGCTACGTTCCGAAAGTGTATAAATCACACTGCCGGACACAAGTTCATCTACAGCGCGCTTTTGTAGCAATTGAATGATCGTCGGGGTGAGTTTCTATGCACACGCATTACTCGCATCTGACCGCAGCCATCCTCCGCTCCTCGGCCACCTATTCAGAGACCCATGTAGAGATCGTCTCTGTGTCAAGCCATTTCCTATCCAACATGGCGCCGCCGTGCAAATGCGTTGAATTCAGCGCGGCTGCTGGCAGCCATCCTCCTCATGCACTCAGCCGCTGACCCGTGGCTGCGCGCCCGTCGTCTGACAGAGTCTGTGCCGCTGGGTTTGTCTGAGCCGGATGTGTTATATCCTGCGCGTAAACATCGATGGCGCCCTCCCATCACCCAGACATCGACTCAAATATCAATATCATAAAGTTTGAAGCGAGAAAGGATTTGTCGTTCGTATGTCACAATTATCGCCAATGGAACAGGTCTTTATCTGGATCGTTCTGGGCATCTCGCTCTTGGGGCTGGCCTATGCGTTCCTGCTGCGCAACCAAATTCTGCGCGAGGACAAGGGCACACCCAAGATGCAAGAAATCTGGGGCTGGATCAAGGATGGCGCCAACGCCTATCTGAGCCGCCAATTGCGCTCAATTCTGCCCTTCATTGCGATCCTCACCGTCGCGCTCTTCTTCTCCGTCTACATCGTGCCGCCCTCGACAGAAGCGATGGAGCACTATAGCGGCGCGACAGAGGATCAGGTGAAGCTCTACATCGGGCTGTGGCGCGCCTTTGCCTTCATCATGGGCGCCACCTTCTCGCTGACGGTCGGTCAGATCGGCATGCGCATGGCCGTCGAGGGCAACGTGCGCACAGCGGCAGCGGCGCGTACGAGTTTTTCCGACGCGCTGCGCGTCGCCTACCGCTCTGGCACGATCACTGGCATGTTGACCGACGGGTTGGGGCTATTTGGCGGCACGATTATCTTCATCTTCCTCGGTCCGGCCTCGCCAGATGCGCTGCTTGGCTTTGGCTTTGGCGGTACGCTGATAGCGCTCTTCATGCGC
>Ga0209398_1001847_pt1 | contig 10352 bp, 11 predicted proteins | sample AshMeaBigSpring_FD_184125 | JGI IMG/M metagenome (GOLD analysis project Ga0209398, IMG submission 184125) | Groundwater microbial communities from Big Spring, Nevada to study Microbial Dark Matter (Phase II) - Ash Meadows Big Spring (SPAdes)... | ecosystem: Environmental > Aquatic > Deep...
ACGGCCCATGCTGTTAATAATGTTGTTTACATCATCATCAGAAATGCAAGTGCTACCTTTTTTCAGTGTTTCTGCAAATAATTCGGCAATACGGCTTTCTATATCATTAATAATTTCGTCTTTACCTTCTTCGTTTGCAAAATATTTTTTGAGGCTGTCTACATATTTCTGTAAAATATCGTAGGCATTTTCTTCGATAGGAACAACCCTACCTTGAAAGTTTATATTAATTACCTTTTTCATGATTGTTATTTTTCGGTTGGTTAAAGTTGGTTTTGGTGGTTTTCTATGGGCTGAGTAAGTGCTTGAACGGCATCGGCTAATTCTTTCCAAGTTTTTTCTAACTCACTGTAAAAAGCTAGGCCTTTATCGGTCATTACAAAATATTTACGTGGTGGTCCACTGTTGCTTTCTACCCAACGGTAGGTTAAATATTCTGCGTTTTTTAATCTTGTTAGTAAAGGATACAATGTTCCTTCTAATATATGCAAGTTGGCGGCTTTCATTTTATCTACAATATCACTTGGGTAAACTTCGCCCTGACGAATTACAGATAGAATACAGAATTCTAGAACGCCCTTCCGCATTTGACTTTGTGTGTTTTGAATATCCATGATTTGGCGTTTTTTAAGATGCCTGCGTTTTTAGAAAAATGGCAAGCGTATTTTGAAAAATGTTTTTGAATGTGAATTATAAAACAGAAAATCTGTTTCTGTAGCTAGAGCTTACCAATTGTGTTTTACGCATGCGTTGAATGTTCCATAAATCTGCAGCTACTAAATTGCTTTTTAAAGAAGGTAACACTACGTTAGTTGCAACAGTTTCGTTTACTACTGTTACCAATTCATTTAAGGTGTTTTGATTAAGACCTTGTAAGATGTTGTTGTTGTTTTGCGTTTTCATTGTAAAATATTTTTAATTGTTTTTAATTTTTCGGTAGTTGTTTTTCAGTTAATTGATAACCGATTTGCTACTTTGACAACACAAAGATGGAGTTTATTTGGTACTATGCAAAACAAAGTACCAAGTATTTTTTAGTAATAGGCTGCAACGAGATTTGTATGAATTTGCAAAACATTGATAATCAATGTTTTGTAGAAAATGAAATCTAGAGCAGTTTTTTATTGATTTGATGAACGGTAAAATAACTTGATAAACAAAAAGCCCCATTTGCACTCAACAGAATGAAAATGGGGCTTTTTTATGCCACTTCTAAAAAGAATACTACTTTATTTGAGCCAACATTTCTTTTGCATGTGTATTTTTTGGGTTTAACCGTAAAGCTTTCTGAAAATTTTGTTTTGCTTTATCTGTATTTCCAATTGTAAAATAGGCTTCGCCTAAACTATCAAAACAGTTATCGTTTGTATCGTATATCAAAGTGTTAACGGTAAAAATATCAATTGCCTCAATCAGTTTTTTCTCTGCTAATAATACATATCCATAGCTATTTAATTCACCCGAATGCTTACAAAGTGGCTTTAGCTTGCTTGCAACTTGCTGTAATGTTGCCAAAGATTTTGCTTTGTTTTTGTTTTTAACCGTTGTTTGCCAGTATTGAATAGCTTTATAATTCGGTTGATAATTCTCTTTCTTTAAAATCGATAACAAGTCTTTTTCCAAACTTTCAATTGGTGTTTCTACAATTCTGCCTATTTCTTTCTGCTTATGATACACAATAAATGTTGGTACATGATGAATGTTTTTGCCTATTTCTTCTCTTTCTGGGCTTTGTTTGTATCGTTTTTCGTCGTTATCAACAAAAATTAACCGAATATTCGTTGTGTCAATTTTTGCCATTTCTAATAGTTTTAACATTCTTGGCACTTCTCTTTTACTATCGCCACACCAAGAACCTAAAAATATCTCAATGGTTTTATGCTGTAACAATGGTTCTATGTTTTTTACAACACTTGTATCTAGAGCAAAATTTTGTTGTTGTTTAAAAAACCAGTTACTAAATGGGTCTTGTTGTAAAGCAGATATTGAACAATGCCCTAATAAAACGGCTTGGTTTTGTTTGTTATAAATGATTTTGTTAGAAATGGGTGTATTTGCAGGAATATTTTTTTTATTGCAAGAAATGATTGCTGTAAGCAATACAATCACTACTAATGAATATTTAAATGTTTTCATGTTTATTTTTTAAAAATGTACAAAATGCTCAGTTGTATGCATACAAATACACACAGCCATAGCTATTTAAAGGAAAGAAGTTGAAACAAAAAATTATATACAGGGAGGACGAAAAACGCCATCTGCAAAAAGAATCCCTTTTAATTGTTGCTGCTTTGAGCTAAACAGTAAAGGTTTTAATGCGGGTAAACAAAATTGTATGGTTGTTTGAAGTGGCACATATTTATCTTCAAGTTGAAGGTTATTGATACTTGCAGAAGGCAAAGCGTCAGAAGAAAAGTCCGTTGTTAGTACATTGCTTAATTGACAGCTACACCAATCGTTGCTATTTTCAGTAATTGCAATACATTGTACATAACCCAACCATTTTACCAATGTGGGTGTGTATAATGAAAAAACAAAAACGATAATGGTTATAAACTTTGCCATACGAATTATGGCAAATTATACATTTTTTTAAACTCTTTGCAAACTCTTTCTATGCAATTTGATATGGGTGTGTATGTAAATGAGGGTAAAAATTCTAATAATTTACCATTGTTAAAATGCACTTTGGCTTGTGCTGTTGCTGCGGTTTCTTTAGTAAGTAACGGTTTTTTTCCTGTAAAAAAAGCTTTAATAGCTTCTATTCGCCAAACTATACTTGCTATTAATGGTGTAACTTTTTTATAAGGCGGTTTTTTACCAAAGTTTTTTGCTATGTTAGAAAAAATGGTTTTATACGATACATTTTCTGCACTAATTACAAAACGTTCGCCTACAATTGGGCTTTCCATCAATAAAACCATCGCATTTACCACATCTTGTACATCTACAAAGCCACTAATACCATCGGTAAACCATGGAAATTCTTCATAAGCCGATTTAAAAATGCCAGCAGAACCTTGATTCCAATTGGCAGCACCTAAAATAATGGTTGGGTTAATAATTACCGCTTGTAAACCTTCACCAATTCCTCTCCACACTTCCATTTCTGCTAAATATTTCGATTTGCCATAAGCACTATTACTTGTTTCGGGTGTCCATTTCATGGTTTCATTAATCCATTCATTTTCTCTTATTCTACCCAAAGCAGCAACAGAACTTACAAACAAAAGTTTTTCAACTCCAGCATCAATACAAGCATTTACAATATTGGCTGTGCCTTCTATATTGGTTTTAAATAGTTGGGTTTGCTCTCCTTTTTGAAAAGAAACAACAGCTGCACAATGATAAACATGTGTAATGCCTAACATGGCTTCTTCTATATCTATTACATCTAAAATATTGGTTTGTAACCACTCTAACTGAGGATGTTGTAAGGTGGGTTTGTTGTTGTGATAAGTAGCTCTTACACGTTTACCTTGTTGCAATAAATAGGTAACAAGATGACTACCCACTAAACCATTTGCACCTGTAACTAAAATCATTTATTGCATTTAAAGTAAAGGATGTGATAACAAGGGCAAATCTACTGTTTTTAAAAACGTTTACAAACCACATTGCTAATTGATAAGCTACTCCAATCTAGTTACAGTTTTGGCAAATACCACTCACAACCAAATCGGTTTGTTTGGCTGTAAAACCATTGGGTAAATGTACTGTAGGCACAGTTACATGATCTAAACAATAGGTAACATTACAATTGTCGCAAATAAAATGTATATGATTATCGTGGTGATGGCCTGCTGTACACTCATCTTTACACAAAGCATATTTTACACTATTATCTGCCGTAGGAATGGTGTGTATAATTCCTTTTTCTACAAACGTTTGTAACGTTCTATAAATAGTAACCCTATCAAATGATGCAGCAATTTTTTTTTCAATATCTGCATGAGCCAATGCACCTGTACTTGCCAAAAACAATTCTAATATTTGTTTTCTGCTATCGGTAATGCTTAAGCCGTACGTTTTTAAAATTTCTGCTGTTGTACGCATTTTTATTATGGGTTATTGCTAAAAATACTATTCACAAAGTTGCCTTTTCCGCCCTTTTCTTTCAACAAAATATCAATATTTTGTTTTAGTTTGTCTAATTCTTCTTGTTTCAATCCATCATAAATTTGTCCTCTAATTTGTCCATCTTTATCTACCAAAGCAAAAAACTGCGTATGAATAAATTGATCTTCAATTTTTTCAAATGTATTTTTAGGATCATCTAGCAAATAACTATTTCTAGCTTGCAAATACAATTTGTCTTTACTACCAGTTACAAAAACCCATTTTTTAGTATTTACTTGTAAGCTATCTGCATACTTTTTTAGCACAGCAACACTATCAATTTCAGGATTGCAGGTGTGTGAAACAATTAAAAAGTTCGGATTTTCTTTAAACTGCTCGTAAACGGTTTTCATATTATTGTTCATTTTGGGGCAAATGCCTTTACAAGTAGTAAAAAAATATTCTACAACGGTTACTTTGCCCAACATATCTTTTTCTGTAAATCGAATACTATCTTGATTATAAAATACAAAAGGTTTTACATAACTTAAAATGGGCAATTTTTTCTTCCAAGCATCGGTTCCTTTAAACAAAAAAAACCAAAAGCCAAACACCAAAAGCACAAAAAATGAAAGATAAATGAGCGTTTTTTTAAGCATCGATAAAGTTTTTTATAAAGTGTAAAATTAGCAACAACTAACATTGTTTTATTAAAACAAATAATTTGCAACAAAGTTGCAGTACCTTACTTTTGCAAAACGATGGGATTTAAAATTAATTGGGACGCTTTAGGTATTACTACTTCTATTGCCTGTGCAATTCATTGTGCATTATTGCCACTATTTATAAGCAGCTTGCCATTATTTGGTGTAAATATTATAGACAATCTACTTTTTGAATATGTAATGATTGCAATAGCTGCAGTTGTGGGTGCTTATTCTTTATATCATGGTTATAAAAAACATCACCATAGTTTTCGTCCGTTTATTTGGTTTGTAATAGGAATAATTTGTTTATTGGCTAAACAAGTTTGGCATAATTGGCAATTGTGGTTTTTATTACCTGCTGTAGTTTTTATTGTTTGGGGGCATTATATTAATTATAAACTTTGCCGTAAACACAACCATGCACATAGCGACGATTGTAACCACTAGTAAAACAGTACTTTAAATTTTGCCATTAATAATCTCTCCATCTCTTCTACACAATCAATTACTTTTGTGTGAAATAGTTATACACTTTGATAGAAAAAAATAAAATACTACAATCAGAAAAAGCGGTATTAGTAGGTTTGGTTCAAAAAGATCAAACGCCAGAACAAGTAGAGGAATATTTAGATGAACTAGCGTTTTTAGCAGAAACTGCCGGAGCAACTACTATTAAACGATTTACACAAAAAATGTTGCGTCCGGATAGTAAAACCTTTGTGGGTAAAGGAAAACTTGAAGAAATTAAAAATTATATTCAAGGAAAAAACGTAGGATTAGTAATTTTTGACGATGAACTTACAGGCTCTCAAATTAGCAATATAGAAAATGAACTAAAAACAAAAACCCTTGATAGAAGCGATTTAATTTTAGACATTTTTGCTAGTAGAGCAAGAACAGCACAATCGAAAGTGCAAGTAGAATTAGCTCAATATCAATACATTTTACCTCGATTAAAAGGAATGTGGAAACACTTGGAAAGACAAGGAGGTGGAATAGGTTCTAGAGGTCCAGGTGAAACAGAAATTGAAACCGATAGAAGAATTGTAAAAGATAAAATTGCTTTATTACGAAAGCGATTATCTGAAATAGATAAGCAAGCATTTACACAAAGAAAAGATAGAGGCGAATTTATACGTGTTTCTTTAGTTGGCTACACCAATGTGGGCAAAAGCACATTAATGACACTTTTAAGTAAAAGCGATGTGTTTGCAGAAAACAAACTATTTGCCACATTAGATACAACTACACGTAAAGTTGTGTTTGAAAACACGCCATTTTTATTAAGCGATACTGTAGGGTTTATTAGAAAATTACCACATCACTTGGTAGAAAGTTTTAAAAGTACGCTAGATGAAGTAAGAGAAGCTGATATTTTGCTGCATGTTGTAGATACATCTCACATTCAATATGAAGATCAAATTGGTGTAGTAAATAAAACCTTGCAAGAGCTAAAAGCGTTTGACAAACCCATATTAACCATTTTTAATAAAATGGATTTATACGAAGCAAAGTATTTCGACGAATGGTTAGATTATGGTGTAAAGCAAGATTTATTGAGAGAATTAAAAGAAAAATGGGATATAGAAACCAATGGCAATTGTGTATTTGTATCTGCCCTTGAACGAAAAAATATTGATGCGTTAAGAGAAGTAATTATGAATAAGGTACGAGAAATGTATGCCATACGTTACCCATATAAAACCATTTATTACTAAAACCTTTGGTTAAATAATACAAGATGACAAATGTTGAATGGATAAAAATTGCAGAATCAATTTCAGAAATTCCATTTCAAGCCAATCAAATGTGTGTGGTAGATGTACGAGAAAAGAAAATTACGCTAGTTCAATACAAAGATGAATTTTTTGCTATTGCTTATAAATGCCCACATGCAAGTGGAATTATGGCAAATGGATTTATCGATGCATTAGGAAACGCTGTTTGTCCATTACACAGATATAAGTTTAACATTAAAAACGGAAGAAACACAACAGGAGAAGGTTATTTTTTAAAAACGTATGGATTAGAAGTTAATGAAAACGGTGTTTTTATTGCATTTATAAAAAGCGGTTTATTTTAAGTAGAAAGGAATACAAGTCAGCTAAATCAGGTGTTGCAATAAATATTTTTAATTTTCAGAAATATTTTTGGAACTTTAAAACTAGTCCCTATTTTTGCATCCCCTAAAAAGGGAAATATTCCCGAATAGCTCAGTTGGTTAGAGCATCTGACTGTTAATCAGAGGGTCACTGGTTCAAGTCCAGTTTCGGGAGCAAAAAGTAAGGGTTTCAAGAAATTGAAACCCTTTTTCATAAAAAACTCATCAACGTTTCCACATCAATTGTTGCACATCTTAGGTGCTGTCGAAAATATAATTATATAAAAAAGGTTAGGGATTTACTACAATCTTTGTAATTAACTTTCGTTTTAAAAGCTACAGATCATTGCTTATTGCCTTTATTTTAAGCTATAATTGAAGTTTATTGGGTTATATTTGTTTAACACAACTCAATAAACGAATAAAATGGGTGATATAACTACGCTGCCGGTTGATTTTAATTTTGAAACAATACCCATTCTAAAAAAGCTTGCAGAAGCACACAAATATTTGGGAGAACTAAAAGGCGTAGCTAGTACAATACCCAATCCAAACATATTAATAGAAACACTTGTTTTACAAGAAGCTAAAGAGAGTTCGGCAATTGAAAATATTATATCAACTTTCGATGATGTATATCAATCAAACTGGAACACATTAACCTTTTCTACCGCTTCTGCAAAAGAAGTTCATACCTATTCAAATGCTTTGCATAAAGGGGTTGAATTAATTAAGAAACACGGAATTTTAACATTGAATCATATTTTAGAAGTTCAGTCAATTATAGAAAAAAATAACGCTGGATTTAGGAGATTGCCAGGAACAAAATTATTGAATGATTCTACTGGAGAGATAGTATATGAGCCACCACAAGACTATGAAACTATTTTATTATTGATGAAAAACTTAGAGCAATTTATTAATATAGACAATGTTTTAAATGCAGACCCTCTTGTAAAAATGGCAATTATACATTTACAATTTGAAAGCATACACCCATTTTATGATGGAAATGGCAGAACTGGTAGAATTATTAATATATTATACTTAATAAATAAAGGGCTTTTATCGTTGCCAATTCTTTATTTGAGTAGATACATCATAAAACACAAAAATGATTATTACAGGTTATTAAACTTGGTTCGAAAACAAAATTTATGGGAGGAATGGGTGCTTTATATGCTAGATGCTGTAGTAGAAACCTCAAAGGAAACTACGGAAATGGTTGTGAAAATTAGTAATTGTATCAATCATCATACCGAAATAATCAAAAACAATGCAAGTAAAATTTACTCTCTTGAGCTAATCAATAATCTATTTAGGTATCCTTATACAAAAATTGAATATTTAATGAACGATTTGAACTTGAGTAGAAATACGATTATACGGTATTTAGATAAACTAATCGCAATAGGCATTGTAGAAAAGAAAAAAATCGGTAGGGATAATTTTTATGTGAATGTTGCTTTATTAAAAATTTTAAAACACGAAGCAATTTAGGTATATACATAGTTATATGTAAAAAAGTACATGATACTTCAATACTTTAAAATTTGGGGTTGATTAGTTGAAATTAAACAAATTTTAATACGATTTATTTAAGCTACAAGTTTCGTCAATAAGCAGACCAAAACCCATCAGCAATGATGGGTTTTTTATTTTATCTCCTTTCGAGTTCACTTCTTATCCAAATAAATTTTGGATGATGGTTCAAAATCTATACAGATGAATCTGCAGCATCTGTTGTAACTATAAACGTCATTGCTAGACGGAAAGCAATTTTATTGTACACATAGATTGCTTTATTCAATTACAAGTAAATTTTAGTTAAATCATAATCTTAACTTCACAAACCTTTATTTTTATAATATTTTACAATCATATTGATAATGAAAGATGTTTTAAAGCTAAAAAAATATAAAAAACAACAGTTTGCTGATGTATTAGGGTGTCTATGTTAGCAGTTTGTTATTACTATAACATTCAAACAGTTCTAAACTTTAAAAGAAATAGCTGAAATTTTGGGAGTAAAGATTGCAGAATTAATTAATGAGTAAACAAATGATTACACCGTTTCAAGCCAAATATTTTGCTTTTGAACTTTCTAAAAAGTCTAATTCAGAGACTGCTGAAAAGTTTGGTGCTACTTTAATGGATGCCCAAGTGGAATTAAATCCTCATCAAGTAGAAGCTGCTTTGTTTGCTTTCAAATCTCCATTTTCTAAGGGTGCGATTTTAGCAGATGAAGTTGGTCTTGGTAAAACCATTGAAGCCGGAATTTTATTGAGCCAACATTGGGCTGAGCGTAAAAGACGGATATTAATTATTTGTCCTTCTTCTTTAAGAAAACAATGGGTAAATGAATTATCAGATAAGTTTTATTTAAAGGCAGAGGTATTAGAAAGTAAAACATTTAATGCTAAGTATAAAGGAGAAAATAAAAACCCTTTTGACGACGGAAAAACTATAAAAATTTGTTCATATCAGTTTGCAAGTAAAAAAGCTGAATTTATTCAACTTACCTCATGGGATTTAATTGTTTTGGATGAGGCTCATTACTTAAGAAACGTACATAAAAACACTGAAAGTATTGCAGCTAGAATTAGGAATGCAATTAAAGGATATAAAAAGATTTTATTGACTGCAACCCCTCTTCAAAATAGGCTCGATGAACTTTTTGGATTGGTTAGTTTTATTGATAAAGACATTTTTGGCGATATAAAAACGTTTAGAAAAAATTATGTTACAGGAGATGGAAATATTCATGAACTTAAGGATAAGCTTAAAAGCATTATTCATAGAACATTGCGAAAAGATGTAAGAGAATTTGTACCTTATCGTGAAAGAATTCCAATTACGCAACAGTTTATTCCTACCGAACAAGAAACATTATTATATAACAACGTTTTAGAATACCTGAGATCCGAATCAATTTACGCCTTACCGAATGCACAAAGACATTTAATGGAATCGGTAATGTTTAAATTATTAGGTTCTTCATCTTTTGCTATAGGAAAAACATTGGAAGCCCTAATAAGGAGACTCAATAATTTACTAAAATATTCAAAGGTTGTTGAAGATGAAATTATTGCTTGGTTTGAACAGGAATATGAAAATTTTGATGATGAACTAGAGGAAATTGAACTTGAGGAAGAAAGTACAGAAACGCTACATGAAATAACAGCAGCAGACAAAAAAAATATTGAATTAGAAATTGTAAAACTGACCGAATTTTTACAGTTAGCCAATAGTATAGAACATAACGAAAAGGGAGAAAAGTTAATAATAGCTCTTGAAACTGGTTTTAGCAAACTAAAAGAGTTAGGTGCTAATGAAAAAGCATTAATTTTTACAGAATCAACTCGTACACAACATTATTTGTTTGAAAGGCTATCAAAAGAAAAATATAAAGGTAAAATTCTGCTTTTCAATGGAAGTAATACGGATGAACTTTCAAGTAAAATTTATGAGAACTGGGTTAACGA
>Ga0209398_1001848_pt1 | contig 10339 bp, 12 predicted proteins | sample AshMeaBigSpring_FD_184125 | JGI IMG/M metagenome (GOLD analysis project Ga0209398, IMG submission 184125) | Groundwater microbial communities from Big Spring, Nevada to study Microbial Dark Matter (Phase II) - Ash Meadows Big Spring (SPAdes)... | ecosystem: Environmental > Aquatic > Deep...
GACGCCAGCGCACTTTCAGCTTTTCCCGCAGGCCGTCGCAACATGAACGCGGTGACATCCTCTGCGCCCTGGCTGTTCGCCATGAAGGGGCATCCCGCCACCGGCAAGAGCGCCATCGCCCTCGCGCTGGCGCAGCGGCTGCACATCCCGCTGATCGACAAAGACGACATCAAGGACGTAGTGCTAGGGCTGCCCAACGCCAACAACCTGGCCTACGCCGCCATGTGGCAGATCGCCGCTACACAACTGGCGCTGGGGCTGAGCGTGATCGCCGTCTCACCGCTCTCCTACCCGGCGGGCTACACGCAGGCGTGCGAAATTACCGCAAATCATCATGCAAATCTACTCGTGATTGAAACCGTACTTGCTGAGGCAGAGTGGCGCCGCCGTCTCGACGCCCGCGCCCCCGCCGACTCGACGCACAAAATCCGCGGATGGGAGGCGATGCAAGCGATGCTGCGCCAATACGACGGCTGCTGGCAATACCCGATCGCGCCCGGCCACCATCTCATACTCGACACGACCGCACCGACCGCCATCTCGGTGCAGCGCATCCTTGACCGTATCCAGACCACAAACTCGCAGCAGGGGAACCGATGACCGTCCATCAACTTTCCGACCGCAATATCATCCTCACCGGCTTCATGGGCGTTGGCAAAAGCACCGTCGGGCGGCTGCTGGCGGCGCGGCTCAACCGGCGCTTCGTGGACATGGACGACGTGCTCGTTGCGCGCTTTGGCAAGCCGATCCCGGCGATCTTTGCTGAGGAGGGCGAGGAAGCCTTCCGCGTTGCCGAGGCGCGGCTCTGCCAGGAACTGGCCGACGAAGTCAACCTGGTGATCAGCACCGGCGGCGGCGCACTGGTCAACGAGCAGAGTCGGCAGGCGTTCGAAGCGACCGGCACCGTGGTTTGTCTCCATGCCGCCGAGGCGACAATCCTAGCGCGCATTGCTGCGACCACCGACCGCCCCCTGCTGCCCGGTGAAGAAGACGAGCGCCGGCAGCGCGTCCACGCCCTGCTGCAGCAGCGGCGACTGGCTTACGGCGCCATCGCCTACCAGGTCGACACGACGAGTCTGGCCGCTGTCGAGGTTGCCGACCAGGTGGTCGAGGCGGCCGCGGGCGACCAGGAGGCGCGCGGTCTCAATCGCATCTCCGTCTACTCGCCAGCAGGCGATTACGACCTGCTGCTGGGCAACGGCATCCTGGCCGATGCGGGGCGGCTGCTTGCCAACCGGGGGCTGCGTCCGGGGCTGGCGGTATTGGTCACCAACGACATGATCCGCCCACACACCGAAACGCTGGCGATCAGCCTCACTGCGGCTGGCTTCACGCCCACGATCGCCACTGTGCCCGAAGGTGAGCAGCACAAGACGCTGGCGAACGTGGCCGCGCTCTACGACCAGTTCATCGCCGCCGAGCTGGATCGCCAGAGCGTGGTGATCGCGGTCGGCGGCGGCGTCGTCGGTGACATGGCGGGCTTTGCCGCGGCCAGCTATCTGCGCGGCGTGCCCTTCGTCCAGGTTCCCACCTCGCTGCTGGCGATGGTGGACGCCTCGGTCGGCGGCAAGACGGGCGTCGATCTGCCGCAGGGCAAGAACCTAGTCGGCGCGTTCAAGCAGCCCGCCGCTGTGTTGATGGACGTGGCCGTGCTTGCCACGCTGCCCTCGGACGAGTTCCGCTCCGGGCTGGCCGAAGTCGTCAAGCACGGCGTCATCGGTGCGCCGCGCCTCTTCACGCAACTGGAAGATGAGGGGCCGGTCAATCTGCTGCAACTGGTGGCGGATGCCGTGCGCGTCAAGGTGCGCGTCGTCGAGGCCGATCCCTACGAACGCGGCGTGCGCGCCACGCTCAACCTGGGGCACACCTTTGGACACGCCATCGAGCAGGTGAGCCACTACCAGATGCGCCACGGCGACGCGGTGGCGGTGGGCATGGTCGCCGCGGCCAACATGGCGGTGGCGCTGGGGCGCTGCGACGTGACGCTGGCGGCGCGCATCCGCGATCTACTGGAACGGCTGGGGCTGCCGGTGAGCGTCACCGGCTACAGCGTTGCCGCCATCCACGCGGCAATGGCGCAGGACAAGAAGCGCAGCGGCAAAAAGCTGCGTTTCATCATCCCGCAGGCGCTGGGCGACGTGGTGGTGATCGACGACCCAGGCGACGACGTGGTGACGCAGGCGATCGCGTCGGTGCTGAGTTGAGTCGGACTGATGGTATAATCCTGTTGGTTGGATGAGTTACGACGCAGCGTCGTGACAGATTCAGGTCGAAAAGGAGTCGATGTGTTCCAAATTGCCACGATGAAACCCGGACGCACCCTGGAACTCCCAGAAACAATCGCCAGTCGGTTTCAGCCGAGCGATCGCTTTATCGTTTGGGTTGAGGATGACATGGTGCTTCTCAAGCATATTGAATCGTTGTCACCACTCCAGGCTGTCGCTGAATTGCCGGACGACGAACCGATGTCCCTTGAAGAAATTGATGCCATCGTTCATGAGGTGCGCCGGCGCCATCCTACTCATATGCAGGAGTGAACTGTGCGTCTTGTCATCGACACCGACATCTGGGTGTCAGGTTTGCTGTGGCACGGGCCACCGCGCCGCTTGTTGCAGTTAGCCGAAGCGCAGGTCTTCAGTCTCTATGTCGCCTATCCGATGCTACTCGAATTGGAGGAAGTGTTAGGGTACGACCGGTTTGCTTCTCGGTTGGCAATGCTGAATCAGACGCCGGCGCAACTGGCAGCATTCGCTTTGACCCTGGCTACGGTGATTGATGTCACGCGTGTTTGGCCGCCAATTGTTGCCGCCGACCCCGATGACGACCTGTTTATTTTGTGTGCGGCAGCAGCAAATGCCGATTACCTGGTTACCGCAGATCGCCATCTGCTTGCCGTCGGTAAATACCAGGGCGTTCCAATTATCCAGATCGATGACTTCCTACGACGAGCCGCAGTGTAGCCATTCTCAGAGAGCTTCAACGGTTATGGCAAAAATCGCCTTACTCCACGGCCCAAACCTGAATCTGCTCGGCACACGCGAAACGCACATCTACGGCGCGGTGACGTTGGCCGACATCGATGTGCGCGTCGCTGCGGCCGCCGCCCCGCTGCATGAAGTGTGCGCTTTCCAGAGCAACCACGAAGGCGCGCTGATCGACTTCATCCACGACGCCCGCGCTTGGGCGAGTGGGATCGTCATCAACCCCGGCGCGTTCACCCATTACTCCTACGCGCTGCGCGACGCCATCGCCGCCGTGAAACTGCCCGCCGTCGAAGTCCACCTGAGCAACATCCACACCCGCGAGGAGTTCCGTCACACTTCGGTCATCGCGCCGGTGTGCGTCGGGCAGATTTGCGGCTTTGGCTGGCGCAGCTATCTGCTCGGGCTACACGCCCTGCTCGACCATCTTCAGGATCACACATGAACCACATGTTCACTTTTGCTGTTCGCCGTGTTCTCCTTGCCGGGCTGATCATTGTCGTGCTGGCGCTGCTGGCTGCGTGTGAGGATACGCCGCCCGCCAGCGAACCCGTTGTGGACACCGCGGCCACGCCCGCCGCTGGCGCCGCAACGACCACCACCGGCGGTGCGCCAGCGCCGAGCATCCTGCCCACTGCTACGCCGACGCCCACCCCACTCGCCGGGCGCATCGTCCTCTGGCACAGCTGGGCGGAAGGCGACGCCGACGCGCTGGCTGCGATCCTGGCAGCCTATCAGCAGGCGGAACCCGGCGTGACGGTGGACACGCTCTTCGTCGCCTATCCTGACCTGGCGCAAGCCTACGCCGACGCGGTGGCCGGAGGCAGCGGGCCTGATCTGGTGCTGGCGCCGAATTGGTGGCTGGGCGACCTGGCGACCGCTGGCGTGATCCAGCCGCTGGACGACCTGGTTCCCGCTGCCGATCTGGACTCCTACTGGCCGGCGGCGCTGGGCAACTTTGTCTGGCAAGGGCGGCTCTACGGGCTGCCCACCAACTACGAACTGGTCAGCGTCTTCGTCAACCGCAGCCTGGCCGACCCGGCGACGCTGCCGCCCACGCTGGACGGCTGGCTGGCGCAGGCGCAGCAGGCGCCGACGCTTGGCATCGGTCTGTACAACAACCTCTATCACCTGGCCTGGGGGCTGTCCGCTTACGGCGCGCGTCTCTTCGACGACAACGGCGTAGCCGTCATCGACCAAGGCGGCGACGCGGCGGGCTATCTCGCCTGGCTGCGCACGCTCAGCGAGACGCCGGGCAGCTATGTCGATCCCGATTACGGCATGTTGCTCGATCGCTTCAAGAAAGGTGAATTCGCCTATTTCGTCGACGGCCCGTGGGCAATCGACGAATTGCGCGGGGTCTTTGGCGACGCCCTGGTAGTGACGCCGCTGCCGGCTGGACCCGCCGGCCCGGCGCAGCCCTGGCTCAGCGCCGACGGCGTGCTGATGAATCCTGCCCTGGCGCCCGCACAGCAGCAGATTGCGCTCTCCTTTGCGCGCTTCTTGACCACAGCCGAGAGCGGTGCGCTGATCGCTGGCCTGGGCAAGCGGCTGCCCGCCGCGCGCAACACTGCGTTGGGCGACGACGCATTGCTCACCGGCTTTGCGCAGCAGGCGATCAACGCCCAACCGATGCCCGCGCTGCCAGAGATGGCGCAGGCGTGGGGCTATGGCGGCGACATGTTCGTCAAGGCGGTGGACGGCGCCGCCGATCCCGCCGCCACTGTGCGTGAGACCGCCGCCTTGATCAATGACGCCACCGGCAAGTAGCGGCGCGCAAGCGGCATCCAGCCTGATGAGTGAGACCTTCCAGCTTTTCAATCTCGCCACCATGTCGGGGGTCTTCCCTGGCACGCGCACGATGATCTACCAGCGAGTGCGGCTGGCGCCGCTTGCTGCGACCGACGCTGCGCTGACGCGTTGGGCGCGCATCCTGTGGTACACGGCGCCGCCGGCGTGTGTCGTCGAGCTGGAAGCCAACGCCGCGACTGGCGGCGCTGCAGAGGCGATTGTGCGCATTGTCACACCGGAAACGGCGACGTTGGGCGCAGTGCTGACCGAGGCGCTGGCAGCGGCGGGCTGGCGACTGGTCACGTGCGGCGGCTGCACACACTGGCGGCCACACTCTGCACGCAATCTTGATGACCTGCCGACCGGTCGATGCACGTGGCAGCGTGACGCAGCGTCACCGTCGTCCGACCTGACAGCGCAGTCACTGTTGGCGCTTGCGTGCGACCATTGGCAAGGCGCCGAAGTTGCAGCGCAATCGGTGGCGACTGACGATGCAATTGCACCCTCGGCAGTGGCGCCGATTCGCAAGCGCGCCGAGCAGGAGAGCGACGAACGCTGGACGCTGGCCGGGCAGTTGCGGCGCTGGCTGCGCAAACCGGCGCCTACTGCTCCCCCGACGCCGACGTGGGAGGAGCGCGTCATCGAGCGCAGCGGCGTGGGCGCAGGCACTGAGCCATGCTTTGCGTGTCAGGGACGAATCGCCAACCTGGGTGCGCTGTCGGTGGCGACGCCCGAAGGCGACAAGCAGACCTTCAGCGTCTGGCGCTGCCGGAATTGCTACACCTATTATCTCAACGACTGGATCGACCGCTGGGAGCGCACCGACAGCCTCGAAACCGAAGAGCGCTACTATCGGCTCAGCCCGGCGGAGGCGTTGGAAGTGCTCGCCGTTATCGACAACGTTGTACATGCCGAGCATCCGGCGCGACGCCACGAACGCAACGCGCAGCGCGCCTGGATGCTGGAATTCATACAAGGACGCGCCCTGCTCAGTCACCAAATTCGACAGGGACGCTGATTGAGAGGCACCGATTGAGGAGCGAGGAATGATCTTGGAATGCCGGCCGTCGGTTGTGTTTGCGGCCAAATACGACGAACTGCCCTTTCCCATTTTGCAGCCGCTGCAGGAGGTGGCGTTCGACCTGGGCGTCACCGCGACCGACCGCCCGATTGAGTTGCGCGGGGTCGTTTTTCAGGGCTACCACGAGCATCAACTGATCTTCGAGCAGCAGTGGCCGGCGCGCATCGTGGCGCGCCGGCTGGGCGCATCTGACCTGACGGTGGCGCCGGGCATGGGGATCGCGCTGCGCGGGCTGCACTTCATGGCGCCGGCCTACGAGCCACTGACGCACATCGACGTGACGGTCATCGCCCGCGCCACCGGACGTGAGACGGACGCACAGCACTCGCTCCAGATTCCGGTGCGTTTTCACGAACAAAAGAGTGACCTACACTTCCCGCTGCGCGGCGCGTGGTGGGCGATTCAGGGGGCGGACTGGAGCGACCGACACAAGCAGGAGGTTTTCACGCAGACCTACGCCATCGACTTCGTGCGGCTCGGCCCGGACAACCGTTTCTTCCGGAGCGATGGGTTGACCGTTGAAGATCACTACAGTTGGGGGCAGCCGGTCTATGCGACGGCAGGCGGCAAAGTGGCTGCCGTCATCTACGACATGCCCGACCTGACGCCCGGTGCGCCGCCCGACCAGCGCATCTTCCGCGACGACCTGCGGCGGCTGCTGGGCAACGCCGTCGCCATCAGCCACGGCAACGGTGAATTCAGCTACTACGGCGCGCTGCAACAGGCGAGTCTGACCGTCCATGAAGGCGAGCTGATTCGCCGCGGCGCGTTGATCGGGCGCGTCGGCAACAGTGGCATGTCGCCGGGGCCGCATCTCCATTTCCACCTGGCGGAGGGGCCAAACCCCTTCATCGACCAGGGACTGCCGATGCGCTTCAGCCATTTCGAGGCGGGCGGACAGTGGTTCGACCAGCCGATGACGATCCCGACGCGCATGATCGTGATTGCGCCAGAAACACAGGAGTGACCGATGACCAAAGTCGATAAAGACCTGCCGCTGCTGACCACTGTCGATGACGAAACCTACGACGAGCTGGCGGCGCTGATCGGTGAGCGTGTGGTGCATGTGGCGCTGTGGGAAGATTCACTGGCCGATGCGTTGACGGAGCAGACGGTCGATCCCGCCCGACAGAGCACTTTCGACCTCGATCTCTATCTTGAGGATGGCATCTACTTCGAGATGTACGGCGTCGCCTGTTTCGACGACCTGGATGCGGAGGCATGGCGCGGGCAAGCGCTCGCCGGCGCCCGCCTTGCCACGCTCGTCACTGCGCACGCCCAACTCGGCGATGTGGCGGTGGATGACGACGACGGGCTAGTGCTGGTGCTCACGACGCCGGATGAACGGAACACCTATCTTGTCGTCGGCGCCTGGCTCCTGGCCGAGTGGGATGAACTGCCCGACGCGTGAATTCGACTTTTTCGCAGGTTGCGCGTCACACGATTTTCGTCTATCATGCGAATACCTGTATTAAACGCCTTTATCTCCAACGTCAAGGAGTGATGACCATGACCAGCACGATGTCAACCTCGTCCGCCAGTGCGCGTCCTGCCGCCAGCCCGCTGATGGCCTCGCTGTATGGCGGCGTTGCCACCGGCTTGATCGGCGCTGCCTTCATGATGCTCTTGAGCGCCAAAATGCCCATCCTATACGGCCTGGCCTTCGTCTTGATTGGCGCCGGCCCCGTGATCGGCTATCAACTTGCCGCCGGCAAACTGGGGCAGGATTGGAAGACGCTCATCGGCGGCATCATCGGCTTTATCCTGCCACTGCTCTCGCCGCTCATTATTTGGCCGCTGTTGGTGTGGGCTTTCAACCGCAGCTTTGGCCTGGCGAAAATTTGGCTAGGCAGCCTGCTGGGCTTCATCCTCGGCGTCGCCGGCTTTTTTCTGATCGGGCTGATGATGGGTCAGGATCCGAGTTGGGTGGGCTTTGGCTGGGCGATGCTCTGGGCGCTATGGGGTGGCACCTCGGCGGCGTTCATGGCATCGGCAGTGCGTGCCTGATACAGCAGGGATGTGGCGGCGTAGTCGCACCCACATCGACTGACAAATTGCACAAGCAAATCAACGGCGGCTGTCGGCTCAGTCGCCGTTTCTGTTGTCTCCCTTCCAACTCTACACCTGACGCATCGTGCATCTTGAACAACCGCTGCTGCCAGCTGGCTTTGCATCACACTTCAAACCAGTTCTATAATGGCGGTGAATACGTAGGTTTCGATGCAGATCGAGAAATTATGTACAAGAGCACGGCAACCCTTAGCGATGTCTATCATCTAGCGCTCCCGCGAGAGACACAGTTGTTGGTGGGCAATGAATTCTTACAGCGGTCAGTCAGTTGGGCATGCAGCCTGCGCCCCAGCCCGCCGGCCTTTCCCAAACTCGACGGCAACGAACTAGCGCTAGTCGATATCGAGGACTTACGGCATCTCGACCCCAAAGTGCGCCTGGAGCGCGTCGTCTACAGCCTGCGCGCACCCGGCATTTCCGGCGTGGCAGTGCTAGGCCCTGTCTCGGACGCCGCCATCGCCGCCGCCAACGACTGCCGCATCGCCCTTTTTCACCTGCCAGGCACCGTCTCACTGACGCAAGTCGAACGTGCCATCATCCGGCTGATCGTGGATCGGTCGGGATACATCACCCAACGCTCGGCAGAGTTGCAGCGCGACCTAAGCCGGGCCGCGCTGGATGGCAGTGGGCTGCCGCAGATCGCGCAGCAACTCTCCGCCTTCGTGCAGCAGCCGATCGTGATCGTGGCGGAAGATGGTCGCGTCTCAGTGACGGCAGGGTTGGAAAAGAGCGCGCCCGACCAGCAGCAGACCATCCTTGATGCCTTGCCCAACCCGACACTCCTGCGCAGTTGGATGGCGACACAGCCGCCGGGCACATTGAACCAGGCCGTCGGCGTGCTGCCCCTGGTGACGGGCGCCGCCGGCTTTCGCGAATCGACGGTCGCAGCGATCTGCGTGGGTGATGTTGTACGCGGCTACTGTCTGCTGCTCCGACGCAGCGCCACCACCGGGCTGGAGGTTTCCGCCGTCGAAGAAGTAGCGGCGCTGCAAGGCGCATCGGCGGCGGCGCTAGAGTGGGCGAAACAGAACGCTGTGGGCATCGCCGAAGAACGGATGCGCGCCACCTTCCTCGATGAATTGCTCGCCGCCGAGATCGCCGACGAACAGGCGTGGGTTCAGCGCGGCGTCTCTCTCGGTTACAGTATGGCGAAGCCACACGTTGCCCTGTTGATCGAAGCAACGAATGTTCCGAACTGGCCTGCGCCGCTGCTGCGCTTGCTTCAGCAGCAGAATATCACGGCGCCCTACGCCCGTCGCGACGAAGGCATCCTGATCTTTTGGCCGGTGGATGACCCCAAAAGCGGGCGCACCCTCAAAACGACAGCGCATGAATTGGCCGAACGCCTGCAAGGTACTCACCCCAAGGCACGCGTCGTGATCGGCATTGGTCGCCCTGGCGTCGGCCCGGCGAACTGGGGGCAAAGCCAGATGCAGGCGCGCGAAAGCTGGCGGCTTGGCAAGGAGTGGGAGACCTCGCCCGTCACCTACTTTGGCGATCTGGGGCTTTATCAACTGTTGACCGGGCTGGGCAGTAACCCTGAAGCAGCGCGTTTCTACCGCAAGACATTAGGCAAGTTGATCAGCCACGACGACAATCGCAACGCAGAACTGGTGCAGACGCTCGATGCTTTCTTCGCCTGTCACGGCAACCTTAGCCAGACAGCGACGCGCTTGCACATCCACCGCAACACGCTGACATACCGGCTCGAACAGATCGCACATATCACCCAGCTCGATTTGGACGACCCTGACGCACGGTTCTCGTTGCAGCTCGCACTGAAGCTGCGTCCAGTTATGAAATAGGCAAAAGGAGCAAACCCAGATGGAAATGCATAAATTTGGTCCCGCTGGCGGCGAGGGCGGCCTTCCGATCGAAGGCTTCATCGTCCCAGAGGGCGCCCGCATCAGCGAAGTGCAGGTGACAAATGGCTGGTTTGTCGACTCGATCCAGGTTGTCTACACGGCGGCGGATGGCACGCGCCACGCGCTGCCCGGCTTTGGTGGGAACGGCGAACACACACATCATTTTCTGCTGGAACCTGGCGAATACCTGGTCGGCATCAGCGGGCGCAGCGGCCACTACGTGGACAACATTGTCTTCCACACCAACCTGCGCGTCTCGCCTAGCTACGGCGGCGATAGCGGCGAGACCCCCTTTGCGTTCCTGGCGCCAGAAGACAGCGAAGTTGTCGGCTTCTTTGGCAGGGCGGATTGGTACGTCGATGCGATCGGCATCGTGACGCGTACGCTGCCAATCGCGGCCGCAGCGCCCGCACCGACGCCTCAAACCCGTCAAGCCGAAAAAGACAGCTAAGCAGTCTGAAGTCGCCTCACTCCTGATAGGCGCGGAAGCGCCCAAGCCGCAAAAGCCGGCCAAGAAATCCAGCAAGCGTGCGGCCACGCCAGCCGAACCA
>Ga0209398_1001849_pt1 | contig 10336 bp, 4 predicted proteins | sample AshMeaBigSpring_FD_184125 | JGI IMG/M metagenome (GOLD analysis project Ga0209398, IMG submission 184125) | Groundwater microbial communities from Big Spring, Nevada to study Microbial Dark Matter (Phase II) - Ash Meadows Big Spring (SPAdes)... | ecosystem: Environmental > Aquatic > Deep...
AGTCCTGAACGGCTTCATCGCTTTGCCTTGATTCCAAAACGGGGGGGAGCAGAATCGCAGATCCCAACCGGCTGAAAACCAGCCGGTTGGGATACTGGCAGCTTACCAGAACTGTGCTTGTTCCGGAATTTTTTCGGGCGGGATGGAGGTTGTCGGCGAGCCGTGAATGACGAAGCTTTTCTCCCACTGGGCGCGTGTGACGAAAATTACGCGAACGCTTCCTTCCGGCGGGATGTTTGTTTTTACGCGTTCGATGTGGGTTTCTTGGCGCGCGAAGGTTACACAAGCCCGGGCGTAAACGCTCCACTGGAGCATTTGGTAACCGTCATCTCTGAGCCACTCGCGAAAATCGTGGGCGGCCTTTCTCTGGCTCTTTGTCCCGACCGGGAGGTCGAAGGCGACGATCAGCCAGCCCATTTTGAATTTTTCGGTGTCCACGGTTTGTAGAGCCTTGGTGCCGAGCTGGTGACCGCGCGGCGGAACCCACGGACGCAGCCTTCTATGCAACCTCGGATTTCGAGTTCGAGACCAGAATATTCGACCCGTTCGAGGGGGAAGCCTGTGACCCAGCGCCGAAAGTCGCGCGTGACCTTCCATCCGTCGGGCTCCGAGGGTTCCTTTTTTATCCATTGGGCAACGCGCCAATCCACGCAAGGACGGAAGGGTTCCATGAGATCGTAGGCGAGCGGGGTCGAGCGCTCGCGCGCCGCGTGCGAGATTCCGAATGTCGGGTCCAGGCCCACGGCAAACAATTTTTGCAGGACAGTCGAGAGCAGGACGGCATAGCCGTAATTGAGGAGGGCGTTGAGACCAGGGAGTCCGCGCTCGCGCGTGAAATCATTTTGTCCGGCAGCGCGGCCGAAGATTTGCCAGAAGAGCTTCGCGCACGAGGCTTCCTTGTGAGGTTTGCGGCTTGAAGCCACTCCCGCCAAGGCGGCTACTGCAGGATCCTGGGGAGCGATATGAGCGGCGAGCAGAGCCTGGTTCCGGCACTTCGCGTCCACTGTTATTTGCCACAGTCTAGTTCGCTGGCGATCATCAAGGGCGACTTGGGCGCGGGAGAGCAAGGTATCCGTCGAGCGGTTTGCCGGCAGGACAAGCGAGACAGGCTTGAATGCCTCGCAGATGATGAGCGAGACTCCGTGCCTGGCGGCTTCAACAAACAACCGGCTGTGAATCTGGGCCGAAAAACTTGCGATGATGATCGATGCAATGTCCTCGATCGGGAGGCGCTTTTCGCCCTCGGCTGTTTTGCAGGTGAGCTGTCCGTCGCGGCAACTGATCGAGCACTCCGGGGAATCGATCGTAACGATGTGGTAGCTCATGGTCGGTCATCTCGGGGTTGGGAATCAATCGTCGAGAATCAGACTTTCCGGGAGCGCGATGAAGACCGTTCCCGTCTCCGCCCGCCATTTCAGGCGACCATCCTCTATCACCCCGATCACCTCGCCACGGAGCGAACCCTTGAGTGTCCTGACCTTGTCGCCGGGGGAGAAGTCGGCAGTTCGGCAGAGGCTTTCCAAAATTCGCGCCATGCTTTCGCGATCCAGCACGCCTGCGATGTAGTGCGCAACTGATGAGGTGGCACTCCGGCGGCGGGAAGTAGGCAGCTCGGCGAAGAGAAAATCTGTAAACGTGCGTCCGATGTCGGCAAAGGTGTTCCCGTTGAAATACAAAAACGGCGCACCCCGGTGGCAGGCGCGCAAAAAGTCCAGCGTTTCGCCCAGATCGAATGTCGCTACTTGGAACCTCTCGCGCCAGCTGGTCGCGACGCCCTCATGGCTTTCCGGATTCGCTCCGTGCTGCGCGCCTCCTCGTTCGCACACTCCACAGTTGTGGCGGACGACAGACTCCCAGTCCCAGTTCGCGAGAAAAGCGGCTCGGGCTTGTAACGGTGATTCTGAGCGAGCGCTTCCTTTAGCGCCTCCTCGGGCGTTGCGAACTTCAGAAGATCCGTGCGAAGTTTCATCGGACATAAATTACCTCATTTGTGGCTCGCTGGCAACGTCTGGCGCAGGAATGCCGGCCAAGGATGCTGTTTTAATAGTCAGTCCACATTTCAACAACGTTGCTAGAGAAACTTGCTGGAAGCATCCGCGGACGCCCCGATAAGTTATGTGATCTGCGGGGCTGATATCCACGAGAAATCCTGAACGTTGGTTCAATTGCACTCCTCGCAGCATCCACAAGCCGCGATAATCTGATTTCAAGGACTTCTCACGGATTTGAATAATGTTTCCGATACGAAGGATGCGCGGAGGTTTTCCACCATTTTTAGCACGCAATGCGTCAATCTGGTGCCAAATGCGAAGTGGACGTATGATCGTCGGTTCCGGGTCAAGCGCAATGCCGAAGTTGTCTCCAAGGATCTTCACCGCTTTCAACCCTCGAAGTTTGGCAGTTGCCAAATCGCCAACAGGATTCAAACCGATGAGAGCAGTTTTGTCCTTGATATCGTAGCTCCACGTCCATGTCTTCGTCTCGCGAAGGACCTTTTTTCCTGAACTTTTCGCATCGGCAGATAATTTGCGCTTCCTTGAAATGATCACAACAGTTGGGGCATCCGGAGGGGGCACTGACACTTCTTTCTGCTCCAGCCATCGCCCCAAGCGTTTTGCGTTAGGGTGGCAATCCATGGGATCAAATACCCGCCAGACTGTCTGGTCGCATGCCATTCCGGATAAATCAACGGGCTGGTGTTGAACAACCCTCCTTTCCGCGAGGCGCAGGCGGACCTGCTCTTTGAGGGCTTTCGGAAGCTCAGCAAGCCGCATCTGGCCATCTTGGGAAATCTCGATCCAGCGCCCAAAGAGGCTCCGGGCGCGCGCTTGCTCCGAGGAATTCAGCCGTCGTTTTATCAGAAGTTCCCAGGCGCCGCCGTCGCGCGGAAGGAGAGCCCCCGCAAGCCCCAGAACGCAGGCATCGAGCGCGTGATGGAGGTGGGTGATCCCGCGGATTTCGGTCTTTGTCCGCACCCGTCCGTCCGGCTCCAAGATTCCTGGATTGGCGGTGGCGAGGCAGCCAAGGAGGTCCCATGATTTACGCACAGCACCCGTCACACTGCCCGGGAGGGATGTGATGACGGGCTTTTTCTTTTCCGCCAAGTAGGCCCTTTCGAGCAACTGGGCACCGAGCCTGACGAGCTGGGATGTCTGGGTGAGGTCACGCGGGGTAAACTCCTTCTCAACGTAGTCGCGGAGCAGGAGCTGGTCCTTCCGGCGTCTCTTGCGGCGCTTGTCGTCATCGTGGCCTTTAAAAGTCTCAAGATTGTCCACGTCCTTGCGGTAGTTCGAGAGCGTCTTGATATGAAGGTTCGGGAGTCCCTCGACTGTCTGCCCCTGGCACTCCTCGACAAACAAAGCCGCCGTCCTCTTTCTCTTCATCCTGTTGACCTCGGCAAATGTGATGACAAGCGAGTCGAGGCTGTCGCTGGCCCGTTCACTGCGCGGAATGATGTGGTCCTTGTCAACCTTCCGGTGAAGAAGATCGAACTCATCATAGTCCTTCCCGGTATAGGGGCACTTCCAGCCGAGATCCTCGGCGATGCGGGCTTTGCGGATGAGTCCGGGAGTGATGCGGATGTTTTGTCCGGCGAAAGCTTTTTCAAGCCGCTTAGTTACGCTTGAAAAATTTGCAAGCCGCTGCCCCATTTCCTGCGCGATTAACTTTGCAGTTTTTCCGGACATATCCCTGAGATCGCGGTTCACCTCGATTGTGACACGCGCAACCCTCGCCGGATCACCTGCGGCGAATTCCTTAAGAACGTCGCGGTGAAGCCTTTCGAGAATAAGGAGTCGATGGCGGACGAGGCGGTTGTTTGTTTGCTCGTCAATCGCTCTATTGAGCTGGGCGGTCCGGATGGCTTCGCTGCGATAGAGCGGGCCGCCTTCTTCCGTGGGATGCTGGTGCGTCGAGAAAACGAATTCCGCCGTCTCGCGCAGAATTTCGCGCGAATAGGGGGCGCGGCCGGCAATCGGCTCACAGCGCACGGTAGATTGCAGAAGCTCCTCCGTCGATGTGGTTTTCCTGCCACGGAGACTCTTGGTCTTCGCTGCTTCAACCAAAGCCTCGATCGTCTTCTGAAGTTCTGGGTGCTTCTCAACAAGGCTACCGAGCCTCACCGTTTTCCCCCGATGGAGGCTTGTGATCAGGTGAGACTGTTCATTTTCCGGTAGCGCCGGGAAAACGGAATTCCACGGAGTTCGCTCAAGAGCTTTTCTGGCAGGATCCAAAACTAGCGCTTGGCCAGCTTCCGGATGCGAGAGCATCAGGTCTAGATTATCTCGAGTGGAAGCGCTGATCTCCCTGACCGCTTTTTTAAACTTGTCGGGGGTGAGGGCTCCGGCAGCCTGCATTTTTTTGTCCAGAGCAATACGCTCCTCCCGGCTCAATGATCGGAAGGATTTATCACCATTTGCGACCTGGACATTTGCGACCTGCATGGCCCAACGGAAACGGAGGAATTCCGGGCATTTCTTTCCGGGAACCTTTGAAAGTTTCTCCGCCTCATGGGCTGCCTTCGTCGGGTCGCCGGAATCTGAGAGCACATTTTGATAAACGCGCTCAAATGTGATCGGGCACCTGCTGATGATCCGGTTGTCGAAGCGGGGTATGAGCTGGCCGAACAGGAGCCCGCCTGGCGTTTGCCGCCCATCGCTGAGAATCTGAGCGAAACGTCCGGGAAGGCGAATCGAGTCACAAGGAATCGCAGTCCAGTCGGTCAGAAGCGAGGCAACGAGTGCATCATCCATGTGGGGGAGCACCCCGGTATGCTTTTGTAAAATCTTCAGAACCTCATGCTCGACATCTTCCCGCGGGAATGCCGCATTCAGAGCTTTTGGACGCTTCTCCCCACTGAGGTTGCACGAGATCTTTGCTCCAAGCGGGTCGAGACCGCTTACCGCGCAGCACGTTTCCGCCATCGTGCGTGTCCCGAATTTCGCGTAGAGAGCGCGGGCATTCTCCTGCTTCTCCGAATCCTCCTGTCCCGCTTGCAGGTCGCGACCACTCCACGCGCGGTTCCCATCGTAGCCACGGTTGTGGGCATACCAGCGCAAGACGTCCCACAGCTCCAACCAAGTCAGAAGTGATCCTCCGCGCAGGACGCGTGCTGCCAGGAGCCAAGGGGCGGAGTGCCCTCCACCCTGCGAATGTTTATGGTCAATGTCCTGCTGGGAAAATACGCCGAGATGAACAAGGAGGCGCTCCATGCGCGAGATCCTGAGTCGCGTGGCCCGGATATGCCGGCGCTGCCTTCGGAATCCCCGCCTCTGCGAGGCCAGGCAATCGTCTGCAGGAAACGTGACAACACCACATCCAAGAATCCCGATGCTTTTGTCGTCTCCTCGGGAAACTACTGACCAGCCAAGCGAACTGTGGCCCACATCGAACGAGAGTTCCAGATGTCCGGCTGGTGCCGGTTGATTTTCTGGTGAGGATTTTGTTGCCAGGGTGGAATGGAGGGTATATTTTTTCACTTGGAATCAAGACAAAGTTAGATAATGCAATCCGTTTCCCTATCCGCCAAGCGGATACATCGGTTTTAAAGCATTTTTTTAAAAAAGGCGGAACAGTAACTTGTTCCGCCTTTTCTTATGGCTCAAAATGTCCTTCTCGGGAGGGGACGCAGTAAATGAGAAACCAAAGCTGCGGCCTGCCTTGGCTTGAAGACAGGTGCTCCCGGGTGATCAAAAACTTCAGAAGAAAAGCCTCCGCTACGGCAGTGCGGTGACCCTCAGGCGGACGAAGCGCTTGCTGCCGGACCCTGCGGGACCAGTTGCGCGGATGGCCTGGAGTGCGGAGTTCGGATCGGGCGAGACATCGGTTTCGACAGCCCCCGCAGTGGACCAGCTTCCCGCTACGAGGGTCTCGCTCCATTCCACTGTAAATGCCACCTTGCCGACGGCTGCCCGGTTTCTTGAGTAGGAAAAAGCCAGATTTGTCTCGTCCCCGGAGATCTGGGCGTCGGGTCGGCTGGGAGAAGTCGGCGGGAGCAGGAGGGCATATTCGAGGAGGTTGACCAAGCCGTCGCCGTCGGGATCGGCGTCGTCCGAGGCGATCCCGGTGTTGGTCGATATCCCGAAATGGATGAACCGCCATTGCTCAATCGCGGAGAGTGGAGTCCAGACGAGGCTGGCTGAGGTTAAGGTCTGCTGGATCGAAAAGCGGCCGTAGCCGTCCACCGGACTTGCGAGCGAGTCGCCGCTGACCGATCCGACGGTGAAGTTCCCGGAAAGATTGCCCGCGCCAGCGAGCGGCCAGGTGTGGGGTTGCGACCAGAAGGCGTTGGCAAAATCGACTCCGCTGGCCGGATCGTTCAGGACGACGTCGACCGGGCGGGCGGCAAAGGTGCCGGTCACGGCGATCCGGCCGGATGCCGTCGCGTCGGTCGAGTTGTCGGTGAGCGTCCATCGGATTCTCGCGCCGCCACCGATCGTAAGCGAGCCGTTGAGCGAAAGCGTCCCTCCCGCGGCCGGGGCAAGCGTCCCGTTGCAGGAAACCGCCGTGCCCACGGTCCCGCATCCGCCGAGCGTTCCGCCGGTGGCGATGGCAAACGAACCGGCACCACCGATCGTACCGTTGAGGGTGAAGCTCCCGCCGGAAGCGATTTGGAGAACTCCGCCGCCAATCGTCACATTTCCGCCTGGGGTGTTCGTCCCGGCCAGCGAAAGCGTGCCGTTGCCCGATTTTGTGAATCCGGCCCCGTTGTTGATCCCGGCGACATTTTTGAGCGTTCCGGATTGGAGGTTGAGGAACGTGATCGTCTGGTTGGCGGTCGTGCCTCCGATCGCATGTCCGTTGAGATCGAGCGATCCGCCGCTGAGGGTGACCGTGGCGCTCCCGGTTCCCGGAGCCTCGACGATGTCCGAGTGGATGGTCACGTTGCCTCCGGTGATATTGAGAATGCCGACCGCGTTCGTGGCGAGCACGATCGAGCCCGGATCATCGGCGTCGCCAAGTCCGAGTGTGACATTTCCGCCACCGAGATTGATCGTGCTGGTCTGTGGATACCCGCTGGCCTGGAGGATGCCGATATCGACCGCGCGGATTTCCAGCGTGCCCTGGTTGAAGGAAAACGCATGGTTTCGCGCTGTCGGACTGGTCGAGGCCCCCATGCGGAGGAGATGCAGTTTCACATCGGCCGGATGCCCGTTGAGGTTGACCGTCCCGTAGCCGTTGCCGGATGATCCGTCGTCGGCGATCAGTAGGTCGGCGCCCCCGACGCCACCGAAGTCGCGGATCGTCACGTTGCCCGAGGCATTGAGGAACTGGATCACGCCGACCCCGCGACCGCCGCCGGTTGGCGAAGCGGTCGTGCCAAGGGAAATCGAATTGGTGTAGATCCGGTTCTCGCTGGTCCCCAGCTTGAGCGTCTGCGCGGATGAAGGGACCTGGTAGTCGCCAAGCCGGATCGCGCCGACGACCAGCGTCGAGTCGGGCGCGAGAACGAGCGTGTTCACCCCGCTGCCAGTCGCCGAATTTCCCAGAACCAGCTCGCCGGCCTCGCCGTAGTCCAGAACAAATTTTGCCACCCCCGAGAGATTGAGCGTGTTGTTGACGCCCGATCCGGAGCTTGTTTTTCCGATGAGGAACGATCCGGTCGGGGAGACGACTGACAGCGTGCCCGTTCCGTTCACCGAAAGCGTGCAACTGGCATTACTTGCGGACGACCAGGTTCCCATACGCACGTCGCCAAGGAAGGTCACGGATTTGCCCGGCCCGATCGTCATCGTATTGTTTGACGTGCTGTTTCCCTGGAGGATGAGGGGGCCGAACGAGGCCGAGGCCGCCGAGAGGTCGAGTGAGCTTGCGTTTGAGCTGCCTGGCGCGGCTCCAAACGTCACGCTTCCGGGCATCGTGGCATCCGAGCCGATCCGCAGGGTGCCGCCGTCGAGCACCGTCGCCCCCTGGCAGCTGCTCCCCGCCGCGAGCACGAGCGCACCCGCTCCGGTCTTAGTGATGCCTCCGGGGCCGCTTACAGCGCCGGAAATCGTCGTCGTGTTCGCGGAGATGGCAAAGCTGGTCGTGCCATCGAGCGCGAGCGGGTTGGAAATTGAGTGGGCATCACTCCCGCTCGTCGTGAGCGCGGAGCCGTTTCCTGTGAAATACAAGGCCCCGCCGGTGAGCGCGACCGCCCGGTTGTTGAGCTGGAGTGCGTGGCAGAGGAACGTGCCGAGGTTGTTCTGGCTGGAAATGGCCGTGGAATTGTTGAAAACGAGAACCGTTGAGGCACCCTGAAGCGGTTGTCCGGGCGGATTCGGCGACCACGTGACATTCCCCCATCCGCCGGCGGTCGTGCAGGTGAATGTCGTCGGGCGCGTTGCGGGGACGACCGTGACCTGCGCGGAGTTGGCGCTCTCGACCGACCCGGCGGTTGCCGAAATCACGTAGTAGTAGGTCGCACCGGTGGTCAGTCCCGAATCGGTGAATGAAGCTCCGAGCACGCTTCCCGCAACCACCGTATACGGCCCGCCGCTCACGGTGGCCCGCTTGACACTGTAGGCCAGCGCGTTTGAAACCGGAGTCCACGAAAGATCGGCGGACGCGACGTCCGCGATCGCCCTGACTCCCGACGGAGCGGCGAGACCGGCCAGCGGCAATGCCGTGGCCACCGGCGATCCAGCGCTCTCAAAACCGTTGGCGACCGCATGGACGGCGTAGTAGTAGGTTGTCCCGTTGGCGGCGCTCGCATCGGTTGCCGTCGTTCCGACCAGGCCGCTCTGGAGCACCGTGTAGGGACCGTTGGCAGCGGTCGCACGCTTCACCGTGTAGCTTGCAGCTCCGGCCACGGCTCCCCAGGAGAGCGCGACGCTCGCATTTCCAGCCGTCGCAGTCAGCGTCGCCGGCGCGGCGACCGCCGTGGCCGAAACCTGCGACGAGTCCTGGCTTTCGCCACCTGAATTCAATGCGGAGACCACATAATAGACCGTCTGCCCGGGCGAAAGACTCCGATCCTCGAATGACGCGCCAAGAATTCCGCTCTGAAGCAGCGAGTAGGGACCGCCGCTTACCGTGGCCCGCTTCACGTTGTAGCTCGCAGCACCAGGAGCCGCATTCCATGTCAACCGCACTGTTCCTGCGTTTCCTGAGGCAGAAAGCCCGACTGGTACCGCGGTCGTCGTCGTGAACTCCAGCGTCTCTGGCGCCCAGGTGCCGCCGGAACTGTTGCCCGCATACGCACGGAAGAAGTAGCGGCTTCCAGGAGCGAGCCCGGTGAGGTTTCCGCTGAACGCCCCGACCGGGAGCGGCCCGAGGTCGAGACTGCCCGTCCAGTTTCCGGAGGCGGTTCCCCCGTTGGCCGTTCCCCAGTAAATTTTGACCGCAGTCGCCGAGCCGCCGGCTGAGGCAAGATTCCCGTTGAGCACCGACGTCGTGGGCCCGATCCCGGTCGCGGCCAGCGTTGCAACCGTTGGGGGCGCGACAGGCGCCGGACTCAAAAACGCCGGCGAGCTCCGGTTGAATGCAGACGGTGCGACCATATTTGCGCGGGTGGCGGCGATCCATGCAGCCGGGCGCGCGACCGAGGAGATCCTGACCTCATCCACGGTCCCGTTCAAATAGCGTCCGCTGTATTCGCGGGCGATGTTGACGTCGGTGAGATTGTTGGCGGAATGTCCAGCCGCTGTGCCGAGCAGTGCGCCGTCCTGGTAGAGCGAAAGGCCGTTCGAGGCATTACCGGAAATCGTGTAGGCGACATGCGACCAGGTGCCGAGCGGAACGGCGGCGGCCGCGCTGGCAACCGTGCCTGCGCCATTGATTCTGGCCGCGAGGGTGCGGTCCTTTTGAACCTCGAAGAATGTGGTTCCAGCCGACCATGGATCGGTCGAAACGATGCCAGCACCGTACGTGTCTGTCGGTGTCGCGGAGAGGTTCACCCATGCCTCGACCGTGACCTGCGTGGAATTGCCGAAATCGGGCAGGCTGACGTAGCCGCTGGTCCCATTGAATTTGTCCGCGCCGCCGATAATCCCCGTAGCGTTCCCCTGGCTGGTTGCGGAGACGACCCGCGTCGGTGCTGCGCCGGCGGTCGAACTCAGATGCTGGCCGCTGGTTTCCCTGAGGTGAAAAACGCCGAGGTAGCCCTCGCTCCACGTCGACCCGTCGGTGGCGCAGGCGGGCGGAACCCCGGGGTAGCTCGTCGCAAGGGCGTATTTTTGCGCGAGGTAGCCGCCCACAAGTGCCTCCTCGGAGGGGTTCAGCGCGCGGTTGTAAATAATCACCTCGGCGACATCGCCGTCCCAGGAACGTCCCGCAATGCTCCGGTCCTTGCAGAGCCGGCTGGCTTCGACTGCGCCTGATGTGACGACCGACACGATCCGGTAGCCGGTGCCCAGCG
>Ga0209398_1001854_pt1 | contig 10309 bp, 8 predicted proteins | sample AshMeaBigSpring_FD_184125 | JGI IMG/M metagenome (GOLD analysis project Ga0209398, IMG submission 184125) | Groundwater microbial communities from Big Spring, Nevada to study Microbial Dark Matter (Phase II) - Ash Meadows Big Spring (SPAdes)... | ecosystem: Environmental > Aquatic > Deep...
CCATTTTCTCCATCTCTTCGCGCTCAATGTCCTTGTAACCTCCAAGGCGCATCAACATCTCGTCGAAATCCACTTCGTGCGCATCAAACTCAGGACCATCCACACATACAAAACGTGTTTTCCCACCTACGGTCACACGGCAAGCACCGCACATCCCCGTTCCGTCGACCATAATGGTATTCAACGAAGCTTCGGTAGGTATAGCATATTTTTTGGTTAATAAACTCACAAATTTCATCATAATAGCCGGTCCAATGGTGATGCATTTATCCACTTTCTCGCGATTAATAACCGCCTCCACTCCATTCGTTACCAGACCTTTTTCACCATACGAACCATCGTCGGTCATCACAATCACTTCGTCGGAGAGTTTACGCATCTGCTCCTCCAGTATAATCAAATCCTTGCTACGAGCAGCAAGAACAGTAATCACTCTATTACCCGCCTTTTTAAGCGCAGCCACAATAGGCAACATGGGCGCAGTACCTACGCCACCACAAGCACACACCACCGTACCAAAATTTTCGATATGCGTCGCTTTTCCCAGTGGCCCTACTAAATCGGTAATCTCATCACCCTCATTCAAATTACAAAACTTAGTCGACGACACACCCATGCGTTGTACAACTAGGGTTATAGTACCTTTATGAATATCAGCATCGGCAATGGTCAACGGAATACGTTCCCCTTTAGCGCCAACTTTCACCATCACAAAATGGCCTGCCTTACGCGATTTAGCAATTAAAGGAGCCTCTACTTCAAATAGTATAACTTTTTCCGAAAAGCTCTCCTTACGAATAATTTTGTTCATACCTGTGTTTAAATAGTTTTAGCCTGCAAAATTACAAAAAAAAACGCACAATTACTTTCTTTTTTGTCAAAACAGCAGGGCCAAATAACCATTAAAACACCTTAATTATTTTGCCACAACCCGTATTTTTCACCTGAGTGGGCAATCCATCGATACCAACAGTGCCAAATTCAAGCCCCATACTCAAGATTAAACTCACCTTATCTGTACATTTTTTCTGTTGTTGCGCAGTCATTTTCACCTGCATATCCAGCTCATTAATGACGCCTAAAGTAGGCATCCAAGCACTGTACACCGTCGCTGTTGCACCATGCAAGGCGGGCACAGTAGGCAGATAGTCGAGCATAGGTTCGTCAAACTGCATATCCGACACGGAGCCCAGCACCACCACAAATCGCACATAGGGCAACTGAGCATCGTTGGATAGTTCGTTTTTTGTATGTATGGTTGGCAGTTGCACACGAGCTTCGAGTGCCTCGCGGTTAAATTCAAAGCTAACAGGCACCCGTAACACTGAGTTCAAAATCCGTTTCCGATTGAAATTAAAGCCATTAAGTGCCTCGCGGTAATTACTCAAACAAACCGTACGTCTTCCTTTTTCGGCACTTGTATCGGCCTTTTGCATTTTGTTATGCAAGGCATTGAGCGGAGGTATCAGGTTGTAGTCGGCCACACCGAGCAGATCGCCCAAGGCCATACGAACCCCGGCAGTTTGCTTCGACACCCCGCTCCACTCCTTTTGCTGTTTGCGAAAACTAGCAAACTCCGGATTGTTTTTTATTTTCTTTGCACTAGCACCCCCTTTGGCGCGCATACGTACTCTATCATCACCCTTACAGGTATAGAAACTCAATTCGCCTACCGCACCTGTAATCTGAAAAGGTCCTTTTACTATTGCCATCTATCCATTTACTATTTATTCATTTACCATTTAGCATTTGTCGCTTATTATCTTACCTTCTCCTTATTCATAAGGCAGTGATAAGGTATCGCAAAGTTAATTAAAATTACAATAAACCTAGTATTACCTTACTATAAACTTACTTTTTGCCTAAAAATAGCCAAAAGTAAGTTTATAGTAAGTTTATAGTAAGCTTATAGTAAGCTTATCCTATATATCATTCCCTTATCATACCCTTTTCCAACCCTTGATGCTAGCTTATGAAAATAGCTTAATTAAGAGCTAGAGCAGTTGACCTAACAGGTTTTAAAAACCTGTTAGGTCTGAAAAAACCAATCAAACACATTAATTTTCACATATTTTGATTTTATAAATAATATTTGTATTTTTGAGTGCGTTTTTACCAAATAATTCAAACAGCTATTTGAGCTTAAATAAAACCAACGAGCTGTACTACATTTTTTAATTATAAAAATTTATGCAAACAGAAAAAGCAAAAGCGTTGAATGATTATTTTATTGATTTATTTTCTTTCTTTCATAAGGAGCACTTTTTAAAAACCCAATTTCACACTACTTTTTTAAGTGAATCGAAACAAGCATTTAATCAAACTGAACTACAGAAATACATCAACAATTTCCATGAAGAGTTGAAATGTAACATTATAGAATACAAAGACATAAACATCATTCATGATTACCTACAAATATATTATAAACCCAGCCTAGCAAAAGCAACTGAATTTGAACTCGTTAGCAACTACGAAATTATTAGAAAAGATATTGAAGTCTCTTATTTTTTAAACCTTAAAAAAGAAATAAGTGAAAAATACAATTACATGATAACCCTGTGTAATTTTGAAAATAAAGTTACTCCTTATTCAAACGAATTAATTGATTTCATCAATGATGTTTTTTATAATTATGATTTTCTTTACTATATAGATAATGCTTACGAAAAGTTTGATTACTCGTATGAAAAGTACAAAAATCAGTTTAATTTCAGCGTTTTATCGAACGAATGCGCAAAGTTGGAAACTACACATTTAAAACACGAGCTGATAAATAAACGATTAGCTGAATTTCACCAATGGCAATTACAATTTGACGATTTTGTATACAATAAAGATCATGGCTCGTACAGACCTCTTACAACAAAGTATTTTAGCAAATTTGAAGATCAATGCAAACTGGAAATACAGCAACTTGAAAAAATCTTGCAATTTGCTACAAAAACTAATACCGACGAAAATCATATAAAAAATACTACCTCACCCTCACCTTTCAAATGGAACTCCACCGATACCGATTTCCTGGAACTTTTTGCAGCTTTGTACCAAAACGAAAGCATCGTGCGAGCCGATGGAAATCCGCTAACGCGCAAAGAGCTGCTAGATTATTTTCAGGGAATATTAGGGCTGGAGATAAAAGATGTAGAGGGTAAACTAACCAGGGCCGGCAACCGCAATGAAAACACTGCATTTTTGGATAGCCTAGCCCAACAGTTCCGGAACTATGTGGCCGAGAAAGAGAAGAAGCAAACAAGGAGAAAATAAACGAACAACTTGCTAGAGCTTGACCTTACAGGATGCTGAAAACACAAGACCTAACAGGTTTCAAAAACCTGTTAGGTCTACGGAAAGCGGGATATTAATTCAAATAATAAGACATGGAGTGCATATTTTTATTTAGTTTTGATCTTTAAAAAATAGAATCATGGGTATAGCAATACATTATTCGGGCAGAATAGCCAACAGACTACATTTACCACAACTTATTGAGGAGGTTCAGGAAATTGCTAGTGTTCATGGTTGGAAGAGTCATGTTTACGAAAATGAGTTTCCTGCAATTACTGAGTGCGACACTCAAAGTGACACCCTCAATAACACTGAGCACAACGGCTTGCTTTATGGTATCGATTTTACGCCCGAAGGAAGTGAACCTGTATCAGTTTGTTTTTTGAGCAATGGAAAAATGAGCACTATCATGCAATTAGCATGCTGGGGTAGTTTTGAAAAAGAAAGTCGACTAACATTAGAAACGGGCGAATTAGACGCAAATGGCGAGTGGATACATTCAACTGACAGCTTAAAGTTGGCCGAAGCAGAATACAAACGAATGCTCTATATGTGTTCAACCAAAACGCAATTTGCAGGACCTGATGTGCATGAATTAATTATTGGCGTGTTACGCTATATTTCAAAAACCTATCTTGCAGATTTTAAATTGACTGATGAGGCTGAGTTCTGGGAAACAGGCAACAAAAAACTCCTTGTAGATAATTTTACCCGAAACAGTATGTTAATTAATAGTTTCAGCAATAAACTACAATCGGCAGAGCAAATGCCCGACGAAGATTTGGATAGTTTTATACGCCGTATTTTACGCGGATTGAAAAATGATGAATAATAAAAAACACAACTATGTTTGAAGAGAACAACGATTACGAAAGTACAGCCGATAAAGTAGAAAAAATGCCCATTTACCAAAAAGGCCGCGAAATTGTAGACCTTGTGCGTACTATTGCCGATTTAATTGACGACGAAAACAGCGAACTGAGCTTTACAAAAGCACTGATGCTGGAAGATGCCTACATGCTTACGGCAAAAATTGTTAATGCCGAAGGAGGCAATACTTACTCCATACGCATGGAAAATGCGGCTATTATTCGACGCGCTGGTAATAGTTTAAAACTACATATTCACACACTAAACATGTTTGGTTTTGAACACACCGAATACTATGTGATGGTACGCCAAAAGGTAGAAGAATACCGCGTATTGTTTATCGACTGGGTAGCCAGTTTCGACAAAACCAATTATTATATCGACGACTGGGGACTATTTAACCCACCCGGCGTAGAACTACCCGATGACGCACGAATAGCCCACGATAACTATGACCCCGACCGCGCATCTGATTTTTTTGATTTTGATATGGATGAGGATGACGAGGATGAATGGTAAACCACATTCCGACCCCTTGCCATCATGCTGCTGAATAATGAGATGACAGTCGGGCAACGGCTTTATACACAAGGCATACCTTGTCATTCCGACTGAAAGGAGGAATATAAAAAGCGTTGTATTATTTACATTGAATCGGAATGACAAGGCGCAATGGGATTTATATCCCTCACTCCGTTCGGGATGACATGCGTGTGGTCGTTTATAAACCCGTCGCCAACGGGCATTGCAATGCGAAGGGTGCAGCGCGACGGGTGCTGAAGGTGACAGGACACTCCAGGCCGTTGCCATCATGCTGCTGATAATTGAGCAAGTGGTGGGGCAACGGCTTTATACACAAGGCATACCTTGTCATTCCGACTGAAAGGAGGAATATAAAAAGCCTTGTATTATTTACATTGATTCGGGATGACAAGGCGCAATGGGATTTATATCCCTCACTACGTTCGGGATGACATGCGTGTGATGGTTTATAAACCCGTCGCCAACGGGTATAGCAATGCGAAGGCTGTAGCGCGACGGGTGCGAAGGTGACAGGACACTCCGGGCCGTTGCCATCATGCAGCTGATAATTGAGCAAGTGGTGGGGCAACGGAATTTGTGTTCTGGTGTGGTAGTGTCATTTCGACCAGCGGGAGAAATATAAAAACAAAAATAATTTTATTTATGAAGATACATCTTTATTACGTTTACATATTAACAACAAAGAACAATAAGATGCTTTACATTGGCGTTACCAATGATATTGTCCGCCGACTATGGGAACACAAAAATGGAATTAACGAAGGTTTTACAAAGAAATATAGTATCCATAAACTGGTTTATTTTGAAGTGTTTGACTACATTGATTTGGCAATTGCCCGCGAAAAACAAATCAAAGGATATTCACGAGCTAAAAAAGACAAACTGGTAACAGACTCAAACCCGGAATGGAACGAACTTGACCCGAAAAAACGGTAATTATTATATCCCTCACTCCGTTCGGCATGACATACGTGTGGTGGTTTAAAAACCCGTCGCCAACAGATATAGCAATACGAAGGCCCTAGTGCGAAGGTGACAGGAAACTCCGGGCCGTTGCCACGATGCTGCTGATGATTGAGCAAGTAGTAGGGCAACGGTTTTGTACACAAGGGATAGCTTGTCATTCCGACTGAAAGGAGGAATATAAAAAGCGTTGTATTATTTACATTGATTCGGGATGAAAAGGCGCAATGGGATTTATATCCCTCACTCCGTTCGGGATGACATGCGTGTGGTGGTTTATAAACCCGTCGCCAACGGGCATTGCAATGCGAAGGGTGCAGCGCGACGGGTGCTGAAGGTGACAGGACACTCCGGGCCGGTGCCACAATGCTGCTGATAATTGAGCAAGTGGTGGGGCAACGGTTTTGTACACAAGACATACCTTGTCATTCCGACTGAAAGGAGGAATATAAAAAGCGTTGTATTATTTACATTGAATCGGGATGACAAGGCGCAATGGGATTTACATCCCTCACTCCGTTCGGGATGACATGCGTGTGTGGTTTATAAACCCGTCGCCAACGGGTAAAGCAATGCGAAGGGTGTAGCGCGACGGGTGCTGAGGGTGACAGGAAACTCCGAGCCGTTGCCACAATGCGGCTGAATAATGAGATGACAGTCGGGCAACGGCTTTGTACACAAGGCATACATTGTCATTCCGACTGAAAGGAGGAATATAAAAAGCGTTGTATTATTTACATTGATTCGGGATGAAAAGGCGCAATGGGATTTACATCCCTCACTCCGTTCGGGATGACATGCCTGTGGTGGTTTATAAACCCGTCGCCTAGAGTATAGGAATGCGAAGGCCTTAGCGCGACGGGTGCTGAAGCGATACGGCTTAGAAAGAGAAAAGGCTAAAAAGCAGATAATAAACAAAATGACCATAAAAAGCAAGATTAACAAAAAGCTAATTTTACGTTCTATTTTTTTAATAAATAAGCGGAAATGTGAATTGTTTTTTGTAGTTTTGTAGCTTTGAAAAAATGACAAAATATTCTGCCTATGCACTTTAATGAAAATACACGTGTAAAGATACCTGCCATTCTGCATTTGTGCCGTTTGGGTTACAGTTATCTGTCGTTGAAAGAGGCCCGATGGGACGAAACGACGAATATATTCACGGATATTTTTAAGGATAGTATACAGCGTATCAATCCCGATCTGGATACATCTGATACACAGCGGGTACTGGATGAAGTGTTGCTGTGCCTTGATAACGAAGACCTGGGGCGGACGTTCTACGAAAAACTGATTACCCGTTCGGGCACGAAGCTAATTGACTTTGAGAATTTTGAGAATAACTCCCTGCATGTAGTCACTGAATTGCCCTGTAAGAAGGACGACGAAGAGTTCCGACCCGATATTACCCTGCTGATAAACGGAATGCCGCTGGTGTTTATTGAGGTGAAAAAGCCCAATAATCAGGACGGCATACTCGCCGAACACAAACGCATACAGACCCGTTTCAGCAATAAGAAATTTCGCAAGTTTGCGAACATCACCCAGCTGATGGTTTTCTCGAACAATATGGAATACGATACCAATTCCATACAGCCCATCGAAGGGGCTTTTTATGCCACCGCCTCGTATCAGAAACCCAGCTTCAACTATTTCAGGGAAGAAGAAAAATTCGACCTGAGCAAGCTGCTGGCCGATGAAGATGATACACTGGAAACGCATGTGTTGCAGGACACCAACTGCCTGAGCATTAAAAATGCGGCGGAGTTCCTTACCAATAAAAACCCTGATTCTCCCACGCACCGGATATGTACTTCGCTGTTTCAGCCCGAACGGCTGGCGTTTATGCTGCAATACGGCATAGCTTACGTGAAAACCTCTACCGGACTGCAAAAACACATTATGCGCTATCCGCAGTTGTTTGCCACCAAAGCCATTGAAGCCAAACTAAACGAGGGTATCAAAAAAGGCATAATCTGGCATACACAGGGAAGCGGAAAAACGGCACTGGCCTATTATAATGTCAAGTACCTGACCGATTATTTCCAACAAAAAGCGGTTATACCTAAGTTCTACTTTATTGTGGACCGACTGGATTTACTCATACAGGCCGGGCGTGAGTTTAAAGCCCGCGGATTGGTGGTGCACGAGATTAATTCGCGCGAAGCCTTTGCACAGGATATCAAATCCACGCAGGTGATACACAATCATTCGGGGAAAGCAGAGATTACGGTGGTGAATATTCAGAAATTTCAGGACGACCCCGATGCGCTCCACAACAACGATTATCAGCTGGACATACAGCGGGTGTATTTTTTGGACGAAGTACACCGAAGCTATAACCCCAAAGGGAGTTTTCTGGCCAACCTGAACCAGTCGGATGCCAATGCCATTAAGATTGGGCTGACGGGTACACCCCTGTTGGGCGACGACTACAATTCCAAATCGCTGTTTGGCAACTACATTCATAAATACTATTACAATGCGTCGATAGCCGACGGCTACACGCTGCGGCTGATACGCGAAGAGATAGAAACCACTTATAAGCTCAAGCTGAAAGAAGCGCTGGACAGCATAGATGTGCTGAAAGGGGCGGGCGACAAAAAGTACGTATATGCCCATCACCGCTTTGTGGAGCCGATGCTGGAATACATAGTGAGCGACTTTGAAAAGGCACGACTGATGCACAACGACTCCACTATCGGGGCGATGGTGGTGTGCGACTCGGCCGAACAGGCCAAAATGCTGCACGAAGTATTTGCCAGCAATTATGCGCAACCCGCACAAGACGAAAGTCTGATGATGGCAGCAGCACCACCACCCAGCTACGAAACCAAGCTTAAAGCGGCACATAAGGTAAAAAGCTCAGCGGTGATTCTGCACGATACCGACACCAAGCAGGGGCGCAAAGACATGGTGGAAGATTTTAAGGACGGTAAGATTGATATACTCTTTGTATTCAATATGCTGCTGACAGGCTTTGATGCACCCCGGCTGAAGAAACTTTATGTGGCGCGGGTGGTAAAGGCCCACAACCTCTTGCAGACCCTTACGCGGGTAAACCGTACCTACCGCGACTTCCGCTACGGCTATGTGGTGGACTTTGCCGATATTAAAAAGGAGTTCGACAAAACCAATCAGGACTATTTCCGCGAACTGCAAAACGAGCTGGGCGACGAAATGGAGCATTACTCCAACTTGTTTAAAGCACCCGAAGAAATACAGGCCGAGATACAGCAAATCAAAGAAACGCTGTTCCACTTTGATATCAAAAATGCAGAAGTATTTTCGCAGCAGATATCGCAGATACACAGCCGCAAGGAAATGCTGGAGGTGGTAAATGCGCTGAATAATGCCAAAAGCCTCTATAACCTGATACGCCTTTCGGGTAACTTCGACATGCTGGAAGCACTGGATTTTCGCAAACTGAATATCCTTGCCCGAAGTGCCAATGAACGACTAAGCCTGATTAATACCAAAGAGGCGCTGGAAAACAATGTAGATGCCACCAACCTGCTAAACATAGCCCTGGAAGATGTACTGTTTGCCTTTGTGAAGGTATCGGAATCGGAAATGATGCTAGCCGACCAGCTGAAGAATATCCTGCAGAAAACACGCGAAATGCTGGGCGGTAACTTCGACCCGGGCGACCCCGTGTTTATATCCCTGCGCGAAGAGCTGGAACGCCTGTTTAAAAAGAAAAACCTGAGCGAGGTAAGCAAGGAAGAAATGGAAAGCAATGTAAAAGCCCTCGAAGCCATCTACAAACATGCGCAGGAACTGGAACGCAAAAACCAGTACCTGAAAGCCAAATACGAAAACGACGAGAAATATGCCCGCCTGCACAAACGCCTGATGGAGAAAGACCCACTGACCGACAGCGAAGTAAAACTCTTTGAAGCCCTGCAAAGCCTGAAAAAGGAAGTAGATGCCCAGATACTGAAAAACTACAAAATGCTGGACAACGAAGACTATGTGCAGAAAATGATAGCCCGCTTAGTAATTAGCGAACTGAAAAACAAGCACCATATCCCTCTCGATGCACAGAAAACCAAACGGGTGTGTAGTACGATGGTGAAAGAGTATCTGAGTGAGTATAAAGGGGTGAAGATTGCGTGAGGGGATAGTGGTTTTTATCAATATTGAAATGAGATTAAAATATAAAGATCAAGAAAACAACAAAATCATATGATTATCAAATTCTTAAAGGCTGCAAATGGAGACTCAATTCTTATTTCGTATAAAGAAGGAGAGCAATCACGAAACATTTTAATCGATGGTGGCATGTCAGCTACTTATATTCAAAAAGGGAGGAATGGAAAACCCGAATATGGGGAACTTAAAAGTACAATTGAAACAATTAGAGAGCGAGAAGAGAAGATTGACTTACTTATTCTTACCCATGTTGACAATGATCATATAGAAGGTGTATTGAAATGGTTTGAGGAGGACAAATGTGCTAATAGTTTAATAGGAAAGGTTTGGTTTAATTCAGGTAGACTTATTTCAGAATTCTTTGAGGTAGATGAGATCAAAGAGAATTTAATTGAGATTAATCCGAATGAAGATACTCTAACTGGTATAGGACAAGGTATAAAATTTGAAGATTATATTGAAGAAAATGGAATTTGGGATAGAAGGATTA
>Ga0209398_1001855_pt1 | contig 10304 bp, 8 predicted proteins | sample AshMeaBigSpring_FD_184125 | JGI IMG/M metagenome (GOLD analysis project Ga0209398, IMG submission 184125) | Groundwater microbial communities from Big Spring, Nevada to study Microbial Dark Matter (Phase II) - Ash Meadows Big Spring (SPAdes)... | ecosystem: Environmental > Aquatic > Deep...
CTTTTTATTTATGGCTTGTTACCGAAGCACGGAAACAGATTTTGAACAACAACTTTAATTTATGGAAAACCGAAATGTGCGAAACATTGAAAACCAGACTTTAATTGACTAAGATAACAATACTGCCGTATGAAATGTGAATAAACAAAAAACTTCATCTTTATTTATTCACCAACACAATAACCCTTTCATTTAACGGAATAATAAAACTACTTTTGAGTTACTTACTAATCCGTTACCTATTTGATTAACTACAATCCGTACATCCATTTTCATGGATGTTTTTTTTTGCCCTTTTGCTTGCGTACACAACCCACCAAAATCAGTATTTGGTAAGTCAGAAACACTACTTTTGCAACTTCATTTAAAGCAATAAAGCGCAAAAGTTTTATGACCATTCACTTCCACAAATACCAAGGTACCGGAAACGATTTTGTGATCATCGACAATAGAAACGGAGACACACTTCTATCAACTGAAAATATTCGCTTTTTGTGTGATAGACGTTTTGGCATTGGCGCCGACGGACTTATGCTACTGAACACCCGTGCAGGATACGATTTTGAAATGAAATATTACAATGCCGATGGCAATGAAAGCACTATGTGTGGCAATGGAGGACGATGCCTTACCCAATTTGCTTATGACAGGGGTATACAAAAAGAAAAATATTTATTTATTGCTATTGATGGTGACCATGAAGCTTTTTTTGGCGATCGTAAGTGGGTACATTTGAAAATGAAAGATGTAGATACCATTACGGAGCACCATGGCAACTATATTTTAAACACAGGTAGCCCACACTACATAAAACCGGTTACCAATATTTATGAAATTGATGTATACGAAGAGGGCAAAGAAATCCGGTACAGTAAAGACTTTGCACAGGATGGAATCAATGTGAACTTTGTAGAAAATAGCGACGAAGACAACATCATTGTAAGAACCTACGAGAGAGGAGTTGAAGACGAAACACTTAGCTGTGGCACAGGTGTTACAGCCGCAGCCATTGTATTTGCGCACAACGAAGCAGGCTTTAACCGCATTGAAGTGGTTACAAAAGGGGGCGATTTAGCAGTAGAATACGACAAAACGGGTGAAACAGAATTTAGAAATATTTGGCTTTGCGGCCCTGCTACGTTTGTTTATTCAGGCTCTATCGATCTATAAATTTTACTTTCAGAGTCCCTTTTACCAACATTTTAAACGGCCACCATGATACAATATTTTAAAATTATTGACCAACAAACCATTGAAATTGACAAACCGGATATTGGAACATGGGTAAACTTGGTACCGCCGTTTAAAGAAGAAGAATTTATAGAACTAAGCGAATCGCTAGATATTCCCATTGAATTTTTGAGAGATTCGTTAGACATTGACGAACGCCCTAGATACGAATTAGAAAACAATTCCAAATTTGTGGTCATCAAAACGCCCACCGAAAACAATTCCTTTAACGGCAGCGACGCTTTTTACATTACCATTCCTATTTGTATTATACTTACGCACAATCAAATAGTAACCGTAAATTCGTTCGACAATGGTGCTATCAAAAAATTTTTAAACTCCTTTCAAAAGCGGAATCCGGAACGCCGAAGCATGATGCTTTTGAAAATATTTGAGAAAGTGGTTCAAAATTTCATGGAATTTTTGAAAGAAATTAACCAACGCCGCAATCAGTACGAAACAAGCTTGTACCAAAGCAACAGCAATGAAGATTTGCTCAATTTAATGCGCATTCAAAAAAGTTTGGTCTACTTTGTAACAGCATTGCGAAGCAACGAAATGCTGATGATGAAGCTAGAAAGAACCAACTTCTTGGTACTTAATGATGACGAAAGAGAATTTTTGCACGATTTAATTGTAGATACAAGTCAGGCTTTGGAAATGGCCAACATTTATACCAATATCCTCACTAGTACTTTAGATGCCTTTGCAAGCATTATTAGCAATAACCTCAACAATGTAATGAAACGGCTTACCTCTATCACCATTATTTTATCGGTGCCGGTTTTGGTGGCTAGTATTTATGGCATGAATGTGGACATCCCTTTTCAGCATTCTGCACACGCTTTTTACATAGCCGTTTTGCTTTCTATTGGTATATCGGTAGTTATTAGTTGGTATTTTATGAAGAAAAAATGGTTTTAATATAATTTTATGGCAAACTTCACTATCCGTGTTTACGGTATTCTTATCAACAGCCAACAAGAGGTACTTGTAACGGATGAATTTATCAGAGGCAATTTTTTTACCAAATTTCCGGGAGGTGGTTTAGAATTTGGCGAAGGAACAAGAGATTGTTTGGTGCGGGAATTTATGGAAGAAGCCAACCTGCCAATAACTGTTGGCAGTCATATATATACCACCGACTTTTTTCAAATTTCCGCTTTTAACCAACAAGACCAAATTATTTCCATATACTATTTTGCTCACACAACAGAGCCCATTCATTTAGTTACAAAACAACGCCGATTTGACTTTGAGCCACATCAAATAGCTGACCCAACTGCTTGTGCTGAAGTATTTAGATGGATACCTCTCTCCGACTTCACTCCAGAATGCGTGGATTTACCAATTGACAAAATTGTAGTGGCGTTACTAAAAAATAATTCCGTTCAATAGTTGTGTATCTAAATCAACAACTATTGAACGGAATTAACGAAGTATAGGCAATTTCTTTATATCTACAAACCTAAGAAGCTACTTTTTTTCAGGGTTTTAGTGGCTTCGCCAATTTTAAAGCCATTGTTGTATATTTCTACTTTGTAATTTCCGGTCACAAATTTTGCACCCTCTTGCTTATAATCGAACGATACCGGTATCTTCTTTCCTTGTTCGTAGTTAATATCCAACTTATTGGTATAGGCTTTTTCGCCACTTTCACGTGTATTCAAGGTTCCTCCTTTTGTAAGTGGATTGCCGTCTGGTCCTACTACACAAATGTATAAGGTTTTAACACCTGTAGGGGCAATTCTATTTTCGTCCAAATCAAAAGAAAAACGAAGTAAATCGGCTTTTTTGGCAGTAGTGGTTTCTTTTTGCTTACCGTTGCTTTTTACATCTAACGCAGCAATAGCTATGTTGCTAGCATGTAGAGTAGAGGCAATATCTTCCACATTTTTCTTTGCGGCTTCGGTAGCACTTAAATTTTGCTCTACTTTTTCTTTTTCACTTGCCAATTGTGCTTTATCGGCACTGAGTTGTGTATTTTGAACAGTAAGCTGTTTGTTTTCGCCCTTGAGCTTTTCAATTTCGGCTATGTACCCATCAATTTTACCATTTAAATCAGCAATCATTTTCTTCGCTTTTGCCAATTCTGCTTTAGAAACGTCAGCTTTGTTTAAGATGGATTTTATACTTGCTTTTGCGGCTAGTATTTCTTCGTTTTTGCTTGCCAAAGCGCCTTGTATTTGTGTGTTTACGCCTACTAACGAATCTAAACGAGCCGTAGCCATGTTAAATTCATTTTGTATAGAATCCTTTGCCGTGGTTGCGTTGACAATTTGTCCTTCTTTTTGCGCAATCACTTCTTTTGCATTTCGTTTGTCGTACAAAATATAGCCCCAAGAAGCTATCAATGCCAATACTAATATACCATAAATGGTATTTCTATTATCTTTAGGCTGTTGTTTTGGGGAAACCGATGGAGTGTAACTCATAACATTTACTTTTTGAGATTTTTCAAATGACAATTTTTAAAACATGCTCACAAACTTACTAATTATAGACATTGAAACAGTACCTCAGCAACCTACATTTCAAAATTTAAATAAATATTGGCAAGAATTGTGGTGGGAAAAAGTTCAAAAAACAGTTGCACCCGATGTTACACCAGAGGAAAGCTACCACCAAAAGGCGGGTATTTTAGCCGAATTTGGTAAAATTGTTTGCATTTCCACAGCTTTTTTTTATCAACAAAATGGACAATGGACTTTGAAAATAAAAAGCATCTATGGAGATGACGAGGCCGAAATATTAAATAACTTTATAGCATTGTGCCAAAAAGTACAGCAATTGCATCCACTGTTTCAATTTGCGGGCCACAACATTAAGGAGTTTGACATTCCATTCATTTGTAGGCGATTGATGATTCAACAAATTCCTTTACCCGATTTTTTGCAGTTTCACGATAAAAAACCTTGGGAAACCAAAATGTTCGATACGTTACATTGGTGGAAATTTGGCGACCATAAAAACTATGTATCGCTTCATTTATTGGCTAGTGTATTAAATATTCCTACCTCCAAAGACGATATAGATGGCAGTATGGTGCAAGTGGTGTATCACCAAGAAAAAAATCTAGACCGCATTGTGGCATATTGTCAAAAGGATGTGGTGGTTACTGCCAATATTATTTTACGATTTCACCACCTACCCTTGCTTGAAGCCTCACAAATACGTATAGTTTAACGGTTTGGTGGTTCTTAAAATGCTATTAGTTAAAAAATTATACATCGAAAGCCCTTTTATAGAAAAAAAGACAACTAAACCGGCTGATTGTATCCGATTTTATGACAAACCACACCAAATTATTGCACATAAATAAAACTCAAAAGCAATATCTAATGTGTAACGGTAACTACTTGCAAATAGTTAATCACCATTCACTGCCATTTATTCACATATACACATCGTGCAAGTATTCAATGGTTACCTAACCTAATTTTGTGAATATGAGTGTGGAGAAAATCATATCCGATTTTAAGCAAAAAAAATTCAAACCCTTTTATTGGTTGGAGGGCGAAGAGCCTTTTTTTATAGATGAGGTGATGCACTATGCCGAACACCACATACTATCCGAAGCTGAAGCAAGCTTTAATTTGTCCGTTTTTTATGGCAGAGATGCACATTGGGTAGACATTATGAATACTTGCCGTAAGTACCCTATGAATGCCGACTTACAAGTGGTGTTGCTCAAAGAAGCACAACACATGAAAGATTTAGAAAAACTAGAACCCTATTTTGAAAATCCACTCAAAACCACTGTTTTTGTAGTAAGCTATAAGGATAAAAAAGTTGATGGCCGCAGTAAACTGAGTAAAACACTAAAACAAAAAGGCGAGCTAGTAACAACTAAAAAAATTTACGACAACCAATTACCGGATTGGGCGAGTAATTTAATTCAACAACACGGACTTACCATTCAACAAAAAGCGTTGTTTTTGCTAATTGATCATATTGGTAATGATTTAAGTAGAATCAAAAACGAAATTGAAAAAATGGCCGTGAACTTGAATGGCCGTAAAAACATTACAGAAGAAGATATTGAAACCTACATTGGCATCAGTAAAGAATTTAATGTTTTTGAATTGCAGGACGCTCTTGGCAAAAAAAACACACCCAAAGCCATTCGCATTTTACAATATTTTGAATCGAACCCAAAAGCGGCACCCGTTCCTATGATGCTGCCGGCTTTGTACAACTTTTTCAGCAAAGTGTATATGATTTTTGGTATCGACAATAAAGATGAGCGTTCAATTGCAACTTCTATTGGTGTAAACCCCTATTACATCAAAGATTACCTTCAATCATCGAAAAATTACGGTCAGCAAGGCATTGAAAAAATATTGCTATTACTGCACCAATACAACTTACGTAGTGTAGGGGTAAACAATAGCAATACCTCAGATGCGGGACTTATTAAAGAACTTGTAATGAAAATGATTGCCTAGACTAGAGTATTGTTGCTAAAACACCAATGTACGCTTAATGGTATGCAATAGTTGTTGAACACACTGCTCCCTAGTGGTATTCTGTTCAACGGTGCCAACGCCAATGTCGCTCAATAGTAGTACCGGCTTATGGCTCACACCCTTTCTCTTAAAGTACTACAAAAACCCAATTCAACACGTACCTAGCAGTATCACAGGTGGTATTGCCTTATCTATTGGTGGTTTAACTTGCTATTCCTGCGACCGTACAATGCATAAATTATCAAACCTAAGCCCATCCAAACGAAGAACCAAAGCCAACTAATTGCAGGAATTTCGATTAGCAAATACAAACAGCACAAAGCACCTAATACGGGTATTAGCGAAAACTGATACCGGAAAGTGAGCACCGAAACAAACAGCGAAATAGCAACAAACACCAAAAATAAAAACTCCTGGTATCCTTCTGTATTCCACTGTACCAATGCATGCTGCAAGCGACTCCAAAAGGCAACTATAAATAATACATTCAAAATGGGCACTATCCATTGTCCGTTAATATAAGGCAACGAAAAACGACTTTTCTTTTCACTTGTAGGGGGTAATTTGGGCAATAACAATACCCCAAAACACACCAAAACAAAAGCAAACAAGGTACCAATGCTTGTTAAATCGGTCATTAAACTGCTTGGCATAATCAACGATGGCACGCCCACCAAAATACCGGTAATAATTGTGGCAAATGCAGGCGTTTGAAACTTGGGATGCACTTGGGCAAACTTTTTAGGCAACAGGCCATCACGACTCATGCTCATCCAAATACGGGGCTGTCCCAATTGAAATACCAATAGCACACTTGTGGTGGCAATTACCGCACTCACCGAAATAAAATAACCCACCCATTTTAAATTGAGCTTATCAAATACATAGGCCAAAGGATCGTTTACTTTTAACTCAGTATATTTTACCATACCGGTTAGTACCAAGGCAATGAGGATGTACAAAACAGTACAAATAAGCAGCGAGTATATCATACCGCGTGGCAAATCACGCTGTGGATTTTTACATTCTTCCGCCGTTGTAGAAATGGCATCAAAGCCAATATAGGCATAAAACACAGCTGATACACCTGCCAACACCCCTCCAAAACCGTTAGGTAAAAATGGATGCCAATTGTTGGTATCTACATAAAAAAAACCTACCACTATCACCAATACTATCACCACAATTTTAAACACCACCATCAAATTGGTTGTTTTTTTACTTTCTTTAATACCAATATAAGCCAACACGGTAATCAACAATACAATGATAAAAGCAGGCAGGTTGATACATATGTGCCAATTGCCCAAAGTAGGTGCCGATGCCCAAGTTTGTAGTGCATGTTGCATAGCATCGGTGAGTGGTGCATGTGCGGCAATAGCCTGATTGGCTTCGCTGACAGTTTTGCCAATAGTTATGGGATCGGCCAACAACCACAAAGGCAAGTGAATGCCTAACCCACGCAATAAATTATCAAAATAACCGCTCCAACTAATCGCTACTACAATATTGCCAATGGCATACTCTAAAATAAGTGCCCAACCAATTATCCAAGCTATCAGTTCGCCAAAACTTACATAAGCATACGTGTAAGCACTGCCGGCTATTGGCACCCTACTTGCAAACTCTGCATAGCAAAGGGCACTAAAGCCGCAGGTAATGGCCGTTATAACAAACAAAAACGCAATGCCCGGTCCTCCATTATAGGCGGCTGTGCCAATAGTACTGAAAATACCGGCTCCAATTACCGCTGCAATACCCATGAAGGTTAAATCGCGCACGCCCAATACTTTGTTGAGTCCGGCATTACCATGTTCATCAGCAAAGCCTTCGGCGGCATCAGCAACTATTTTATCAATTGTTTTTTTTCTGAATAGCGACATAAGTAACAAGTTTTGGTGGGTAACTGCCCAATAGGCTGCATTGCTAATATAAGCACTAAACCCGTTGCTAGCGTTTTTTATTACTCAACTAAACAACAAAAGGCATCAGCAGTAATAGCTGAATGCCTTTTGTATCAATTTTGAGTAGGTATATGTAAAAATATGGCTTATTGTACTCGCACTATTAAGTAGGCTGCTAATTCCTGAAGGGCTATTTTGCGTTCGGGTGCTACTTGTATGGCTTCCAAATGTGCGTAGGCCTTTTGCAAATAGTTTTCTTTCAAACTGTTGGCCCAAGCATCTACATTACACGCCGTAAAAATGGACAATATTTGCGCTACTTTATCCGGCGGATTTTGCTCCATTAATTGATACAATTGTTGCCGTTGTTCGGCATTAGCTACATCTAAAGCATGGATGAGTAAGAATGTTTTTTTATTTTGTTTAATATCGCCACCAACTTCTTTCCCAAAGGTTTCCGGATTGCCAAAAGCATCTAAATAATCGTCCTGAATTTGAAATGCAATACCCAAATTGAGTCCAAATTGATACAAATGAGCCAAATCGGTATCGGAAGCACCTCCAATAATGCCGCCCATTTCTAAACTACCGGCCAACAATACCGAGGTTTTTAGCCCAATCATGTGTACGTATTCATCAAACGACACGTTGGTATATTTTTCAAAATCCATATCTAATTGCTGCCCCTCGCACACTTGCTTTGCTGTAGTATTAAAGATGGTTAAAATACGCTGCAAATAATGTGGCTGCAAACGGTTTATATATTCGTAAGCCCTTATCAGCATTACATCGCCGCTTAACAAAGCTACGTTAGTGCCGTATTTGGTATGTACGGTTTCCATACCTCTGCGCAGCGAGGCATCGTCCATAATATCGTCATGAATGAGCGTAAAGTTGTGAAATAGTTCCACCGCTGTAGCCAACTCATATACATCGGGGTGCAGTGGTGCAAACAGATCGTTGCCCAACAAACACAGTACCGGCCTTATACGCTTACCTCCCAAACTTAAAAAATAATCGCAGGGTTGGTACAAATGAAGGGGATGTTCCGGAAAATGGGCGGTATCAAAATGCTGTGCAAATTGCTGTATCAGGGCTTTAAAATGTTGCATGAAGCAAACCTAAAAAATAAAGGGAACAAATACAAAACTATTGATTAGCCAACTCCCTTTTTCACCTTGTGCTTTCAACAAAAGGCATGAGCCAAATAAAACTATTTATAGGGGCTGTTATCTGTACTAGCTATAGGGAACAGCGGTTCCTGCTGCGCCGGGCTCCGCTATCGCTCCGGTACGCAGCTTGCAGCATGCGTACCAAGCCCTTTGCATCAGGCAGCCCTTCATCGGCAGTAAGTACAAGCAGCTTTTTTAGGCCCGGATTTCAAAACTTGTGGGCACTTTTCCGGCAATACAATAGGGTTTTTAATTACTTTGTGGTTTCATATTACGCATACTTGACTATGAGGCACTACCCTTACACTGTTACAGAACGTTTTTTGCGCTACGTGCAAATAGATACCCAAAGCAATCCGCAAAGCCAATTACACCCCACCACCGATAAACAGAAAAATTTATCGCAACTACTTGCTGCCGAACTACAGGCAATGGGCATCACCGATGCCGTAGCCGACGAATTTGGCTATGTATATGCTACCATACCGGCTACAACCACCAAACAGGTTCCGGTTATTTGCTTTTGTAGCCATATAGATACTGCCCCCGATTGCAGCGGCACCAATGTAACCCCAATAGTACACAAACACTACAACGGAGCACCAATAGTGCTGCCACACGATCCACAACAAATCATTACCACCGAAGCCTATCCTTATTTACTGCAACACATTGGTCACGATGTTATTACGGCTAGTGGCACTACCTTGTTGGGAGCGGATGACAAAGCGGGTGTGGCCATCATCATGGATATGGCGCACTATTTAATAACTCACCCTGAAGTGCCTCACGGCACCATTAAACTGCTGTTTACGCCCGACGAAGAAGTAGGAATGGGTACAGCCAAACTACAAATGGACCTACTTGGTGCGCAGTATGCCTATACACTCGATGGCGGCGAAGCCGGCACTTTGGAAGACGAAACCTTTAGTGCCGACGGCGTAGTATTGACCATACACGGTGTGAGTGCACACCCCGGCTATGCCAAAGGGAAAATGGTCAATGCCTTAAAAATTGCCGGCGAGCTTCTTGCCGCATTACCTAATAACGAATGGTGCCCGGAGCAAACAAGCGGCAAACAGGGTTTTGTACACCCCGTTAGGGTGAGTGGTGTAGCCGAGGAGGCTACGATAGAATGGATTGTTCGCGACTTTGACACAGCTAAATTGGCCGAATACGAAAGTAGGTTGTACCAACTTACCGAAACAATTGTGTCCCAACATGCAGGGGCTCGTTTCGATTGGGTAGTTACCGAACAATACCGGAACATGAAAGAAATCTTAGATCAGCATCCTCATTTAGTTGCCTATGCGTCGGCGGCTTATGAAAAATGTGGACTTACAGTTACCAAAACCCCAATTCGGGGTGGTACAGATGGCAGCCGACTGAGTTTTATGGGCTTACCCTGCCCTAATTTGTTTACCGGAATGCAGGCTATACACAGCAAAAAGGAGTGGGTGGGCGTTCAAGATTTAGAAAAGGCCGTTGAGGTATTGGTAACCTTGGTGCAAATTTGGGAGGAGAATAGT
>Ga0209398_1001858_pt1 | contig 10297 bp, 11 predicted proteins | sample AshMeaBigSpring_FD_184125 | JGI IMG/M metagenome (GOLD analysis project Ga0209398, IMG submission 184125) | Groundwater microbial communities from Big Spring, Nevada to study Microbial Dark Matter (Phase II) - Ash Meadows Big Spring (SPAdes)... | ecosystem: Environmental > Aquatic > Deep...
ATATTGGTATTTATTTTATTGACGATTTAATTAATCCCAAAGGGATTTGATGTTTATAGAATATTTTATTTAAATGTGATGCGACCCAGACGGGGTCGAATGTGTGCTGGTATATATTCTTGGCTATAACTATTTTACCCCTACGGGGTTGCATATTGGTATTCATTTTATTGACGATTTAATTAATCCCGAATGGATTTGGTGGTTATAGAATATTTTATTTAAATGCGGTACGACCCCGTAGGGGTCGAATCTGTGCTGGTATATATTCTTGGCTATAAATATTTTACCCCTACGGGGTTGCATATTGGTATTTATTTTATTGACGATTTAATTAATCCCGAAGGGATTATATATTTATAGAATATTTTATTTAAATGTGATGCGACCCAGACGGGGTCGAATGTGTGCTGGTATATATTCTTGGCTATAAATATTTTACCCCTACGGGGTTGCATATTGGTATTTATTTTATTGACGATTTAATTAATCCCAAAGGGATTTGATGTTTATAGAATATTTTATTTAAATGTGGTACGACCCCTTCGGGGTCGAATGTGTGCTGGTATATATTCTTGGCTATAAATATTTTACCCCTACGGGGTTGCAAATTGGTATTCATTTTTTTGACGATTTAATTAATCCTAAAGGGATTTGGTGGTTATAGAATATTTTATTTAAATGCGGTGCGACCCCATCGGGGTCGAATCTGTGCTGGTATATATTCTTGGCTATAAATATTTTACCCCTACGGGGTATATTATTCCATCCATTTAAAACGGTATTCATTTTTATGTTCGTATCCGTACTACCCAGTACAGGGTGGTGGATTGGAGGATTTTTGATTAGGGAGATTTTTTTCAGTTTTGGGGTAGGAGACCGGATATTTCGCTGATTACTCGTAAAGGGTATCATACACAGAAGCTCACACAGTCCTTTAGTAAATGAAGATTCACGCCGCTAGGTAATAGCAGCCTATTTCCATTCGTATAAATACTAATAAATCCTTGCTCTTCGCCTATTTGGGTATCTGTAATTTCAGGATTGGCAAGTTGAATGAAGGGCTGATAATGAGTAGTCTCTATAACTGAACTCATCGGCAAAACAGCCTCTTCCCTAGTCCCAGGAATAGGTTCTTGTGATGTAGAAAGCTTTTTTTTCCAATAATGAGCAGTACTGGGAGATATGCCTAATTCCATAAAAAAAGAATGAAAGTGCTGCCCGCTCTTTTTCCATCTTCGTAAATGCCGAACCTTCGTGGTCTTATCCATAGAGAATAAATTTTCGGCAAATTTAATGCCCTTTAAAGGACCCCGAAACTATGTATTTAGTGGAACGGATACAATAGCACTGCCAAATTTATGTAGCTTATTTATAGATATGGAAGCGATGTATTACTAGCGATAGGGATAGGAGCGGATATCCTTTTAGGGTGTGAGGAAGAAATGGAGAAAGGAGGAAGAATGAGGAGTAAACAGGATGCCTTGTGATAGGAAAATACAATGGAACACCCTAAAAGATAGTAGCGGATAGCCCGGGCCTGCCCTTCGACTACGCTCAGTGGCCGCCCATTTTGACTAGGCTCAGTGACCGTCCATTAATCCCTGAGCGGAGCTATGCGTAGTGGAAGGGCGGGCATCGCCATCATCACATATTATGAAATTATTGAGCAAGCCCTAAATAGCAGGCTCATTCTTCTATAGCCATAGCTATCTAGGTCTAATAATTTGCTAAGAAGTGTTTAGTAGCGTAGATGTTTTATAGATTAATTATGCGATGTCTCTTTTTCTTCCTGGCGGTCTCATAGGTATGTAGGGCAAGAATTAGGTAAAAGCCCTGAACCTCTCGGCTTCAGTTTTTTATTTCGGCGAGGCCACCTGCCAGTTGAAAGGGTATGGGTGTAATATGCAGTCCGAAATGGTTATAATATCTTTGATCCAGCTCATGTAAAATTTTTGAGGGATAGGGTTGGTTCAGAAGGACAAGCAGGCATCCCCCAAAACCGCCACCTATCATTCTTGCCCCCATTACACCGGGATATTGTATCAATTCTTCTGCCAGAAAATCTGTTTCCGGACAGCTCACTTCATACTCCTTGCTCAGGCCCTGATGACTTTGATATAAAAGTCGTCCACAGGCATCGGCATCGGCCTCTTGCAGTGATTGTTTTAGTTTCCTTACTCTTACATTTTCCTGTATTACGAATAGGGCTCTTTTTCTTTCATTGGCAAATAAGATATGATTCCATTTAATTAATTCATTATAGGAGAGATCGCGAAGCGAATCAATGGCTACATGTTGTTCTCGCAGTTTAGACACTACCGTTTCACATTCTTTTTGTCGTAAATTATAATCAGAATTATGAAGACTATGGGGCACATTAGAATTAATGAGTAGAAATTGGAAGGGCCAGTAGGGCATTTCTATTTGCTCATATTCAAGAGACTTGCAATCTAAAAGCATAGCACTGTTTTCTTGTGCGTGACAGATAATAAACTGATCCATAAAACCACATTGTATGCCTAGGGTATTTCTTTCAGCATCTCTGGCTATTTCGGCTAGCTGCATACGGTTCAGTTCCAGCTTATAGAGTTCATTATAGATAAAGGCGAGGCCACAGCACAGTGCAGAAGAGCTGGATAGACCTGCACCTATGGGCAGATCTGCCGCAAAACGGATTTGAAGACCTCCGGGATCAGTATTTCGTTTCAGGAGTTCTTTATATACCCCTATAAGGCAGTTTTGCCAGTGGGTAGTTGTTTTTTCCGGAAATTCCTCATAGTAGATACACATTTCTTCCTCCAGGTCCACGGCGGTGGCATCTATTTTGGGTGTATCTAACTTAGAGGCGGCAAAATAGATAGCTTTATCTATACAGGCGGGGAAAACAAATCCCAGATTATAATCCGTGTGTTCGCCTATGATATTGATGCGACCCGGGCTTTGAAAATAGCGCATTCCCGACCGGGTGGGTATATTTATCTTTTTTTGTATGGCATCGGGGAAAGACATGAAATTATTTATGGGTAAACTTATCAATAATAATTGATACAAAACAAAAAAAATGGACGAGGGGTGGAGAAAAAGAATCTGAAATAAATAATTTAATAGCTAATAGAAAATGTTTTAAAAAAAAATTTGGTCATAAGCAGAATAATTCCGAAGTTTAAACCGAAATTAATGATGAGTGATATTAAGTACATTTGATTGGGTGATTATAACAGCAGGATTACTGCTGTTTCTATTTGTAGGATTGTATTTTACAAAATCCAGTGGCTCCAGCAGTCAGGAGTTTTTTTTATCCGGTCGCAATATGCCCTGGTGGTTATTGGGCATAAGTATGGTAGCCACTACTTTTTCTGCGGATACACCTAATCTGGTAACCGATATCGTGCGAAAAAATGGGGTAAGCGGCAATTGGGTATGGTGGGCATTTTTGCTTACCGGTATGCTCACAGTCTTTGTTTACGCCGGTATGTGGCGAAGATCGGGGGTTTTTACAGATTTAGAATTTTACGAATTGCGTTATTCTGGCCGTCCGGCGGCATTTTTGCGTGGTTTCCGAGCCATCTATCTGGGATTGTTTTTTAATGTGATGATAATGGCCACGGTGTGTCTAGCGGCTATAAAAATAGGTGGCGTAATGCTGGGTCTTTCTCCTATCCAGTCATTGCTCATAGCAAATATTACCACCGTTATTTATTCTGCCTTAGGTGGATTCCGCGGCGTGCTATTTACCGATCTGGTACAGTTTATAATAGCGATGCTGGGTTCAGTATCGGCAGCGGTGTATGTGATAAACATGGATCAGGTAGGGGGACTCCGGGAATTGCTTCATAATCCGGCTGTGGCAGAGAAATTGTCTATCCTTCCGGATTTTAGTAATATCAATGTGATATTGCCACTTTTTATTATTCCCATAGCGATACAGTGGTGGAGTGCCTGGTATCCGGGTGCTGAGCCCGGAGGGGGAGGCTATGTGGCCCAGCGAATGCTGGCGGCTAAGGATGAACAAAATGCACTGGGAGCTACATTTCTTTTTAATGCCGCACATTATGCCCTGCGCCCCTGGCCATGGATATTAGTAGCCCTGGCCTCTATCATCGTATTTCCTTCCCACGATTCCTTGCAGGCTGCTTTCCCAAATCTGGATCCCTCTGTAGTGAATGACGACCTAGCCTATCCTGCTATGCTTAGTTTCCTTCCTTCCGGTCTTAAAGGCTTAGTGATGGTTTCCCTTATAGCCGCATTTATGAGTACCCTAAGCACCCATCTAAACTGGGGTTCCAGCTATGTGGTAAATGATCTTTATCATCGTTTTATGAAGAAAGATGCCAGCAGTGACGAACTGGTATTAGTGGGGAGAATTTCTACGGTAGTGCTTATGCTTATCGCTACTTTGGTGGCACTGGTGCTGAGCAATGCCCTGCAGTCCTTTAATTTGCTCTTGCAGATAGGTGCAGGTACAGGATTGCTTTTTATTCTGCGCTGGTTTTGGTGGCGCATCAATGCCTTTAGCGAAATAGCTGCCATGGTGATCAGTTTTTTAGTAGCTATCTATCTGGAGTTTATTCATCCCGGTATCGGAGGAGGCGTATTGCAGGATCATATAAAATTACTCATAGGCGTAGGTATTACCACTATAGGATGGATTATCGTTACATTATTTACTCCTCCCACTACTTTCGCTACACTTGTTTCCTTTTACAAGCATATCAAACCCGCTTCTATAGGCTGGAATCCTGTAATAAAGGAAGCATTATTACAAAGAGTATTAAAGTCTGATGAAATTTCTCAGGGAAAGCTTCCGCTACAGATATTGGCTATGTTTTTAGGATGTATAGCGGTCTATAGTTTTTTATTTGCCACCGGATATTTTATTTATGCCAGTTGGATACAAGCAAGTATATGTGTAGTAGTAGGCGGGCTGGCTTCCTGGGTTTTGTTTATCCTGCGTAGAAAAATATTAGGTTCGGAAGTATAGCCCAGAGCTTTGTATAAAGGCCAGGAAGCCTAGTAGGGTTGATATTTATACTCCAGGCTCCATTCGTTGATAAGCCATCTCCAAAAAATTCTTTCGGCTAAGCAAAATAGGCATAACAAAAAAAACAACCAGATCAGTGGTTTTTATTATTTGTTTATCTTTTATCTATGGGCACATAGGAGCGCATACTAGGGCCCATATATAGCTGTCTAGGTCGGGCAATTTCTTGCTTATCTAACATCATTTCACGCCATTGAGCTATCCAGCCGGGTAGGCGACCCAGGGCGAAAAGTACCGTAAACATCTCAGTAGAGAAGCCCATAGCTTTATAAATGATACCGCTATAGAAGTCCACATTGGGATAAAGTTTTCGCTGTACAAAATAATCATCTTTGAGCGCGGCTTCCTCCAGCTTAAGAGCTATCTCCAGTACCGGATCATTTACCTCCAGCCTTTTTAGTACATTATCACAGGTGTTTTTGATAATTTTTGCACGAGGATCGAAATTTTTATATACGCGATGGCCAAATCCCATAAGCAGAAAGTCACTATTTTTATCTTTAGCCTTATCTATCCATTTTTGTACATTTCCGCCATCTGCGTTTATCATATCCAGCATTTCTAGTACCGCCTGATTGGCACCTCCGTGTCTGGGGCCCCACAGCGCAGCTATGCCCGCGGCTATCGAAGCAAAAAGACTGGCGTGGCTGGAACCTACCATACGCACAGTAGCTGTAGAGCAGTTTTGTTCGTGATCCGCGTGAAGTATCAGGAGCTTATCCATCGCATCTACTAGTACAGGATCTGCAAAATATTCTTCGGTACGATGACCAAACATCATTTTTAAGAAATTTGCACTATAATTCAGATTATTACTAGGATAGATTATGGGATGACCTTTTGATTTTTTATATATCCAGGAGGCCAGCGTAGGCATTTTGGCCATTAAGCGAATGATGGTGAGGTCTATCTCATCTTTGCCTCGGTTAGGGATAAGAGATTCTGGGTAGAATGAGGCCAGCGAACATATCAATGAGCATAACTGCCCCATCGGATGTGAATTAGAGGGATAGCCGTCTAAAAATCTTTTGATATCCTCGTGTACGAGGGTGTGGTTAGTGATATCGCGAGTAAATTTTTGCAAATCGTCACCGGAAGGTAATTCGCCATAAATGAGTAAATAAGAAACTTCCAAAAAACTGGCTTTTTCAGCTAATTCTTCTATAGGGTAGCCGCGATATCGCAAAATTCCCAACTCACCATCTATAAAAGTAATGGCACTATATGTAGATCCGGTGCTTCTAAATCCTTCATCTAGGGTGATAAGACCCGTCTGGGATCTTAACTTGCCTATATCTATGGCTTTTTCATTTTCTGTGCCGGTATAAACCGGAAACTCATAGGTCTTGCCGCCATAGATGAGTTGAACATTTTCAGACATTATCCGCTTATTTAGAGAAGCGCAAATATAGACTTTTTACGCTTTTTATACCGTACTTTATTTATAGGTATGGCTATATGAATGTTATTTTTTTATTGGACACCCTATTTCGTTTTGCGATTTCTATTTTTAATGAATGATGAGCTTAGCGTGTAAACGTGCCTGCTAATAAGGCTTTCGATACGCAGTAAAAAAATGGCAAAAATGTTGGTAAATAGGTGTCATTTGATAGCTCTGTTTATATTTTGATGAATATTTTTAGCATATCTGCCCTTTTATGACTCTGTATAATTAGAAATTAAATAAAATCTTAAGATCATTGCGGCCATTGATGATCTTATAAAATAAACAAATGTAGCGGAAAATTTAGCTGTGACTATAACAAGAAGGATATTTAATATTGAAAAATCAAATTGTTATCCCCAAAAAATAATTGGGCTTAAAATGCCATACTTTCTCGCATCAAATATTTTTTATTTTCATTTTTCGAATTAGCTTTGACCAAAATACCTAATTCGGGAGAATTAATCAGCTTTTCCTAATGACCATCGTATTTATTATTTGTAGTTTATTTGTTTTGGGATTGTATGCCATCCTAAATAAGCTATATTATCTGAAACCTTGGGTGCGAGTGGGTAGTTTTAGCCTTATCGCTCTTTTTGCCATGCTGGCTTCCTTACCTCATTTTAGAGATTTGGTGCAGTCCCAGGCAGATAATGATCTTTTAAAAGAAGTAGATCTGGAGGTAGAAAAAGAGCCGGGGAAAGCAGCTCCCGTAAAAAACGAAAAATTAGAAGCCAAAAAAGAAGTGCCTCTAGTAGCTGAATTAAAAAATGGCACCACCGCTCTTTCTGTGTCAGAAGCGATAGCAGATGAGTCAAATCAACTTCAGGAAGCCCACGAAATTATTGCGGAAATAAAGGCTCTTCTAACCGGCAAAATAAAGCCGGAAATGTCGAAAATTAAACAAAATATGGATTATGCAAAAGATCCAATGTCCACTTTTTATGTTTCTAATCAAAAAAGGCTCATAGAGCTGGAAACACTGGATGATCTATTAGAAGTGAGAATTTCCTATGTTTTAAAAGATATAGATTATGCCCAAAAAAAGCAAATTTCTCAGGATGAGTTGGGTCAAAGAATAAAAATTTACAGATCATCCAAAGATTCATTAATGAAAAAGTATTATTAGTTATGCAAAAAAGATCTATACAGATTATGATTGGTTTGATTTTGGTGGCCTCTATGTGCTCGCCGAAAGAAAAGCTTTGTGCTCAGGTATCTTACCGGGAAATTGCACACGCGGATTCTATAATAAATTCTTCCCAAGCGCTGAAATTAGAGGTCGTAAAGTTAAAAGAAAGGGTAGCATCTCTACAAAAAAAGGTGAAAAAGCTGGAAGGCAATGTTACCGGCTTGTCTTCTAAAGTAAAGGAACTTACGCTACAAAATGAAAAAACCGATCTAGCCTATCTAGAACTGGAGAAGTATGCCAGCCAGCTCTTAGAAGCAAACGACACCCTCGCCCGCAATAATGATGAATTGCTGATGATGAATGGCTCGCTAAAAAAGTCCAAAGAAAGTCTCGAGGTAGCTGCAAATGCCTATCGCGAATTGTTTGAAAATGAAAAAAAGAAATTAGAAGATATTACTACCAGTTTTCAGAAAAAATATGCCAAAGGATGCTCGGGAATCTCTCACCGGACGAATCGGGGTGTGGTAGAACTGGATGAGGAAAATAAGCACAAAATTTCCTGGATAGACGATATGAAGCTCCAGGTTCGTGCTTGTTATGCCATCCCCCGCGAAAAAGCCTCAAATAATGTGAAGGTTTATTTTTATCTATACAGGCAAGACGATACCTTGAGATTGCATCCTCTGGAAAACTCTGTACCAGTAGTGCTCACTCCTAACCTGGAATTATCAGACAGTGTGGTTATTTATTATGATGGCAGCTGTAATATCATTCTTCAGGGAAATAAAAAATCATTAAAAACCGGATTTGTATATGAATTAGAGTACGAAGAAAATGTAATTTCTAATGGAAAATTTAAATTGGATTAAATCTTTAGTCCTTATAGCCGCCATCTTAAGCGGTATGCTTAAAGCCCAAATAGTGGATGACAGATTGCCGCTGACAAAAATGTCCGGATTTGGTATGTCGGCAATAAATGACATCGCATTTGATACGGATGGGAATACCTGGATAGCTACAAATAATCATATATATCGCCTGCCTCCTGGATCAGACACCCCCGAAAAGTATTTTGATACCGGTGCCTATTGCCTCGGATATGATGAGCGTGGAGAGGTCTTCGTCGGCTTAAAAAATAACCAGCTTTTATATACCAGTAATTTTAAAACCTATCCCCTCAATATTGAAAATAGTGATGTGATAAATTGTATCATTTCGGATGAGGATAATTTTATAACCGGTACCAATAAATTTATTCTTAAGGTGCCCCAAATAAATGTAAAGGAATATACCTTGCCCAAACCTGTAGTGAGATTATCGTTTCAGGAGATGAATCTGGAAAATATAAACAAAATCATTATAGATAGCCTGGATCGTCATTGGATAGCCTCAGATAGTGGCTTGTTTATGCTTAATGGAGAAAATCTCACCCTCATTCGCGATCTGCCCGTAACCGCTATGATAGCTAAGCCCGGAGGTTTGTGGCTGGCTACTGCAGATGGCATCTATACACTGGAGCGATACCGCAAATGGAAAAAATGGGAACTGTGTCCGGAAGCTACCAATTTTAAGATAGAAGATATGGAAATGGATGCCCGCGGAAATCTCTGGATGGTGAGCAATGTACTGGCCGTACTCAAGAATAATGGCGAATGTATAATCTATTCGGATAAAGAGGGCTTCTCTTCTAATCACGGCCTCGCACTGGCGGTAGATCATCTTAATAATGTATGGGTAGGTACAGAGGGTAAGGGTGTATATATACTTAAAGATACATTACAGAAAAAGATATCCGAAGATGAAGCCAGAAGATATGCCTTTATGAGTGGATATAAACCTAATAGACTAATACTTTTATTAGATTGCTCTAATTCTATGAACGCAGAGGGAAAACTTCCTGCCCTAAAAAAAACAATGGAAAGATATATAAATCTAATGAGACCGGAAGACGAGGTGGCCATCATTTCATTTGGAAATAATGCTGAAGTGATTTTGCCTTTTACTTCCTGCACCCATAGTAAAGGGATCATTTCAAATCTCGAAAAGATGTCGGCATCCGGTAAAACCAAGCTCGATGCTGGCCTTAAAAAGGCCTATGATATGCTTATGAAGGATCTCAGTGCTAATCATAATAACCGAATTTTGCTGGCTACAGATGGCCGTATAGAAGTAACAAGATCTATAAAGCGAGAGCTGAGATTGCTTAGTAAGAAGCCCATCTCCTTAAATACGCTTGATTTTGGCAAAAGATCTAATGATGATTTGCGCCGACTCACCACTGATGGCGGAGGTGATTATTTTCTTATGAAACACCTAAAAATAGATTTAGACGAACTTATAGAAAATCAACTGAAACCCGCCCGATAAGCAAGGCCTCCCTCAGTATTGTATGCAATGCAGAAAAACTATTTATAAATATGCTAGGAGCTATAGATTTGTCGCATTATATTTAATGGTGTCTTTCTCTTAGTTTTACCGTATCCGTTACACCCAGTACAGGGTGGTGGATTTGAGGATTTTTGATTAGGTAGATTTTTTCCAGTTTTGGGGTAGAAGGCTGGCTATATCGCTGGTTTTGGTTTCATTTATGCGATTAAATACATCGCTTAACCATTCTATGGGGTTTATATCTAGTAGTTTACAAGTACCCAAAAATGAGTACATCATAGCTGCCTGC
>Ga0209398_1001861_pt1 | contig 10293 bp, 17 predicted proteins | sample AshMeaBigSpring_FD_184125 | JGI IMG/M metagenome (GOLD analysis project Ga0209398, IMG submission 184125) | Groundwater microbial communities from Big Spring, Nevada to study Microbial Dark Matter (Phase II) - Ash Meadows Big Spring (SPAdes)... | ecosystem: Environmental > Aquatic > Deep...
AGCAGAGATTGGAACGCGGCATCTACAGGTGATAGAATAGATTTTGTAGTAAATGTAGGATCTGTTGTATTGCCATTTATTAGAATAGGGAAGTTAGCCACTAAGACGAGTACATCGTTAGTAAAGACTGGAACTCAATTCAGTAAACATTCTTTGGAGCGATTGGCTCAAAGGGGAGTAACGCAAGACATGGCGGAACTGGCAATCAGCAAAGGCCAGATATTCTATGACCCTCTTAATAAATCAATCAATTATGTTTTGCCTAATGGTTTTGCCAGTGGTAAGAGTTTGTTAGTTGGTACAAATCCGCTGACAGGAGAGGTTACCACCGTAATACGGAGCAGCAAGAATTTAATCAATAGTAGGTTCATACCGATAAAATAAAGGCTTATGAAATCTACAGTTGAAATAATACAATCCCTGAATTATATCTTAGATGCAAAGCATCCAGAGCGAACAGAACTTGTTAAAAAGTTACAGAATGCGGTTTGGAATGATGAAAGCATACAAGATGAGAGGCTGAATGAAATCTTATCGGAACTTGCGTACGATTTAGATTTTTACGAACCCAATGAAGAATGGAAAAAAGAATCTCCTAACTACTATGGTGAAGAACGCTTAGAGGAATTAATAAAGATAGGGATACAAAAAATCGAAGAATATAGCAAAGCCCGCAGTTAGCGGGCTTTGTCATTTATTGTTGTATGTTTTTTTTGTTTTGTAGTCCCGGATAATCAAATCCATGTAATGAAAAATACGCTGCTTTTCATCGGCAGGCAGGCTTTCCAGTTCGTCCAGTCGTTTAACCATCTCTTTATCATAGGCAGCGTTCAATCCTTCACCTAAAAGGAAATCCACGATTACATCAAATGCCTTAGCCAGCTTTACAATCACCTCAATAGAGGGCAGGTTATCGCCCCGTTCGTACTTGCCAATCATTACCCGGGAAGACTCCACTTCTTTTGCCAGTTCGTCCTGCGACCAGTTTTTGGCCTTGCGAAGCTGTGTTATGCGTTCTCCAATGCTAACCATGTTTATCTAAAGTTGCTGTTTATAATTGATATAACGCAAAAATAGACAAATAAATTTATCAAAAGAAATACCTGTTGTTTGTTTAAATGAAAAACATACGCTACTTGTGTTCCACATGTTTATCAAAAAACTTTTTCTATGGCAACAAAAAATACCAAACAAATCAAGCTGCAACCCAAGCACCGTGAGTTGTCATGCGGTCAAAAAATAGTGCCGTGGCTGAACGTAAGCGGTGTATGGCTGGAAGAACTGGGCTTTAAGGTAGGCGATATGGTAAGCATTACCACCCGTGAAAAGCTTCTAATCATTGAACCACTGGAAGGAGAAGCCAAAGCAGAGCAGGAATACAAGACCGCCCTGAACGAAGTAAAGCAAACCCTTAAAAAACTTGCTCAATGACAATACCGGAAATAAAAGAGCAACTAAGCATTATAACGGTACTGGAGCATTACGGCTTGAAGCCCAACAAAAATAAAATGGTGTGTTGTCCCTTCCACGATGACAAGCACCCGAGTATGCAAGTGTACCCGGACACCAACACGGTGTTTTGTTTTAGTGGCAACTGCAAGATGAATAGCAAAAAGATAGATGCTATACAGTTTATACAGGACAAGGAAAATATCAGTAAACACAAAGCGATTAAAAAAGCGGCAAGCTATATATAGTCAAGTCTATAGCCAATATAAGTAAAGCCAATTATCCATATAGAAAACCTCCCCTCCCTAAAAAATTACCTCCATTGCAAATTGTGTATATTATGATTAAAAAAATAATTTACGGCAAATAACCAAAACACGTAGGAATAATTTGGTTATTTGTACCCATATATCTATCTTTGTAGGTGTAAAATTTATTGACTTTGGATGTAAAGTTTTATCCGGAGTTGCATTTAATAAATATTTTAATTTTCTAAAAATGAAAAATCATTTATGTATCATTATTTCTCTGGCGTTTCTGGCTTCATCGAAATCCCAAGCCCAAACCCGCTACTACTGCTACGATGCAGCGGGAAACCGCGTAGCCAGATCCGCTACCAGCACCTATTGCAGTGCCAATGGTTGGGGAAAGGGCGAAGCCGAAGAAGATGCGCTGAATAGGGGTGTTTTACAAAATAATATCATCTCGTTCAGTAAAATACTTTACAAATAATTTTTTTCGTTAGAAAAAAAACCATTATCTTTATCCCTGTGTATAAGGACCCTATTTATTCCCACCCTTCTATTTCTCCGGGTTTGCCGGAAACGGAAAGGTCTATGGATATTGCTGAGATAGAAGGGGTATATAATATTGAGGAGGTGCTTAGCGCGGAGAGCGGTCTTGTAGTCTATTTTACTACTAGTACCTATGCTTGTATAAGTGATCACCACTCCGATTACTACATACAAGATGCCACCAGTACCCAATCCTATAACCGATATAGCTATGCCCTAAATAATCCATTGAAATATACCGACCCATCAGGAGAGTCTTTAATGGATATATATGATTTTGATGATGGAAAAGTAACTGTTACCGCTATGGAGGGAGAAGATGTCTTTTTCGATAAGGATGGTAACCAATTAGATAAAAGCGAGCTATCTGCAGATGAAAAATTTACTTATGAAGTGCTCAGTAATCTACTCAGAGATGGAACTTTTGCATTTGACAAATCGGGTAATTTTCAGAGCAATACATTTTACGATTTCACGATTACAGAGAACCGAGGGGCTGAGATGAGATCTGCCTCTAGCTATGATTATAGTCAAGATGTTATACCTGGAAAAGCTGCTGAAGATTGGAACTACATTAAAAATGGTTCAGGAGGTAATTATTTTACAAGAGCTGGTAATATCTTAAGCAGAGATTGGAACGCGGCATCTACAGGTGATAGAATAGATTTTGTAGTAAATGTAGGATCTGTTGTATTGCCATTTATTAGAATAGGGAAGTTAGCCGCTAAGGGGGGAACGAGCCTTTGGCCAGCTGCAAGTGGCGGTAGAACAGTTATTAATGGAATAGAATATACAACTCACGCCTTAGAGATAATGCAACCTATAGGAACGATTATGAGAGGAGCGACTTCTTATAGTCGTGGAATTCTACCATCGGTTGTTGAGAATGCAGTTAAGTATGGCAAGATTACACCAGGAAACACAGCCGCTGAAGTAGTACGGACTTTGGATAATGTTAGGGTAATTACAAATCCTGCGGGTACAAGAGTTATTTCTGTATTTAAAATTGGTAATTAGATATGGATTTTAACGAACTTCAAAAAAGGCTTTGGGCTGATATGCTTAAATCAACGGAGAGTTACCGAAAAGGTGAATTGTGCTATTCTGATTTTATCTATGGATTAGAAGGAGCTTTAGATGCAGGAGAGTATCAAGATAAAGAACTCATTGAGCAATGGTATAACTTTTGGACACCTTTAGAAATTTTATCTGCAACAAAGGGAGATAGTACGACAATTGAAGATGTAGATAAATATTTATTGGAAATGGAATTATTTTTAAAGAGTAAATTGGATTTTCGTTTTCAAGTAGAAGAATAAAAAGTAAACGCCAGGCATTTAGCTTGGCGTTTTGCTTTAAAAACTATGCGGGTCAATAACTTGTAAGCCGTCTATATTTTTAAAATCGGAAGTATTACGAGAAATCAGCACCAAGTCATAGACTAATGCCGTAGCAGCAATGATGGCATCAGGCAGTTTGGTTTTGTGTTTTTTACGAATATCAATGCTTGCTTCTACTACGTTGTCTGTCAAATCCAATACAGTGGCATCATTGATGAATTCAGAAAGTGTTTTGTAATGTTGTTCAGGAGCATTAAAGCCCAGCATTTCGATTTTGGTAACTACCGAAACATTAGGCACGGCATCAATAACCGTATTCATAAAACCCATACCCGAAGCAGGAAGTTTATTGCCGAGATAATCAATCACAGCATTGGTATCAATTAAATACTGCGGTTGTTCCATTCGTTACGGCTTTGGGTTACATAATTTTGAAGTTCATCCGCTACATCAGCAGGCAGTTTGCCAGCATACTTTTCAGAAAGTTTTTGCTGTGGCTGAATACTTTTTTTAAGCACCTTGATGATGTGCAAGTCTTCCAGGTCTTCCAAAAGTCTGTAAGCCTTTATATTGTTGATTTGTACCAATACTGTTTCCATCTTTGAATTATTTTAAAATTGCCTGCATTTTGTTTTTAGCAAGGAAAGCATCCAGCATCGCAAAAACGTGTTCTTTGTCGCCAGATTCCAGTTTTTCAATGTCCTGTAACCGTTTAACGGTTTTTTTATCAAACTTACTATTAATGCCTTCGCCTACGAGATAATCTAATGAAACCTCAAAGGCATCGGCTATTTTTTTAGCAGCCTCAAAAGAGGGTACAGCTTCTCCACGTTTGTATTTGCCAATCATCTCACGGGAAACACCGCTTTTGGTGGCAAGTTCTGTCTGCGACCAGTCTTTTTCTTTGCGTAAAGTTGCGATTATACCACCTGTTTCCATTACTTAAAATGCTTAAATATGTCCTTTAATCGTATCAAAGCACAAATATACGTAAATAATAGACAGAAAAAAAGAGTCTAAGACTTGTCGATTTAGGAAATATCAGTTACTTTTGTGTCCAATAGTTCCAAATAAAAAAAGTAAAAAATAATTTTAGGGTATGGACATATCAGAAATCAAGTCAAGCCTGAACATCTAAACCGTACTGGAGCAGTACAGCATCAAACCGCATCGTAACAAAATGGTGTGCTGCCCATTCCACGATGATAAAAACCAAAGTATGCAAGTGTATGCGGAAACTAACACCGTTTTTTGCTTCTCCGGCAATTGTTCAAAGAATGGTAAGGCAATGGACACGATACAATTTATCCAGAACAAAGAAAACCTAAGCAATCACGAAGCAATTAAAAAAGCGGAAAGCCTAATCAATGGAAACATACAGCCAGTACCAACAAAACCCATCATCCAACCCGAAAACCTCACAGAGATATTTACCAAACTCAAACAAAGTTTATACAGCAGCAGCAAAGCAAGAGCCTACGCAGAGAGCCGAAATATCTACAATGCCAAATTAGAAGCAGGTTACAACAACGGAACTCATTAAAACAAGCTAAAAAACTGCACGGTATTCCCACTCAAAGACAAGCAAAACAATATCGTCAGTTTTTACGGTAGAAATATAGAAAGCAAAGGCAAAGACGACCGACATTTTTATACAGCCAACATAAAAGGGCTTTATCCAAATTACCCAAGTGCAGAAACGGAAACAATCATCATTACCGAAAGTATTATTGATAGTGCAACTTTACAACTCTACCTTTCTGCCGACAAGGCTGGTACAACCTATACCAATCTTGCCTTATACAGAACGAATGTTTTAAATGAAGACCACTAAAAATGGAAAAACAATACATAATATTGGTAAATAATTTGTATATTTGCTTTACCAAAATAGGGAACTTTATCCACATTTCTTCTCATCAATAAAATGCCTTTCACTATCATATAAAAACCAGGTTTTAATATGAAAACCATCATCGTTTTATTATCATTTATGTGTTTAGGGATCTCTGCCCAAACCACCAATCCCCGCTATTTCTGTTATGATGCCGCTGGCAATCGGCTCTGGAGAACTAATTTTCAGGATACGAACTGCGATGGTATCCCTCCTATTGCTATTGATCAAAAGTGGGATGAAGAATCTTATCTCTATGCTAAGCAGATAAAAGTATATCCTAATCCCGGTCCGGGTATGTATAAAATACACAATGATTCCATCGGAGAAAAGGAGGAGTATGTCATTTATACTATGGATGGCAGAATGATTTATTCTGTACCTGCTTTTTCTACAGAGCAAAATATAGATATATCCGGTCATCCGGATGGTATGTATATTTTAACGTATAAGCGCAAGGATGCCGAACTGCTCACCTGGCCTTTAATTAAAAATCAATAAGGCAAAAAAAATGGAAAATATGAAATATCTATTATTTATAGGGATAATTATTATATTTATGCTCAAAAGCTGAAAGCGCAGTTGTGAATGTGAAATAGCCTCATTGGGCTCTGTATATGAAGTTTGTGATAACGATGTTACTGCCCAGAATTATAGAAAATTTCTGGAAGACCGAGGTTATATCTGTCAGTGATCTAAACTAAAGAGATGAGAAAAAAAATAATTCTAGGCATTCTATGTACCATTATGGCAAGTAGATGTAAAAAGACTTGTTATGAATGTTTTTACATTGCTTATCCAGCTGGTAATACCTATTGGGTATGCGGGGATGATGATCAGGCGAGGTAATTTAAGGACATAATGATACAGAGTGGCTATGAATGTGAGGAAACAGATAGGTAAAAGTTTGTGTTTTATTTTGCGAACTCTTATGATGGTTATGAATTTTCACGATTTAGCAGTAAAGTATAATAATCATATTTTATCTGTAAGTAATTGATAATCAATACAATAATGCTACTCTTATAAAAATCAATCCGAATTTTTAGTTGTTTTAAAAGCAGGAGTCATAGGGAATCCATAGGATTGGGCTTAGGAACCGTAGCAGGTGCAGCAATTGGAGCTACAATGGGTGGTGTTACAGGATTTCATAGAGGGGGTCGAACCACCCATAATTACATATAAATTTACTAATCCCATATATTTTTAATGTAGATGGGCCATCAGTCTTCGCTTAGCGATGGGCAGGAGTGATTCTTTGAAAGGGTAGGGATCTTCACTGCGGATGAGATAAGTAGCGGGATTGGGCAAGTCCCGATTGCTGCGAATGAGATGGAGCTTTATTTGCTCAAAGCTTTGGCTTATACTCAGTTCAAACTGATTAATATAGATCATTTTTACGCTGCGGTATTTTTCCTGAAGAGCTTCAAAAATGGAGAGGGTATATTCATACACAGTGGTATGTCTTTCGCTGCCATTTTTAAGAAATAAATATCCCCAGTTTTTAACGAGCGGTTCTATGCCTATGGGTTCAAAACTGAGTTTGTCTTCTATGGTGTCATAGACCTCCTGTCCTTCTTTAATTTTTTTTTCCATTCTGGGCAGGCCATATCCCACTATCATATTTATCTCTTCCATATATTCATCCTCATTTATTGTCTTTTCATAATGTGCCATAAAATTTTTAAGATCGAGACGGGTAAGTTTTTTGGGGAAATTATTCCAGATAAGTTCCTGGTTTTCTTTTAGTTGTATTAGATTTCTATAGTGCTGAATGAGATCGGCGAGTTCAGGATACAATTTTTTTTCGTCAAACTGCCGGCTAATATGCTGAATATAGGCCAGTAGAATATATTTTTTATATTCAAAATCTACTAATCCCTGAGTGATCCAGTTTTCTTCTAATTTTTCCATAGAGACACAAATTTTAGCTTAGGTAAATTAAAAATAGCCATTCTGTCAGAATAACGAAAATATGTTATGCAAATTTCAGACCATTATTATATGAGACGGTTGACATAATTGTCAGATAAAACGGAAAAATTGTCAGGTAAAATTAGCCTAATTGACTCAAGTTTTCAGGATTACTAGCCTTAATGTCAGCTTTTAGTCGTTGGCACAGATTGTGCAGGTGAAGGTAGCAGAATAAAAAATCATTTTTAAATCTTATATTATGGCAAAAAAAGTTAGTATCCAACCCTTAGCCGACCGTGTAGTCGTAAAACCGGCAGCTGCCGAAGAAAAAACTGCTTCAGGTCTTTTTATCCCAGATACCGCTAAGGAGAAGCCCCAGCGAGGTATAATCCTTGCAGTAGGAAATGGCAAGAAAGATGAACCTATGAATGTAAAAGTAGGGGATAACGTATTGTACGGTAAATATGCCGGCACAGAAATTAGTTTAAACGGAGAGGAAGTTCTCATTATGCGTGAGTCCGATATCTTCGCTATCATCTAATTAAGTTTTATTATTATTCATTATTCATTAAGCAAAAAAAATCAAAAAAAAAAATGGCAAAAATTATTAAGTATGATGTGGATGCCCGTGAGCGTCTAAAACGCGGCGTAGATGCTTTGGCAAGTGCTGTAAAGGTAACATTAGGTCCTAAGGGCAGAAATGTGGTGATAGAGAAAAAATTTGGTGCTCCAGCCGTAACGAAAGATGGTGTTACCGTAGCTAAAGAAATAGAATTAGAAGATGCTATCGAAAATATGGGTGCGCAAATGCTCAAAGAAGTAGCTTCTAAAACCGCCGATGCAGCGGGTGACGGTACTACTACCGCTACGGTCTTGGCTCAGGCCATCGTTACATCCGGGTTAAAAAGTCTGGCTGCTGGTGCTAATCCTATGGATCTAAAGCGCGGTATAGACAAGGCCGTGGCTTCTGTTATAGAATCACTGTCTAAAATGTCAGTTAAAATAGGTAATGATGCTAAAAAAATAGAGCAGGTAGGTACGATCTCTGCCAATAATGATTCTACTATCGGTGCTATGATCGCCGATGCTATGAATAAAGTGGGCAAGGAAGGGGTGATTACTGTAGAAGAAGCAAAAGGTATTGACACTTATGTAGAAGTAGTAGAAGGTATGCAGTTCGATCGAGGATATATATCGCCTTATTTTGTAACGAATGCAGAATCTATGCAAACAGAATTAGAGAACCCTTATCTACTTATCTATGATAAGAAAATTTCTACGATGAAAGAACTGCTTCCTGTGTTAGAGAAAGTGGCTCAAAGCGGACGTCCGCTGCTTATCATCGCGGAAGATGTAGATGGCGAGGCATTAGCTACCTTAGTAGTAAATAAGCTGCGGGGTACTCTTCGCATTGCTGCTATAAAAGCACCGGGATTTGGCGATCGCCGCAAAGCTATGCTGGAAGATATTGCTATTCTTACCGGTGGTACTGTCATCTCTGAAGAGCGTGGATTTAAACTGGATCAGGCTGGCGTAGAAATGTTGGGAAAATGTGATTCTGTTACCATAGATAAGGATAATTCTACTATCGTGGGTGGCAAAGGTAAAAAAGAGGATATCAAAGCCCGAGTAGGTCAAATTAAAGCTCAGATAGAAACCACTACTTCAGATTATGACAAAGAAAAACTTCAGGAGCGTTTAGCAAAACTATCCGGTGGTGTAGCTGTGCTCTATGTAGGGGCACCCTCTGAAATAGAAATGAAAGAAAAGAAAGCCCGTGTAGATGATGCCCTTCACGCTACTCGTGCTGCAGTAGAAGAAGGAATCGTACCGGGCGGGGGTGTAGCTTACATTCGTTGTCAGGATGCCTTAGCTTCAGTAAAAGCTGAAAATGAAGACGAAAAAACTGGTATTGAAATAGTAAAAAGATCCCTCGATAGCCCATTGCGCACGATCGTGGAAAATGCCGGTTTAGAAGGTTCGGTAGTGATTCAGAAAGTACGTGAAGGAAAAAAAGACTTTGGTTTTAACGCCCGCACGGAGGTCTATGAAGAACTGCTCAAAGCTGGTGTAATAGATCCTGCTAAAGTAACCCGTGTTGCACTAGAAAATGCCGCTTCTATCGCTTCTATGCTCCTCACTACTGAGTGTGTGATAGTAGATAAGCCTAAAGAAGAACCTGCTGGTGGTCACGGCGGACACGGTATGCCAGGCGGAATGGATGGTATGATGTAAGAGGGTAGTCCTCATCTATTACAAATAAGCCGGAGAGATAGAAATATCTTCCGGCTTTTTTTTTGAACTATAGTCTAATAATATAAATACCTTATTTTAGGTCTAGAAAAGAAATATCAAAAAAAAAGTCTTTGCGCTCTTTGCGTGAATCCCTTTGCGCTCTTTGTGTGAAAATTCATTGCGGTCTTTGCGTGAAAGCTATTCTAGGTGCTTATAAGCTAAACTATAGATGATCATTTTTTTCACGCAGAGTACGCAGAGAAGGCGCAGAGCACGCAGAGAATAAGAAACATTTTACCTAAAACTCTTTGCGCTCTTTGCGTGAAACTCTTTGCGCCCTTTGCGTGAAACCCTTTGCGCCTTTTGCGTGAAACCCTTTGCGCCCTTTGCGTGAAATCCTTTGCGCTCTTTGCGTGAAACTATTCAACGTGATTATATTATAAATCAAGAGTGATTTGTTTTTTTCACGCAGAGCACGCGAAGAACGCGCAAAGCACGCAAAGAATAAAAAAACCATTGCGTGAAAACTTTGCGCTCTTTGCGTGAAACCCTTTGCGCTCTTTGCGTGAAACTCTTTGCGCCCTTTGCGTGAAACCATTCAACGTGATTATATTATAAATCAAGAGTGATTTTTTTTTCACGCAGAGCACGCAAAGAACGCGCAAAG
>Ga0209398_1001865_pt1 | contig 10285 bp, 6 predicted proteins | sample AshMeaBigSpring_FD_184125 | JGI IMG/M metagenome (GOLD analysis project Ga0209398, IMG submission 184125) | Groundwater microbial communities from Big Spring, Nevada to study Microbial Dark Matter (Phase II) - Ash Meadows Big Spring (SPAdes)... | ecosystem: Environmental > Aquatic > Deep...
CGATGGCGTCGCCCGCTGGGCCAGCAAGGACGACCCCCGCATCACCCGGCTAGGCGCCTTCCTGCGCAAGACAAGGCTCGACGAGCTGCCACAGATTCTCAACGTCATCCAGGGGCAGATGAGCCTGGTAGGCCCCCGCCCCGAGCGCCCAGAGTTCGTTGACCAATTCTCGGCGACCATCCCCTATTATTCGGAGCGCCACCGGGCGAAACCGGGGGTTACCGGCTGGGCCCAGATCCTCCATTCCTATGGGTACGACGAGGAGGGTGCAAGGCGAAAGCTCGAGTACGACCTTTACTACATCAAGCATGCCGGGATCGTGCTCGATCTGGTGATTCTGCTGCAAACCGTCGAGGTGGTGATCTTCGGCAAGGGGGCCCGCTAAATGCCATGGCGCCCGCGCTACCTCATAGGATGAAGGGCGCGGTCGCCTCGGCCGTTCCCTCGCCCCGCTACGCCCATGGCGGTCGAGGGGAATTGTGAGCCCGCTCACGGCGCGACTTTACGATTAAGGCAAGCCACCGACCGACTCCATGGAGACCCCCTTGCTGAACAACTTCGGGGCCATTGGCTATGGGCTTTCGGCCCTGCTGTTCGCTGGTCTGGGACTCCTGCTCGTCACGAGCTGGCGGGGACGCATGCAGGGTATCCTCTTGGTCGTCGCCGTCCTGTCGAGTGCCGCATGGGCCGCGCTGCTAGCGGTGCAATCCGCATGGCACCCGTTCGATATGCAGTGGCTCTGGGCCATCGAGCTGGTTCGCGATCTGACCTGGCTGTTGTTTCTCGGGCGCCTCCTCGACTTGCAGCTGGAGGTGAACCGAAAACAACAGCGGATCCTGCGAGGCCTCTTGGGCCTGCTCCTGGGGGCGGGGGTACTATTTTTGCTCCCGGTAGAGGACCTCGCCACGGGGATCCCCATCCTGTCCTCGCTGGACCTGTCGGCGGTGCGCCTGTCTCTTCAGGTGGCCATCGCCGTGGCCGGTCTTGCCCTCATCGAGCAGATCTTCCGCAACACGCCCTGGCAACATCGCTGGGGCGTCAAGTTCCTGTTGCTTAGCATCGGCAGCCTCTTCGCCTACGACTTCTTCCTTTACGCAGATGCCCTGTTGTTCAGGCGCCTCGACAGCGACATCTGGCTGGCCCGCGGGGCCGCCAATGCCTTCGCAGTCCCATTGCTGGCCGTTGCGGCGGCGCGCAACCCGCAGTGGTCGTTCGATTTCTTTGTCTCGCGCAAGTTCGTCTTTCACTCGACGGCATTCGTCGCCGCGGGAATCTACCTCCTGCTGATGTCGTTGGTCGGGTACTACATCCGCTATTACGGGGGCGCCTGGAGCTCAGTCGTCCAGACCATATTCTTCTTCGGTGCGGGGCTGGTCCTCATTGTGCTGCTCTTTTCCGGTGGCTTCCGCTCCCGGGCCAGGGTCTTCATCAGCAAGCATTTCTTCAGCTATCGCTATGACTACCGCGAGGAGTGGCTCCATTTGATCGATATCCTGACGGGCAAGGCGCTCCAGGCAACCCTCGAGGAGCGGGTGATCTACGCCCTCGGGGAGCTCGTCGACAGCCCCGGTGGGGCCATTTGGCTTTGTAGCGAGCAAGGCACCTGCGAGTATCAGCGTTGTTGGAACCTCTCCGAAGAGCTGATCGACAAAGGCCCGGCGCCGGGCAGCCTGGCAGACTTCTTCCTGCGCATGGGTTGGGTGATCGACCTTGAGCAATACAGCCGCGATCCCGAGGGCTACAGCGGCCTGGACCTGCCACAATGGATGTTGGACGATGGGCGCCTGCGCCTGCTGGTCCCCTTGATCCATGCCGATGCGCTGGTAGGCTTTGTCTTGCTTGCCCGACCGCGTTCGCCGCAGGCCATCGACTGGGAGATCACGGACATCCTGAAGGTCGCGGCCCGCCAGGCGGCGAGCTACCTCGCCCTGGAGCAGGCGGCGAAGGCCTTGGCCGAGGCAGAGCAGTTTGCTGGCTTCAACCGGCTGTCCGCCTTCGTCGTCCATGACCTCAAGAACCTGATCGCACAACTGTCGCTCATCGCTCGCAACAGTGAGCGCCACCGGGACAACCCCGCCTTCGTGGACGACGCCCTAATCACAGTGCGCAACTCCGTCGACAAGATGAGCCGCCTGTTGGCCCAGCTGCGCGGGGCCATGCCGGGGGATCGCCAGGAGCGAGTCGAGCTGCGCGCCCTGCTGGCAGAGGTGGTCGCCGACCGCCAAGGGCAGGAGCCCAGGCCCGTGCTCCTGGACCCTGACGGACCCCGCTGCCGCCTATTGGTGGACCGCGATCGCCTCAGCGCGGTCATCGGCCACATCGTGCACAACGCCCAGGATGCCACCGCCAAGGATGGGCGTGTGCAGGTCAGCCTGGTATGTGACGGGCGGCAGGCAACGATCGAAGTTGAGGACAATGGGGCAGGGATGGATGCCGCCTTCGTGCGCGAACGACTGTTCAAGCCCTTCGACACCACCAAGGGGCTGGCCGGCATCGGCATCGGTGCCTATGAGTGCCGCGAGTTCATCCGCGGCCTGGGGGGCGCGGTCACGGTGCGCAGCGTACCCGCCGAGGGAACGCGGTTTGTCGTCACCATACCCGTCGGCGAACGTCATCCCGCGGCGAAGGCAGAGCGGTTCTTGGCGGAGGCAGGCTAGTCCCGTGGCAGAGCAAAAGGGTCGGCTATTGATCGTGGAGGACGATCCGGGTCTGCAGAGCCAGCTTCGGTGGAGCTTCGAGGGATTCGCCATCGACGTCGCCTCGGACCGGGAGGGGGCACTGGCAGCGGTGCGCCGGTTCGCCCCTTCCGTGGTCACCCTCGATCTCGGCCTACCCCCAGACCCCGGTGGGACCAGCGAGGGGTTCCAGGCGCTGCGCGAGATCCTCGCTGCCGCCCCGGGGACCAAGATCATCGTCCTCACCGGGCACGACGACCGGAGCAACGCCGTCCGTGCCATCGGTTTCGGCGCTTACGACTTCTACGAGAAGCCCGTCGACCCTGAGATCCTCAATCTGGTCGTCGCGCGTGCGGCGCGGGTGAGTCAACTCGAGGAGGAGAACCGGCGGCTCGCCTTGACCGCCTCCCAGTCCCCCTTCGCCGACCTCATCGCCGCCAGCCCCGAGATGCTCAAGGTCTGCCGCACGGTGGAGAAGCTGGCCCCGACGGATGTCACGACACTGCTGCTGGGAGAAAGCGGCACGGGCAAGGAGGTCTTGGTGCGCAGCCTGCACCGCCTGAGCAGCCGTGCGAAAAAGCGGCTGGTGGCGATCAACTGCGCAGCCATCCCGGAGAACTTGCTCGAAAGCGAGCTGTTCGGGTACGAAAAGGGCGCCTTCACGGGGGCCGTACGCACCACGCCCGGCAAGATCGAAACGGCGGATGGTGGCATCCTGTTCCTCGACGAGGTCGGCGACCTCCCCGTGGCATTGCAGGCCAAGCTCTTGCGCTTCCTCCAAGAGCGCGTCATCGAACGGATCGGCGGACGGGTCGAGATCCCCGTGGATGTGCGGGTCGTCTGCGCCACGCACCAGGACCTACAGACCCTGATCCAGACCGGGCATTTCCGGGAAGACCTCTACTACCGCATCAGCGAGGCCACCATACTGGTACCGCCCGTGCGCGAACGCACCGGCGACGCGGTGCTCCTGGCCCGCGCCTTCCTGCGCCGGTTTGCGGCGCAGCATCGCCGACCCGTCAAGGACTTCAGCCATGGTGCCCTCCTGCGGGTCGAGGACTATTCGTGGCCCGGCAATGTGCGGGAGATGGAGAATCGCATCAAGCGCGGTGTCATCATGGCGGAGGGCGACGAAGTGACCGCCGCGGATCTCGAGCTCGCCGACCTGCCGCAATCGCAGGCCCCCTTCAACCTTCGGGAGGTGCGCGAGATGGCCGAGAAGAGGGCCATCGAGCGGGCCTTGAGCTACACGGACAACAACGTCACACGCAGCGCAGAGCTCCTCGGGATCACCCGGCCCACCCTCTACAACCTGTTGCGTAGACACAACATCCCCCTAACAGCCTGATCAGGAGATTCATCATGCCGCCGAGGATATCCCCGTCGCCGCACCACCCTGCCTTCGTGCTCGTGCTCGCGCTGTCCGCCCTGGGTCAGGGGGCAGCGACCGCTGACAGCGCGCTGGACAAGGCGAAGGGTTACTTTGAAAAGGGCGATTTGAGGTCAGCGGGGATTGAGCTGAAGAACACCCTCCAGAGCGACCCGGGAAATGCAGAGGCACGCATCCTGCTCGGCGAGCTGTATCTCAGGCTTGGCAATGGCCCCGCGGCAGAGAAAGAGCTGCGGCGTGCCGAGGAGCTCGGTGTGCCGCCAGTGCGCTGGCGGCTCCCCCTGGCCAAGGCGATGATCCTCCAGGGCAATTACGCAGACGCCCTGGCTCGACTGGAAGGCGTGACGGATCTTCCACCACAGGCGCAGGCGGGCGTCTGGGCCCAACGGGGCAACGCGCAGATGGGACTCGGCCAGACAGAGCAGGCGAAGGCATCCTTCGATGAGGCCCTGGGGCTGAACCCTGGCGAATCCGCCGCAACCCTCGGGCTGATTCGCCTCGCCCTGGCCGCCGGCGACCAGAACGGTGCCACTCAGCTCACCGACGAGCTGCTGAGCCGGCAGCCGGACGAGGTGGACGCGTTGTTGATCCGCGCAGAGCTCTGGCGCCAGGCCGGCAAGACCGAGGAGGCCGCACGGGCGTTCTCCAGGATCAGGGAGATCGACCCAGGCAACGTGCGCGGGCACATCGGCCATGCCACCACGATGATCGCCCTGCAACGCCTCGATGAAGCCGCAAAGGATCTGGATGCGGCCGACACCCTCCAGCCGAACCTACCCATGGTCCAATACCTGCGCGGGGTCCTGGCGTTCCAGGGCAAGCAATGGGACCAGGCCACCGAGCACCTGCAAAAGGTGCTCGCCGCCATGCCCACGCACCTGCAAAGCAAGTTGATGATGGGCATCGTCAGCTACGCGAAGAACGACTTCGAGATCGCCGATGAGTACCTCTCCGACGTCGTCAATGCCATGCCCGACAACCTCCAGGCGCGCAAGGTCCTGGCTGCGGCGCGCATCAAGCGGCGCGAGCCGGACAAGGCCATCGAAGTGCTGAAGCCCGCCATCGGCCGGGACGATCCGCAGCTCCTCGCCCTCCTGGGCAGCGCTTACATGATGAAGGGAGATCAGGCGCAGGGTCAGGACTGGCTCGCCAAGGCGGTCGAGCTGTCCCCGGACGTGGCGGCCTTGCGCACCCAACTGGCGTTAAGCCTGCTGGCAGGGGGGGAGACCGACAAGGCCGTCGAGGAGCTCCAGTCCGCCGTCGACCTGGGGCAGGAGATTATCCAGGCCGATGTCCTGTTGGTTCTGGCACAGTTGAAGAACAGCCGCTTCGATGACGCCCTGAAGGCCAGCATGAGCCTGGAGCAGCGCCGGCCCAAGGACCCTGTCCCCTTCAACCTGACCGGCCTGGCATTCCTGGCCAAGGGCGACATGGCGGGCGCCGCCGAGCGGTTCAACAAGGCGTTGCAGTTGGACCCTTCGTTCGTCACCGCCGAGATCAATCTGGCGCGTATCGACGTCGCCAAGGATCAGCTCGACGCGGCAGCCGCGCGCTACCGGAGCATACTCGGCAAGACACCCGGCCATCTGGGCGCCATGCTTGGCCTGGCCGCCCTAGCAGAGCGCCAGGGCAACCGGGATGAGGTGGTCCGCTGGCTCGATGCAGCCCAGAACGCCAACCCGACCGTCGCCCAGCCCGGCCTGGTGCTCACACGCTTCCTCATCGCCAAGGGCGACTACCCCAAGGCCCTGAACACCGCCAGGGACATGGCCTCCCGCTTCCCGGACAATTCGGCCGTCCAGCAGATGCTGGCACGGGCTCAGACCCTGGGCGGTCAGGTGGCCGACGCCATCCGCACCCTTGAGCAGATGACCGCCGCCGATCCGAAGGACCCTCAGCTGCACTACCTGACAGGCGCAGCGCATTGGAAGGCTGGCGACCACCAGGCGGCGGCGGCGTCCTTCCGCAGGGCGATCGCCATCAAGCCAGATTTCACGGATGCCCGCGTGGCCCTGGCCTCGGTCCTGCTGGAGGGTCGCGACGACCAGCGCGCCCTGGAAGTGGCCAAGGGTCTTCAGCGGGACCTTCCCGATTCGCCTGTGGGCTTCCGTATCGAGGGGACCATCATGACCCAGGCCGGCCGCCACGCCGAGGCGATTGCGGCCCTTGAGCGGGCGGTGAAGCTTGCCGACGCCAGCGAGCTCGACCGGCAACTGGCCGATGCCTATGCGAAGGGAGGCCGCACCGCGGATGCAATCAAGCTGCTTGACCAGCGAGTGCAGAAGCACGCCGACGACCATGCCGCCATGGCCATGCTCGCCATGATCTACCAGCTTGGCGAACAAGATGCCGAGGCAATCAAGCTCTACGAGCGCCTCGTTCAGGTCGAGAAGACCAACGTCGTCCTGCTCAACAACCTCGCCTGGCTGTATCACAAGGCTGGAGACCCGCGTGCCGAGGACACTGCCCGTCGCGCCTACGAGGCAGATCCCAATCGCGCGGAGGTCGCCGACACCTACGGCTGGGTCCTATTCCACGCGGGACAGAAAGAGAAGGGCCTGTCGATCCTTCAGCAGGCCTACCTGGCCTATCCTACCCAGGCAGAGATCGGGTACCACGTCGCCGTCGCCCTGGAGGCGGTCGGCCGCCACCAAGAGGCGGTCAGGGTCCTGCGCAAGCTGTTGCAGGACAACCCTGACTTTCCCCAGGCCACGGAGTCCAAGGCCCTGCTTGACAAGCTGGGAGGCTGACCAGCGCCGGGGCGCTGGGCCATACGCCAGCGTCGGGAGCAGGCGGGGCGCGCGCCTAGAGCGGTCCGTTCAACGCCAGCAGGGCGGCCCCGTAAGCCGCCTCCGAATGGGCAGCGGCGGCGACCTCGACGCCTAACAGGCGCCGGCGGATTCGCATCCAAGTGGGGTTCGCCGCGCCACCGCCGATGGTCAGGACGCGCCGGACCGGGGGTGCACCGAGCCGCATCAGCAACCGGTAGCCCTGCGCCTCGATGCGTGCGATCCCCTCCAGGAGCCCTTGCAGAAAGGCCCGATCGTCCGCCGGTCTGGGCATGAGCCGCGGCGGGAGCTGCGGGTCGTTGACTGGAAAGCGCTCGCCCGGTGAAGTCAGCGGGTAGTAGTCGAGACCGCTCGGGCGATCGGGGTCCATACCCGCGCTCAACAGGCGCAGTTGATCGTCGTTAAAGAACCGGCGCAGCACGGCCCCGCCGCTGTTGGAGGCCCCGCCGATGAGCCACCGATCCCCAAAGCGGTGACTGTAGATCCCGAATCGCGGCGCGCTCAACGGACTGGCACCGACGACCTTGAGAACCAGGGTGCTGCCCAGACAGGTCACCGCATCTCCGTCCTCCAGGGGACCAGCGGCAATGACCGCAGCAGTCGAGTCCGTGGTCCCGGCCACGGCGAGGCTGCCGGGCGGCAGCCCGGTTGCGGCGCAGACCGCATCGGAAATGACACCGACCAGGGTGCCCGGGGCTTGAACCTGCGGCAGATGGACCCCCTTTAGCTCAAGCGCCCCCATCCAGCGAGGCCAGGACCCGCTGGCCGGGTCGAAGCCCAGCTTCAGGCAATTGTTCCAGTCGCTGATCCCGAATCGCCCGGTCAGGCACCCGAGGATCCAATCCGCCTGGTGGAGGGCCAGGCGCGGCCCTCGGTCCGACACCCGCCGCCCGAGGTAGAGCAGCTTGGCCAGGCTGGAGCCGGCCCCGCGGGCCGGGCTGTCGGCCGGTGCGAGCGCGGCAATCTCCGCCGCCTCGGCGCCGGCCCGGGTGTCGTCGTACATCAGGGCGGGCCCGAGGGGTGTGCCGCGCGGCGTCGCCAGCAGCAGGCTGGCCGAGGTGGCATCCACACAGACCCGGGGCGCGCTAGGGCCCCGGAGATGTGGGGCAACCAGGCGCAGGACGGCCAGGACCGCCGCCCGCCAGATCTGGGGATCCTGCTCGCTCGCCCCGCTGCCATGACGCCGGGGCGGGGACAGCGGGAAACGCGCCTCCCCAAGGACATCGCCGGCTGGGGACAAGACGCAGGCACGACACCCGCTGGTTCCCAGATCGATTCCAATGGCTTCGGACCCCGATGCCCGAGCTCGCCGTACCGCTCCCCCGTCCCTGGGGCCGTCCCGCTCCGGCTCCCCGGCCTCTCGTGGGACTCCCCCGTCCCTGGGGTCGCTCGCAGTGGGGCGCACTTGGGTCAGGGGAGCTGTACCGGCGCGGGCGCCTGCCAACCGGGGGCCCGGTGCTCAGCGACCACGGTCGTGTAGATACCGCCGCGAACATTGAAGTCTGCGGTCAGGCGCATGAAGCGCGGGTCCAGTGCCGCCACCAGGTCGCTCAGCATGCGGTTGGTCACCGCCTCGTGGAAGGCCCCCTCGTCGCGAAAGGACCAGACATAGAGCTTGAGCGACTTGAGCTCGACACACAGGGCCTCGGGGACATACTCAAGCGTCAGCTCCGCGAAGTCCGGCTGACCGGTCTTGGGGCACAGACAGGTAAACTCAGGCACGCGGATTCGGATCGTGTAGTCGCGCTGTGGCAGCGGGTTGGGAAAGGTCTCAAGGTCTCGACTCGGTGCACTCGGCATGGTGGATCACTCACGGCAATGGACGGCCCGCCTCGGCCGCAGTCGGTAAGCTGGCGCAAGTGTACCAGCCGCCTGCCCCGCCGTGGCCCAGCCCCGCCGCCGCGGGGCGCCGGGCGATCACAGCAGGTGCGCCAGGTGCTCCTGGACCCAGCGCGCATCCTGCTGGGTCATGTCACTGGTCACCTCGCCGCGCACCGTGCGGGCCAGGCCGCTGGGCATCTGACCCCTCAACAGGCCGAGGAAATGCGGCGGGGCGGCCACGCACAGGGTGTCGAAGCGCCGGTGATGCCGGTCGGAATCCAGTTGATCGGCCACCTGCTTGGCGAATCGGATGGCCACCTGTTCCTTGGGGTCCACCGCCGTGCCCACGGCATGACGTTGGCCGCCGAGATGGTCGAAGGCGCGTCCCGGCTTGTCCGCCCTAAGCGCCTGGGCCTGGAGCCGATCCTCCGGATTGACCAGGTCCTTGAGCTCTTGAAGGGGCTCGCACCGGCCATTGGCCTCGAAAATGCGGGCGCGCGCGGCGCTCGCCACTACCACCCAGGTCTTCATGGGTAACCTCCTGACTCTGTGTTGCCCTGCCTCCCCGTTGGGCCGGTGGAAGGTCGCGATCTGCCCCCGCCCGGGGGAGGCTCCCGACTTAACTGTAGCTCGCCCCGGCCCGGCCTTGGGCGGGCGCCCGTCACCCCGGACTGCGACCAAGCCCACCAACGGTACAGCAGCTACCATTGGGCCAGGATCAACGCAAATACGAGGCGGCACCGCAGACCCGGCCGGCCCGGCCGGGCGTCGAAGGGTCCTAAGGCCATGGCAATCCACAACGAGGACGTCGCACGGGTCTTTGACGAGATCGCCGACCTGCTGGAGATCCGCGGCGAGAACGCCTTCCGCATCCGGGCCTATCGCAACGCCTCCCGCGAGGTCCGCGGGCTGCCAAAGGAGCTGGCGCAGATGCTGGAGGCAGGGGCCCATCTTACCGACCTGCCCGGCATCGGCGAGGCACTGGCAGGCAAGATCGGGGAGATAGTCCGCACCGGCACTTGCGAGGCCCTGAAGAGGCTTCAGCGGGAGCTCCCACCTGACCTTGCGGAGCTGCTGCACCTGCCGGGTCTGGGTCCCAAGCGCGTCCACGCCCTGCACTACGACCTGGACATCCACACCCCAGAGCAGCTCTACCGCACCGCCAAGGACGGGCGACTGCGTGAGCTGCCGGGCTTCGGCCCCAAGACCGAGGCCGGTATCGTTACCGCCCTGGAGGCGCACCTCTCCGCCGAGCCCCGGTTCAAGCTGGCCACCGTCGCCCGCTACGCGGAGCCGCTGCTCGCCTGGCTGGGGCAGACCCCGGGGGTGGAGCGGGTCGAGGTGGCCGGGAGCTACAGGCGCGGCCGCGAGACCGTCGGCGACCTGGACATCCTGGTGACGGCCCTGGACCCGAGGGCGGCCATCCGCCGCTTCGTCGCCTATGAGGAGGTCGCGAAGGTGCGGGCCCAGGGCGAGACCCGTGCCACCGCGATCCTGAGGTGCGGGCTGCAGGTGGACCTGCGCGCGGTGGCGGGACGCTGCTTCGGTGCCGCCCTGAACTACTTCACCGGGAGCAAGGCCCACAACATCGCAATCCGCACCCTGGCCAG
>Ga0209398_1001866_pt1 | contig 10279 bp, 7 predicted proteins | sample AshMeaBigSpring_FD_184125 | JGI IMG/M metagenome (GOLD analysis project Ga0209398, IMG submission 184125) | Groundwater microbial communities from Big Spring, Nevada to study Microbial Dark Matter (Phase II) - Ash Meadows Big Spring (SPAdes)... | ecosystem: Environmental > Aquatic > Deep...
GCCGACGCCCAAGCCATGATTGAGCGTCGCGCGCATGAAGGATCGCAACCAGGCTGCTGGTTCGGAAAAGCACGATGGCAGGACATTTGCCCCGCCGTCGTGCTTTTCAGGTCATGCCACAGTCGCGCTATTCGTAGCGCAGGGCGTCCGCCGGGTAGATGCGCGACGCCTGCCACGCCGGCGCAATCGTCGTCAGCAGCGAGAAGGCGTAGGCGCCCAGCACGACCAGCCCGATTTGCAACCAGGGAATCCTGACCGCGCTTTCGCCGATCTGCGGGAAGAAGGCAGTTACCAGATTGCCACCCAACACCACGCCTGTGATGGCGCCGATCAGCAAGCCCGTGACCGACACAAAGCTCGACTCAATCAGAAAGCTCAGCCCGACCATGCCGCGCTGGTAGCCCAGCGCCCGCAACATGCCGACCTGCTGCCGCCGTTCATAGACCGAACGCGTCGAGATGACGCCAAGCGCGGCGATGCCGACGAGCAGTCCCAACGCCATGAAGCCCTGGAGCAGTTGCAGTGCGCCGCCGGTCAGCCGTTGGCGCTGTGCATACTGGTCGGCCAGCACCACGGCGTCGAGACCGCTGGAGACAAAGGCGCGCTCGATCTCGCCCGCGACGGAGCGCGCGTCCAGCCCGGCTTGCGCCTTGACGTAGATGCTGTCGCCTGTCACCGGCACGCTGCGCAGCTTGGACAAGGTCGCCTCGCTGCCGATCAGCGTTGAATCGACCAGGTTGCTCTCCTCGTCGAGCACGCCGATCACCTGGACGCGCTGCGTGCGGCGCACACCGTCGGCGCCATCCGCCGCCAGCGTCAGGTAGAGTTCGCCCAGCGCGTACCCATCCGTGCCATCCTCAATGTACAGGCGCGGGCCGAAGAATTCCTCGCGCCGGTTGCGGCGCTGCGCCATCGCTGCGTCGTCGTCACCTCCGATCAAGATTGGCCCACCCTCCGCTTCTTCCTCCTCTGGCGGCGGACCAAAAAGCGGCGACGCCGGCGCGCGGAAGAATTCCGGGCGGGCAAGCACCACATCGGTACGCGTGTGCAGCGCCGCCCACACCGCGTCATCGTCCTCGAAACCCGGGGCGCGGCTGCGCAGATGATAGACCTGCTGCGCCGCGTCCACGTAGCCCGCGTTGACACCCGCCAGACTGGTGCGCGCAAAGTCTGCTGCGCCGCCGTCGATGCGCCCTTCCAGCGATTGCTCCGTGATCAGCCCGACCGTCGCCACCTGCGCCGTCACCGGGTCGCCGGTCAGGGCTGCCAGCGCCGTCGGAAAATCCGCCACCGGGTTGAAGAAGCTGAGCAGCGTCGGCGAGACTTGAATGTCGAAGCCAGCGGTCTGGCGGTCGTCGAGGCGCGTCAGCGACTGCGTGGTGCTGATGACGACGGCCATCACCACCACCGTCGCCATGATCATGGCAAAGAGCACCATCGTCATGCCGGTGCGGAAGCGGCTGCTGAGCGGGTAGGCAATCGCCGTGCGCAGGACAGGACGCAGCGACGGCACGAAACTCAGGATCGCGCCGAGGATGGCGCTGAGCACGTTGGCGTTGAACATGATCACCAGGATGGCGCCGATGACGATCATCGGGCCGCCGATGGCGAAGACCGTCGGCGCCTGCGTCGGATCCCAGGAGAAGCGATCCGGGAACCACTGCGGCGCCAGTGTGTACCAGGGCGGCACCCAGATCAGCAGCAGCCCGACGCCGAGCAGCGAGTAGACGATGCGATAGCCTGTCTCATTGCGAATCGGCGTCGCCTCCAGGATGCGCCCGACGAGCACGGTGACGCCGTAGAGCAGCACCGTCGCGGCGATCATGATCAGGCTGAGCGAGTTGGTTGCCAGCGCCTGCACTAGCAAATAACCGCCCACGCCGAGCACAACGAGCGGCCACAGCCAGCTCCAGGCGTTCGCCAGCCACGAACGGCGCTTGGCCTCCGCCTCGTCCGCCAGGCCGCGGATCGCGGTCGCCACATTCATGCGCGTTACCTGCCACGAGGAGAGCGTCATCGCCAGCCAGGTGATCAGCACGCCGGCGCAGTAGGCCACGACGATCGACTCCCACGACATGGCGAAGCTCACGGCAAAGATGCCGCCCGCCTGCGCGTTGATCGTGCCGGTCAGGTCGTTGAAGAGGCGCCCGATGAACTGCGTCATGGCAAAGGTGATGGCGATGCCCAGCAGCACGCCCAGCGCGGCGGCCAGCAAGTTGTAGACCATCCCCTCCGCCATGAAGCTCTGGACGATCTGGCTGCGCTGCACCCCGACGGCGCGCGAGATGCCGATCTCGACGCGGCGTTCGGCGGCCAGCATCACAAAGATGAGCACGATCAGCAGGATCGCCGCCAGGATCGAGAAGACGCCAAAGATGCTGAAGATGGTGGAGAAGATGCCGCCGCCCACATTCGCCGCCGAGACGATAGTGCTCTTGTTGAGCGGCTCGATCTGCTCGAACTGGTTGAGGTTGGCGACGGCGGTGGCAAAGTCACGGTTGACCGTTTCGGGCAGTTCAAGGGTGAGCAGCCATTCGCGCACCGTCAGCCGCGCCAGCAATTCACGCAGTTGTGGCGCGTCGCCGCTGGATGCGGCGGCCAGCAGCGCTGCGGCGTCCTGGCGCGTCATCTGCTCGATGTTGAACAGGCTGACCACATTTTCCACGATATCCATCAGCAGCGGCGGCACCTCGTCGTCCTCTTCGAACTGCACCTTCCCCACGTCGGGCAGGTCGGCGCTGAGCGCCTGCAACTGCGCTTGCACATCGGGGCGCGCCAGCACATCGGCAATGGTGGCGACGGCGGCGTCATCGAGCGCCAGCACCGCCAGCCGCTTGCTCACGGCCTCGGTGTGCTGCATCGAACTCATCTCGTCGCCGATGTTAGAAATGAGCACCGAGTTGACGCGGTCGGGCATGAAGAGCAATTGCTGCGCCTCGTCCAGCCGCATCATCACCACTGGCGTGAGGGCGCTGAGTGGGCCGGCTTGATCGACCACGGCGCGCACGCGGAAGCGCACGGGCAGCGGGCCGATGTAGATTTCGAGCAGGTCGCCGGTGGTGGCGCCGAGCCGTTCCGCGCCCAGGCGGTTGAGATAGAGGTCGCCCTGACGCAGTTGCAGCCCGAACTGGCCGAGCGTGTCGTCCAGCGTGTAGCCGAGCGTGTTCAGGTTGATTACGCGCAGCAGGTCGGCGGCCAGCGAAGTCACCGACGCGCCGACCGCGCCCGCCGCGTCCAACTGCGTCGGGTCGATGGCGAGCGTCGCTGCGCCGTCCGCCGTCTGCGTGCCAGTGATGACGCCTGCCAACGGAATCGACAGTGTGCTGGTCACAGTGCTGGTCGCGGTCAACGCCCCGGTTGCGTCAAGCAATCCGCTTTGTGCGCCCACCGCCTGCAACAGTGTGGCAATCTCTTGCAGCGTCAGGCTCTCTTTGCCCAACGCCCGCAGCGGCGCCGTATCGACGCCCAAGCCTTCGAGCGTAGCCAGGCTGATGCTCACGTCGGGCAGCGCGGCGGGATCGACGGTGGTGAAGAGCGCGCCCAACCCGGCCAGCGCCGTCACCACGTCGATGCTTGCCACCGTGTCGGAGAAGGGCAGCGTCGCCTGAAACTGGCCGAACTGATCGGTCAACGCCGGCACGACGGCAAAGAGATTGCTGGCCTGCACAAAGATGTTGCCGACGCCGGGCTGGAGCGTGTGCATCTCCAGCGGCGCGCCGGTGACGTTGGTCAGCCCGAACTCGCTGGTGTAGTCGTCGTCTACGGCAAAGATGAAGCCGAGCGGTTCGCTCTGCCCGGTGCTGACATTGCGAATGATGGTGGGAAAGACAATTGAACCGGCCACGCCATCGATCAGCGGCTCCTCGGCGGCGGCGGTGCGCAGCCGCGCTAGCCGATCCGTCCCGATGCTGGGCAGGCCACCCTGCGCCAGCGCCAGCACACTCTCCAGCCCGCCTTGCATGAGGTTGTCCAGCGTTTCCTGTGTCTGTTCCGCTTCAGCAGGATCGACGTTGGGATTCGCCATGCCCGCCAGCATCGAGAGCAGCGGCGGCGCGATGATCTCATCCACCTTGCCGTAGGCGGCGACGGCCTGCTTCTGTACGGAGAAGCGCAGCGTGTCGCCCACGCCCAGCGAGCTGATGATGATGACGGTGCTCAGGGTCAAACCGATGACGATCAGCACCGACTGCCCCTTGCGCCGCGTCAAGTTGCGCAGCCCGATCTTCATCAGCACCGGGTTGCGCCACCACAAAAAGGCAAGATAGAGCAGAATCGCGGTGACGGCGCCGACTAAAAAGGCAATCGTCCCGACGGAGAGATTTCCAAGCATAGTGATTCCTGTTTAATGATGCGTGATGTGTCACTCGTCAGGCATTACGCATCACGCATTACGTTTACCCCTCACGCCACAACCTGCCCGTCTTTCATGTGAATGACGCGGTTGCAGGCGGCGGCGATGTCCGGGTCGTGGGTGACGATGACAAAGGTCTGCCCCTTCTCACGGTTGAGCGTGCGCATCAGCGCCAGGATGTCGTCGGCGGCCTTGCTGTCAAGCGCGCCGGTCGGCTCGTCGGCGAAGACGATGGCCGGGGCGTTGACCAGGGCGCGGGCAATCGTCACGCGTTGGCGCTGCCCGCCGGAAAGCTCCGCCGGGCGATGGTCGGCGCGGTCGGCCAGGCCAACCTGGTCGAGCACGGCCAGCGCCTGCCTGCGCGCCACGCTGGGACGCGTCCCCGCCACCAACAGCGGCAACTCCACATTCTCCACCGCCGAGATCACCGGCAGCAGGTTGTAGGTCTGGAAGATGAAGCCCATGCGCTGCGCTCGATAGCTTGTGCGCTTCTTATCGCTCATCGTGCGCAGCCGCGTGCCTTCGATATAGACCTCGCCCTGGTCGAAGTCATCCAGCCCGGAGAGACAGTTGAGCAGCGTAGTCTTGCCGCAGCCCGACGGCCCCATGATGGCGACCATCTCGCCGGCGGGCACGCTGACATCGACGCCGCGCAGCGCATGCACCTCGATCTTGCCAGTGCGAAACCACTTCTGCACCGACTCGGCGGCGACAATCGGTTGATCCATAGGGTAGACTCCTGTGATTACAAGGCGATGTGTGGCGTACAACAAACCAGCGTTCTCAAAGAGACCTAGCTTGTTGGGCATATCGTGCTCCATTATCGACAGCCAAACAGGAATGCGCAAAGTGCTTCATTATCTCGAAACACCGATAGCATTACGGCGGAGCAACGGAAAGGTTTCCTTGTCGGCTGGCCCGCCCACCGTCGCCCGCCACACATCTGCGAATGGTATAGCGCAGCACGGCGGTGGCGCCACCGCCGCTATCAACTTTAGTGACGCGGTGTGCGACGTGCTAGTACCCACAGGAATTCGCCAGATTTCGTGCTAAATTTGTCGGATTTCTGGTTGATCTCCTGGAGATTCAATCGGAATTCCACAAGACCTTGCGGCTGATTGCGGGTGGAACAAGCAAAAACCGATGAAGGGTGAGGGAGGGAACGGAGAGGGCAAACGCCAGCGCAGCGATTCTTCGTTACCTTCCCCATCCGCAGCAGTATTGCGTTGGCGGGCGGGGCGGTTTTGCGGTCGGGCCAAGCGCAAAGGTGCTGATATTCCACCCTCCACCAGGGAGGCTTGCAGCGTCAAGTGCGTAAGTCCCGACTAACTTAAGCGAGACGCTCGTGACCGATGCCTCTGGCGCCTTGCACCTCGATCTTTGCCACCTCGGCGTCGATCACGCGCAGTTCGTCCGGCGTCAGCACGAGATCGGCGGCGCCGATGTTCTCCTCCAGGCGGTGCAACTTGCGCGTGCCGGGAATGGGCACGATAAAGGGCTGCTGCGCCAGGAGCCAGGCCAGCGCGATCTGCGCCGGCGTCGCCCCTTTCTGCGCGGCAAGCCGGTGGAGCAGCGCAACCAGCGGCTGGTTGGCGGCCATCGCCGCCGGCGTGAAGCGCGGAAAGCGGCTACGGATGTCGCTGGCGTCGAAGGTCTGGTCGGCGCTCACAGTACCTGTCAGGAAACCTTGACCCAGTGGACTCCACGGCACGAAGCCGATCCCAAGCTCGGCGCAGGCGGGCAGCACTTCTGGTTCCGAGTCCCGCGCCCAGAGCGAATACTCGTTCTGTACAGCCGCGACCGGGTGGACGGCGTGGGCGCGCCGCAAGGTTTGGGCGCCTACTTCGGACAGTCCGAAATAGCGCGCCTTGCCTTCCGCAATCAATTCCTTCACTGCGCCGGCCACCTCCTCGATCGGCACGTTGGGATCGACCCGATGCTGATAGAGCAGGTCGATCGTGTCGACTTGCAGCCGGCGCAGCGACGCCTCCACCGCCGGTTTGATGTGCTCTGGACGGCTGCTCAGCCCTCGGCGCTGGCGTGTCACAGGATCGATGTCGAAGCCAAATTTGGTGGCGATGATCACCTGGTCGCGCACGGGCGCCAACGCTTCGCCGACCAGTTCTTCATTGGCAAAAGGACCATAAACCTCGGCGGTGTCGAAGAAGGTGACGCCGCGGTCGACCGCCGCGCGCAGGAGCGCGATCATTTCCTGCCGATCTGGGGGCGCGCCGTAGTTCATGCTCATGCCCATACAGCCAAGACCGATGGCGGATACTTCGAGACCGCCGGCGCCCAATTGTCGTTTTTGCATCCGTTTGCTCCTTTGGGTAAGGCGAGGGCTGAGGTCAAGGGCGTCTATCGTAGGTCATCGCCTCCGGCGTGACGGAGCGCTCCGTCACGCCGGAGGCGATGACCTACAAATATCTTGCACCGTGCAAGTGCGTCACCCTCCCACAGTTCGCAAGCTGGTCTAGTAGCGACTGCCGACCACTGTGATCTGCGCCATCGCGTCGTCGATTGCACCGAGATCAGCCGCGGTCAATGCAACGTTCACTGCGCCGTTGTTTTCGTCGAGCCGTTCGAGTCGGCGCGAGCCGGGGATTGGCACGATCCAGGATTTCTGCGCCAGCAGCCACGCCAACGCGATCTGCGCCGGGGTGACGCCCTTCTCCGCGCCGATGCGCGCCAGCAGGTCGACCACCGCGCGGTTGGCCTTGATCGCTTCCTGGGTGAAGCGAGGATTCCGGCTGCGAATGTCGTTCTCCGCAAAGGTCGTGTGTTCATCGATCTTGCCGGTCAGGTAGCCGCGCCCCAGCGGGCTATACGGCACGAGACCGATGCCCAGCTCCTCACAGGTTGCGAGAACACCGTTCTCCTCGATGGCGCGCCACCAGATCGAATACTCGCTTTGCAGCGCCGTCACCGGCTGCACGGCGTGGGCGCGGCGGATCTGCTCGGCGCTGGCTTCGGAGAGACCGAAGTGCTTGACCTTGCCGGCCTGAATCAACTCCTGCACGGCGCCGGCCACTTCTTCCATCGGCACGTTCGGGTCGGGGCGGTGCTGGTAGAAGAGATCGATGGCCTCGACGCGCAGCCGCTTGAGCGACGCTTCGGCCACGCGCTTGATCTGCTCCGGGCGGCTGTCCAGCCCGACCGTCGGGTGCGGCCCTTTCACCGGATCGTGCTTGAAGCCGAACTTGGTGGCGATCACCACCTTGCCCTTGAACGGCTTCAGCGCCTCGCCCACGAGCTCCTCGTTGGTGAACGGCCCGTAGACCTCGGCCGTGTCGAAGAAGGTGACGCCGCGGTCGACTGCGGCGTGGAGAAAGTCGATCATCTCCTGTTTGTCAGTCGGCGTGTCGCCAAAGCTCATGCGCATACAGCCCAGCCCAAGCGCCGAAACTTCCAGACCACGGTTGCCTAATGTGCGCAATTGCATTGGAGTGCTTCTCGATTGTGTACCTTCACAGTGTGATTGCCGACGGCGAAGCGGCTGACAAAGTGCGTCAAGCGCCTTGCCTGCCCCTGCAAACGTAACCATTCCTTATCCGCAGCATCGCTATAGCCTTCCCAGGTGGGGCAGCGCTCCACCTCAGCATCGCGTTCGACCCGCATCATCAACTGGATTGCTGGAACCATGATCAACCTCCGAGTTTTCTAGCCTGCCCGCAGCTCATCTGTCGGGCGGTGGGACGTGTTCCTTGTCCCTGCTCTATTCTAGCGGGCTTGTGGCGCGGGGCGATAGGCGATTTCTCCAGCGTATTTGTACAATCCTGCAAAGGTTGCAGAGGGCTGTGGTCATTTGCACGCGCGATGGGTTGACGAAGGTGTAAACGTTATGAACCCCGCTCACAGCGAGGAATTGTCGGCAACATGGCTTTAGCCTGATGACGCCTGAGAACTCAGTGGCGTGTAGCGTCCATTTTTTGGCGGGAAAAACAATGGACTTTACACACATCCTGCACGGCAGTCAGCTCAACTGAGTCAGAAGCTGGCTCAGGTCGCCGTAGTCGTAGGGTGGGCGCTTGCGCACAGCGATGATGTCAATGACTGCGTCATCCTCGTGGATTGCGTAGATAACGCGCCAGCGGTCAAGGCGGATGCGGCGTAACTCATAGGGAACATATCCATACTCAAGCGGTTTGCTCTCGGATGGACGCGGCGTTCCCTTCAGTTCTCGGATGACGCGCCGCACCCGCTGCCGCATATCGCCGGGCAGCGCCCTGATTTCCTCCCAGGCGGAAGGCAGTACATAGACGGAATAGGTGATCAATCGAGTTCTCGCTCGATCTCATCCCAACGCAGCCAGCCAGCCTTCTCGCGGTCTCCACCGGCTTCTTTCAGTGCCTGGTACGCCTGGCGTGCAGCCTGCACATCTTCGATATTCTCCAACCATTCAACCAAAGCATCCCAGTCCCCACCATCCATGACAGCAAGGCGCCGCCCCTCCCAAGTCACAAACTGAACTGATTGCAGTGCTTCAAGCCCCGACATCGTGCTCCCTCCTTGAACGGCTACACCTCACCCAGAGTATACCACAGCGCAGTTGGGGTGGTCGCAGAGCATGGCTCACACTCACTACGGGATACAGATAGCAACGTTCCCAGAGGCCAACCCCAGCAGACACAGTTGTTTGCCTACGCCACCACCTCGAACTCCCCGTGCAGCGTCGCCAAGGAATCGCTCCCCACCCAGAGGTCGAAGACCGCGGCCTCTTGAAGCCACCCGCCGGCATTCGTGCTCCAGTAGCGCAGCTCATCCGGGCCAAGCGTGAACGTCACCGGCTTCGTCTCGCCCGGCTGGAGGGTGACGCGTGCGAAGCCCTTCAACTCGCGCATCGGGCGCGAGTCGCTGCCCCAGCGCTGGTGAATGTAGAGCTGCGCCACCTCGTCGCCGGCTACGGCACCGGTATTGGTCACGTCCACACTGACGTTCAGTGTATCACCCACCTTGACCTGCGCCGCCGAAAGCCGCAGGTTGGTGAAGGCAAAGGTCGTGTAGCTCAGGCCGTAGCCAAAGGGATAGAGCGGCGTCGGCAGCCCGTCCCAGTAGCGCGGGTTGTACATCCGGCTGCCTTCGGGCGAGTGGGTCAGGTTGCGCGCATAGTAGAGCGGCGCGTGGCTGCCCTTGCGCGGGAAGCTGACCGGCAGCTTGCCGCCCGGGTTCACGTCGCCAAAGAGGATGTCCGCCACGGCATGACCGCCCTCGGTGCCCGGCTCCCACGCTTCGAGGATGGCCGGGATGTGCTCAGCGGCCCAGTTGATGCTCAGCGGGCGCCCGTTCAGCAGCACCAGCACCACCGGCTTGCCCAGCGCGGCGACGGCCTTGAGCAGCTCTTCCTGCCGCCCCGGCAGATCAAGGGACGCACGCGAAGCCGCCTCACCCGCCATCAAGTCCGTCTCACCCAACACCATCACGATCTGGTCGGCAGCGCGCGCCGTCTCCACTGCCAGTTGGAAGGCCGCCTCGGCCTCTTCCGGCGTCTGCGCCGCTTTCCGGGTCTCGCCGGCCATCATGCTCTCGAACCAGGAGGGGATGTCGCGGCGAATCTCCGGGCCGGGGGCGTAGGTCACTGTCGCGTGCGGCAGCCGGGCGCGGATACCAGCCAGCACGGTCACGGCCGCCGGCTGATGGCCGAAGACCATCCACGACCCCTCGGTGGCGGACATCGAGTCGGCCACCGGCCCGATGACCGCCACTTTCTTGAGCTCCTGGCTAAGCGGCAGCAGACCGCCCTCGTTTTTCAGCAGCACCATCGAACGCTGCGCGGCCCAACGCGCAGTGGCGCGGTGATCAGGGCGGGCGACAACCTCCGTCAGCAGCGCTTCGTCCACATACGGCCGCTCGAACAGCCCCATCTTAACCTTGAGCGCCAGGACGGGACGCACCAGTTCCTCGATCTCGGCCACGGTCAGCGCGCCCTCT
>Ga0209398_1001872_pt1 | contig 10245 bp, 8 predicted proteins | sample AshMeaBigSpring_FD_184125 | JGI IMG/M metagenome (GOLD analysis project Ga0209398, IMG submission 184125) | Groundwater microbial communities from Big Spring, Nevada to study Microbial Dark Matter (Phase II) - Ash Meadows Big Spring (SPAdes)... | ecosystem: Environmental > Aquatic > Deep...
GCTGTTAACCGGACGGTTGTTAGTTCGAGTCTAACCCGGGGAGCCAAAGAACAAAGCCGCTTTTCCAATCGTGAAAAGCGGCTTTTTGTTTGCCACTGTACTGTTTGCCGGATGCGCAGTCCTTGCGCACCCTACTGAAAAGCAATCGCCCCGCTCCAGTCCATCGTCTCAGACTCATCAAGTTCTTGGAACGGATATGGAATTGCCAATGCTAGAACGGTCGCGGTTACGGCAGGGTTGGTGGCTGGTGTCTCACTGGCGAAGCCGAATATCTATCGGTAGCTAACATAAATGAGCTTGCCGGTGTGTCTCCTACCGGCGCGTCAGCGCAGGAGGAGCGCCAACAACGAACCGCCAAACAGCGCCGACATGAAACCCAACAGCAGCATCCACACCAATGTCGCTGCAAAGACGGCGGGCAGCGCCGCAAAAGTGAATTTGAACATAAAGCTCATCAAGCCCCAAAATGGGATGTCGATCGCAGTGAGCGTCACATTGTTGGTGTAGAGCACAGGTGCAGCCTGTACCGGGGCTTGCACTACGCCAGGCCTACCGGCTGAGTATGCCGGCGCTGACGTTGACGCGGCGGCAAGATTCCTTTGATGCTTCTTTTCTTCCGCCTCTATCGTACTCAAGGATTGGCCGCAATCGCACGTCAGCACCGAGTCATCATGCATTTGCCCACATTTCGGACAGCGTTTCATGAAAACATCTCCTGTTGGAATGAACTGTCGTAGTAAAAGTCACATCATCGATGATTGATCACGGCATAACCGCAACACGCTCTATTGTCGGCGCCGCGCCGTCCGCCAGGGTGTATGCGGTCTGCGTATAGCGTATCTCGGCGTCGCTCAATACGCTCTTGTTGCTGTTGTTGGTATTGTAAAAGTAGAGACCGTTCCAATCGCTGGTACCTGGCAACACGGCGTCGGCGTTGTTGTCAGTGTCGCCGCCGATCGTATCATCCGCAAGCGAGGTGAAGGAGATTGGCGCGTCGGCGCTGCCTTGTGCGAGCAGAACGCCGCTGACGTAGAGGCGTGAGCGTCAGAACTTGAGCACCACGCCAGGATCGATGATGAGTGTAGACATGTCGTCGACCGTGATGTCGCTGGCGATGACGTAGGGGTTGCCCACGTTGCTCCAGCGCGAGGTCGTCCACCCACCGCCGCCCAACGCATAGCCGTTGACCGCGTTCTGCCCCAACTGGACGTCACGCAAGCGACCCGGCCAGGTGTTGTGGGGGCGACATCTGCTGAACGGTACTTGTCATGCGCATAGGCCAACAGGAGAATTGGAACCCGGCGATTCATGCCTGAGTTGATTACTTTTTACAATTCAAGCGGAACTTCGTCCGTCTACGGCAGGCGAATCCCCGTTCACAGTCGGAAACTGTGATCTCAACTTTTCATGATTGGTACCGTCGTGTGTGAAGAGCATCGTGGTCGGCTTTGAATCGTTTAATGCGCGCAACTTTGCGTAGGTTTGTTGCAGCATCGACAGGTCTTCAATGATGCCTGGAACCGCCCCTTCTATGACTTGCTGGTCGTCAAAAGCGCAGTCACCCGCCAACAGAACTTGTTCTTCTCCAAGATCGACCAAGACACTTGAATGGCCTACCGTATGTCCCGGCGTATTAATGACCCGGATGTCGCCACGCGCAGTCAGCACGTGCGCCCACTCAAAGATCGGTTCTTGGGTCGTAACATTCGTGAACTGGATCCGGCTGTTATCTTTGGGCAGCTTTTGCGGCATGCGGCCAGTCCCCTCGGTGCTGAGTGTCTCAGCTTTCGCAAGGAGAATCTGTGTATTGGGCGACAAAAGCCCAATGTTGCCGATATGATCTGAATGCAGATGCGTGAGGACACACTGCTCGATATCGGCTAACCCTTTACCGGCTGCCTGTAAAAGGCGCGGTAGTGTCTGATTCTCAGGAACCTGCACGTCGATGATACGCGGATACAGTCTCCGTGTCATCAGCGAGCTTCCTTCAAAATAAGCGGCTGACCCAAAATCGCGAGCTTCTCCCGTATCCACCAGAATAATCTTCTCCGGATGCTCGATCAGCCAACTGGTGCAAGTCAGCCACTCCCCAATGCGTCTGTCAGCCATCATCATCGGGAAACGGAAATCATCAGGCGTGTCGGCGATTTCATCCTCCAGGCGAATATGTCGATAGCGGGTACGTACATAGCCGACCGGCAAGCGCCAGAGTGTGATTCCATTGCCCAGCCTGAAGCCCTCAGCCGATTCTTGTGGGAGCGAAGGGGCTGTAGCCCATTTGCTAATCGGAGGCCCAGCAAGCGCCCTTATGAATTGAAACAAAACCATAGGCTTGGCTGTCGGTGGTTGTGCGTTTCGGGGCGTTGATTGAGATTGCGATAAACGATTGGATTTCAACTTTAGTTTCCGGTAAATGTTGAACGACGAAAAGGGAAAGATGACAAACGTCGGTTAGCAGTCCACAATGTGGTTGATAAAGACCATAAGGAGTGGAGCATGCTAACCGACATAGAACACACTGTACAAGCAATCAGCGCCGTCATGCAAAACGGTGCCGATCGGGATGAATAGAGCGTTGCTGCACATGCTGTGGAGCATGATGAGTGGTGCATTCTTGCAGAGTCGAGGTGCGATCTTTGGCGCATTGGTTGAAAGGTTCGCCCAAGCCGAAGTACGGCGCAGCTGGGCGGCGCTGCGTCACGGGTCGTGGGAGAGCAACGAATTGCTGGAGAACTTGCGTATCTACGTGGCAAGCGAGAATCAATGGCGGGAGCGCACGCATAGCGGATACCAGGTCGTCAGTGTGGACGTGACCGGCCCTCCGGCGTCAGGCGCACGTTGGCCGGCTTGATGTCGCGGTGCAGGATCGTCGGCGTCTGGCGGTGCAGATAGGCGAGCGCGTCGCAGAGCTGCAGCGCATAGCCCAGCACCTGCGCCTCCAACAGCGGGCCGCCCTGCTTCTTCAGCACCTCCTCCAGACTCTGCCCGGGCACCAGTTCCATCACCAGATAGCCGTTGCCGCCCGCCGTGAAGACATTGTCGTAGCGCGGCAGGTGCGGATGCTGCAAACGCGCCAGCACGGCGAACCCCGCCTGGTAGCTCTGAATCTGGTCGGGGTCGAAGGTCTCCTTGAGCGCCACCGTGCGCGCCGAGGACGCCGTCTCCTGTGCCTCATAGACCGCACCAAAGCCGCCGTGCCCGATCACGCGCACGATGCGATAGGCGCCGATCACCTCGCCGGGGTTGTGCAGTTGCACGGCAAAGCGCAGCGGTCGCCCGCACTGCTTGCAGAACTGGGCGTTGTCCTGGTTGACGGCGCCGCAGCCGGCGCCGGTGCGTTGGTCATGACAGACTAACATGGGTTTCTGATCGCTTCAGGTTGAAACATCGAATGCCGGTCATAAACTCGGTCTTTGCGGGCCATAAAGCCTGCTTACAATAATGCAAAACGGGGGCGATTCTTTCACTTTTGCACCTCCGTACCCGCGCATGTTGTTTCCCCGCTTCATCCTGTCATCTTGGCGTTCAACGCAAGACGGTATAAACTCCGCATGTGATTCGCAATTTCAAGGATCCCGAGGCGGAGAAAATCTTCAATCGCCAACGGTCGCGCAGGTTGCCTGCCGATATTCAACAGGTTGCGCTGCGCAAGTTGCGGATGCTGAATCGTGCGCAAACATTGCAGGATTTGCGCGTGCCTCCTGCCAATCGCCTGGAACGATTGGGCGGCGATCGGAGCGGACAGCATAGTATTCGCATCAACGACCAGTGGCGGGTTTGCTTCGAGTGGCACGATGGGGATGCCCTGAACGTCGAAATCGTGGATTATCATTGAGGTGAAGCATGGATCAGGCTGAGCGGCTGCATCCCGTCCATCCGGGGGAGGTGTTATTGGAAGAATTTTTGATTCCCCTGGGTTTGAGTCAGCACCAACTGGCGCTAGCGTTGCGCGTGCCCGCCCGACGCATCAACGAAATTGTGCATGGCAAACGTCGCATCACCGCCGACACTGCGCTGCGGCTGGCGCGGTATTTCCGCATGTCGCCGCACTTCTGGTTGGGTCTACAGTTGGATTACGATTTGGACGTCGCCGAAGATGAACTTGGCGCGCGGCTGGATCAGGAAGTCGACGTCCTGGCAGCGTGAACGGCCACTGCGTGACAGCCGAGCCTCAAGAACCGGGGGACGACGACGCCACCCGAAACCCGACGTCCCAGAGTCGGTTGTCCGGAACGAGCCGGCTCCGGCTGGCGACCCGCACAGGGCTGGCGTCTACCCAGAACGCTCCGCCGCGCAACACTCGCAGAACCCCACTGTCCGGCCCGGTGGGGTTCTGCACCGACGACCAGGTGTAGTAGTTACTGGCGTACCAGTCCGCTGTCCATTCCCACACGTTGCCGGCCATGTCCAACGCGCCGTGGTGGCTGGCGCCGGCCGGATAGCTGCCCACTGGCGTGGTGTCGTTGACAAAGTCGCAGCAGTTGGCCAGCGACTGGTTTGGCGGCTCCTCGCCCCACGGGTAGGTGCGCCCGTCGGTTCCGCGCGCCGCCTTCTCCCACTCTGCTTCGGTGGGTAACCGTCCGCCAACCCATACGGCATACTCGGCGGCTTGATACCAATCCACATCGGTGACCGGATGGTCGGCGTAGTCGGTATCCCGCCAGCGGCTGTTGCCCGGCGCGCTGCACGCGCCAGCGGTCACGCACTTTGTGTACTGCGCATTCGTCACCTCCGTCTGCATGATCCAGAAGGCGTCCAGGTAGACCGTATGTTGGGGGTGTTCGTCGTCATCGCCCACGCTATCCAGGCTGCCCATCGAGAATTCGCCCGCCGGCACGTAGACATAGGGCACACCGGCAGAGTCTGTCACAACGACAACCGCACGCGTCAGTGACAACTCAAACGGCCCCCCTGCTACGGAGGTCAAGTCTTGCACGGAGATCCTGTAGACGCCGTTGGCGGGCAGTACATACGCCGCGATCCAACTGTTCAGATCACCAGCACTGTCATCGTCGGCGACCAGGACATCGCCATTTTCATCAAGCAGTTGCAAGAATGGATCGAAACCGTCGCCCTGTCGGGTCATGTGGACATCGACAGTATCGCCTGCCTGTCCTGCGAAGGTGTAACTGCAGTTTCCGCCTGTCGGAATCTCACCGAAAAGCGCCTGTCCATAGACAATCTCTCCGCCACAGGTATCAGGATAGCTCGCCCCGGTAGTGGGGCCAGGCGTCGCATTCTGGGATAGAAGGATATACCAGAAGACCGCCGCTATGGCGCCAGGCACCAACAGCCACCATAACCACCCCGTTGACCTGGACGGCTGTTTTGAGGGCGGCAATTGAACAATTGGGAATGGCGCTGGCGATACTTTTGCCGCTGTTGGCGTTGGTGCTGACGGTGCAGACGGCGGTGGCGGCGGTGAGCTGCTCACACGTGGGCCGACGCTACCTGGCGCTGGCGTCCCGCCGCCCCACAGCGATCGGCGAAATGCCGCCGCATCCGCCGGGCGTTGATTCGTCGCCAGCGCCATGCTCTGCACGATGGCGTCACTCACGGTCGCCGAGAGACTTGGGTTCACGTACTGCGGCGTCAGCAGCGGATCCGGCGTCACGCTGATGCGGTCTGTCGCGGGCGGCGGCTCCAGCCCAGTCAACAGGTGGTAGAGCGTGGCGCCCAATGCATAGAGGTCGCTGCGCGGGTCGGTGTGCTGGCCGCCGATGCCCCACTGCTCCGGCGGTGCGTAGGGCGGCGTCACTGCACGCCGCGAGTGGCGCGTCGTCCCGCCGCCTTCTTTCACCAGCCCGAAGTCCACCAACTTGATCAGCCCCTCCGGCGTCAGGCGCACGTTGGCCGGCTTGATGTCGCGGTGCAGGATCTTCGGCGTCTGGCGGTGTAAATAGGCGAGCGCGTCGCAGAGTTGTAGCGCATAGCCCAGCACCTGCGCCTCCAGCAACGGGCCGCCCTGCTTCTTCAGCACTTCCTCCAGGCTCTGCCCCGGCACCAGCTCCATCACTAGGTAGCCGTTGCCGCCCGCTGTGAAGACATTGTCGTAGCGCGGCAGGTGCGGATGCTGCAGGCGCGCCAGCACGGCGAACTCCGCCTGATAGCTCTGAATCTGGTCGGGGTCGAAGGTCTCCTTGAGCGCCACCGTGCGCGCCGAGGACGCCGTCTCCTGTGCCTCATAGACCGCACCAAAGCCGCCGTGCCCGATCACGCGCACGATGCGATAGGCGCCGATCACTGCGCCGGGGTTGTGCAGTTGCACGGCAAAGCGCAGCGCGCGCCCGCATTGCCTGCAGAACTGGGCGTTGTCCTGGTTGACGGCGCCGCAGCCGGTGCCGGTGCGTTGGTCATGACAGACTAACATGGGTCGTATCCTCTGTTGTGCCACTCAATCGGCATTCTCAAGCTGCTGTCAGCGGCGGCCCTACCTTGAAGGACACTCCGTGCTTACCCTGTCCCCTGGTCTCATCAACTGCCAGCCCCCAGCGTTGCGCCGCAGCGATTACAGAATTTGGCGCCAGGACGGATAGGCGCGCCGCATTGCGGGCAAGCGCCGCCCGACGGCGCCTGCGGGGCTGGTGCAGCGGGCGACAGGGGTTGATAGGGCGCAGCAGACGGCAGCGGCGCAGGCGCCACCACAACCGCTCGCGTCTTGCTCATCATCTGCGCCTGCACGTAGATGCCGAGCACCGCCAGACCGACCAGCATTAGCAAATACAGGATGCCCGGCAAGTTGAACGGCAAGAAAGGCGCAATGCCAACGAAGGTGAGCAGGGCGCCCGACAGTGACGAGAGCACGATCAGCGCCCACTCGTAGGTTACCCACACAAAGACTGCTGCGGCCACGCCGCCCACCAGGAAAAGAATCCACGTCTCCGGGCCGGGGCCGCCAAACATCAGACTGGTGGCGATATTTGTGCCATAGCGCACAAGCATGTAGAGCACTGCCGCCAGCAGCCCACCCATCATGAAACCGGCCAGCGACGCCATCGGCTTTTGCAGATAGATCGACAGCACGGCGGCGGCGCCGCCGAGGAGCAGCCCCACCAGCAGGATCGCCGGCCAGTCCCAGCCGTTGCCGATGCCGACAACGCCGCCGATCAGCAGGCCGAGCAGGAAACCCGAGATGCCGACAAAGAGCCAGAAGAGCTTTCGCCCCAGAAAAAGTGACAACAGGCCAAGCGGCAGCATGACCAACGCAATGATGAATTCCATCGTTCAATTCTCCTTTCAAACATTGTATGATTCACACCACATCCTTTCGCTTTTGCACCACCGCCGCCAGCCCGCCGAACGCGCCGGCGAGCAGTGCCAGCACCAGCCACCGCGTCAGCAGATGACCGGCATCATGGGCATAGTCCACGTTGAACTCCAGCGGCGTGGCGAGTTTTTGCTGGCCCTCCTCGCACGGCGCGTCCGCCTCGCCCATCATCTGGCGCTGCGGTTCGCTCTCCGGCTCGACGCAGGTCACGCTCAGGTCGTTGAGCCGGGCGATGTCCACTGTGTCGCCCAGCGCCTCCAGCGTCCAGCGTGTGGGTGTGAGATAGGACATCGCTGCCGCCGGGCCGGGCAGCCCGAAGATAGCGCCGGCGAACATGATCTGCACGAACATCACCAGCAGGATCAGGTAGATCACCGTGTTCTGGCTGCGCACCAGCGCCGAGATCAGCAGCCCCAACGTGATGCCGGTCAGCGACGCCAGCAAGAGCGTCACGTAGAGTTCGAGCCAGCCAGGGAGAAGCACGCCGTCGTCGGGGAACGCAAGCTTGCGCCCCACTACCCACAGCAGCAGCAAACACTGCACCAGCGCAAAGCCGGCCAGCACGACGATCTTAGAAAGCAGATACGGCCCCAGTTTCAGGTTGACCATGCGCTCGCGCTGATAGATCGCCTCCTCGCGCACGATCTCGTAGGACGCGGCAAAGACGCCGAGCAGACCGGCTGCCAATGCCAGCATGAAGAGCACTGTCTGCGTGGCGCCCGCAACCTGATAGACGCCCTTGAACTGGTCGTTGTCGTTGGCGTAGTCGTCCTCGTTCAGCCAGGCGTCGTCGATCTCCTGCTGGATTTCGGCGCGCACGGCGTGGGGCGGCAGCCCGATCAGGTCGGCGCGGTTCGCCATCACCAGCAGCAGCAGACCAATGATCGGCATCACCGCCAGCAATGTGACCAGGCTGACGACATCGCGGCGCACCAGGTCGACGGTGCGTTGGGTGAGCACGCCAAACTGCCGCAGCGCCGAGTCCTTCTGTTTGGCCGCCTTGATCTGCGCCACCGCGGGCGAGGCCGACGCCGGCGTCTGCTGTAGCCGTTGCGCCACGAACTGCTTGTACTGCGCCGAATCGCGATAACAGGCCGCCCACACTTCCGCCGCCGGTGGATAACTCGCCCCTGCGCCGCCCGCCGGTGCTGCTGGTGGTCGCCACTGTGCGGGCGCTGGGTTCTTCACCGGGTCGAGCGGGTGCGTCAGCCGCGTGTAGATGTCGGCGAAATCCTGCGCGCCAAAAAAAGTCAGCGCCGCGCGCGGCGGGCCGTAGAAGGCCAGTCGCCCGTCGGCCATGAACGCCACGTGGTCGCACTGGTCGATGTTGGCGGTGGCGTGCGTCACCAGCACGACGGTGCGCCCGGCGTCGGCCAGGCGGCGCAGCGTCGCCATCATCTTCTTCTCCAGGCCAGGGTCCAGCCCGGAGGTCGGTTCGTCCAAGAAAAAGAGGCCGGGGTCGGCGAGCAGTTCGGCCGCAATCGAGACGCGCTTGCGCTGCCCGCCGCTCAACGCCTCGACGAGTTTGCCGATGTGCGCGGTCATCTCCACCTGGTCGAGCACGGTTGTCACGCGCTGGTCGATCTCGGCGGCGGTGGCGTCGGGCAGACGCAGCCGGGCGGCGTAACGCAGCGCGCCGCCGACGGTGAGATGGCGGTGGATGATGTCGTCCTGCGGCACGTAGCCCAGGATGCTGCGGTAGAGGCCATAGCTGCGGTAGAGATCGTCGCCGTTGACGAGCACCTGCCCCTGCACGGGTGTGAAGCCGCTCAGCGCCTTCATCAACGTGCTCTTGCCCGCACCGCTGCCGCCCACCAACGCCACAAACTCGCGCGGGTGGATCGACAGGCTGACGTCGTTGAGTATGAGCTTGGTTGTGCCCGCACCTTTGCGCAGCACAGCCAGCGGCGCACCGCCGATCGTCACCTGGCGCGTCAGCCGCAGCGCGTCGAGGCGGTAGGAGTCGGTCGGCGCGGCCTGCGTCAGCGTGTGTTGATCGTAGGTCAGCTTGAAGGGGCCGAGCTGGAGCACGTCGCCGTTCTTCAGCAGGTGCTGCCCGCGCACGCGGATGCCATTGACAAAGACGCCGTTGCTGCTGTGGTCGGTGAGGATGTCGCCTTTGGGGGTGCGCCGCACCTCGGCGTGAAAGCGCGAGACGGACGGGTGGTCGAGCTTGACATCGTTGCCAGGGTCGCGCCCCAACGTGGCGACCCCACGCGCGTCGAGTTGTAGCTTGCCCAACTGCACGCTGGCGACGGGCGCCGCTGCACCGCTGCGAAACTGGATGCCGACGGAGTTGCCCTGCGCGTCGGCAATGCGAATGACCGCGCCGTCGGCCAGGCGCTGCGGCGTGTTCGGCTTGAGCGGCTGGCCGTTCACCGTCGTGCCGTTGATGCCGCCCAGGTCGGTAATCGTGATGTCGGCGCCGTGCTGCTCAAGCCGGGCGTGCCGAGCGGCGACGGCGTGATGCTGGACTGCGATCATGCCCGGCCCTGGCGTGCTGCCCAGCAGCACCGGGAACGCCGCCAGCGCCTCGACGCGACCGGGCAAGCCCGCCATCTGGATCAACAACTGCGGCGATTGGCTGGCGCTGATGCGCTGCGTGGGCGGCGGTTTGGGCGCCACGGGCGCGTGCGGAACAGGCGGCGGCGTCCCACCGCCAGGAACCGGCGCGGGCTGTGCCGCGGGCAGCGCCTTACCACAGCTCATGCAGAAGCGCGCGTCTGGTCGGCGCAGCGGTGCGCCGCAGTGGGGACAAAAGGCGGCCATCAGGTTGTTGGGTTCCGCAGCACAGGGTTAAGCGGCGGTCAACCGGCGTGGACGCGCACGGTGTCCCAGATCGAGCCTTCGTAGACTTTGCGGCCTTCCACGTAGACCGTGCCGCTGCCGCCGGAGACATCCCACGAAATACGCCCGTTGCGATCCGTGCGTCCGGTGGAGTGCGTCCAACCGCTCCAACTGATTTGCACTTCGGCGCC
>Ga0209398_1001876_pt1 | contig 10230 bp, 5 predicted proteins | sample AshMeaBigSpring_FD_184125 | JGI IMG/M metagenome (GOLD analysis project Ga0209398, IMG submission 184125) | Groundwater microbial communities from Big Spring, Nevada to study Microbial Dark Matter (Phase II) - Ash Meadows Big Spring (SPAdes)... | ecosystem: Environmental > Aquatic > Deep...
CCGCCAACCGATCCAGGTCGCCATGACTTTGTTCGGCGACAATCATCGTCTCGTCATATTCGCAGGCAACTTGCATCTTGTTCATCTCGAACAGCAGCGCATTGTTGTCAAGATTGGCCTGGGCAAAGCGCGCCCACTCGCGCTTGGGGCGGCGCGTGCGGAAGTCGATCACTACCTCGTTGGGCTTGGCTGTCCGTTCGATTGTAATGTAAGCGCCCGTTGGAATTTGATGTTCTTCCATCCACTTCGCCAGCCCGGCTACATAGCGCCCACTGTGTACAACCCAGCCATCATAGCGGGCGCCCCACCGACCATCGACCAGTGTCACGGTCGAGACGCCGGCGCTTGCCTGCGGGAAGAAACTGCGCGTGCGCCCGCTGAGCGGGAGGGTGCCGTGGCGGCGGTGTGGGTAAATCAGCATCAAGCTGGTCGAAGGGACAATAGAGGGCATCTCGCTGCTCAAGCTGCTCTCGCCCCACTCGTCATCCAACTCCCATTCAAGTTGGAGCATTTCTACGCTGAGCACGGCGCGATTATAAATGCTCGGACGGTAATTCAGGAGTAGTGGCGGCGCCTGTACTTCCACCGGCTGCATTCGCCGCAAAAACCAGAGCGTGCCGCCACTATCGTTGAGGCGGGCGAAGCGTTCATCTTTGCCGAGTGCATGGTTAAGGCTGGTAATGCGCATCGGTTGGCTGACATTGCGATCCAGGTCAACCTCCGCCAGCAGTTGTTCCGCCGACATTGGATTGCCTTGCATTTCCAACATGGCTTCGGCAATGTTGAGATGCCCAACGTGTACTTCGGCCAGCATGTCGGCCAACAGCCATTTGCCATCGACCGCTACAAAGGCGCTGCTGCGGTCGCTTTCCTCCAGGGCGTAGAGCAGGCTTTCATCGATCTCAGCGCGGTAAAGCTGATAGATTTCCTGAGCAGAAAGCAGGGCGTCATCGTGGAGCAGGCGGTCGCCGTTCACCTGATTGAGGCGATGGGCGCTCTGTAGTGCGGCGGCAAATTCACGGGGTTTTTGTTTGCTGTCAAATTGAACCTTGATGACCTCGAAGTCGCCATGTTCGGGGTTCTGACCGGAGCGCACCTCGATGACATCGCCGACGGCAAACTCCAGCGCCGGAAAGACGACGCGCTGCCCGACCGTGTAGTGGTTTTTGGGGGCATAGATTGCGCCTTTACCCAGCTCGGCTTCGATCCGCGCATTTTCGCGGCGCAGATATTCCTGAATCAGGCCAAGCGCCAGTTCATTGAGGTGCAGCGGCTTCTGGCTGTCCAGGAGCATTTGATACAAAAACTCGGTATCATCGACGGCGACTTCGAATTGGTCGCGCCAGAAAGCTGCTGTTTGAGTTGGTCGTTGCAGCACGCTTTCCTCCTATCATTTGGGTGACAAACAAATCCAGATTTTTGGTGCAAACGCTAACGGCTGCCAATTTGAGGGCGCCGCTTGCAACGCACAATCGCAAAGTGATAGTGTACCATCACCGTCAGGCTGAACCAAATGATTGTGACGATATTTCTGTCAAACTCTTGCGCGTCGCAAGGAAGCTACGTCTATCTTCAAGTTGTCGATTTTGGAACGATCTTCTACAATCGATGGCGTTATCACTTTAGATTGCCATTTCCAGTGAACGGGAAGGACGCCCATGAGAACGATTGCCATGATTCTGGCCGGCGGCGAAGGTACGCGGCTCACCGTACTCTCGGAAGAGCGGGCGAAGCCGGCCGTCCCCTTTGCCGGGAAGTTTCGCATCATCGATTTCACGATCAGCAACTGCGTCAACAGCGGTATCTACACCGTCGGCGTGTTGACGCAATATCGCCCGCACAGCCTCAATGATCATATTGGCATCGGCAAGCCGTGGGATCTAGATCGCAGCCGCGGCGGCGTGCGGCTGCTTCAACCCTACCAGGCGCGGCGCGGGCAGAACTGGTACGCCGGCACTGCCGACGCCATCTACCAGAACCTGAACTTCATCCGCGAGAACCGCGCCGACAACGTGGTCATCCTTTCGGGCGATCACATCTACAAGATGGACTATCGCCCGATGATCGATTATCACCTGGCAAAGGGCGCCGATCTGACGATTGGCGTCATGCCGGTGCCGCTGGAGGAAACGCACCGCTTCGGCATCATGCAGGTGGATGAGGAGCAGCGCATCGTCCAGTTCTACGAGAAACCCAAAGACCGCGACAAGGGCAATCTGGCGTCGATGGGCATCTACGTCTTCAACGCCAACTTGCTGGAGCGTCACCTGAGCGAAGGACGCCCCGACAAGCCGCGCAACGACTTCGGCAAGGATATTATTCCTGGCATGATCAACGCCGGCGAGAATGTCTTTGCCTATCGCTTCGAGGGCTACTGGGTCGATGTCGGCACGATCGATTCTTACTGGGCGACGAGTCTGGAGTTGCTGGGCGCGTCGCCAGCGCTCAACCTCTACAGCGACAAGTGGCCGGTGCTCACCAAATCCGAGGAGCGCCCGCCGGTGAAGGTTGGGCCACAGGCCAAAATCGTCAACAGCATGGTCTCCAACGGCTGCGTCGTGCGCGGTCTCGTCGTCAACAGTGTGCTCAGCCCCGGCGTCTACGTCAGCCCCGGCGCCGTTGTGCAGGACAGCGTCGTGATGAACGACACCTGGATTGGCCCCGGCGCCCGGCTGGATCGCGTCGTCGTCGACAAGAAGGTGGTTGTCGGCGCCGGCGCGGTCGTCGGCACCGGCAGCCTGGAGACGGTCAACGAGCAGATGCCGGATCGCCTCTTTGCCGGCATCACGGTCGTCGGCAAACACGCCTACATCCCGGATGGCGCCCAGATCGGGCGTAACGTGTTGATCAACAGCGGGCGTGACGAAGCTGATTTCCCAATCGACAAAATTGTGGCCGACGGCAAGACGATATAGGAGAAGATGGATATGGCAAGCGCCTTCGCAATGATCATGGCCGGCGGCTTTAGCGAGCATCTCAGTGTGCTGACCGAGACGCGCGCCGAGGCAGCCGTGCCCTTTGGCGGTAAGTTCCGCATCACCGACTTCCCGCTCAGCAACTGCGTCAACAGCGGCATCTTCAACGTCGCCGTCCTCACCCAATACAAGCCGCGCAGCCTCAACGACCACATCGGCATCGGCAAGCCGTGGGATCTCGACCGCGCCCAGGGCGGCGTGCGCCTGCTCCAGCCCTACCAGGGCGGTCCGTACGGCGACTGGCAGAAAGGCACCGCCGACGCCGTGCGCCGCAATCTCGATTTCGTACTGCAACAGGATGAGGAGCACGTGCTCATCCTCGCCGGCGACCACATCTACTTGATGGATTACCAGCCGATGTTGCGCGAGCATGTGCAGAGCGGCGCCGACTTGACGGTGGCCGTGCGCCGCGTCAACCCGCACGAGACGCACCGCTACGGTATCGTCACGCTGGGCGCCGACGAGCGCATCGTCGGTTTTCAGGAGAAGCCACGCCGCTCGCGCGAAACACTGGCGTCGATGGGCATCTACATCTTCCGCAAGGAGCTGCTCGTCGAGACGCTTCAGGCGCACGACTACCTGGACTTCGGCAAGGATGTCGTGCCGGCGATGATTGCGCAGAGTAAGCTGGTGCGCGCTCACGCCTTCCCCGGCTACTGGGCCGACGTCGGCAACGTGCAGGCGTACTGGGAAGCCAATATGAGCCTGCTGGCCGAAGAGCCTGCGCTCAATCTCTACGACCCGGATTGGGTGGTGCATACGCGCAGCGAGGATCGCGCCCCGGCCAAGTTCGGCGCCAATGCACAAACCGGCGGTAGCCTCATCTCCAACGGCTGTTGGGTGGAAGGCGCCGTCGAGCGCAGCATCCTCTCCCCCGGCGTGCGCGTGGCCGAGGGCGCGATCATTCGCGACAGCGTCATCCTGGCCGACACGGTGATCGAGGCGGGCGCGTTCATCGACCGCTGCGTCGTCGATAAGCGCGTCGTGATCGGTGCGGGCGCCCGCGTCGGTGACGGCGACGATAACACCGCCAACAAATCCATGCCCGAAGTGCTCAACACCGGTTTGACCATGATCGGCGAGAAGTCGGTCATCCCCGAAGGTCTGGTGATCGGGCGCAATGTCGTTGTCCACCCGGAAAGCGGCGAGAAAACTTTTGGCAAGAAAAAGAAGATCGCCAGCGGGTCGGATATTGGGGTGAATTTGCGGTAGAGGAAAAAGAGATTGGGTGATTAGGAGATTGAGAGATTGTAGGCCACCGCCAACGATCTCCCAATCTCCAATCTCTCAATCGCCCAATCTCTCGACTTCTTCCCGCGGCGGCGCCGGCGCCACGAACGCGATCACCAAGATCAGCAACCCCACGCCGATGAACGAGACGATGCGCGCCACGGTGCCCGCCCCCGCCAGGTCGACCAGGAAGAGCTTAACCACCGTCAAGCCAAGCAGCACACCGCCGGCAAACCATGACGCGCGTGATCGTTTCCGACTGCCCCAGAGCATCAGCCCGAGCGCAATCACACTCCACATCACCGCCAGCAGCGTCTGGAAGGTAGCATTGCGGTAGAGACCGTCCCAAGTTAGCGGCATCCCCAGCAGGTGATGGACGCTGCGCGCTAGCTCGGCGCTCAGGCAGAAGATGAGCAACGCCCACCACGCCCAGCGCAGGCTCCAGAGCAACGCACGCGCGGGTTCGGCGGCTTCTTGCTTCACCGTAAAGAGCCAGTAGAGCGACACGCCAAGCACCACCGCCGAAGCCAGCGCCACCAGATTGAGCACCGGGACAAAGGGCAGCCAGGCGGTCGAGCCATCGACGTCGAGATTCGCTAGCAGCACGGTCAGCACACTGCCCGCCACCAGCGGCCCGGCGCCCCACAGCCGGCCAATCTCGATGCGGCGTCCCCAGCGCATCGCCGCCAACGCCAGCCCGCTCCACAGCACCGCCAGCAGCGCCTGGAAGAGCGCCGTTGAGTAGAGATCATCCCACGTCAGCGGCAGGTCGAGCAGGTGATGCAGCGTGCGCGCCAGCTCGGCGCTCAGGCAGAAGACCACCAGCACCCACCACACCCAGCGTAGGCTCCAGAGCAGCGGGCGCAGCGCGTCGGCTGCTTCCCTGCGCACGACGACGATCCAGCCCAGCGCCACGCCCAGCACCGCCGCCGAAGCCAGCGCCAGCGGGTTAAGCACAGGAATGTACTGGAACGGCGTCATCGCGCCGTCCTGCGTGAGCGTCGCCGACGCCAACGCCGCCACGCCCGCGCCCAGCACTGGCCCGGCGCCCCACAACCGATAGAGCGCAGCACGCGGGCCGATCGGCGCGGGCAGGCGTCCCGCCAGCAGCGTGACCAGCCCGGACACCGCCGCCAGCACAGTCAGCGTCGCCGCCGTGATCAGGGTGATGGCGGCATCGACCAGCCCCAGCAGCCCGTTGGTGGCGGCCACCGCCAGGTACGCCAGCAGCCACACCCCGCCGGCATGATAGAACTTCACCATCGCGACCCCGTCGTGACGGCGCAGCATCCACACGTGCGCAGCCAGCGCCAGCGGCCACACCAGCCACGCGCCGCCTTGTAACGGCGAGTTGATTTCTCCGACCTGTAGGATCGCCAACACCGCCAGCGCGGGCAGCAGTCCCCACAGCGGCGCACTGAACAGCGCAAAACGCAGCCGCTGCCCGATCACGTCCATCACCACCGTCGAGAGGGTCAGGAAGAGGATTGCTGCGCTAGCGACATATGCGTCTGGGACGGTCGTCGTTTCCAGCAGCCCGCCGCCAAACCACCACGCCGCGCCCCAAATGAAGGTCAACGTGGCGAGGCCATTCAGCAAACCGCCGACCGCCGGTCGCTGCTGGCGCTGCGCCATTCGCCCTAGCAGCCAGGCCGAGACCAGTCCCGCCAGCGCCAGCATTACCCAGCCGATGGTGAACTCGTTGAGGAAGGGGCGATAATCGGTCGCAGTCCGCCCCACCCGCGGCGCCGCCTCGACGACTGTTGGCGCAAAGAAGACTCCCGCCGCCGCCTGCGTGAACAAGCCCCAGAAGGTCAGCCACGCCACGCCGCGCCGCCAGCTCAACCACACCCACAGCGCACCGGCCACCGCCCAGACGCTCGCCGTGATGCGCATCTCTACAAAGATCGGCACGGCCAGCGAGAGCAGGAACAGCCCCCAGAAAAGGCTCAATTCGCGATGCACGGCCAGTTGTTCCCATCGCTTCCAGACCAGCACGCCAAAGACGGCCAGGTAGAGCGCGCCGCCCACGACCAGTGCATAGCCCAAATCCTTGTCGGTGTGTTGGGTGATGAACGCCAGCCAGACCAACGCTGCAATCGGATTGAGCACGGCGATAACCAGATCGAGCACGCGCCGCCCCGCGCCGGGTCGCAGCGCCAGGAGCAGCGACGCCGCCAGAAACAGCCCGAAGAAGAAGGCGACAAAGGTCAGCGTCCCCGTGTAGTCGTCCGGCGTGAAGCTGGCCGCGCTGTTGAGTATCCCAACACCGTAGACGCCGAGCAGACTGAGCAGCGCCAGCCCCTGCCAACCCTGGCGCAGCGCCAGCACTAACGCCGTCACCGCCACCACCGCGTAGTAGCCGAGCAACGCGGCGTAATTGCCGCCGCCATCCGCCGCCAGGAGCGGCGCCGCAAACGCACCCACCATCGCGATATAGGCCAGCAGCCGCGCATCCTGCAGCAGCGCCAGCACAATGCCGAACGCGCTGATCGCCGCAAAAAAGCCAAAGGCGACCGAGGCCGGCAGCAGCGCGTAGATGGCATAGGCCGAGAAGGTGGTCAGGTAGAGGATCGCCAGCCCGCCGCCCTGCAGCGCCAGCCCGTAGCCGCGCTGTTTCTTGTAAGCGAACCAGCCCGCCACGCCCAGCGCTGCGCCGCCTGCCGTCGCGCCCAGGTGCCGAATCTCGATCGACAACCAGCCCTGATCCACCGCATAGCGCAGCAGTAGCGCTATGCCGATTAGCAGCACGACTAGCCCGATCTGCACCAGCAGGTGCATACGCAGGAACCAGTCGATGAGCGGCGCTTTGGCAAGACTGGCGACCGCCTTGCGCACTTTACGCGTCGACGCGACCGACGGTGCAAACACGGGAATGGTGGACGAAGGCGGCAAGGTGAGCGGGCGCTCACTGTCGAACTGGCGCTGCGGCGCCTGCTTTGTTAGACTGGATGCTTTCGGCGATAGCGGTTTGATCGGCGGCGCTGTGTACACTGGTTCGGCGGTTGCTGGTTCCATCACAGGCAGCGGCGCCGGCGGAGGACTCGTCATTGGCGTCGCATCGGTTGGCGCCAGCGGCGGCGCTTCCGCGATTGGCGCTGCCACTGGCCCCGGCTGACTCGATGGCGTAGGCGTTGCTGCGCCCACCGCCTTCTGCGTTGCCGGCGGGGCCATCTCGATGCGCTTGAGTTTCAGCTCGACTTCAAACAGGCGATTTTGCAGCTGGCTGATGCGTTGGTGCATAAGCCAAAAGCCGGCGCCGATCCCGACCAGCGGCAGCACCAGCAGACAGAGCACTCCGATTACTGCTTCCATGCATCACCTTCCGTCATGGGCCGGTCACCCTCGACCGGCGGCGTGTCGTTGTGGGAAGTATGATAGGGGAAGCTGGAACACACAGCAATCGTCACTTGTGTACCATTGGGTGGTACATTTGCGAAGAGACAAGAGGGATCGAAGCAGGAATAATCGGACGGGGTTCAACAAAACGCCGGCGTCAACCCGCAGCGCCGGATGGTTTGGCGATATACTCTACGCCTGCCATGCCTTGGAAGTGCTCGTCCTGCGTCCACAGCGTGGCGTCAAACGCGCGTGCCGTTGCCAGGATGATGCTGTCGGCCATGGGGAGCTTGTGTGCGTCGGAGATCACGGCCGCGCTGATGGCAAGCGCCGGCGTCAACTCAATCACGGCGCCTTTGTATAGATCGGCAATGCGGGTTTCCGCTATCCCCAGCCCTTTCTGTTGCAAAATGCGTTTGAACACTTCGTAGACGCAGATCACCGGCACCAGCAACTGCTCGGTCGCCTCGATGGCTGGCGCAAAAAAGTCAGCATTCGGCCCGTCGGCGAAATATTCAAGCCAGCCTGACGAATCCACCACGTTCATACGCGATCGTCCTCGTCGCGTGCGATGGTGGTGTCGAGACCGCGCAAGGAACCGCGCGCGGCTTCGATAGGGCGAACCGGCACGAAGACCACACGGTTGTCATACCCGATCACCTGCATCTTCTGCCCCGGCTCAATGTGCAACTGCTTGCGCGTCGCACGCGGAATGACAACCTGATACTTCGTCGATACACTGACTATTTCCATACGAACCCCCTATCGATCGTGAAATCGTATTACGATTTTATTGCATGGTATCATGTTTCTAGGAAATGAACAAACACCCTACTCCGACCGCACCGCAATCGCCGGCGCGGTGTTGCCGATCTTCCACGCCGGGTAGACGCCTGCCAGCAGCGCCGCCACCAGCGCCACCAGGAACGCCTGCACGAACTCCATCGGGTCGAGCCGCATCTCCAGCGTCCAGCCAAAGGAGCGCAGGTTGATGATGTAGATGAGGATCACGGCGAGCAGGTAGCCGGTGGGCATCGCCAGCAGACCCGCCACTGCGCCGATCAACCCCGTCTCCAGCAGCGAGAGCCGCCATAACTGTCGTCGCGTCATCCCCGTGGCGCGCAGCACGCCGATCTCACGGCTGCGCTCGAATTGCAGACTCATCAGCGTGCTGAGAATGCCGATGAAGGCGACGACGGTCGCCAGCAGTTGCAGCGCCACCGTGATCGTAAAGGTGCGGTCAAAGACGACCAGCGCATTCTCGCGCGTGCCACGATTGGAGCGCACCAGCAGTTCCTGCTCGCCGGCGAAGGCTGCACGAATCTCCGCCACCTTTGCATCGACATCGACGCCCGGCGCCACGAAGAGCGCAATCGCCGAAATGCGGTCGTCGTCGTACCAGCGGCGATAGACGGCGTCATCGATGAAGACCACCGAACGCACATCGAAATCCACCGTGACGCCCGCGATCGGGAAGGCTTGCTCGCCACGGTCGGTCTGGATCGTCAACGCGTCGCCCACGCGCAGCCCGAGCCGGTTCGCCATCGGCTCGTTGACGAGGATGCCGCCGTCGCGCACCGCCTGCCACGTCTGCTGCCAGTCGCCCACCGCGCTGCGATAGCGGCGGTCGGCGCCGGACAAATCCTGACTCAGCGCCACCAGCCGGATCGGGACGATCTGATCCGCTGTGCCGGTGCTCGCCACGACATCGACCCCGCGCGTGGTCGCTGCGCCGGCGACGCCGGGAAAGGCGATCATGCGGTCGAGCAGCGCCGGGTCGAGCGCCGTTTCCACGGTGTTGGAGGCGAGGCTGGGTGGCGAGATGAAGATGTCGGCCTGGAGCACGTCGTCGAGCCAGAGCACGACGGTCTGGCGGAAACTGCCGATCATCACACCGACGCCGATGATGACGCTGACCGCGACCATCAGCGCGGCGACGGCGACGGCGATGCGGCTGAGCGAGCGCGTCACCGTACGCGGGGCCATGCGCAACAGCACGCCACGCCCGCGCACCAGCCACGCCACGCCCGCCATCCCCCACAGCGTGAGCATCGGGGTCAACAGCGCGGCGCCGATCACGACGGCAAAGAGGCCGGCAAAGGTGACGATCAGGTTCCATTCGGGCAGCATCAGCCCCGCGCCGGCGGCCAGAAAACCGCCGCCCGCCAGCGAGAGCCAGGGCAGCACCCGCCGTGTGCGCTCTTCAACGTTGCTGCGTTTGAGCGCGCCGGCGGGCGGCACGCTCGTCGCCTCCCACGCCGGGAAGGCCGCGCCGATGGCAGCCGCGGCCAGCCCAATCGCTGCGCCTTTGAGCAAGGTAAAGAGCGGAAGCTCGATCTCGCGCACGGAGACGACGAAGAAGAGATCGTTGACAGTTTGCGTCACCAAGCCGACCGCGCCACGCCCGAGCAACACGCCCAGCGCCAGCCCCAACAGCGTCCCCAGCGCGCCGAGCAGCATCGCTTCGAGCAAGATCATGCCGAAGATTTCGCCGCGCGTCATGCCGAGCGCACGCAGGCTGCCGAGTACGGGCCGCCGCTGCACGACGCTGAAGGTGACAGTGTTGTAGATCAGAAACATGCCGACGACGAGCGCCAGCAGGCTCAGCGCGGTGAGATTGAGCTGGAACGCGGCCGTCATCTCGTTTACCGCGCCGGTGCGCGCCGCGGTCGGGTCGATGCGGGCG
>Ga0209398_1001883_pt1 | contig 10195 bp, 10 predicted proteins | sample AshMeaBigSpring_FD_184125 | JGI IMG/M metagenome (GOLD analysis project Ga0209398, IMG submission 184125) | Groundwater microbial communities from Big Spring, Nevada to study Microbial Dark Matter (Phase II) - Ash Meadows Big Spring (SPAdes)... | ecosystem: Environmental > Aquatic > Deep...
CCGCCGCCACGATCGCCTTAGCGATGTCCGGCTCGAGGCGGCCGAGCGCCTGGTTGCTCTCCGCGGCCGCCCGCTTTACGATGCCGAGAGCGCGGACGATCGAGGCCGGCTGGCGCTCCCAGCCGATCTTGAAGTTGCCGAGCGAGCGTTCTGCCTGCGCGCCCCAGTATTTCGAGGCGTCGACCTCGATCGGCCCGAACGTGTCGGTCTCGGTGCGGGTCTTCATGCTGGCCATGGCGCGGATCCGTCGAAGGGTGTTCAGACGTGCTTCGGGGACCGCGATAGCACGTCCCGCGGCGGGGCTCCAAACGCCGGCGCCGTGCACGCACCGGCCGGCCATTGCCACCGCCCGGGGCGGCCCCTAAGTTGCAATTGGTTCGATGCTGCAGCCGCCCCAGGAGGGCCCGATGTTCGACCTGTCGCCCACGATGTTCCACATCGTCATCGCCATCGTCGGGCTGCTGCTCTACCTGTTCGTCTGGCGTGTCACGCAGGATCTGCCGCCCGCCGCGAAGGTGCTCGCGCGCATGGCGCTGTTCATCGCCGCGGTCATCCCGATCCTCGCCGCCGCCTTCTTCGGGATGACCGGTGCGACCCGCATGAAGTCCGCAGGCGTGCTCGAATTGCCCGCGCCGGGCCCCGCGCGGGCCATCGCTTAAGCATCCGTTAATCGGCGTCCCCTAGCGTTGCGGGCGGAGAGATCGCTTCGCCGGGGTGCGCCATGACCGTGATCAGGCTTTTTGCGACAGCCTTTGTCGCACTTCTCGCCGGATGGCTCGTCGAGAGCGCACGAGCGGACGAGGCCTACGTCTGCGAGGGCGGGCGGATCGTCTACGTGAAGATGGGCGAGCTCGAGCGGCTGAAGCGCGAGGACGCCTGCATCGCGCAATACTACGGTCTGCCGGCGCCCGGTCAGCCGCCCGCGACTGCCGCGCGCGAGCTGAAGCCGACGACGTCCGCCGGCGAGGCCGCCGGGCGGCCGCCGCAAGCGACCGCGAGCGGCCTCCGCGTCATCAACTCGATCGAGAGCGGCCGCTGGTTCCGCCCGCGCTGAGCCTTTGCGCCGTACACTGTCCGGGTTACGCAGAGCTTAACCCGATTTTCAGCAATTGAAGCAAGACTGAATTCGCCCTCTGCAGCCTCGCGATTGGCGGCGCGTTCGAGTTCGGCGTATGATCCGCGTGCACAACATCTACGTGAGCCACTCCTGGTCCGTGGCCGACACGTACGACAAGCTGGTGCGCGTGCTGCAATCTGATCCGAGCTTCGCCTTTCGCCTGTTCGGCCTCGCCAAGAACGACCCCGTGCACGCCACCGGCGTCTCCTACGAGCTGCGCGCGGCGATGCGCCACCCGATGTCGCAGTGCCACGTGCTGGTCGTGCAGACCGGCGTCTATGCGCAGTTCGGCAAGTGGATCAACGAGGAGCTGGAGCTTGCCTGCGCCACGTTCGAGTTGCGCCGCCGCGTTCTCGCCATCGATACGTTCGGTCCGGATCCGAAGCCGACGCCGGTGCAGGAGCGCGCCGACCGCGTGATCGGCTGGACCAAGAGCGGCATCATCACCGCCGTGCGCGAGCTTGCCGCCGCGCCGCCCGAGCGAACGCCGGTCCATGCCGACCGGCCCGAGGCGGCGGCCGGGCGGCCGGCCCCGCGCCTCGCTCAGCCGATCCGTACCGCCGGCGGGTTCGGTCAGCGTTCCGCTCCGCCTTCGCCGGTGCTGCCGTCGCGGACGAGCTTCGGCCGCGCCGCGCCGCGTGCTCCGGGCGGCGCCTGAGCGCACCTCAGCCACCGCGGATCGAAAACCGATCAGCCGGAAGGCATTTGTTTACCAAGCTCTGACAAGCTCGCCGCGAGTTGTTCTGTTGGCGCGCGCCACATGCGGGGTTGAGATGCGTCGTATCGCGTTTGCAGTGGCTTTGGCCGCTCTCTGGTTGGCAGCAGGCCTCGGCTACGACCTCCGATTCCTGCCGGTTGCGCAGGCCCAGCAATCGTCGTCCGAGGAAGGACCGCGCGCGCGTTCGGAGCCTGCGGACGAGGCCGAAAGCGAGGAGGGCACGCGGCCATCGCGTCGCGGGGGCGGCGCCCGCTCCGATGATGGTCGGTCGCGGACGTCCAAACCGGCCGGTACGAACGCCGACGCTGCCGACGGAGCCCCGCCGTCGGCGAGCAAGCCGCCATCCCGTGGCCGCACATCGCCCCAGAACACACGCGATCCGATCGAGCAGCGCCTGCAGGCGGCCGAGCGGCCGGCAAACGTCGAGCTGCATCCCGTCGCCGCGGCCAATCCGGATCACAACGTCATCGTCTGCGTGGCGGGTTGCCCCAATGGCCGCAACAGCATCGTGCACATGAAGCGCCGGGTGGAGACGCAGCCGGCGCCGCAGGGCCCGATCATTGCGGCCGCCGATAGTGTGAGCGTGCCCACGCCATCGGTCAACGCGATCGTCTGCGTTGCCGGGTGCTACGATACGCCGAAGGCCCTTCCGGCAGCGGCGCCCCCCGCGCCCAAGTCGCGCGATCAGGCCGGCCTCGGCGCTTCGGGCACCCGCGCGCCGTTCGCAGCCGCCGCGAGCGAGCGTGTCGTCGGCCGCTGGCTCACCACGGTCTCGACCGCAGAGGATGTCGTGCGCGCACCACGCCCGCGCGTCGTCACGCGACGGCCGGCCCGCAAGAGCGCCTCGGCCGAGTGGTTCACCAGCCGCTTCCGCCGGCAGTAGCCGATCCCTCGACGTCCGCACGTTCGTCGCGGCGCGCGGCCAGGCGCCGAAAGTCCCCGGCGGCGATCCCGTTCATGGTCAACGGGTCATGCGCTGCGCTCAGGCCATCCGCCCCATGGCGGCGAGCTCACGCACGGCGGCGGCATCGCGGGCGCAGAGGTCGGGGTAGTCCCTGTCCGAGCCGACATCGGCCGTGTAGCGCCACGAGCGCGCGCACTTCCTGCCCTTCGCGAGACCCGGCACGACGGCGACGCCGGCGATGTCGGCCGCGACGAAGGCGCCCGCCGGCGCCGGAGCGGCGCTGATCGAGATGCCCGACGTGATGCACACCTCCGCGAGATCGACGCTCGCGATGAGCGCGCGCAGCTCCGCGTCGGCCACGTGCACGACCGGCGCCGCCTCGAGGCTCGAACCGATCCTCTTGGCGGCACGCTCGAGCTCCAGCGCGCCGGTCACGCCCGCGCGAACGCGGCGGATCTGCGCCCATTTGGCATCGAGCGCATCGTCGCGCCATTCGGCCGGGATCGCGGGGAACAACTCGAGATGCACCGAGCGCTCACCATCGTCGCCGTAGCGGGCGAGCCACGCCTCCTCCGCCGTGAAGGCGAGGATCGGCGCGAGCCACACCGTCACACAGCGGAAGATGTGCTCGACGCAGGCGAGCGCGGCGCGCCGCTTCGGGCTCGACGGCGCCTCGCAGTAGAGCGCGTCCTTGCGGATGTCGAAGTAGAAGGCACTGAGCTCGGTGTTCATGAACTGCGCGAGCTGCGCCACCACCTTCTTGTAGTCGTACTCCGCGTAGGCCTTGCGGATGATCCCGTCGAGCTCGGCGAGGCGATGCAGCATGAGCCGCTCGAGCTCGGGGACAGCTTTGCTTGTCGCTTCCGACTCTCCTGCGGAGAGCCGGCCGGAAGCGACGCTGTCGTAATGCCCGAGCGTGCCGAGCATCCAGCGCAGCGTGTTGCGGATCTTGCGATAGTTGTCGACGAAGCCTTTCAGGATCTCCGGTCCGATGCGCAGATCGTCGGCATAGTCCGACGCCGCCACCCACAGCCGCATGATATCGGCGCCCGAGGTCTTGATCACGTCCTGCGGCGCGACCACGTTGCCGACCGACTTCGACATCTTCTGCCCCTTCTCGTCGAGGCAGAAGCCGTGCGTCAGCACGACGTCGAACGGCGCGTGGCCACGCGTGCCGGAGCTTTCGATCAGCGAGGAATGGAACCAGCCGCGGTGCTGGTCGGAGCCCTCGAGGTACATCACCCGGTCGCGGCCGCCGTCGACCTTGCGCTTGAAGCCGTAGAGGCCGGGGAAGTGCAGCCTGTCCTCGAGCACGTAGGTGTGGGTGGAGCCTGAATCGAACCACACGTCGAGCACGTCGTTGATCTTCTCGAAGCCGGCCGGGTCGTGGTCGGGCCGCAGGAAGCGCGCGCCGTCCGCGTCCGCAAACCAGGCGTCGGCGCCTTCCTTGTTCATCGCCTCGTAGATGCGCCGGTTGACCGTGGCATCGACCAGCACCTCGTTGGTGCCTTTGCGCACGAACACGGTGATCGGCACGCCCCAGGCGCGCTGGCGCGAGATCACCCAGTCGGGCTTCGCCTCGATCATGCCGCGGATCCGGTTCTCGCCCGAGGCCGGCACCCATTCCGTCTCGCGGATCGAGCGCAGCGACACCTCGCGCAGCGTGCGCGCCAGCGGCTGGTTGTGGCCGAGCGCGCTCGTTGCCGCCGCCTGCATCTTGCGCGAGATCGCCTCGAGGTGCGGGATGGGCTGGTCCATGTGGATGAACCACTGCGGCGTGTTGCGGAAGATCACCGGCTTCTTCGAGCGCCAGGAGTGCGGGTACTGGTGCTTGAGGCGGCCGCGCGCGACCATCATGCCGGCCTCGGCCAGTGCCGTGATCACGGCCTCGTTGGCGCGGCCCTTCTCCCCCTTGTCGGTGATGACGCGTTCGCCGGTGAAGCCCGGCGCGTCGGTCGTGAAGGCGCCGTTCTCGTCGACGGTGTAGGGGATGTCGGTCGAAATGCCGCGTTGGCGCAGCATCTGCGTCACTGGCGCGGATGTCCAGATGTCGAAGTCCTCGCGGCCATGACCGGGGGCGGTGTGGACGAAGCCGGTGCCGGTATCGTCCGTGACGTGGTCGCCGTCGAGGAGGGGCACGTCGAAAGCGTAAGGTTCCGATGTCACCCCTACCCCGGCCCTCCCCCCTCCAGGGGGAGGGGGAGAAGCGGAGGGTGACGCGACATGACGGACTCCACTTCTACCGTCATCCGACGCGGCAACGCCAGGGCGCCCGCCCGCCCCATCTTCCTTCCCTCCCCCCTTGGGGGGGAGGGGCAGGGTGGGGGGTAGGGAACTTGTCGGGAAGTAGCCACGAAGCGGGTGGGCACAGGTCAATTGCGCCAGCGCTTTTCCATCTATGTCTTTGACCAATCGAAAGTCACTCGGAGCGAGTTTCGCGGCTTTCATGACGTCCGGCGCAAGTTTCTTGGCGAGAATGACGACGTCGTCCTTCGCAAGCCAGTTGCTTGGGGGAGCGTTCGTCACCTCGTAGATGCCGTACTCGATCTTGGAGTTGAACGAGATCGCGCGATTGCCGGGGATCGTCCAAGGGGTTGTGGTCCAGATAACCACTGAAGCATCGCTTAGTAGCAACACATCGTCAGCACTCATGTGAGGCGGCGTCGGAGCATCTCTAACCGGAAACTTCACCCACACCTGGTCGCTGGTGAAGTCCTGGTACTCGATCTCGGCTTCCGCGAGCGCGGTCTTCTCGACGACGCTCCACATCACCGGCTTCGAGCCGCGGTAGAGCTGGCCGGTCTCGGCGAATTTCATCAGCTCGCGCGCGATCTGCGCCTCCGCCGGGAACGTCATGGTCGTGTAAGGGTGCTCCCAGTCCCCCTCGACGCCGAGCCGCTTGAATTCCTCCTTCTGCACCGCCATCCAGTGCTCGGCGAAGGCGCGGCACTCGGCGCGGAACGCCTTCATCGCTGCCGGGTCCGCGAGGTTCGGCTTGGCCTTGCCCTTGGCCATGTAGTCCTCCTCGATCTTCCACTCGATCGGGAGGCCGTGGCAGTCCCAGCCCGGCACGTAGTTGCTGTCGAAGCCGAGCATCTGCTGGCTGCGGGTGACGAGGTCCTTCAGGATCTTGTTGAGCGCGTGCCCGATATGGATGTTGCCGTTCGCATAGGGCGGCCCGTCGTGCAGCGTGAAGCGGTCGCGGCCCTTCCCCGCCGCGCGCAGTCGCTCGTAGAGCCGGATCCGCGCCCAGCGCTCGATCAGCTTCGGCTCGGTCTGCGGCAGCCCCGCACGCATCGGAAAATCAGTTTTCGGCAGGAACAGCGTATCGCTCCAATCGCGGCCGCCACCGTTGCCGTCGCTTGCGGCCGGGCTCGAGCCACCTTTCCCCGCCCCGGGTTTTGCGTCGTTCGTCATCTCGCTCGTCCATTCATTCGCATATCGATCTCGAGAGAGCGCCATTGGCGCTCAATCGCTTAGCGGTTCGCACGCACAATGCAACTGCATCGTTGCTCGCATGGCGCACGCCGAGTTGTCCACCGCTGCCGCGTTGCCGGTTACGGCACGGTTCACACGCCCAATGATCGCGACTAGAGTTCGCATCGGGAGGCGCTGGGGTGGCGTGGCGGTCGCGGATGGGATCCTCATGCGGCCCGAGGGTCAGCGCCCTCCCATTTTTTCCTCCGATGCGGTGGCCGTGCTGTGCCGCCGCCCTACTCGAGCGGCAGTCGCGCCGACGCGGGTCGCGAATCGTGCGCGGCGAGAACGGCCCGCACCCGCGCGACATCCGCCAGCATCTGCGCCGTGAGCGCCGCCACGCCGTCGAACTTGCGGTCGGCGCGCACGAAGTCGATCAGCTCGACCTCGATCTCGCGGCCATAGAGATCACCCTCGAAATCCAGCAGGAACACCTCGAGCACCGGCTTGCCGTCGTCGAACGTCGGCCGCGTGCCGAGGTAGGCGGCGCCATCGAGCGTGCGGCGATCGAGGTGCACCTTGACCGCGTAGATGCCGTGTCCGAGCGCGGTGCCGCGCGGCAGCGGGATGTTCGCGGTCGGAAATCCGAGCCCGGCACCGATGTGCGCGCCGCTGACGACCGCCCCCGCGACCCGCCACCTATGGCCGAGCGCGTGCGCCGCGCCCTTCACGTCGCCCTGAGCCAGCATCAGCCGAATTGCCGAGGACGAGAACGGCTCGCCCCCGGCCGCCACCGGCGCGACGATGCTGACGCCGAACCCCAGCGTGCGACCCGCCTCGCTCAGGTGCTCCGGCGTTCCGGCCCGCCCCCTGCCGAAGAAGAAGTCGTAGCCGATCACGACATGGCGGACGCCGGCCTTCTCAATCAGCACGCGCCCGATGAAATCCTCCGGGCTCAGCGCCGCAAGCGCCGCATCGAACGGCTCGACCAGCGTGAAATCGAGGCCGAGCTTGGCGAGGAGCGCGAGCTTGCGCGCGAGCGTGGTCAGGCGGAAGTGCGGCTCGCCCGGCCTGAAGTGCTCGCGCGGATGCGGCTCGAACGCCATCACGCCGGCGGGTCCGCCGATCCGCCGGGCCTCGGTCACCGCGGTCCCAATCAGCGCCTGGTGGCCACGGTGCACACCGTCGAAGTTGCCGATCGCGAGCGCGCCGCCGCGCAGGCCCGCCGGAAACCTCTCATGCCCGTTGACGATGTGCATCGGTTGCGTTGGTCCTCGCGGTGCCCGCAAGGCGACGTTGCGCGTTCGCGCAGGGCACGAACGCTTCCTATCGCGCCGGAGGCATTGAGAAAAGCCGCCTCAGGCGGCCTTGGCGCGGGCCGGAATGATCAGCATCGCCTCGCCTTCGAGGACGGGCTTGCCGGCGATCGAGCAGACGCACTCGAAGCGCGCGCGGCGCCTCGCCGGAAACAGCTCGACCACGCGGACCTTGGCGATGACCACGTCGCCGATCCTGACCGGAGCGCGGAAGTTCAATGTCTGCGACACGTAGATCGCGCCGGGCCCCGGCAGCTCCGTGCCGAACACCGCGGAGATGTAGGCGGCGGTCAGCATGCCGTGCGCGATGCGCTCCTTGAACGCCGATCTGGCGGCAAAGGCGGCGTCCAGATGCATGGGATTTCGGTCGCCGGAGACCTCGGCGAAGGCGATGATATCAGCCTCCGAAACGGCGCGCTGATAGCTCGCCTCCATACCGACTTCGAGATCCTCGAAGCAGTAGGTCTTCCGTGTCATGATCGTCATGCCGTGATCCCCCGGGGAGCCGCCGCTTGTTTTGCTTTGGGCGGCTCATCCCACGTGCGCTAAACTAGCCATGGGCATGACGCAGCGCAACATCGCGGTCCGTCGTGCGGCGATGCAACAGTTTTCTGGTTAACCGCGCTGCCTACGTTGATTTCTCGACACAATTTCGTGGCAGAGACCACCCTCGGTCTGCCCGGGCGAGCCTTCGGCGCCGATCGATGCGCTGCGGAATCGTCTTGCGATGGGCGGAGCGGCCACAGCGATGGGTGCGATTCTGCCACGCCGACTCGCAGCGCCAATGTCGGATTGCACGCCGCAGACCTCGCGGCTATAACGAGCAATCCCCCGATTTCGAACATTCGCCATCGCGTGAGAGCGCGCAGGCTCGGAGCAGTTCCCATGAGCGATCGCCGCCCCCTGATGCCCAAGGCCACCGCCGTCTGGCTGGTGGAGAACACATCCCTCGCCTTCGAGCAGATCGCGGCCTTCTGCGGCATGCACCTGCTCGAGGTGAAGGGCATCGCCGACGGCGACGTCGCGCAAGGCATCAAGGGCATGGACCCGATCTCGAGCGGACAGCTCTCGCGCGAGGAGATCAAGAAGGCCGAGGCCGATCCGGGCTACGTCATCAAGCTCGCGGACGCGAAGGTCGAGATGCCGGCGGTCAAGTCGAAGAAGGGGCCGCGCTACACGCCGGTCTCGCGCCGCCACGACCGGCCGAACGCGGTGCTGTGGCTCTTGAAGAACCATTCGGAGCTGAAGGACAGTCAGCTGATGCGCCTCGTCGGCACGACCAAGCCGACCATCCAGCAGATCCGTGACCGTCACCACTGGAACTCGCAGAACCTCGTCGCGCAGGACCCGGTCGCACTCGGGCTGTGCACGCAGATCGACCTCGATGCGGAAGTGAAGAAGGCGGCCGCCCGCGTCGAGCGCCAGCGCAAGGCCGAGGGGCGCGGTGCCGAGCCGGCCGGCACCCTGCTGCCGGCGCGCGAGACGACGAACATCCCGGGCCTCGGGCCGCAGCCGACGATGGAGATGCTCGAGCCGAAGCCTGTCGAGAAGCCGGAGGAGAGCGAGGCGGAGGAGACGGCCCGCATCCTCGCCCGCCTGCAGGAGCTCGGCGGCGAGAAGGACAAGGACGCGCACAAGGAAGAGTAGCCCGCTACTCCACCACCGGCACCACGTAGTTGAGCGGCATGCGCCCGCCATCGGCGTAGACCGTCGTGCCGGTGAGGTAGCTCGCCTCGCTGCTCGCGAGCCAGGCGACCACCGCCGCGATTTCCTCAGGCTGGCCGAACCGGCCGAGCGGCGTGCGCGAGAGCACCTTCGCGCGGAACTGCTGGTCCTTCACGACATCCTTGATCAGCGGCGTCTCGATGGTGCCCTCCCCTCCCGGTTTCCCGGAATTCGTCGCACGCCGCAGCGTGCGGCGAATGTCCGGGATCCTTCCCGTGACGATCGTGGGCTATGGTGCAGCCATGCCCGCATGCTCAGAGAAAACCTTTCATGTCTACATGACCGCGAGCAAGCCCCGCGGCGTGATCTACGTCGGCATGACGAGCGACCTCGCAGGGCGCGCCTGGGAGCACCGCGAGCGCATCGTCGAAGGCTTCACCAAGCGCTATTGGGTCGGTCGCCTCGTCTATTTCGAGGAGCATGAGAGCGCGGACGATGCCCAGCGCCGAGAATGGCTCATGAAGCGCTGGCGCCGCGACTGGAAGATCGGGTTGATCGAGCGCTTCAATCCGACCTGGCGCGATCTCTATCCGGATGCGTTGCGCATCGCCGGCCACGAGCCGTGACGCGCGGACACCGATCTGGCGGGAAGGATCCCGGATATTTGGCGCGCCTCGAGTGCGCGCCAAATTCCGGGAAACCGGGGGGAGGGAGTTGCGCGAGAGCGGGAGAGAACTTGCCCGCGAAGCAAGCTTGGCGACGGCATCACCCGTACGCAGATTGTGGCGCTTTGGCGAAATCCGCTCATCCCCACAGCATCTCCTCGACGTATCGGTTGCTGGATTTGGCAAGCGGAACTCGTGATCCGACCCAGCCAGGATCCCATCACTCCACCACCGGCACCACGTAGTTGAGCGGCATGCGCCCGCCGTCGGCGTAGACCGTCGTGCCGGTGAGGTAGCTCGCCTCGCTGCTCGCGAGCCAGGCGACCACCGCCGCGATTTCCTCAGGCTGGCCGAACCGGCCGAGCGGCGTGCGCGAGAGCACCTTCGCGCGGA
>Ga0209398_1001891_pt1 | contig 10146 bp, 8 predicted proteins | sample AshMeaBigSpring_FD_184125 | JGI IMG/M metagenome (GOLD analysis project Ga0209398, IMG submission 184125) | Groundwater microbial communities from Big Spring, Nevada to study Microbial Dark Matter (Phase II) - Ash Meadows Big Spring (SPAdes)... | ecosystem: Environmental > Aquatic > Deep...
GGAGCCGTATCTGCCCTTTGCCGAGGGTAACTTTCCGACACCGAGCGGCAAGTGCGAATTCTACAGCGCGCGCATGGCCGCTGATGGCTACGATCCGCTGCCGACCTACACACCGCCGCGCTGGCAAGAGGGGGAGACAGGGAGAGAGGAAGACGCGCGCACGGCAATCTCCAATCTCTCAATCTCCCCATCACAGCCACCACTCGTCTGCATCTCGCCGCCTGCGCACGCGTTCCTGAACACGACCTTTGCCAACGTGTCGCGCTTCGTACAGCGCGAGGGCGCGCCGGTGCTGCGCATCCACCCTGACGACGCCGCGCCGCGCGGGATTGCGGCGGGCAGCACGGTGAGCGTCTACAACACGGTGGGCGAGGTGAACCTGACCGCCGTCGTGACCGCCGACATTATCCCGGGCACGGTGCTGGCGCCAGGCGTCTGGTGGCCAAAGCTCAGCGCCGACCAGCGCAACATCAACCAGATCACGCCGTCCGACGAGACTGACATGGGCGCCAGCGCCATGTTCTATGACGCTGCGGTGTGGGTGGCGCCGGTAAGCACGCCAGCGTCGGCAGAAGCCGCCATGATCGCAGCGTGACCAGATTTGCCACTGACGGTGCAACGCCGCCCACCAGTTTTTGTAGTCCCGGTTGCTTGACGAGACATCGACCAGCCGTTAGGATCGGACATGATCTATCAAGCTCAAAAGCAGTGAAGGAACAGATGGTGAGTGAAATTACGCTCCAGGAAAAGATCGCACAATGTCCGCCCGCACTGCAGGCGATCATCGAAGAGTTTCGCGCCGCGCCCCCGCGTGAACGGATGGAATATCTGCTCGACTACGCCATGAACCTGCCGCCACTGCCCGAACATTATCAGGCGCAGCGTGATAGCATGGAACAAGTGCATGAGTGCCAGACGCCAGTCTTTCTGGCAACGGAGATCGCCGCTGACGGCGTGCATTTCTACCTGGACATCCCGCCGGAATCGCCCACTGTGCGCGGCTATGCGGCGATCCTGGTCGAGGGGCTGGCTGGGGCTGCGCCTGCGGCCGTGCTGGCCACGCCCGACGATGTCTACATGCTGCTGGGTCTGCACGAGGTCATCACGCCGCAGCGCGTGCGCGGACTGCACGCGCTGTTGGGCTACATGAAGCGACAGGTGAAAAACCATCCATGAGCGACCAGCCGACCCTACTTCAGGGTCGAATCGTTGGCACGGACACACCCGGAGACGGCAATGCATCAATACGCGCTTTTTCAAGCTGATGAGCGAGAAGCACCAGTTGACACACAGGAGTGGGGCACCTTCAAGGACAGTTTGCGCGCCCCAATTCACAATGGTTTACCTATCCCGCCGGGATTTTCCTATAAAGCGGTTGAGTCTAGTCTGCGCTCACATGGGATACGGCAAGGACAGACAGTCTACGATCCATTTATGGGTTCGGGAACGACAAACCTTGTCGCAAAAAGGTATGCGATTAACTCGTATGGCGTTGAGGCGCATCCATTTGTATTTCGCGTGACAAGAACAAAATTGAATTGGGAGATTGATCGTGATGCAATCAGTAACAGTCTCCGAGAAGTTGAGTTGCTGGTCAGGAGACAGAAACAGGCACTCAATGGGTATGATGCGGAGCCTCAGCTGCAACAGGAATTTCCCGATCTTGTCCTGAAATGCTTTGCACAAAACACGTTACTGGATTTGCTGCTCATCCGCAACGTAATCGATGAAGGTGAGTTTTCACAAGCAGTAAAGGACATCTTCTTTGTTGGCCTGACGAGCATCTTGCGTCAAGTTTCCACGGCGGCCACCGGTTGGCCCTATATTGCACCGAACAAGCAAAAGACTACCTCGCTGAACAAAGACGTGTTATCTGAGTTTGTCCGCCAAATCCACAAGATGGTAAAGGACATTGCGATAACAATTGAAACAGCCAATCCGCACTACAAGGAAAGTCGCCATCATATCTTCAACGCTGACTCTAGGGATGTCCACGCGCTTGTACCTAACGCATCGATCGATCATGTGTTCACCTCACCTCCATACTTGAACAATTTTGACTACGCCGATCGCACGCGTCTTGAGCTTTATTTTTGGGGTGAAGCGAAAAGCTGGGGAGAGATATCAAGGAACATTCGCACACGGCTGATTACCTCTGCAACGACGCAGATTGCGCGCAATGATCCCCAATATGCTCTAGCGGATGAATTACGTGCGGTGAGTCCAGAGGTCTATAGTTTCTTAAACGATTCTGTGCGTCAGTTGGGTCAATTGAGGCTGGGGCGCGGCGGAAAGAAAAGCTACGATCACCTAGTATCCGGTTACTTCAACGATATGCTGAAAATAATCACTGAAGTCTTTAGAGTCCTAAAACCCAACACGCACGCTGTCTTTGTCCTCGGTGACTCGGCGCCCTACGGCGTCCATATTCCCACCGACGAGTTGATTGGCAAGATCGGTGTTGGCGTGGGCTTCTCGCGGTATCAGGTCGATGTCTTGAGAAAGCGCGGCGATAAGTGGAAAGACAACCCACAAAGGCATGATCAAGTTCTGCGCGAATCGATTGTGACCCTAACTAAGGCTTAGATCATGGCGGCGAACATTCAAAATCCAGGTAGCGCCCTCGGCGAAGCAATTGGCGTCGAAATGGAGAAAGCGCTAAACGCCCTTTTGACCGACTTTGTCGAACAATTCGGCTATCATTTCCTCAGCAAGATTCCGATCAGACAAAAGGGCGGAAAAGAGAAAAAGCTGCTGATGTACGACAGTTTTGGCACCGCGTACAACATTGATGCTGTTATCGCCAATGAAAGTATGCAGCCAATTATCTTGATTGAATCGAAGTACATCCGCTACACAAAGCATAATCGAGACAAAGGTAGTTGGGTTTGCACGGCCCATCCGGCAGTCAGACGACGGTATAACAGCATTCGTAGTTCGGTTGCTGTCTTGGCTGGCAATTGGAGCTCGTCGTCCTTAGCAATGATGCGAAGCTATGACATCAACATCTTCCTCATTCCGTTTTCCCTGATCTGCGATCTGCTCGCAAAATACGGTATTGATTTTGGTTGGGCAGAAAAGGACCGTGAAGCTGCCCAGACCGCATGGGAGACGTTTCTCGCCTTACCTGATGCGGAGCAAGCACAGATCGGGGTTGAGATGATCAACACCGTCAAGGATGAGCTACGGGAACTGGTTCTAGCAATCCTTGACGACACCACAGTGCGCAAGATCGATACGGTGACCATCGAGCTTCACTCGAATCTTGGGGAAGTCAAGGTCTACACCTTTCCGACTCTCGCCCAGGCGATCGAGTTTCTCAACACCTCCGAACTGCACCAGGTATTCATCACGACGGATTCGCTCACGCTGTTCGATCCACCTCCCATGATCGACGGGAGCAACGCCGGATAACCCACTGTATGGCTATCGTTAGGATTGAATCCACTTTACATTGCCCATCCCCCATTCGTGCTACAATGCAACATTGCTGCGGCTTGCACAAAGACCGACGCACAAGCGGATGACCTACGGAGAGACCCTGTTCGCATACGCCAACAGGCATAAGAGGAGTCTCATGTTCAAGAAACTATATTACGCCGTCACCGGCGACCCAAACGAGAAAGTGCTCAAAAAATACCGCCCGATTGTCGAGCAGATCAATGGGCTGGAAAAGGAATTCGAGCGCAAAAGCGCCGACGAGCTGCGCGCCATGACGCAGGGCTTCCAGGCGCGCATCGCCGAAGCCACGACGGAACTGCGTGAGGCGCTGGCTGAGGCGGAGCAAGAATATCTCGACGTGCTGGGCACCGAGGAACAAAAATTTGCCCGCGTCGAGGTCGACCGCATCAAGAAGGAGCTGCGCAAGGAGGAGGAGGAAATCCTCTGGGAAATTCTGCCCGAAGCCTTTGCCGCCGTGCGCGAAGCCAGCAAACGCACCACCGGCCTGCGCCATTACGATGTGCAATTGCTGGGCGGCATGGTGCTCCACGGCGGGCGCATCGCTGAGATGAAGACCGGCGAAGGCAAGACGCTCGTCGCCACGCTGCCGCTCTATCTCAACGCGCTGACCGGGCGCGGCGCACATTTGGTCACGCCCAACGATTACCTCTCCAAAGTCGGTCTCCAGTTGATGGGGCCGATCTACCACCTACTGGGGCTGCGCGCCGCCGTGATCCAGAACAGCGCCGGCAATCCCGACCTGGGCAGCTTCCTCTTTGACCCGGAGTTCCCCAACGCCGACGACCGTTTCCAGTATCTCAAGCCCATCGCCCGCCGTGACGCTTATCAGGCCGACATCACCTACGGCACCAACAACGAGTACGGCTTCGACTACCTGCGCGACAACATGGCGCAGGATATGAACCGCACCGTGCAGCGCGAGTTGCACTACGCCATCGTCGATGAGGTCGACAACATCCTGATCGACGAGGCGCGCACACCGCTGATCATCTCCGGCGAGGCGCGCGAAAGCTCCAACTACTATGTGCAATTCGCCGACCTGGCCAAGCGCCTGACGGCAGAGACGCATTACGTCATCAACGAGAAGGAGATGGCGGCGACGCTGACCGAGGAGGGCATCGCCTACGTCGAGCGCGTGTTGGGCACCGACAATCTCTACGATCCCGAGCACTTCGACATGCTGCCCTATCTCGACAACGCGCTGCGCGCGGTGGCGCTCTATCGCCGCGACAAGGATTACATCGTGCGCGGCAGCGAGGTGATCATCGTCGACGAGTTCACCGGGCGTCTGATGGAGGGCCGCCGCTACAGCGAAGGTCTGCACCAGGCCATCGAAGCCAAAGAAGGCGTCAAAGTCCAGAAAGAGTCGATGACGCTGGCGACGATCACCTTCCAGAACTTCTTCCGCATGTACAACAAGCTGGCAGGCATGACCGGCACGGCCAAGACCGAGGAAGAAGAGTTCCAGCGCATCTACGATCTCGAAGTCGTGCAGGTGCCGACCTACAAGCCGGTCATCCGCGAGGACTTCGATGATCTCGTCTACCGCACGCAGGATGCCAAGTTCAAGGCCGTGCTCGACGACATCAAGGAGAAGCACAAGGCAGGACAACCGGTGCTTGTCGGCACGGTTGCGATCGAGACGAGCGAGTACGTGAGCGCGCTGCTCAAGCGCAACGGCATCCAACACGAGGTGCTCAACGCCAAAAACCACGAACGCGAGGCGACGATCATCGCCCAGGCTGGACGCCCCGGCGCCGTCACCATCGCCACGAACATGGCCGGGCGCGGCGTCGATATTCTGCTGGGCGGCAACGCCGAAGGGCTGGCGCGCGACCAACTGCGCAAGGAGCAGGTCGATCTCTCCACGCTACACCAGAACGACTGGAACCGCGCTATCGACATGCTCAAACACGGTCAAGACCCAACGACAATCTTCGCCGACCGCTGGGCGCAGGTGATCACCGAGCAGTGGCACGCCGTGGATCGCGACAAGGAAGCCGTGCGCAAGCTGGGTGGGCTGCACGTCGTCGGCACCGAACGCCACGAGGCGCGGCGCATCGACAACCAGTTGCGCGGTCGTTCCGGGCGTCTCGGCGATCCCGGCTCCAGCCGCTTCTATCTGAGCTTGGAAGATGAGCTGATGCGGAAATTTGGCGGCGAGCGCATTTCCGGCATCATGGCGCGGCTGGGCGTCGAGGACGACGTGCCCATCGAGGCGGGGCTGGTTAACAAAGCCATCGAGAACGCGCAGACCAAGGTCGAGGGCTACAACTTCGACATCCGCAAACACGTGCTGCGTTACGACGAAGTAGTCAACGAGCAGCGCAACCGCATCTACGACCAACGCCGGCGCATCCTCACCGAGCCATCGCTGCGGCTGACGCTCGAGGACATGATCGCCGCCGAGGTGGGCGACATCGTGGCCGAGTTTACCGCCGGCGAGTACGAGGACGAGTGGCAGCTCGACGAACTCGCCAAGACGCTGCGCGCCCTGGCGCACCACCTGCCCGCCGATGTCAGCCCCGAGCACTGGCACAACAAGAAGCGCGCCGAGATCGAGGCCGACGCCATCGCCCTGGAACAGCAGGCATATGCGGCCAAAGAAGCCGAGATCGGCGCAGACACCATGCGCCAAATCGAGAAGTATTACATGCTGGGCGCGGTGGATAGCCGCTGGGTGCGCCACCTGACTGACCTCGACCGCCTGCGTGAAGGCATCGGGCTGCGCGCACTGGCGCAGCAAGACCCGGTCGTCGCCTACAAACGCGAAGCCTTCGAGATGTACAGCGAGATGATCGACGCCATCCGTAGCGACACGGTGCGGGCGGTCTTCTCGGTGCAGTTACAACGCCAGCAGGCGCAGCAGGCCGCGCCGCCCCCGCCCACACCGATCGCCAAAAACATCCGCACCAATCGCGGCGATGGCGGTGGCGACGCTAAACCGCAGACGGTGCGCAAGACCGGCCAGGAGCTAGGGCGCAACGATCTCTGCTGGTGTGGCAGCGGCAAGAAGTACAAAAACTGCCATATGAAGAGCGATCAGGCGCAGGGCGCAACGCGGCAGCGGGTAGCCGCAAAGTAGCTGAAGATTGAGGGATTAGGTGATTGAGGGATTAGGTGATTGAGAGATTGGAGACTGGAGATTGAGCGGTTGCGCTGATCACCCTCCACAGACTGTTGAGGATTATCGGCGGCTGGCGGTGGTTTCGGCCAGCCGCCGGTCTGTTTATGGCGCTCACCCCAGCCAGTTTGGGGATCTCTTTTTGCCGCCAGGTTCGGGGTTGCACCCAGTCGTAGCGCTGATTCATGGCGGCTGCTGGCGCGCCGAGTATGGGCTGGAGCCACTGGGACAACTGGCGCAGGCGATTGCCGCTCACGGTGCGGCGGTGTGGAGCATCGAGTATCGGCGACTGGGCGAGGGCGGCGGCTGGCCCACCACCTTTCTCGATGTCGGTGCGGCGGTTGACCACCTGCGCACACTGGCCGATGATCATACGCTTGACTTGCGTCGGGTTATCATGGCGGGACACTCGGCAGGCGGGCATCTGGCGCTGTGGTTGGCTGGACGCTGGAAGCTGCCAGCGCATAGCCCACTCTACACACCGAATCCGCTGCCCGTGCATGGCGTTGTCTCACTTGCCGGCATCCCAGATTTGGCAGCGGCCGCAGCACAGGATGTGTGTGGCAGCGCCGTGAGCGAGTTGATTGGCGGGGCGCCGGCCACGCAGCCGGAACGCTATGCCGACGCCTCACCCGCCGCGCTGACGCCGCTCGGCATTCCGCATATGCATGTTCACGGGCGTGAAGACGATATCGTGCCGCTGGCGCTGGTGGAACAGTACGCCGCTGCCGCACACCGCGCTGGTGATCGAGCAACGTTGGAGGTGCTGGCTGGCGCCGGCCACTTCGAACTGGTCGATGCGCAGACGCACGCCGGTGTGCGGGTCATCGCCGCCGTGCTGGCGTTGCTGACCTCCGCGCCAGCGCGCTCAAATCCCTGAAAAGGCTGAGAAGCCACCATCCACGGCTACGACGACGCCGGTCACAAAGCGCGCCGCGTCGCTCGCCAGCCAGATTGCTGTGCCAACCAACTCATCCGGCTCACCGTAGCGCCGCAGCGGGGTGTGGTCGATGATCGACTGACCACGCGTTGTGTACGTGCCGTCAGGATTGAGCAGGAAGCCCCGATTCTGTTCGCCGATGAAGAAGCCTGGGGCGATGGCGTTGACGCGCAGCCCAGCGCCGTACTTGAGCGCCAGCTCCACCGCCAGCCAGCGCGTGTAGTTGTCAATGGCGGCTTTGGCATTGCCGTAGCCCAGCACGCGCGTCAACGGTTTCTGTGCCGTCATCGAGGAGATGTTGATGATGACGCCGCTGCCCTGCGCCGCCATCGGCTCACCAAAAACCTGACTTGGCAGCAGCGTGCCAGTCAGGTTGAGCTGCACCACGTGCTCGAAATCAGCGGGCTGCATCGAGAAAAAGGTGAGGTCGCCAAAGACGGTGGCGCCGGGCATGTTGCCGCCCGCCGCGTTGAGCAGGATGTCAACGCGGCCATAGGTCGCCAGCAGGCTTTCCCGCGCTGCGCGCAGCGAGCCGGCATCGAGCACGTCGGCCGGAAGCGGCATCGCCGCACCGCCGCCGGCGCCGATGGCATCAGCGACCTCGGCCGCTTTGTCGGCGCGCCGCCCCAGGATCGCCACCTTGGCGCCGGCGGCGGCAAAGCCGTGAGCGATGGCGCCGCCCAGCACGCCCGTGCCGCCCGTCACGACGGCGACCTTGCCCTCAAGGCTGAATTGGTTCAATGCAGGGTGTCTCATCGTCAGCGCCCTCTCGCTTTCTTGATTTTGAAGCTACACAACGGGTGGAGTTGAGCTGAAGTATAGCATCAGCCAGTGTGAAACACTCAGATGTGATACACTTCTGTGGCACAGTGATTGATACATTTGCAGTCATTCATGGTAAGGAAATGGCCTTACGGCTGCCCACACTTTTTCGTTGCGTTGGTCGAAAGCTGATATGCCGGCCAGGGGGTTGCTGACCAATGCAACGGATGCGTCACAGGGAAGTGAGAAAATCTGACCATGCTCCACGTCAAGTTGATCCAGGAAGCTCATTTCAAGGCCACCAACATCCTACATGAGTGCGCCACCAGCTATGGTTACCGGGCGTCGGGGCTGGCGGCGGGCTATCCGCAGGTCTGGGCACGCGACTCGGCCGTCACCTTTCTGGGTGCAGTCTGCACCGGCGACCAGGACTTGATCCGCTCCGGGCGCGCTGCGCTGGAGACGCTTGGCAAGCATCAGACCGGGCGCGGCCTGATCCCGCTCAACGTCAACCCAGACACGGGCTACGTCAGCACAGAGAACGCCGGCGCGGTTGATTCCAACCTGTGGTTCATCCTCGGCCACTATCTCCACTTCCAGTACACGCACGATCTCACCTTTCTACAACAGCACTGGCCAACGATCGACAAGGCACTCTGCTGGCTCGATTATCAGGACATGAACGAGTGTGGGCTGTTGGAAGTGCCAGAGGCGGGCGACTGGATGGATTTGCTGGCGGTGCGCTACAACGTGCTCTACGACAACGTGCTCTACTACGCGGCCAAGCTGGCGCATCACGAACTTGCCGCGCAGATGCCGGCGGGTGCGGAGGTCTATCGGGGCGACGTCGATGCAGCAGGCGTACACGAACGCATCAACCTGTTGATGTGGGTGGATCGCTGCTGGGTGGCGGAGCATTTCGCCGAACACTTGGAGCGGCTGAAATCGATCCGGCTGGAGTGGTTCATGCTCTACCACAACGTCGGCACGATCTCCAGCCGGCCGTTTTACCTGCCCTTCGTCGCCTTTCGCGAATATGGCGACTGGTGCGACAGCCTGGGCAACCTACTGGCCGTGCTGACGGGCGTCGCCGACGGCCACCGTCGCGAGCACATTCTGCGCTACATGCTCCAGGTCGGCATGGCCGAGCCGTACCCGACCAAAGCCATCTATCCGCCCATCTACCCCGGTGAAAATCACTGGCGCGACTACTATCGCAGCCGCAACCTAAATTTACCGCATCAGTACCACAACGGCGGCATCTGGCCGATGGTGGGCGGCTTTCACGTGGCGGCGTTGGTGCGGCACGGCTGGCAGCGTCAGGCCGAGCAGATGCTCCTTTCGCTGGCGGAGGCGAATCGTCAGGGCACAAACCACGACTGGGCGTTCAACGAATGGCTGCACGGCGCCAGCGGCCACCCCATGGGCTATGAGCAGCAGGCGTGGTCGGCAGCGATGTTCCTCTACGCCGAGCACGCCGTGCGCACTGGCACGTTGCCCCTTTTCGACGAACTGCTGGCCGCCAAGCCAGCCGCGGCGGTCGCCGGTGAAGACAACGCGTTTCATATGAGCGGCGGCGGCGGGCCGGCGTGAAGATGAGACTGGAGATCAGATCCAATTACCTCCATCCAGCAGAAGCGGGTGTGACTGCCACCGGCGGTCGAGAAGCCGATTTGTCCACGTAGACACGGATTCTGTAAGAGGCCGTTCGGAAATTCCTGCCTGGTAGAACAGGGCGGTTACGAGACGCCTATTCAACCAAGCAGGAGGAAGACATTGTCGCACACAACAGCGCAATACACGAGTGACTTGACCGACGAACTAGGGCGATTTCAAGTTGAGAATCCGGTAATTTTTT
>Ga0209398_1001892_pt1 | contig 10131 bp, 6 predicted proteins | sample AshMeaBigSpring_FD_184125 | JGI IMG/M metagenome (GOLD analysis project Ga0209398, IMG submission 184125) | Groundwater microbial communities from Big Spring, Nevada to study Microbial Dark Matter (Phase II) - Ash Meadows Big Spring (SPAdes)... | ecosystem: Environmental > Aquatic > Deep...
CACCTCCGCCGCCCCCACCCCCACCGCCACCGCCGCCACCACCGCCGCCGCCGCCGGCGCCGCCACCGGCTGGAACGGTCGGCTATGGAGCCTACGTGAACCTGAATTACGCCAACCAGTTGAACTACGGTGATAAGCTGGTTTCAGGAACCCTGACTCCGCTCGACAGCCATTTCTCGGGTCGCCCAATGATCGCCTCGGGATTGACGGCGCTCACAAACAACGTGACCGTCCACACCTACGACACCTGGTCGCTGTACTACGAGCGCGATGGGGTCGACCAGGATGGAGATGGGGTCGTCGACCAGGGCTTCGACGGCGTGGACAACGACGGGGCCAACGGGGTGGATGATCCCGGTGAGTACGAAACGTCGGCGCCGTACCCGGTCCCGCTGCGCGGAATCGAGGCGTCGATCCGCATGATGGAGTTCAATACCCGCCAGGTGCGGCAGGTGAGCGTCGTCAGCGACTTCCTGCCGGAATAGGCGGGCGCCGCTGGCTGTTATGGGATGCGAGGACGCGCCCGCGGGGCACGATCCGGCAGACCCGCGCAAGGCGCCATCCTGCCTTGCGCGGGTCTGCTTTTTGCCCCGCACAACGCGGCCCTACGGCGCCGGCGTGGATCGGTGCAGCTGTTCACGGGCCGGGGTCTGGTACATTTTTCGGCCCATCCGAACGACCAGGCGTCGACGCTCAGGCCGAAAACATGTACCTGCCCCCCTCGTAACTGTTTAGCCGATTGAAGCAAACCACGGATTTCACGGATAACACGGATGTGTTGAGTAATTGTCAATCTGGATGCTGGCATCCCTTTATCCGTGAAATCGGTGTTATCCGTGGTTATACCCCGTGCGGGCAGGAAGGATTTGTCTGCCCGTGCCGCCCCAACACCCTCGGCATGGGCGATCGCGCGGTCGCCGCTGCGGCCAAGCGTCTCGCTCCTGACCGCGCGAGGCATCGCAGCCGGCACACCAGGTGTGCCGAATGCCCGGTGACGGCACCCTCCGCGTGCCTCAAAAAGGCTGCGCAATTCTGGGAGGGCGAGGCTCCTGCCGAGCCGAAACCGCGGTCAACGCATCGGCTCGGCAGGAGCCTCGCCCTCCCCAAAAAACGTCTTGCTCCTGGCCGCGCGAGGCATAGTTACTTCATGCGGCTATACTGTCATACCGCCTCGAATCTGGCTAGATGCTCAGCCGGGGTGTGAACGGATACGGATCGGTCGGTGCACCATGAGCCAGATCTGCACGACATCCGACCTGGAGGCCTACCTGGACGAGGCCCTGCCCGCGGCCGACCTGGCCCGGGTGGAGGGCCGCTTGAGGGCCGATCCGCAACTGGCTGGCCAGCTGGCCGAGATCATCGCCCGCCGCGATGCGGGCGTCCATACGCTGGGCGAGATCTGGCGGCGGCACCGCATCAGTTGCCCCACGCGGCTGGAGCTGGGCGCGTACCTGCTGGGTACGCTCGAGCCGCCGCTCGAGCAGCACATCCGGTTTCACGTCGAGGTGGTCGGCTGCCGTCCGTGCGGGGCCAACCTGGACGATCTTCGGGCGCGGCAGGCGCAGGCCGATCAGGCCTCCCGCACGCGTCGCCAGCGCTATTTTCACTCGAGCGCCGGTTACCTGCCCCGTAGCGGCTGAGGGCGACGGTCGGGGATGGCGCGGCCCTGGGAGGGCGAGGCTCCTGCCGAGCCGCCGCGGCTCGGCAGGAGCCTCGCCCTCCCGAACCGGCCCTCCCGAACCGGCCCTCCCGAACCGGCCCTCCCGAACTGGACCTCCCGGCCGCGCCACCGCATTGACCGGCGATTCGTCTCACCGTTCCAGGTCGGTGTGTGACGGAATCAATCCCAACGCAATTCATGAATCTCGCCGCGGTAGGGCCAATCCTCCGGCCGTGACACCAATTTGTGGCGAACAGGATTCGCTTGGATATATTCCCATTTTTCCTCGTACTGACGTGCGCCGCGCATTCTCGTGTCCCAATCATCAGTCAGCCAACGATGTTCGGCGACCTGATGGCGCTTGGTGTATTGTGACTTCCAGTATCGGACCCAGTTCTTGAATTCGATCGCCGACTCGGTTGCGGCTGCGAAATAGTGAATGTGGTCAGGCATGATCACGTAACGACCCACAAGCCAGCCGGTAGCCTCTTGCCAAACCTCGCGCAGGAGTTCATGCACGTCGTCATTCGCGAGCCACGGTATTCGATCTCTTGTGCAGACGGTGTCGAAGACGATGGTTGGCTGGTGCGGCAAGTGCAGCACCCCCGACGCGGGATGTTTGCGGGACGGTTTCTCGTCGTTCGGCATTTCAGGGTTACCGCTCATTACATCGTTTCATGATAGCGCGGCCCTGGGAGGGCGAGGCTCCCGCCGAGCCGCCGCGGCCATGGGAGGGCGAGGCTCCTGCCGAGCCGCGGCGGCTCGGCGGGAGCCTCGCCCTCCCGAACTGGACCTCCCGAACTGGCGTCCCGTCCATCGGGGTCGCGGCCCGCAGGCCGCGCCGCTAGGGCTGACTCGGCGCGGGCTCGTCCAGCACCCGCATCAGCTCGGGCACGGCGGCAGCGGCATCCGGGCCGATCTGGCCCAGGGCCCGGGCGGCCGCCTTGCGGACCTCCGGATGGGGATCCTGCAGGGCCTCGATCAAGGCCGGTACCCCGTCGGCCGCCTGGGGACCGATCCTGGCCAGGATGCGGGCCGCCCGCAGCCGGCGCAAGGGGTCGCGATCGCGCAACAGCTCGACCAGCGCCGGCACGGACGATGGCCCGATCCGCCCCAGCGTGTCGGCCGCTGTCTCTTGCAGGTCCCAGTCGCGGTAGGAGCGGATCAACCGTTCCGGCGGTCGCACGGGCTGGAGCGTCACCGCCGGCGGCACCGACGATGGGACGTCGGATGACGAAAGGGCGGTCGCCGGCGCGGACGATTGCAGGGGCGACGGAGGCGGCGCTGGCGGCGCAGGGCCGGTCTGGCCCGGCCCGCATCCGGCCACGGTCAGCCCGCCAGCCAACGCCCAGGCCTGCCACAGTCCCCACGCACGGGACCGACGCGGAATTCCGCACTCGTACGATGCCATCTGCAGACCGTTGATCATGTGGCTGTTACAGGCCCGGCGACACCGACCCATCGGACAGATTCGCGGGGGGTCAGGTACTTGTTTTCGGCCTGCGCGTCTTCGCCTGGTCGGGCGGATTGGCCGAAGAACTGGACCAGATCCCGACCTGTGAACGGGTAACCGTTCACACCTTGGGTAATGCCAGGGGGTCAGGTCCATGTTTTCGGCCAGCGCGTTTGGGTTTGGCACAGCTTCACAGCCGAAAAATGGACCAGACCCCGGCCCGTGAACGGTTACCCCAGCGGCTTCGCCGCCCGTGGTGCCTCTATCGATCATACGTCATGGTCCGGTTCGGTGCGGCCTGATCCCGCCGCAGTCTACCCCCCTGGGGCGTAACCGTTCACGGGGTGGACGCCAGATCCGCTGCACCCCACGGGGTCAGGCACATTTTTCGGCGGCAGCGTCGCATGACGACAAGCGGTCGTCCCGCCGAAAAATGAGCCAGACCCCGGCCTGTGAACGGTTACCCTGGGGCTTGCACCATGGGGGACGATCCGTTTTGCTGGCCTTCGTGGCCCCGGGGTCCGGCCCGAGTCGGAATAGTGCTCGTATTCGAAACCGTTCGCAGCCCAGTGTGATTCCAGGGGGTCAGGTCCATGTTTTCGGCCGGCGCGTATCCGCAAGGTCGAGTTTATCGGCCGAAAAATGGACCAGACCCCGACCCGTGAACGGTTACTCCTGTTCGTACTCGTACTCAGCACGGCGGTACTCGTACCCGGCCGTGATGCTGGGAAGCGAATCCAAGCAGGAGTCGGAGTACGATCCTCGCTGCGAGGCGCGATATGATGCGGCCCTGGGCCGCGCGGTGGCCGCCGATGGGGCCCCCTGCCTGCGCTGGAGAATTACGGCATGCCGCAACGCAACGTGACGATCATCTTTCTCACGGCTGTTGTCTCGGTGGTCTGTTACCAGAAGGCGATCCGCAACCGTTTCGCCGGTGCTCTGGCCGAGGCGCTCGGCCAGATTTCACGCTACTACGTCGAGCCGGTGGACGATCGTCGGCTGTTCGAAGGCGCGATGCAGGGCATGGTCCAGCAGCTGGACCCCTATTCCGCCTACATCGGCCCGCAGGAGCTGAGCGAGTTTCAGGAAACGCTCGAGCAGCAGTTCGGCGGGGTGGGGATCATCGTGGAAATCAACCCCCAGACCCAGCGGCTGACGGTGCTTAGTCCGCTGGTCGGCACGCCCGCCTACGAGGCGGGCATGCGGGCGGGCGACACCGTGTTGGCGATCGACGGTGAGAGCACGGAGGGTTTCAGCTTGGAAGACGCCGTGCGGCGCATGCGCGGCCCGCCCGACACGCCGGTCCGCCTGGAAATCATGCACAAGGGAGAGCAGCAGTCGATCCAGCTGACCCTGACGCGGGCGATCATCCATGTCGATTCCGTCCTGGGCGACACTCACAATCCGGACGGCAGCTGGAGCTACGTCCTCGAGCAGGATTTGCGGATCGGGTATATCCGCATCATCAACTTCGGCGACGCCACGGCCGGCGAGCTGCGGCGGACGCTCGGCGACCTGGCGGGTCGGGTCGAGGCCGTGATCCTCGACCTGCGTGGCAACGCGGGCGGGCTGCTGACCGCGGCGGTCGAGACCAGCGACATGTTCCTGGAGGGGGGAGCGATCGTCAGCACGCGCGGCCGCAGCCACCACCGCGGGAAACAGTACTCCGCCCAGACCGGCAACGAGGTGCTGCCCGCCGACCTCCCGCTCGCGATCCTGGTCGATCGCTACACGGCCAGCGCCAGCGAAATCCTGACGGCCTGCCTGCAGGATCATGGGCGGGCGGTCGTCGTGGGCCAGCGCACCTGGGGCAAGGGAACCGTGCAGAACGTGCTGTCGCTGGAATCGGGCAACAGCGCGCTGAAGCTGACCACGGCCACCTACTGGCGTCCCAGCGGTACAAATATCCATCGCTCCCGCAATGCGACGGAAGAGGACGACTGGGGCGTACGCCCCGATCCGGGGTTCGAGGTGGTACTGGACGATAAGGAATTTGCTCGGCTGATGACCTATCGCCGCCAGCGCGATTTTGCCGCGGACCCGGTGCCGCCCACGCCGTCCACTCCGGCGGAGGACCCGGCGGCCGGCGCGGATTCGTTGACGATCGGGCCCCCGGACGAACCGCCGCCAGAGGCCGGCGCAGAGCCGTCGGAGCCCGGACCGCTGGTCGATCGCCAGCTGCAGCGGGCGGTCGAGTACCTGCAGCAGGAGCTGATCAGGCGAAACAAGGCGGCGTAGGCACTGCCCTCCCGCTCGCGATCGTACTCGTACTCAGCGCAGCGGTACTCGTACTCGGGCGGGAAGATCGACAACGTATTCGAGTACGAGTAGGAGTACGAGTAGGAGGTACGAGGGGGAGCGGGACTCGTACGCAGCACAGCAGTATTCGGACTCGGGTGCGAGGATGGAAGACGTATTCGGAGCAGGCGCGGGAGCGGGAGCGGGAACCCGTACTCGTACTCGTACTCGTACTCAGCGCAGCGATACTCGTACTCGGGTGCGAGGATGGAAGACGTATTCGAGTAGGCGCAGGAGCGGGAACCAATCGTCAGGCATCGCGTTCGCCCCGGGGTACAAGAATTGCCTTGCGAGTCATGTTCACACGAGCGGTGGCGCGGCTGGACGTGCTGGCCCTTCGGGCCAGCCCGTCATGGCATGGGCCCCTCATCGGCCAAAAAATAGTCCAGCCCCCGGACCGTGCGAGTTATAATCTGCCCCATGTCGGAATCCCCTCCCACGGATGCTGAACCGGCCGATGTTCCGCCCCGGCCCGCGACACGCGCGGTGGGCCGGCACCTGCTGAACCTCTTGTTGCTCGCGGCCCTGGGCCTGGGCCTGTTTCACCCGCTGGTGCTGCATCCCACGCAGGTGCTGTATACCGACCAGTCGGACCTGCTGTCGCTGCACGTGCCGCGCAAGCAGCTGTTGGTCCGCAGCTGGGCGGAAACGGGCGAGCTGCCGCTGTGGAACCCCTACGAGTTCTGCGGCGCGCCGTTCATCCACGACATCCAGGTAGCAGCCTTCTACCCACCCCACGCGGTGCTCTACCTGGTCGGGGCGGAGCACGTCGGCGCGGCCCTCAGTTGGCTGCTCGTCGCGCACGTGATCCTGGCCGGCTGGTGCATGTACGCCTATGCCGCGAGCGAAGGGCTGAGTCCGACCGCCGCGCTGGTGTCCGCGATCGGGTACATGCTGGCCGGCAAGTGGCTGCTGCACATGGTCTGGGTGGGGCACTACATCCTGGCCGGGCTGGCCTGGCTGCCGCTGCTGCTGCTGGGGATGAGCCGGGCGATCCGGCGGCGCAGCCTGGCCAGCGCGACGCTGGCCGGCGTGGTGCTGGCCTTGATCATCCTGGGGACGCAGCCGCAGTGGACGTTTTACGCGGGGCTGTTCGCCGCCGCCTGGACGCTGATCCCGGCCCTGGAGGCGGCCGGGTACTTTGCGCGTAAGAGAAGCGAGGACGAGGGCGGAGAAGCGGGGCCTGATCGCGGAGGAGAAAAAGGGGCCGACCCCGCTTGTGCGGAGCACCCACCGGGCCGCTCCGGGAAAATAGTTCTGACCCCTTTTCTCCGGTGGCTGGGCGTGGGTCTGTGGGTGGTGCTGGTCGGCGTGGGGCTGTCGGCGATCCAGCTGCTGCCGACGGCCGAGTCGACGCGCTACTCGACGCGGGGCATCCAGGGGATCGCCCAGCAAGCCACGCTGCTGGGGATGCTGGCCACGACCGTCACGCTGGTGGGGCCGGGCGTGTTCGATCCGCGCGCGTCGGTGATCTTTCACGAGTTCCGCGGCAACGCGGGCCTGCTCTGGGTTCTGGCCGCGGCGGCCGCCCCCTGGTTGGGCGGCCGCAAGGAACGCTGGCAGCTGGCGATCGCCCTGGTGTTCGTCGTGCTGGCGGTCGGCGGCTTGGACCTGATCCAGTGGGTCACCGGGCTGAACCTGTTCCGCCTGCCGGCCCGGATGATCATCATCGTCGGCCTGCCGCTGGCCCTGCTGGCCGGCCGGACGACCCAGGCCCTGTTGGAGGGGCGCGGCCGGGACGCCGCGACGCGCCGCCAGTGCTCGAAGGTGCTCACGGGCGTCGTGCTGTTCACGCTGGTCACGGTGCTGATCGACTACGGGATCATGGCGCACTACAGCCCCGAGTGGAAGCTGCACCCCTACTGGCTGACCTGCCTGGCGACGCTGCCGCTGGCCGCGTGGCTGGTCGCGCAGCGCGCGTCGACGACGGCCTGGCGCGTGGGCTGGACGGCGGTCCTGGCGGCCGACGCGCTGGGGCTCAGTTGGCTGTACGTCGAAGTCCGTCCGTACGACGAGATTTTCGCCCCCGCCCGCTGCGTGGAGTACCTGGCCGAACGGACCGGCGACCACGCCCGCGTGCTGGACCTGGAGAGCCAGCAGAGCGACCACCGCACCAGCCCGCTGGGCAACATCCAGCCGCTGCTGCGGCGCATCCACACGCTGCGCGGTTACAATCCGCTGAACGTGCACCACTTCTGGCAGTACCTGAATTTCGTCTCCGACGTCGACAGTCCGCCGGCGTTCGAAACCGGCATCGCGAGCTTGTCGATCGTCAACAAGTCGCTGCTGGACCTGGCGGGCGTGCGGTACCTGCTGCAGCCGAGCGCCGCCGAGTACGCGCCGCCGCAGAGTCCGCCGGTCGACGTGGATCCGCGCTGGAAGGCGGTCTTCGCGGATGCGCGGCCGCGGGTCTATGTCTTCAGCGGGCTGGGGGTGACCTACGCCCTGCCGCAAACGGTCTACGAGAACGTGGACCGGCCGCTGCCCCGGGCCTTTGTCGTGCCGGCAGCCCAGCCGTTGCCCGAGCCGCTGATGGTGCTGGCCGCGCTGCGTAATAACGACTTCACGCGACGAGTCTATCTGGGCGTTCCGCATGCGCCCGCGCCGGGCGCCGACCTGGATGGGGGCGGCGTGCCGCGCTCCGCGGATTCGGCCGCGCCCCCGCCATCCGGCGAGCCGGCGGCGGACGCGCCCGTCGGCTATCGTCCGGCCAAGATCCGCAGCCACCGGCCCAACGAGGTGGTGATCGACGTGGCAGGCGACACGCCGGGCTGGCTCGTGCTGACCGACGTCTGGTTCCCCGGCTGGGAGTGCACGGTCGATGGCCGCGCGGTGGAGGTTCAGTGTGCGAACTACACGTTCCGCGCGGTCGCCGTGCCGGCCGGTGATCACCAGGTCGTCTTCCGCTATCGTCCGCCCACGTACCTTCGCGGACAACAGATCAGCGCCGCGACAGGCCTGGGCGTGCTGGTTATCCTGATCGGATCGGCGATCGTACCGTTATTTCGGCGGCGGGCGTAATCGAAACAGGGTTTCGTGTTTCCGGGAGGGCGAGGCGTTCGGGAGGGCGAGGCGTTCGGGAGGGCGAGGCGTTCGGGAGGGCGAGGCGTTCGGGAGGGCGAGGCGTTCGGGAGGGCGAGGCGTTCGGGAGGGCGAGGCTCCCGCCGAGCCGCCGGCGTTGAGCGGGTTTCCGGCTCGGCGGGAGCCTCGCCCTCCCAAAATCGTGCCGCGCCGGCTCGGCGGGAGCCTCGCCCTCCCAAAATCGTGCCGCACCGGCTCGGCAGGAGCCTCGCCCTCCCGCAGGCGCCTTGCCCTCCCGGAATCGGCGCAAGAATTGGACCAGGTCCCCGATGGTGTCCCCGCTGAAAAATGGAACAGACCCCCCGTCAGCGCCGCGGCGGCGCGGCGGGCGCGCGTGGCTGCAGTCCTGGGCCGATCGCGAATGGCTTCCGCTGATGCTGTTCCTGCTGGTCCCGCTGGCGCTGGCGGACGCTCCGCGGCTGCGCTTCTACGCCGGGCTGGCGTTGTACGCCGGCACGCTCAAGTGGCTCGGGTGGATCGTGTTCACCCGCGGCACCGCCGACCGGCTGGCTCGCCAGCGGTTTCCGGTGGAGATCTTCCTGGGGCTGGCCCTGGTCACGACCTGGTTCTACCTGCGCGCCTTGCTGGCCCGCGTCTGGCCGGGTTCGTTCGTGCTGTTTGAGCTGCGCGCCCTGCCGCTGGTCGTCGTGGGGCTGCACCTGCTGGACGGCGTGCTGCGCCTGTTCGGGATCTGGACCGATCGGGAGATCGAGGTCGACGCGGTGGTCAGCCGCTGGACGGATCGGGCCAGCGTCTACTTTCCTTACGCGCTGATGCTGTCGATCGGTCTGGCCATTGTCAGCGGCGTCTTGTTCGTCCAGGGCACGGACGCGGTGTACAACGGCGTGTTGGCCCGCTTTTACCTGCGGGAGGGACTGCACTCGATCGCCGGCGGGCCGCCCGCGTATTATCCGTCCGGCTACGGAGCGACGATCGCCAGCGCGATGGCCATGTCGCCGTTGACCATGGTCCAGGCCGTGAATCTGCAGCACGTGTTCCTGGCGATCACGGCCCTCGCGCTGGTCACTTGCACGATTGCGCACCGGGCCGACCGGCCGCTCTGGTTTCTGCACGCCCTGGTTGTGCCTTACCTGGGTCTGTTGCCGGTCTACTGTCTCTTTCCCTACATCGGCTACGAGGGCGTCGGCCGGCAGGTCGCCCCGTCGCTGGTGCTGGCCCTGTTGTTGCTGCCGCTCTGGAGGGGGCCGGCGGCGCCGTGGCAGCGACTGGTCTGCGGGGCGCTGCAGGCGGCCCTCTGCCTGCTGGCGGTCGTACTGAACCCCGCCGCCATCCCGTTTGCGGCGCTGGCGGCTGCGGCGAGCCTCGTACTGTGGGGTTGGGTGCCCGACGCAGGCGGCGCCCGCGGCGGTTGGCGCGCCGCGGCGATCCAGCTGGCATGGCTGATCCTGGCCAGTGTTCTTTACCTTAGCGCGGACATGCACACTGGCGGGCTCGTGCGCCAGGGACTGGCCACGGTCTTCGGCCGCGGCAGCCCCCCCGCGGCGCAGCGCGGGACGCAACGACCGCCCGCGGTTGCGCCGACGGAAACGGAGGGCGACGCAACGGGCCAAACGGATGCCGGGCTGCCGGAGGACGAGGTTCTCCGGCGGGCGGTAGGCAAATACACGCTGGTGCTGGT
>Ga0209398_1001894_pt1 | contig 10105 bp, 14 predicted proteins | sample AshMeaBigSpring_FD_184125 | JGI IMG/M metagenome (GOLD analysis project Ga0209398, IMG submission 184125) | Groundwater microbial communities from Big Spring, Nevada to study Microbial Dark Matter (Phase II) - Ash Meadows Big Spring (SPAdes)... | ecosystem: Environmental > Aquatic > Deep...
AAGAAAAAAATAATGGTAACTTTGCGACCGAATGAAAAGGTTAATCAGCATATTTATTTTACTGTTTTTGGTAGGCAATAGCTTTGCCAAAACTGCTGATTTTTTGGGTGTAAAGGAAGTAGTTGCCGCTAAGGGGGGAACAACTGTTTTAGGCAAATATCCCGACTACATAAATCTTGCAGAAGAGTTAGGAGCAAAGAGATTTAATATCCCTACTAATGTGTGGAATAAAATGACCCCTGCCCAACAATGGGGTGCTAATCAAAAGTTCCTTGATAGAATGATTATGCGAGGTGATAAAGTTATTTTATCAAATCCTGTATTAGACATCAATAAAGTTTCCGGTGCATTTCGACAGGAATTAGATTACTTAATCGGAAAAGGTTATAGGTTAAATAGTACAGGTACTCAACTGATAAAATAATTTGGGATGAACAAGGATAACACTATCAATAATATTATATACTTGCCTGAGAAATTTTATAAACAAAGGGATGTATCAATTTATTCCTTGCTAAAGGAAAGCGGCTATTTTGAATTGCACAATCAAATTATTGAAGCAAATATTTTTGACGGGCTTATTAAACACCCTGAATGTATAGACCAATGGTTAAACTGGTCAGCAGATAAACGCAGTAGTTCAGGTTGGTATTTTAAACAGAACGATAACGGCAAATATGTTGTTGGTTATTTCCCACTGAAAGAAAATTTAGAAACGACTGAATACCTTGACGAAGTTGAGGCCTGTGCAGCTTTTATTAAACGAGAGATAGAAGATATAAGAAACAGTTGAATAACAAAGCCCGATTAAATCCGGTCTTTACTGAATAATCCAAACGCCAGGCTTATAGCTTGGCGTTTTTGTTTATAAACTATGCGGGTCAATGACCTTTAAGCCATCAATAGTTTTAAAATCGGAAGTGTTGCGAGAAATCAGCACCAGGTCATAGACCAGAGCGGTAGCGGCAATGATGGCATCAGGCAATTTGGTTTTGTGTTTTTTACGAATATCAATACTTGTTTCTACTACATTATTGGTCAAATCCAGCACGGTAGCATCATTGATAAAATCGGTAAGTGTATTGTAATGTTCATCGGGAGCATTAAAGCCCAGCACCTCGATTTTGGTAACTACCGAAACATTGGGAACAGCATCAATAACACCATTCATAAAACCCATACCCGAAGCAGGGAGTTTATTGCCGAGATAATCAATCACGGCATTGGTATCAATTAAATACTGCGGTTGTTCCATTCGTTACGGCTTTGGGTTACATAATTTTGAAGTTCGTCCGCCACATCAGAGGGCAGTTTGCCGGCATACTTTTCAGAAAGCTTTTGCTGCGGCTGAATACTTTTTTTTAGCACCTTGATGATGTGCAAGTCTTCCAGGTCTTCCAAAAGTCTGTAAGCCTTTATATTGTTGATTTGTACCAATACTGTTTCCATCTTTGAATTATTTTAAAATTGCCTGCATTTTATTTTTAGCAAGGAAAGCATCCAGCATCGCAAAAACGTGTTCTTTGTCGCCAGCTTCCAGTTTTTCAATATCCTGTAACCGCTTAACGGTTTTTTTATCAAACTTACTATTAATGCCTTCGCCTACGAGATAATCTAATGAGACCTCAAAGGCATCGGCTATTTTTTTAGCGGCCTCAATAGAGGGCACAGCTTCCCCACGTTCATATTTGCCAATCATCTCACGGGAAACACCGCTTTTGGTGGCAAGTTCTGTCTGCGACCAGTCTTTTTCCTTGCGTAAAGCTGCGATTATACTACCTGTCTCCATTACTTAAAATGCTTAAATATGTCCTTTAATCGTATCAAAGCACAAATATACGTAAATAAAAGACATAAAAAAAGAGTATAAGACTTGTTCGTTTCGGAAATATCAGTTACTTTTGTGTCCAATAGTTCCAAATAAAAAAAGTAAAAATATTTTTATGGCAACAAGAAATACCAAACAAATCAAGCTGCAACCCAAGCACCGGGAGTTGTCGGGCGGTCAAAAAATAGTACCGTGGCTGAACGTGAGCGGTGTATGGTTGGAAGAACTGGGCTTTAAGGTTGGCGATATGGTAAGCATTACCACCCGTGAAAAGCTGCTCATCATTGAACCGTTGGAAGGAGAAGCCAAAGCAGAGCAGGAATACAAAGCCGCCCTGAACGAAGTAAAGCAAACCCTTAAAAAACTTGCCCAATGAAAAAGCCGGACACACAGGAATTACAAAAACACATCGGCCAGTTGTTCAGCGAGAGCCTGAAAGTAAGCAACCCTGTTCAGATGCTGCACCTTATCCGGGAGAAAATGAACGCAAGAGGGTATCAGGGTTTTGACAAGGAAGATATTTTACAGGAGCTCGGCCAGCTTCAACACATCATGGGCAAGGTCAACAGCGAAATGCTCCGCATCCATGATTTACTAAAGCAATCGTAAGCCATGGAGATAAAAGAAATTAAAGAGCAACTAAGCATCCTAACCGTACTGGAGCATTACGGCTTGAAGCCCAACAAAAATAAAATGGTGTGTTGTCCCTTCCACGATGACAAGCACCCGAGTATGCAAGTGTACCCGGATACCAACACGGTGTTTTGCTTTAGCGGTAATTGCTCAAAGAACGGTAAGGCAATGGACACGATACAGTTTATCCAGGACAAAGAAAACCTAAGCAAACACGAAGCAATAAAGAAAGCCCAAAGCCTTATCAGCAATGGCATACAGCCAGTAATAAAAAAGCCAATCATACAACCCGAGAACCTAACAGAAATCTTCGCCAAACTAAAGCAGAGCCTGTACAGCAGCAGCAAAGCGAGAGCCTACGCAGAGAGCAGAAGTATTTATCCCGAAATGGGCTTCGGGACAAAACTGGAAGCAGGTTACAACAACGGAACGCATTACAGGCACTTGAAAAACTGCATGGTGTTCCCGCTCAAAGACAAAAGCGGAAAGATTGTAAGCCTTTACGGTAGGAACATCGAGAGCAAAGGCAAAGACGACAGGCATTTTTACACAACAAACAGGAAAGGGCTTTATCCAAATTACCCAAGCCAAGAAACAGAAACTATTATCATTACCGAAAGCATCATAGATGCAGCCACCATACAGCTTTATACTACTTACAAAGCCCTGTCATTGTTCGGTACAAACGTTTTGAATGATGAACACAAGGAAGCATTACAGGTATTGCCGAACTTAAAGGAAATCATCTTCTTTTTAAATGGCGATGAAGCGGGCAGAGAATGGACACAGAAGCACAGCGAAACAATACACGAACTATTACCGAAAATAAAAATCACAACGGTAAATACGCCTGATGAAGAAGATATAAACAGCTTGGTACAAGGACACGAAGCGGAAATTTTACAACACCTGATTGATGAAAGGCAGATACTTTTTTCTTCAAATGAAGAAAAAAAGCAAGAGCCTGAAAGTACAGTAATACCAACAATTACAACAGTTGGCAAACTCAACACATCAAACCCGGACTACATCAGCTTTGTATATGAAAACCTATTGTTCTCCATCATTGGCGGCATAGCCCTGTACCCGTTGGATAAACTGAAAATCACTTTAAAGATACAGACAGCAAAAAGCTCCAACCCATTGCACAGCATACGCCAAAGCAATCTTGATTTATACAGCGAAGAACAATTGCAACGCTTCATCAAAACAGCAAGTGAAAAATTAGAGACAGGAAGCAAACAACTGAACTACGCCATTGCAGAACTGATAAGCCTTTTGGAAGATTACCGGAACGCCAGAATAGAAGAGCAGAAACCCAAAACGGAAAAGCCCAAAGTATTAAGCGAGTTCAGAAAGCAGGAACTAATAAAACTATTGCAAAGCAAAAACCTATTTACAAAACTAAACGAACTGATAGGAAAAACAGGCGTAGTAGGCGAAGCAAAAAACCGCTTAATAATGTGGACGGTATTTACAAGCCGATTAACTGAAAACCCTTTACACATCATTTGTTTAGGAGCAAGTGGCACAGGCAAAACCTATCTGCAGGAACGAATATCCGAACTCATACCCAAGCCACACAAAGTAAGCTTTACAGCATCAACAGAAAACGCATTGTACTACGTTGGCAAGACCGACCTTAAAAACAAGCTGATACTGATAGAAGATATGGACGGGGCAAACTCTGTACTGTATGTTTTAAGAGAACTGCAAAGCAAAGGATATGTAAATAAACTCGTACCGATGAAAGACAGCAAGGGCAATATGAAAACTATTTTACTGGAAGTGGAAGGACCTATTTGTTTAAGCGGAACCACCACCAAAGAAAGGATTTACGAAGATAACGCCAACCGTTGTTTACTGATATACCTTGACAACAGCGATACGCAGCAAAGCAGCATCATGAATTACCAACGCAAGAGCCATGCAGGAACGGTAAACAAAACAGAGGAAGAACAGACCAAAGAACTGTTACAGGATATGCAATTAATGTTCAGGAAAATAAATGTAGTCAATCCGTATGCAGAAAAATTAATCATACCCGAAACGGTTTTTAAACCACTCCGCACCAATGCCCACTATTTACAGTTCATTGAGGCAATCACCTTTGTACACCAATACCAAAGACCCATACAAAAAGACGAACAGGGAAACCCATACATAGAAACGACCTTGGCAGATATAGAGTTGGCAAACGAACTTTTAAAAGAAGTTTTATTAGCCAAGAGTGATGAACTAACGAAAGCTTGCAGGGATTTTTTGGAAACGCTGAAAGCCTTACTGCAAAAGGAAAAGAAGCCATCATTTTTTAGGAGCGATGTAAGAAGCTGGACAAGAATAAACCCCGATAACCTACGCTATTACCTGTCCCAACTCAATAAATACGGCTACATCAAAGTAGTAGGCGGGAACAAATACAAAACAGGCTTTGAGTACGAAATCACCGACAAGGAAGAATACAACAAACTAAGCAACAGCGTACAAACGGCACTGGACAAAGCATTGGAGCAGTTGCGAGTGTTGCGAACAGTTGCGAATGAAGCCAATTAGCAACTCAAAGTATTGATAATAAGAAAGTTTAATCCAGTTGCGAATAAAAAATAAAATGGAAGTAAGCGGACATAATTTTTTAACCCCGACCCCTTATAAAACCTATCAGGAAGAATTTATCAAATGGATGCAGCGGATAGGTTATGCCATGACCACCATAGAAGGCTATGAAAGGCAATTACAGACGTTTTTAACGTGGCTAACTCAAAATCACATTACAGAGTTCAGCCAAATCAGCCAAACGCATTTAGAAGCCTATAATCAATATTTACACACCAAAAAAAGGAAGTTGAGCGGAGCGAAATCCCGAGAGCAAAGCGAATCGGGAGCGGGTTTAAGTTCCTGTTACATCCAAAGCCATATCAATGTAATCCGACTTTTAAGCAAATACTTAGAACTGACAGGCGAACAGAAAATATTTACCGGAAATCTGGTAGTAGAACCCAGAGCGGAAACACCCAGGAACATACTTACCCAATCCGAAATAAAACAACTCTACCAAGCAACGGACGAAACACCGAACGGGCTAAGAGATAAAGCAATATTGAGCCTGTATTACGGTTGTGGACTGCGTTACAGCGAAGGCATACGGGTAGAGAAAAAGCATATTGATTACAACAAGCAATTACTGTATGTGATGCCGGGCAAGAATTACCGAAGTAGGTTTATACCAATGAATGAAAGAATAATAAAGGATTTACAAGATTATGAAATGTACAGCAGACCTTATTTTACAAAGGATTACAGCAGTAGTTTTTTATTGAACTTAAAAGGCAATGCACCCGACAGCAGTTTAATAGGCAAACGATTAAAACGCTTACTACAAAATGCAGGAATAGAAAAAGACATCTGTTTGCACGGATTAAGGCACTCAATCGCCACACATCTTTTACAACAAGGAATGCCATTGGAACAGATCAGTAAATTTTTAGGACATACCAGCCTTGACAGCACACAGATTTATACAAGAATAGCCGAAGAGTTAGAACAATAACTTTTTTCTTCATCTGAAAATATGAGCAACGATTTTACAACCTACTTAATCAAAAACGGCTTTGTAGCAAAGACAAGGCAAAGAATGTTGTATTGTTCAAACCATTATTGTACTTGGCTTACAGAAAGAAATATCACAACAGAAGAAGCGACCTACAAAGATTTATTAAACTACATTGGCGATTTACAAAAAGAGAAATCAAAACCAGTTATCAATGAACACCTGAGAGCCGTAAGCCATTATTACAGAAGCTTGCAGCTTCCCGATATTGCCTATCAGGTACGGGTAAGAGGCATAGAAAAAACACAACAGATATTATTTAACGAGGAAGAACTAAACCACATTTACAACAGCTATGAAGCACAGGCACAGAAAGGCTTTTGGCGGTACAGCGATAAAATATTGTTGGGCTTTACCATTTATCAGGCATTGGATGAAAGGGACATTGAACGCTTAGAAATCACACACCTGAATTTACAAACGGGAAAACTGGAAGTACCGGGAGGGAGCAAACGCAAAGAAGCCAGGACACTGAACTTAGAAGCACATCAAATATTACAACTGCACCACTACATCGAAAACCACAGAGATGGCAACACAGAAAAATTAATCAGTCCACAGGCGGCCAAGTTCGATAACCTGCACGACCAAATCACCAACCTGAACCGGCAGATCCGCAAACACGGAGAAACTTTACAAATGGACATCAAACGATTAAACCAACTCAGGCAAAGCAGGATAACACTTTGGATAAAACAATACGGCTTACGAAAAACGCAATACTACGCAGGGTTTAAACGGGTTGAAAATGTGGAGCGGTACAGGCAACAGGACAGCGAAGATTTACGGCAATACGTGCTGCAGTTCCATCCGCTGCAATAGTTTTTTCTTCAAGTGAAAAAGGAAGTTGAGCGAAGCGAAATCCCGAGAACGAAGTGAATCGGGACGGTAAAAAATAAATGTTCCCTTTGCCCGTGATGAAATGATGACCCACCCGCCAACACACAGGCACGGCTTGGTCAGTGCCAACCGCACAAAGCCAACGCTTCCACTGCCCTTGTGGTGTTGCAGTCAGTTTTTTCTGTCATGCTTTTTGTAACCCACCGCACTTGCAGCACATTGCTTTTTGCTTTTGGAATGGATTATTTTTTTAGCGGTTAAAAGCAAAAATCAAAGAGCTGCACCCACCGCACAAAAACAAAAAGACACGCCAGAAAAAACTGCCTGAAGCTAAGTTACATAATGTGGTCTTATAGTACTTTTTCTCCCACGCTTATGCAAGCATCCAACCGCACAAAAAGTCCTATAAGCACATTATGTAAAATAGCCAACACCACAAACAACAAAACGGCAAGCCAACGCTTATGCGGGGCATCCCACCCGTTTGCCCTCTTGTTGTAGCCGTGCCTTTAGCCAACCCGCCCCGCCCGGAAAGCGGTATCACGGGCAAAGGGAACATTTATTTTTTGGTTTGTTTTATACACCTCCCTCCGGTCAGGCAAGTGTAAAGCCTGCGGCAGCAAGGAGCTACGCAGTTTTTTTATTGGGGCAATCTTCCAATGCCCCAAACCCCTTTGGATGCTCATTTTTTATAAAGCAAAACCCTGACGCACAAAAGCCAACGCTTCGTTTTACTTTATAAAAAATCGAGCCGTAACCTTCTTTCTTCACTTGAAAAAATCAATTGAAATGTTCAGATGAAGAAAAAAATAATGGTAACTTTGCGACCGAATGAAAAGGTTAATCAGCATATTTATTTTACTGTTTTTGGTAGGCAATAGCTTTGCCAAAACTGCTGATTTTTTGGGTGTAAAGGAAGTAGTTGCCACTAAGGGGGGAATACAATATTCCGATGATTTAGTAAGGGCAGCACAGCAAGCATACCCTAAGCTGGCAGGCAAAACACAGCTACATCACATCACCCCGAAATATTTGGGCGGTGCAGCAAATGGCCCTCTTGTTCCATTGGATGCTGCATATCATCAACAAATAACAAATGCGTTTAGGCAGGCTTGGCCATATAGTCAGGGTGCGATAAAAGACCCTGCTGTATTGAAAAGCGTTATGGACAAAGTTTATAAGCAATTTCCATTACCTCCAGGTTATGGCTACTAAACACATTTACGATGCAAGAAATATTTGAATTTAGAATAGACAGTGATTTTTTTCATTTACTTCCTAAGCCGAATAATGGAAGAGAGAATGGGATAGTATATGTTGTTACACTTTTAAAGGACGAACCAAATTTTAAAGAGGTTGAGAATTTAAAGAAAGTTGTAAAGGAAAAATACGATAAGAGTTTTGTGTTTGGTTGGCAAATCAAACGGAAGTACAGCAAGAAAGAGATAGATACGGCTACGCTTTTACAGATGAAAATAAAAACCATGTTTGAGCCAGCCGGTGAAGAATGCGGAACACTGTACGATGAAACAGCAGCTTGCAATATATGCGGAGCGAATAGGAAACAAATTAGTCCACTGATGTTAAAGAAAGGTTCTATTCCGAAAAAGGATATAGCGAGAACGATAGCAGGGGAAGTTGTGGTGTCAGAAAAATTTGCAGAAGCCTTTAAGCAAAGAAATTTGAAAGGAGCAGAATTAGAACCTGTGGTTTTTGCTAAAGGAACTTCGGGTTACTATCAGTTAATTGCATCTTCCGAATTAGAGTTAACAGGAAATACCGTTGCAGGAGTTGATCCATTTGATTTTTCAGAAGGTAGTGAAGGCGTTGAATTTACTGTATCAGGGGGCTATCCTGTTAAGTTTGAAAAAGAGGTTTACAAATGCCCGAAAGGTCATACCATCGGCTTAAATCTTCTATCGGAAGCTTATGTGTTAAATAGCCCACTAATTAACGATTATGATTTTTTGGCAAGTAAGCAGAAGATAGGCGTTAAACGAGGCTTATTACGGCCAGAGCCAATTTACTTTTGTTCACAGGCTTTTAGAAAAATGGTAGAAGATGAAAAGTTAAGCGGATTTGAATTTGAAATTGCAAATATCGAATAAAGCAAAAGCCACCTTTCGGTGGCTTTTTTACATTGCGTTAATTTTAGCAGACTTAATAAAATGGTCAACGGTAGTAAGTAAACATTCTTTTTCTTTTTCGGGCAGTACCGAAATATCTTGAAAGCGTTGCAACATTTTAGGGTCTTTAAAAAGGTTTGCTTCGTCATTCTCACCCAAGAGATAACCTACAGTAGTATCTAAAATCTTTGCCAGTTTTTTAGCGGCATCAATGCTTGGTGTCATCTCATCACGTTCATACTTGCCAATGGTAGTATGAGAAGTAACAAAAGCTTCTGCCAAATCCTTTTGAGAAAGGTTTTTAGCCTTTCTACATTCTGCTAATCTTTTACCGAAAGTATCCATATTCTGCACCCTTTTATGTGTTAATAAACCTGTTTTGATAGGTTTTGGGCAAAGATAAGAATATAAAAGTATTTATTGAAATACGAAAATGTTGTCTATGTAAATATAATTATGTTTCTTTGCACCTAATAATGTGTATTGAAAATAATTTTAAAAGTTTACAATGGAGATAAAAGAGATACTTCAAAGCCTGTCAATAACGACAGTATTAGACCACTACAACCTCAAACCTAACCGCAACAAAATGGTGTGCTGCCTCTTCCACGATGATAAAAACCCGAGTATGCAAGTGTATGCGGAGACGAACACGATATTTTGTTTTAGTGGCAACTGCAAGATGAACGGCAAAATGATAGATGCTATACAGTTTATACAGGACAAAGAAAATATCAGTAAACACAAAGCGATTAAAAAGCGGCAAGCTATATATAGTCAAGTCTATAGCCAATATAAGTAAAGCCAATTTTCCATATAGAAAACCTCCCCTCCCTAAAAAATTACCTCCATTGCAAATTGTGTATATTATGATTAAAAAAAAAATTTACGACAAATAACCAAAACACGTAGGAATAATTTGGATATTTGTACCCATATATCTATCTTTGTAGGTGTATAATTTATTGTCTTTGGACGTAAAGTTTTATCCGGAGTTGCATTTAATAAATATTTTAATTTTCTAAAAATGAAAAATCATTTATGTATCATTATTTCTCTGGCGTTTCTGGC
>Ga0209398_1001895_pt1 | contig 10103 bp, 13 predicted proteins | sample AshMeaBigSpring_FD_184125 | JGI IMG/M metagenome (GOLD analysis project Ga0209398, IMG submission 184125) | Groundwater microbial communities from Big Spring, Nevada to study Microbial Dark Matter (Phase II) - Ash Meadows Big Spring (SPAdes)... | ecosystem: Environmental > Aquatic > Deep...
ACCCAAATAGGCGAAGAGCAGGGATTTATTATTATTTATGCAAATGGAAATAGGCTGCTATTACCTAGCGGCACGAATCTTCATTTGCTAAGAGACTGTATAAGCTTCAGTGTATGATACCCTTTACAAGTAATCAGCAATATAGCCAGCCTCCTACCCCAGAACTGGAAAAAATCTCCCTAATCAAAAATCCTCCAATCCACCACCCTGTACTGGGTGGTAAGGATACGTACTTTGTCAAAACTGTCTGATACGGAAATAGCCTGATGCCCGAAAATAGCCTACTAAAGCATCAAAATATTTTATATTGGGATTGTATGTAAAAACCCCTTCAAACTTGTTGATTAAGGTATTTTCGTCGCTATTCGTAAAAAACTTTGTTGACATATTTATTTAAATTTTGTGGTCACTAAAATACGGATAATTATAGGAGTGCTGGCAAATGTGGTACTTGTGTGGCTATCTAAAATTATTTTTAAAAAATGTGGGTTGGTAAAAAAATAAAACATGATTCCTTGGGCTGTCGTGTCGGAAAAAAGTCCGCAGTTAGGATAATATGTCGTTTTGATGTTTCGATAATATTTTGTCTGTTTTATGGTTTGGTTAGGTTGGTTTTTATAATGTCACCTAACTATGTATTTTCGCTGTTGGGTAATTATTAATAAAAGATAGCAGGATGGGAAACTATTACTGATTATCCTCATAGGACGACATTTTCTTGCGGATACGGCTGAGTGTTTCCGGCTGAATACCGATAAGAGAGGCCACGTATTGCAAGGGAATTTTCTGAATTATTTCTGGCTGTTCTATGGCCAGGGCTCTATATCTCTCCTCGGCAGTCATAGAAATAAATGCGGTAAGCCTTCTTTCCACTCTCAGATGACTTATCTCTATAAACCGCCTAAGGGCTTTCTCAAAAACTGGAAAATCTTTACAAAGTAATTCCAATGCTGGGCGATCTATGCAGATAAGTTTTGTAAAGGGGATGGCCTGAATAATTTCACGCGATGGTTTGTTTTCTACATAACTGCTCAGGGCAGTAACAAAATTATTCTTTAGCAGTACAAATTTTGTATATTCGATGTTTTTTTTAATAAAATAGGATCGCACCGCGCCTTCTATAATAAATGCAAAAAAATGGCATAATTCGCCATCGTTTACGATGATTTGGCCTTTCGTATAATTTCGCACATACATATTGGTGTATAATGCATTAAACTCTTCATCGGTGAGTGGTACCAGGGATTCAAAAAGTTTTCTAAGTGGATCCATTTTTTATACTAAGATTATGAATAATTTATTTATCATCTTATACAATTATGGTTTGCTAGTAGGAAGAAATATCTCTGCCATCATACATCGGGCAGATCCTCCACCATTTTGCTCTATATCATCGATAGCAGCAAAGATAATTTTGGTATATTTTTCTATCCTATTTACCTGCTCTATCGTGAGGGCATTGTAAGCCTTCTGCGACATCATAAGAAGAAACTCTCCTTTTTTATTCTGTAGCTGTAGCATATTACCGGCAAAGGCATTCATCTGCTTATAACTGAGAGAAATGATTTCGTGACCAGTATTTTTGAGCGTATCTAAAAGATTATTTCGTTCAGCAAGGTTTTGCACAGCCTCTTCCACCACGATGGCAAAGCCATGTCCCAGGCACATCATCACATTGGTATGGTAGATATCCTTTTCATTTTCATCTACCGCATAAAAAGATACGATGCGATAGCCCTGATCTTGCCCCCAGGTAATTAACAGATTCAGATGGGTACGCGGTGATAGGCAGGCATAGGCTATTTTATTTTCGCGATCGAGTATAAGGCTGCCGGTACCCTCTAAATAGATCAACTTCTCTTCATAAGTGCTATAGTCCTTTATTTCAGCTATAGTGTATCCCTCCTTCTCTATCCTATTTAGTATATAGGGGTCTCTTTCTAATCGGCGATTAGGCGCATACATAGGATAGAGAATGACTCTACCCTCTGCATGAAAACTCACCCAGTTATTGGGAAAGATAGAGTCCGGCGTATGGGGTGAGAGGGTATCCTGATAAACGATCACCTCTACCCCGGCTTTGCGCAGTATATCTGCCATCCCATCAAACTGTGTGAGTGCGCGAGCCTGTATGTAGCTCTCACTAAGTGCCTGGTTTTCTTTTTGAAAGGCATTATTGTCGGCGGTCTCTGCATTAAATGCAAATCGTGCTGGTCTTATCATTAATATCGTGGAGGTGAAAGATAAACTCATCTATTTTATTTTTATATTTAAGTGGATTTATTAAGGGGATTAAGTTTACTTAATCGCTCCATTTTTTTTTGATTTATTTAGGTAGTTCAAAAAAAAAGGAGTTAATAAATAAGGGCATCTCTTCGCAATGGCATACTCATACAATGCGATCCTCCTCGCCCTCTAGAAAGCTCAGAAGAGGGAAGTATAATGAGTGTATTAGCGATGGACTCCGGAGAAAGACTATCATCGGGATCGGCAAATCTATTTAATAAAACCGAGGCCTGCAACACATCAAATCCATTGTTTCTAAATGCAGCGGCGGTTTTTTCATTTCTATCGAACCCTATGACTACCCCTTCTTTTACAGCCACCACATTGCAGCTATCTGTCCATTGTTCGCGCTCATCATAAGGATATTGCCCATCTGCGGAATAGATTATTCTTACCTCCTCGGGATAAACCCCAAAATCATCCACGCTTATCTGCCTTAGCAAGCCTTCTAACCCCTGCGGTACAATCTTTAATCCCACCTTATCATAATCTCTTTGGCCTTGTAAAAGATAGTTGCGGGAGGCATCATAGGGCTGATCACCAAATTTTCTCAGGTCAAATTGATATACTTCTACCTTTTCCTTGCTGACCGGGGTTTTACCGGCTCGAAAATGATGTAAATACGACTTTTCTTTGGCTTGAAGGCTCTGCATAAAGATTTCTGAATAATCGCCAAACATCACCCAAGTATTGCGGCTCACCTGCGTAAAAATGGTATCTATATGCATAACCGCTCTTTTGCGCGGTATCTTTACTACACTTACTCTATAGATGCCTGTTTCAGGGTGCTTAAAGAGCTTATTTATGATCGCATTAGCGGCATTGGGGCTGGTGCGCTCACTACAGCCCACGATGAGATGTCCGGGGCTTATCATCATCACATCGCCTCCTTCTATGGTAATGATATGCTCCTTTCTTTCTTCTGTATCGCCCAGAAAAAAATCTCTATCTTGGTTTATCTCCATCACCAGATTATTTTGTTGCTGAAAGAGAAGATTATAAGCGAGAAACCTGGCTATAAGCGATTCTCTGCGGCGAGCTCGCTTAGATAATTTACTCAATAGAAAATGGTTATGAATCATTATGCCTATATCGCGAGTAAAAATAAGATTAGGCACCGGAGGAAAAATAAACTCATCATCATCAGAATCTGGCAGCGTGCCGGTTATAAGGGTCTTAGCCAGCCTCCCAGGATCCATTTTCATCAATAGTTTTTCATCTTTATAGCTACAGCCTTCGCAGGCTGCAATAGAAGCCACCAGCAATTCTCTGTTATGATCATCGGCTTCTAAGGTCTTAGCCAGCAATACCTGCAATTCTAATACCTTATCCGAATTAAAATACTTAGGGGAAGCAGGCTTATAGCAATCTGGCCTGCCCTTAGCATTTTTCTCGCATTCGAGGATGGCCGGAATTTTTTCAGGATCTAAAAAATATAAAAGAGTTTTTAGATAATGATCGTATTCAAATTGCATATTGCGCAGAAATACGGTATCATCGTAGAGCCAATCGCGAAACTTACCTGGTACTATTTTTCCTATACCCCCATCCGGACTGTGAATCAGTAATTTCCTCAGTTTCCCTATTTCGGATTTTACTTCTAAATCTGCCGACATAGCTATTATTTTTAGGCAAATGTAACTATTCTATTCCTTATAACCTAATCCCTGCCGCCACCTAGAACCGAGGCCATTACCCTTTGCGTATTTCAAAAAAATCTGCCAGCGATCTTATAATTCGTGAAATAACCAAACCCATACCAAAAAAAAGCGTCACAGCCAGCAACATGGAACGATACTCGTGAAAAGAAAAGATGAGGGTATGACTGAGAAAATAAGTAAAAACTCCTAATACCAGCATAAGGAAAAAATAGGCTATAACCGCACGGAGTGCATATCTCAGCCAGCGGGTACTGAAAAATCCAAAGATCACTATCGCCCAGCTATAAAGAATAAGCGAACCTAATGCCGGTGTCCATAGTGCGCTCATATCGGTAATGAACCAGCTATATAACCACATCAGCGGCAGGCTAAAAGCAGCTATGTATAATCCGGTTTTTATCGGATTTATGTTTCTAAAATGATGGGGTGTAAGAATAATTATCAAAGTAAAAGGATATACAAATATAAACATTATTATTTTTGCATTGTTCACTGGAAAATGAACTTACCTCCCTTGAAAAACCTCCTACTTTGGCTTTGGCTTTGGCTTATATTCATAATTGGATGTTCTTATGATCCCTTACCTCATTTGATTACCGAAAATGAATTTTTTACCATAGAGCTACCGGAGTATTTAAAAAAAGAAAAGGATCTCACTAATGATACCCCTATTCAATACGGAAACAAATTCAGAAATCTCTATCTGGTAGTAATAGAACGCGATAAAAATGAATTTGCAAATCTTAAAAGTTTCAGCGACATCTATATACACAAGATGGAAGAAGGAGTGCCGGACTGCATCTGGAAATCAGAGAACCATCTTTCCATAAATAATATGCCCACCTATTATTTAGAAACAGAGGGCACTGTAGGTACAGAAAAACTATTTGAAAGAATAAGCTATCACATGACCTTTATAGAAGGTGAGTATAAATACTATCACCTGAGTATATGGCATTGGGCAGCTACAGATCATAAATATAAGGGCACTATCCAAACCATTTTTGGATCATTCAAAGAGAAGAATAAAAATACACCATTATAAAGGATTCTATGCGTACAATACTTCTTCTCTGCTGTTCTAATATTTTTATGGTATTTGCCTGGTATGGACATCTAAAATTTCCATCGCAGCTACTATGGAAGGCGATACTCCTATCCTGGCTCATCGCCCTACTAGAATATTGTTTTATGATACCGGCAAACCGGTTTGGAATGCTGCAGTTTTCTGTATTTCAGCTTAAGATGATACAGGAAGTGATTCATCTCATCATCTTCACTTTATTTGCCCTGTTTTATCTAAAGGAAGAATGGCATTGGAATTATCTTATTGGCTTTGCCTTGCTTATCTTTGCCTGTTATTTTCTTTTCAGAAAACCTCTATAATCACCGGCTATGGAACATCTAATCGTAAAATCATCTGCCCTTATTTCTGTGGGCTATGAAGGTACTACCCAAGTTCTGCAAGTGCAATTTAAAGATGGCAGGGTTTATGAATATGAGCAGGTACCTCCGGGGTTTTATATGGAGATGATGACTGCCCCATCCATAGGCAAGTATTTTTTTGAGAATATAGCAGAATCCTTCCCATACCATTCTATCACCATTGCGTCTTCGAAAGATAAAATGCCAGATACATAAAGCGCTTTTATATTAACAAAGATTATAGGTATGTTATTTGCCTATTATTTCCTTTCCTTTGGTGAGCAGGATTTCTGCACTTTGCGCGCCCACTAATCTTGTTTCACGGCCCGATGTGCTTATAAAGACCATCGTAGGAAGCTGGCCTATATCCATTTTCTTTTTCAGCTTTTTCCCTTCATTAGTTTCTATATCGGCCTGATAGCATACAAAGTTATCCTTAAAATACTTGCCTAAAAAATAATCCCTAAAGCTACCCTCCTCCATCATTTGACATGGCAAACACCAAGCAGCTGTAAAATCTATAAACAGCGGTCTATGTTCGCGTTTTGCTTTCTTTTTTATCTTTTTAAATTTTCCGGTCTCAAAATGAATGCCCTGATTTTTTAGTTCATTCTCCTGGCTCCATCCAGATGATGAAAAGCAAAAAAAAATAATCAATAAAAAAAGCCATGTACTATTACTCCCTATCATACCATTCCTACTTAGCTTTATCGAGGGCTTTAGCGGCCAGATCCAGCAATTGGTTAGAAGCTAAAGCGCCCTCAGCTCGGGTGATAAGTTTGCCATTTCCATCGAAAAACAACAGCGAGGGTACTGAGCGCACATTATATGAATCTGCAAGATAAGAACCATCACCCTTCATGGCATCAAAATGCGCATTTATAAAATGTTCATTAAAAAAAGTTGCTACTTCAGGATCGGTAAAAACATTTTTTTCCAGCCATTTGCAAGGGGCACACCAGGTCGTATATAGATCTACAAATACCAATTTGTTTTCGGCTTTGGCTTTGGCCAAAAGATTTGTATAGGTATCCTCCGTAAATTTTATACTTTTCTCATCTTCGATAAACGAAAACTGCGCTAAAGAACAAAATAATACACTTAAAAAGAAAAATTTCTTAATCATAGGAATATTAAAATTAGAGACAAATATAGATCAAATACCAGTAACGGCAGAAAAAGAATATTATTGTTATAAAGCACTGATTTGCTAATACTTAGAAGGGATATCCTATCCCCAGATTGAATCTCACATTTTCCTTTCTCCAGCTTTTAGTGAAGAAATTTGATTTCTGCAAGGACCAATAAAACCCATCCTCATCTTTATAAGGCCACTTAAGGGCTATACCCGTATCAAATCTCAGCACAAAATAGCTAAAATCCAGTCTCAATCCGGCACCTGTACCTATTCCTATTTCCTTCCAAAACCTTTTCACCGAGAAGGAAGACCCTGGCAGTGTTCCCTCCCTGATGGTCCAGATATTGCCCATATCTATAAATGTGGCTCCCTTTATATAATCGAACAATGGGAAACGAAACTCTGAGCTAAAAAGGAGTTTTATATCACCGGTTCTATCCCAGTTATCGCTGGCTCCCGTAGCCAAATAACTGCCCGGTCCTATACCGCGGATACGAAAAGAGCGTATATCATTCGTGCCACCGGCAAAAAATTGTTTAATAAATGGCAATACCTTAGAATTTCCATAAGGTATCCCCATACCTGCATAAAAACGACTTACGATTACATAGCGCGAAGTGAGATTATAATAATAGCGCAAATCAATATCTCCGCGTGTGTACTGGCTATAATTTATGCCAAAGAGGGTAAATGGCTTATGGGAATCTATAGCTCCATCCAGTAGATTTACAAGGGTGCCTACCTGCTCCACCGAAGTCTTAAAATATCGAAAGAATTTTTTTTGCGTATGGGGCTGATTAGAATAGACATAGGAATAACTTAATCCATTTAAAAATATCTCTTCAAAACTCTTGCGCAGTCTGGGATTGCCGGCTAGGATGATATCAAAATTAGGCGTGGTTTTATTTACATTAAAGAAGGAGATAAAAACAGAAGGCAAATGTCTGCGACCCATAGATGTCCTCCATTCATAGCCATAAGAAAGCTCACTGGAATTTACCGTATAGGAATCTATACGCTTAATAAAATTTGTACCCCCGCTAAGAACCGTAAGAGGCCGGTTAAATTTTCCACTATTTACCTTTTTATTAAATGGAAAAAGATATGGAAATAGCACCGACACCTTAGCATTTAAATCGAGGGTATTTATGATAGATGCCGTATCACTTATATTAAACTCTGCACCCAAAAAAAGATTAGTAGAAAGCAGTTCTGCAGCTTTAAAGAGGTTTTTGTTTTTATACCCTAAAGTGCCGGCTATCCCCAAATTATTAGTAGAGAGGGTGCTATTAAATTTATTATTTATTTCTATCTCCGAAGTCCAGGACATACGTAGAGAAGGCGACAAATAAATACGACAATCCAACAATTGATTTCCCACCTTTTCATATTTAATATTTACAAATTTAAATACGCCTAGTTCCATATATTGTTTTATCGTAGTTTCATAATCGGCAAGACTGTACAGTTTTCCGGATTTTATCTTGAGCTGCTTAATGAGGGCATAGTGCTTAAAGCGGCGATTAGCGGCTACCACACTCACCTTCTCTTCTACATGTATGGTATCTTTATTAACGCCAGAAGATATTCCTTGCTGATAATCCGGCATGATATAAATATCACGTATATAATATTTTTGTAGCTGAATAGTGTCCTGATAATCCAGCGAACATTTAATATCTACGATATGATTGCGGGTAAAAGAATCTATTTCGAAGGAATAAAAATCCGGTCTAAAATCGAAATATCCATTGTTTTTTAACAATCTGGAAACCCGGTCTTTTTCCATTTTTAGTTTTGCGGCATCAAACCCTTTGAATTTTTGTAATAGGGATTCTTTTTCATGTTCTCGTATAATGCGGGCCAGCTCAGTATTTTCCTGTGGCAGGGTTATTTGTCTTATGCTGTATCGCTTATCGAGCTTAATGGTATAGATGACATTGGCCAGCCTTCGGTTTTTTCGTTTGGCCGGTTTTATTTCAAAGTTTGGTTCATTGACAAAATATCCTTTATCGAATAGCCTATTATGTAAACTTTGGGCATTTTCGCCTAACTTCATTTCATTTATATAAACCGGTTTTTCTCCCAGTTTTTTTCCTAACCATATAAAAAATCCCTTAGACGTGCTATCTGCTGCTGCTTTTTTAGAGGCTTCGCCCCAGTAATATAGGCTTAATCTCACCGGAAAAAGATTGAGGAGGCGGCGATTTGCCTTAGGATAGCTGGCCAGCACCAATTCAGCCTCCAGATCTTTCTTATTAGGTATTTTATAATCGGATTCTATCCGTATCTGATTAGATCGCAGCAGCCTTTTATCTTTGGGAATATGTTGGTTTATGGCACAAGAACTCATTCCCAAAGACACCATCAAGGCTAAAAAAAATATATACCTAAATTTGAACTTCAATCTATGCTTTCTAAAAACAAAATCAAATGGCTGCATTCTCTACAGCATAAAAAATTTCGCCAAAAATACGGTTTATTTTTAGCAGAAGGGGAAAAACTAGTCAAAGACTTGCTAGATACGAAGCTCCGGATTCATTCGATCTTCGCACTTCAGGATTTTATTCAATGCATAGACAGCAGGTATTTATCCCATACTGAAGTCATTACCGGTAAGGAACTGGTAGAAATCAGTACCTTACAATCTCCTCAGCAGGTAATAGCCGTTTTTCATATACCTGTTGCAGAAGTACCTATCCTATCGCCCCATCAAAACTACCTAGCATTGGACAATATTCGCGATCCCGGCAATATGGGCACCATCATACGCATTGCTGACTGGTTTGGAATAAATACCCTTTTTGCTAATCTCGAGTCTGTTGATTTTTATAACCCTAAGGTAGTACAATGCTCTATGGGCTCCCTAGGCAGAGTGCATTTGATAGAAACAGATCTCATAAGTTTAGTCCGTACAGAAGGACTTATCTCCTATTCTACCTCATTAGAAGGAAAAGACATCCGGCATATCACCCTTAAACCAGGACTTATACTGATGGGCAATGAAAGCCAGGGAGTGAATGATACCTTGCTAAGAGAATGTGACCATCTTATAAAAATACCTGGAAGAGGTAAAGCAGAATCGCTCAATGTGGCGGTAGCCACAGGTATCATCTGTCATCATTTTACAAACCTGCTAGCGCACTTATAACCCATTATCTCACTAAGGTTGTCTTGTCCTAAAATAGGTTTACACATTTAATAACCATAAAAAGTGTAAAAGATGACAAAAACTAAAGTTATTTTAGGATTAAAACATCCGAGCCAATTTTCGTTAGACGAGCGAAAATTAATAGTAGAGGAGTATCTCCAAAGTGGCAAGAAAAAGCAAGAGATATGGGAGAAATATACAGATCAGCCAGAAGAACGAGGAAGGTTGCTCCGCTGGATGCGACAATTAGGCTATGATATTTCCCCCAAATGGGGTAAATTAGCCTCAACAAAAGCAGCTAGTATGGCTAAAAAGAAGGTAGAAAATTCCATTGAAAATTTTCAGTTGAAAGAAAAAATTGCACAATTAGAAAAAGCATTGCTTAACTCGGAGCTTAGGGCTACAGCTTATGAAACAATGATAGAAGTCGCAGAGAAGGAAT
>Ga0209398_1001896_pt1 | contig 10102 bp, 13 predicted proteins | sample AshMeaBigSpring_FD_184125 | JGI IMG/M metagenome (GOLD analysis project Ga0209398, IMG submission 184125) | Groundwater microbial communities from Big Spring, Nevada to study Microbial Dark Matter (Phase II) - Ash Meadows Big Spring (SPAdes)... | ecosystem: Environmental > Aquatic > Deep...
CCGCGATCATTCGCCGATGAGCACCTCCACGCCTTTGCCCTGGAGCTCGGCCACAAACTCCGGATCGGCCTCCTTGTCCGTGATCAGGCAGGTCAGGTCGGTCACCTCCGCGAAGAAAAACGAGGCCTTACGCCCCAGTTTCGTGTGGTCCGCCATGAAGACCACATCCTCGGCGTTGGCGATGAGACGTTCCTTGAGCGCCGCCTGGCGGGCATTGCTCTCGCTCACCCCGCGCTCCGGGTGCAGGCCGCTGCCGGACAGGAACAGGCGGTGGATATTGTAGCGCTGCAGGGATTTTTCCGCCGTGAGGCCGATGAACGAGCGCGATTTGCTGTCGAACAGGCCGCCGGTGCACATCAGGTCGAGATTCGGGCGGTCGGAAAGGGCCGTCAGGACGTTGAGCGCGTTGGTGAGGATGGTGAGAGGCAGGTCCGGCAGAAACTCGGTGAGCGTGAGCACCGTGGAGCTCGCATCGAGGAAAATCGTTTCGTTCGCCTGGATCCGGCTGGCCGCGAGGCGCGCGATCGCCTGCTTTTCCTCACGCCGGATCGCCTGACGCTCGGTGAAGGTGAGGTCGCCGCGGATTTTCTCCGGCCGACTCGCCCCGCCGTGGATGCGGATCAATTCGCCGCGCTTCTCGAGGAGTTCGAAGTCCTTGCGAACGGTCTCGTCCGTCACCCCTAGCGATTCAGCGGTGTCCGCGGTACGCAGGGAGCCCGTGGCGTTCAGTAAATCGAGAATCCGGCGTTGGCGTTCGACCGCGAGCATTGATTTGGGCTTTTTCTGTGTTTCGTTGGGAATTTTTGGGATTTTTGGTTGACTTGTCAACCGAATCCAAGAAAAACAAAGCCAACCCATGGCCGAAACGCTCTCTTCATCCACGCCGCGTCCCGTCATCGAACACATGGTCCGGGAGCAAATCTACGCCAAGCTCGGGCTCCAGCTTCCCGCAGCCTCCAAGGCCCCGAACGCGCTTCTCGTCAACATTTCCGCCCGCCACTGCCACCTTACTCAGGCCGCCGTGGAAGCCCTTTTCGGGCCGGGCCACCAGTTGACGCCGATGAAAGGCCTCTATCAGGAAGGTCAATACGCGGCCAAGGAGTCCGTCACCCTCATTGGCCCCCGCAGCCGCGTCATCTCCAACCTCCGCATCCTCGGACCCTGCCGGAACCTCAATCAGGTGGAACTCGCCTACACCGACGCGATTTCCCTCGGATTCGACATCCCGGTCCGCATGTCCGGCGACATCAAGGGCACCCCAGGCTGCATGCTCATGGGCCCCAGCGGCTACTTCGAGCTTGAGGAAGGCGTCATCCGCGCCCAGCCGCACGTTCACATGCATCCGGACGACGCCGCGTTCTACGGCGTGAAACACCTCGACGAAATGAAACTCAAGGTCCACGGCCCTCTGGGCATGACCTTCGACAACCTCGTCGTCCGCGTGGACCCCTCGTTCAAACTCGAAGTCCACATCGATACCGACGAAGGCAACGCCTGCGGCCTCAAGCCCGACACCTTCTGCGAACTGATCAAGTAATCTCAAATCCACCGTCTCACCACCACATCACCAAACACCACCATGAGTACCGCACTCGGCATGATCGAAACCAAAGGCTACGTCGGCAGCGTCGAAGCCACTGACGCGATGGCGAAAGCCGCCAACGTCCAGCTCATCAACCAAATCCAAATCGGCGGGGCTTTCCTCACCGTGCTCGTCAAAGGCGACGTCGGCAGCGTGAAGGCCGCCGTTGATGCCGGAGCCGATGCCGCCGGCCGCGTCGGCGAGCTCGTCTCCGCCCACGTCATCGCCCGCCCGCATCCCGAACTCCTCTCCCAGTTCGGCATCGCCTGAGGTCACCGGTCAGCCGTCAACTGTCAACGGGAAGAAAATGCAACGCGATATCTTTTCTGATGACCAATGACCGATGACTGCTGGCAACTCCCAAAATTCACCACCGATCTCCAAACTCACACCACACCACCACCATGGCCAAACAAGCAATCGGCATCCTTGAAACCAAGGGCCTCGTTTCCCTCCTTGAAGCCTCCGACGCCGCCCTCAAGGCCGCCGACATCAAGATGACCGGCTGGGAGAAAATCGGCTCCGGTCTCGTCACCGGATTCTTCACCGGCGACGTCGCCGCGGTGAAAGCCGGCCTCGACGCCGCCGCCGCCGCCGCCTCCAGCCTCGGACAAGTCTCCTCCGTCCAGGTCATCCCCCGCCCGCACGACGACGTCTCGAAGCTCGGCGCGTGGCTTGGGTGATAGCGAAGTCATCGGCCAGCAGCCAGCGGTCATCAGGAAAGATTCCGCCGCATGCCTGCTCTTCACCGATGACTGATGACCGCTGACCATTGACTCATCCCATGCTCGTCCTCGTCGCCAACCTCGGTTCCACCTCCTTCAAATACCGCCTCTTCCGCATGGATGAGAGCGGAGGCGAGGTCATCGCCAAGGGCGGCTACGAGCGCGTCAGCGATTATGCCGGTGTGATTGATGACGCCCTCGCCACGCTGCGGCGCGACGGCGTCATCGCCAGCCCGGATGAAATCGACGCGGTCGGTTTCAAAACCGTGCTCGGCAAGAACCTCAGCGGCTGCGTCACCGCCGATCAAGCGGCCATCGACGCGCTCGAAGGCTTCGCCGCCGTCGCCCCGGCCCACAACCCGCCCTACGCCAACGGCATCCGCCAGTTCGCGAAATCCCTGCCGAAAGCGAAACTCGTCGCACTCTTCGAGACCGCGTTCTATCAGTGGACCAGCGAGGCTTCCCACAACTACGCCATCCCGAAAGCCTGGCGCGACATCGGCATCCGCCGCTACGGCTTCCATGGCGCGAGCCACAAGTTCATCGCCGAACGCTCCGCCGAACTCTGCGGACGCGAGGACGTCGCGCAAATCGCCCGCCGCCTTTATCTGGATGGCCCGCAGCCCGTCTCCGGCAAGCCGTTCCGCGTGGTTTCCTGCCATCTCGGCGGTTCCAGCTCGGTCACCGGCATCCTCAACGGCGTCTCGATCGGCACCAGCATGGGCTTCTCGCCACAGAGCGGCCTCCCTCAAAACAACCGCGTCGGCGAGCTCGACTCCGGAGCCATCCCCTACGCGATGCGCACCCTGGGCATCTCGCTCGATGAGGCCGAGCGCCAGCTCACCAAGGAGTCCGGCCTGCTAGGACTTTCCGGTGTTTCCAACGACATCCGCGACATCATCGACGCCGCATCCTCCGGAAACGCCGACGCGCAACTCGCCCTCGACGCCCTCGTCCATTCGATCCGCCATTGGATCGGCGCCTTCATGCTCGAAATGGGCGGCATCGACGCACTCGTCTTCACCGCCGGCATCGGCGAAAACAATGCCAACCTCCGCGCCGCCGTCTGCGCCGGCCTCGAAGGCTTCGGCATTCATCTCGACTCCGCAAACAACGAAGCCTGCCGCGCCACCGAGGCGGACATCGCGACCGCCGGCTCCCCGGCCCGCGTCCTCGTCATTCCCGCCAACGAGGAGCTCGTGCTCGCCCGTGAGGTCTTCCGCAAACTTTCCTGAATCCATCATTACAACTCCATCCAAACCACCACCACCATGGCCAAACAAGCAGTAGGACTCCTCGAAACCCGCGGCCTCGCCTGCCTCGTCGTCGGCGTTGACGCGATGCTCAAATCCGCGAACGTCGAACTCGCAGGTCCGATGAAACAAATCGGCAACGCGATGTGCAATGCCGTCGTCACCGGCGATGTCGCCGCCGTCAAGGCCGCCATCGACGCCGGAGCCGCCGCCGCATCCGCCGCCGGCGGGGAAGTCATCAGCGCCCACGTCATCGCCCGCCCGGACGAAGCCATCGACGGAGTGCTCCCCAAGGACACCGCCGCCCGCGCCCCGCGGAAATAAGACATCGGTCAACAGTCATCAGTCATCGGGCAGGAGTTCCATCTTCCGCCGATGACCGTTGGCAAATGACCACTCGCCACGCCCATGTTCCTCGCAGAAGTCATCGGACAGGTCGTTTCCACCAAGAAGGACGAGCAGATGGTGGGCAGGAAGCTCCTGCTGCTCCGTCCCAAACTGGTGGACGACAAGGATCCGTCCAAATTCAAGGACGGCTCCAACACCATCGTCGCCGTGGACACCGTCGGCGCCGGCGAGGGTGAACTCGTGATGTTCTGCCAGGGAAGCTCCGCCCGCGCCGCCCAAGGCCTCAAGCAGATCCCCGTGGACGCCGCCATCGTCGCCATCATCGACCGCGTCGAGGTCCAAGGCAAGACGCTCTACAAAGGGGGCTGACCCCGATTCCATGCCGATCACGTTCCTCAAAGCCGGCTCTCGTTAGAAACGGCCGGATGTCCGAAACACCATGAAAACCATCGATCCCGAACTTCTCCGCTCCGTCGTCGAATCCGTCGTCGCCAAGCTCTCCACCGGCCAGGCGGCCCAAGCTCCGGCTCCCGCCCCCGCCGCCAAACCGTCCTGCGGTTGCGGCTCATCGTCATCCGGCGGCGAGCGCGGCGTTTTCACCTGCGTGGACAAGGCCGCCCAGGCTGCGAACGACGCCCACCTGCGCCTGAAGAAACTCGGCGTCGCCGGCCGCGCCAAGGTGATCGAAATCGTCAAGGCTCTCGCCGTCGGCAATGCCGAGGCCTGGGGCAAGTTCGAGTTCGAGGAAACCAAGATCGGCCGCCTAGATCACAAGATCGGCAAGCTGCTCATCACCAAGAACGTCCCCGGCACCGAGTGGCTCCAGCCCTACGCCATGAGCGGAGATGGCGGCATCACGCTGGAGGAATACGCGCCGTTCGGAGTCGTCGGAGCCATCCTTCCCGTCACCCACTCCGTCCCCACCCTCACCGGCAATGTCATCAACATGGTGGCCGCCGGAAACGCCATCGTCTTCAACCCGCACCCCGGCGGTGCCCGCAGCGCCGCCATGGCCGTGCGCGCCTACAATGAGGCGATTTTCCGCGAGCTCGGCATCGACAACATCATCACCACCATCGAGCAGCCCACGCTCGATTCCTTCGACGCCATCTGCAAGAACCCGCTCATCCCGCTGCTCGCCATCACCGGTGGTCCGGCGGTCGTCAACGCCGCCATGAAGTCCGGCAAGCGCGCCATCTGCGCCGGCCCGGGCAATCCCGTCGTCGTCGTCGATGAAACCGCCGATCTCGCGAAAGCCGCCCGCGGCATCATCGAAGGCGGCGCGTTCGACAACAACCTGCTCTGCATCGGCGAGAAGGCGGTGTTTGTCGTCGGTTCCGTCTTCAACCGCTTCTGCGAGGAGCTCACCAAGGCCGGTGCCGCCCGCATCAACGCGCAGCAGCTTGAGAAACTCACCGCCGCCGCGTTCACCTTCAAGCCCGGCGAAGGCGGTGGCTGCGCCCACGCCTCCGTCAACCGCGCCCTCGTCGGAGCGGATCCCTCGAAACTCGCCGAGCACGCCGGAGCCTCCATCCCCGCCGGCACCCAGATGCTCTTCGCGGAGACGGACGCCAACCACGCCTTCGTCCAGGAGGAACAGATGATGCCCATGATGCCCATCGTCTCCTGCCCCGACTTCGAGACCGCCGTCCGCGAGGCCAAGCGCGCCGAGCACAACTACCGCCACTCCGCCATCATCCACACCAAGGACGTCGATCACATGACCTACATGGCCAAGGAGATGGACACCACCATCTTCGTGAAGAACGGCGCGTCCGTCGCCGGTCTCGGCCTTGGCGGCGAAGGCTACCTTTCCTATTCCATCGCCACGACCACCGGCGAGGGCATCACCACCCCCAAGACCTTCACCCGCGTCCGCCGCTGCGTCCTGGTCGAGAACCTCCGCATCATCTAATCTTCGTTTCAGCGTTTCAGCATTTACCAAAAAATGATCCCCGCCCAAGTCGTCGGTCACGCTGTCAGCAGCCATGCGCATCCCTCCCTCAAGGGTTGCAAGATGCTGCTCTGCCAGCCGCTCGATGCGAATGGGAATCCCGGAGGCGCTCCCATGGTGGCGATCGATCTTTTTGGTGCCGGTCTCCATTCCAAGGTCATCGTTTCCACCGACGGCGTCGGAGCCCGCCACCTCGTCCATGACGAGAAATCGCCCGTTAGAAACTTCATCCAGGGAGTGATCGACGAGATCGGGGATCGTGGATAGAAGATCGCAGATTTCCGAGATCACTACTGCCTGCCAACCATCCTCAATCCACCATCCACGATCCACCATCTTTTCATGCGCGTCGCCCAGGTCATCGGCAGGGTCACCCTGAACGTCCAAGACCCCTCCTTCAAGGGAGGCCGGTGGCTGATGTGCAACCCCCTCGATGCGGAGAGCTTCAACACCGCCTGCAAAACGCCCGCTCCGCTCTCCAAGCAGTTCTCCCTCGTCGCCTACGACAACATCGGAGCCGGCGAAGGTGACATCGTCGGCATCGTCGAGGGTGCCGAAGCCACCGCCCCTTTCGACCACGACATCCCCATCGACGCGATTACGGTCGCGATCTTCGACTCACTCTCATACGAACCACCCGTTTGATCTCCCAACCGCCGCCAAATCCATGAGCAAGAAAGTCTTCACCGCCGCCGACATCGAAGCCCTCCTCAAATCCGGGAAAACCGCCGCCGACATTCCTGCCGGAGCCGTGCTCACCCCTTCCGCCAAGGACGTGCTGCGCGACGGCCTCGGCCCCGTCCGTGCAGGAGGAGCCGCGGCCTCGTCCGCACCCGCCGAGCCGATCCTGCCCGATTACGAATACCACTGGACTCCCGGCAAGGACCCCAAGACCCCTGCGGAAATCGAAGCCTTCTTTCACTCCCCGGCCATCGTCGCCATCAAAGAGCGCATGGTGGACATCGGCAAGCGCATGTGGGCCCGCGAATACACCGATGGCAACGGCGGCAACCTCACCATCCGCGTCGGCGACAACCTCGTGCTCTGCACGCCCACCCTTGTCTCCAAGGGCTTCATGACCGTCGAGCAGATGTGCCTCGTGGACATGGAAGGCAAACAACTCGCCGGCAAATACAAGCGCACCTCCGAGTGCATGACCCACCTCGCCATCATGAAGCGCCAGCCGAAGGCAAAGGCCTGCTGCCACGCGCACCCGCCGCACGGCACCGCCTTCGCCGTGGCCGGCGTCCAGCCGCCCACCTGCATGATCCCCGAGGCGGAAGTCTTCCTCGGCCAGATCGGCATGGCGGAATACCGCACTCCCGGCTCCCCGGCCAACGCCGAGGTGGTCGGCAACGCCGCCGTCGATCACATGGCCGTGCTCATGGTCAACCACGGCGTCATCACCTGGGGCAAGGACATCGAGGACGCCTACTGGAAGATGGAGAACGTCGAGGCCTACTGCAAAACCGTCTGGGTGGCTTCCCAGCTCAAAGGCGGCGAACTCCTCACCATCACCGGCGGCCAGGCCAAGGAACTCATCGCCTTGCGCAAGACCCTCGGCATGGATGACAAGCGCGCCAATTGGCAGGAATGCCAGCTTTGCGACAACTCGGAATTCAACCCCGGCACCGTCTGCCGCATCCCCGATCAAGCCGCCGGTTCCGGCAACTCGGCGAAACTGGACCCGGAAGCCGAAAAGCTCGTGCAGGCGCTCACGGACCAGATCATCGCCTCGATGAAGTGAGCCGTGGCGGCGATCACCGGTCGCCGCGCCGATCCTGGAATGGATCTTCATCCCGTTTCCGGCGGGCGCTGAAACCATCCGCCCCATCCGCGAACGGGTGACCATTGCAATAGACTCCGCGGAAATTGTCATGGCCGCCCGGTGTCGGGGACGCTAACCATGGCCGCGTCCTCCAATCCCATCCACCGCAATGATCGCCCGAATCCTCGCCAAACGCATCGTCCCCGTCGTCGTCCTCGATTCCGCGGAGTCCGCAGAGCCCCTTGCCGAAGCGCTGCTCGCCGGCGGTCTCGACATCATGGAAATCACGTTCCGCACGGCCGCCGCCGAGGAATCCATCAAGCGCATTTCCGCCCGTTTTCCCGAAATCCTCGTCGGAGCGGGCACCCTGCTGGAAAAGGAACAAGTGCTCCGCGCCCGCAATGCCGGAGCCGTGTTCGGACTCGCCCCGGGCCTCAATCCGGAAACAGTCGCCACCGCGCGCGAAGCCGGCCTGCAATTCTCACCCGGCGTGATGACCCCCAGCGAGGTCGAGCAGGCGCTCGCGCTCGGCTGCACGCTGCTCAAGTTCTTCCCCGCCGGGGCCGCGGGCGGCGTGGACATGCTCAAGTCCCTCGCCGGTCCCTACGCCCACACCGGCGTGAAGTTCATCCCCACCGGCGGCGTCACCTCCGCCAATCTGGCAGCCTACCTCAAGCTCCCCGTCGTCGCCGCCATCGGTGGCTCGTGGATGGTGGACAAGGCCCTCGTCAACGCGGGAAATTGGGCGGAAATCACGCGCCTGACGAAGGAGGCCCTGGAAGCCGCCGCCGCGGTTTGAGCGGAGTCGCAGTCGAATCGCACCTTGAGTCCGGGTTTCACCGGCCTACTGTTCCGGCTCCCACCACTCTCCCATGTCCGAAATCCAGGAAACCATCCACCTGATGGGCCGCCAGGCGCGCGCCGCGGCCTACAAGCTCGCCCAGCTCTCATCCGATGAGAAGAACGCGATCCTCCGCGCCATGGCCGCCGCCATCCGCGAGTCGACTCCGGACTTGCTCGCGGCGAACGCCATCGATCTCGCCGCCGGATCGGAAAAAGGCCTCTCCTCAGCCATGCTCGACCGCCTGCGTCTCGATGAATCCCGCATCGAAGCCATGGCCGCCGGCATCGACCAGGTCGCCACCCTGCCCGATCCCGTCGGCCAGGTGCTGGAAAAGTGGACCCGCCCGAACGGCATCGAGATCGAGCAAATCCGCGTGCCCATCGGCACCATCGGCATCATCTACGAGAGCCGCCCCAACGTCACCGCGGATGCCGCCGTGCTCTGCTTCAAGACCGGCAACGCCACCATCCTCCGCGGCGGCAGCGAGGCCATCCACTCGAACGTCGCCATCGCCGCCGCCCTTGCCAAGGCCGGTGCTCCCGAACACGCCATCCAGCTCATCCCCTTCACCGATCGCGAGAGCGTCGCGGTCCTCGCCGGCATGGACCAGTGGCTCGACCTCATCATCCCCCGCGGCGGCAAGGGGCTGATCGAAACCGTCGTCTCGCTCGCCCGCATGCCCGTCATCAAACACTACGACGGCATCTGCCACCTCTTCGTGGACAAGGCGGCCGATATCGACATGGCCGCCTCTCTCACCGTCAACGCCAAGACCCAGAAATGCGGCGTCTGCAACGCGCTGGAAACCCTGCTCGTCCACAAGGACATCGCCGCCCAAGCCCTGCCGAAGATCGCCGCCGCGCTGCGTGAAAAGAACGTCGAACTCCGCGGCTGCGAACAAACCCGCGCCATTCTAACCGACATTGCCGAAGCCACCGAGGAAGACTGGTTCACCGAATACCTCGACCTCATCCTCTCGATCAAAATCGTCGATTCGTTGGAAGCCGCCGTCGATCACATCAACACCTACGGCTCGCACCACACCGACACCATCGTCACCGCAGACACCGCCACAGCCGAGCGCTTCCTCCGCAGTGTCGATTCCGCCTGCGTCTTCCACAACGTCTCCAACCGCTTCGCCGACGGCGGCGAATTCGGCTTCGGAGCCGAGATCGGCATCTCCACCGACAAACTCCACGCCCGAGGCCCGATGGGGCTGAGGGAACTGACCAGCTACCAATACCGGGTGCGGGGCAAGGGCCAGGTGCGGGGGTGAGGGCGGCCCGGATCGCGAGCTCCGCGCGAAGCGCCGCCTGCGTCCTTCCAAGGTCTGCCACCGCATCGCCGACGGCCACGAAGCCGGCTCCGGAGCCAAGGTCGGCATTCCCTCCGGAAAACTCCACGCCTGCGGCCCGATGGGACCGCCAACACCGTGGGAGGGGGACTGGCGGACGAAGAGTCCGCCATCCAATGGATCGACAGCGCGGCAGCCCGCGCTAAAGTAGGCCCGGATGAACCTCAGGGACCTCGGTTGGAACTCGGAATTTGAAGCCGCCTTCGCGCCTTGCCGCGCGAAAGGCTGGGTTCCCGCGCGGCTGATCCGCGAGTCGCCGATCAACTTCGGGGCT
>Ga0209398_1001897_pt1 | contig 10102 bp, 10 predicted proteins | sample AshMeaBigSpring_FD_184125 | JGI IMG/M metagenome (GOLD analysis project Ga0209398, IMG submission 184125) | Groundwater microbial communities from Big Spring, Nevada to study Microbial Dark Matter (Phase II) - Ash Meadows Big Spring (SPAdes)... | ecosystem: Environmental > Aquatic > Deep...
CACCGCTTCATCAGCTCACTGGGCGAGATGATGACGCTGGCGCGCGACATCGGCACGGGCAACGTCGGCCTGCTGCTGGACGCCTATCATCTGTACACGGCGGGCGACGAAATCGACGCACTCGACACGCTGACGGCGCACGATGTGGTGGTCGTCCACATCAACGACGCACCGGCCGGCATTGTGCGTGAAGAGCAGGCCGACCTGGTGCGCTGTCTGCCGCTGGAAACCGGCGTCATCGACCTGCCCGGCTTCATGCGCAAGCTGGCCGCGCTGGGCTACGCCGGCCCGGTGACGACGGAACCCTTTAGCGCGCGCCTCAACGCGATTGCGGCGGAAGACCCGACGGCGGCGGCGCGCGAGGTGTCGCAGGCGATGGATCGGCTGTGGCAGGTGAGTGGGCTGTAGTAACCCTCCCCACATCAACGACGCGTCGGCTGGCATCCTGCGTGATGAACAAACGCGCCATCGGTTCTACTCTGCCGCTGCCGTCAGATAAACGTAGAGCGCCGCCAGATCATCGTCAGTCATCTTGGCGGCGTTTCGCCAGGGCATCGTCTCCGGGAAGGCTACGCCGCCGGGTTTGACGCCGCTGCGCATCATCGTGAAGAACTGCTCCTGGCTCAGCGTGCTGACGAGCGGACGCGGGTTGGGAATGGCCGGGCCAAGCGCCGATGCCTCGGTTCCGCTCGCATCAGGGCCGTGACAGCCGTGGCATTCGCCATAAGTCGCCACGTATCTGCCGTACTCGACCGAGATGCCGGCGGGGGGCGCCGTCACCATTTCGGCGCCAAAGCCTGATGGTGGAAAAAGGCCTGAGCCTGTCAATACAGCGCCGACGAAGTTCAGATTGTCGCCGGTGACGCCAGCCGTTGGCACGGGTTCCAGCGACCGTAGATAAGCAATGATAGCCTGCGTGTCGGCGTCACTTAGCTCCTTGTAGGGCAGAAAACCCATAAAACCAAGTTTGACGCCGCCCTTGTCCACGCTGTGGCGCAGCACGCGGAAGAGTTCGCCGTCGCTGTAACCGGCCAGCTTACCGCCTGGCGTCAGGTTTTCGGCGATCATGTCGCCCATGAAGCCGAAACCTTCCGCCGCAGCAATGTTCCAGCCGCCGGTGAGCGGTTGCTGCTCAGTTGGATTGCCGTCCGGCCCGACCGCGCTGTGACAACCGACACAGGACAGGTTGACCAGGTATTCGCCGCGGGCGATCTGCTCCGGCGTGGCCGCGACCGTGAGATTCGGCGCCGCCGGCGCGCCCGGGAAGTAGGTGGCGGCGACCCCGCGCCCACCCGTGAGCGCAATCGCCGCAAAGAGCAGTGTTACCACCCCGGCGCCGACCCCGCCGGCGATCTTCACCCATAGCCGCCGGGCGCGAATTGCGCGCCAGGTTAGCCAGCCAAAGAGCACGGTCAGTACACTAAATAGAACCAGGAACAGCAGATTGCTTGTCATGAGATTTCCTCCTCACGTCAAAAAAAACTTCCCCCATCGTTGCCATCCATCACACTGGCTGCACTGCCACCGCGCGGCGCCTGAGCAGATGCCAGCCCAGCCACCCCAACCAGACCAGATACGGCAGGCTCACCAACAGGTTGAGCAGCCCAACCAACTCGGCCTGGCCAGCCAGCATGAACGGAACCATGACCAGGCTGCACGCGCCCGTCAGCAGCGCCGCAGCGCCGATGCCTTTACTCAGTCTTGGGCTGCGATAGGCCAGCCACCCCAGAATCAAGCTGCCGACGCCGTAGCCGATGGTCAGATAGAGCACTACCGGGTTATGCATGTCAGTTGGGTCAATGAAGAAGCTGGCGGCAATGCTGATCGCCAGCACCAGCACCCCGACCACGGTTAGCGCTGGCGCCTCCTCACGGTGAATCAGATAGAGCGCATAGAGCGTCACGAAAAAGATCGCCTGACTCGCCATGTAAGCGGCGGTGGCAAGCGGCGGCGAACTCTCCGCACCGGCGCCCATCCACAGACCGATCGACACAAAATAGAGCACGACACAGACGATGGCGGCAATGCCACCGAGACGGATGATCGATTGCGTGTTCATAGATGCTCCCTTCTCCTGTTGGATATCCTGTTGGAAATCACGGTTCATGTTGATCTGGCGCGGGTGGCAGGAGCGCCACCCACTGGTTGAGAAAACGGGTCAATTCCACTACACTGCGAAAACCGATGCGTTCGCCGGTATGCGGATTCTCCAGCGCGTAGCGCCAGATAGGCGGTGCGTTGGGCAACCCTTCCGACTCGCGCCACAAGGTCAGGACGAAGCTGTGATAGTGCATGCTGGGTCTCCTTAAGTCGTTTTGCATAGGTTTCATCATTCCAGCAATTGTGCTACGCTACGCCCATCCTACCGACCGATCATTTAGAAAGCATTTGTTGCGAGCATACGATGGTAGCCAGTCTGGAAATTCGTTTGTTTGGCAGCATAGAACTGCGCGTCGATGGCGCGCCGCTCACCGCCTTTATCTCCACCAAAGCGCCGGCGCTCATCGCCTACCTGGCCGTCAGCCAGCGACCAGCTACGCGCGATCAGCTGGCCGCGCTCTTCTGGGGCGAGATGGGCGACGCCGATGCCAAGAATAACCTGCGTCAGACGCTTACCAGTCTGCGCAAACGCCTGGATGCCTTCCTGGAGATTACCCGCGACACCATCGCACTGCGCGCTGAAACTTCCATTACGTCGGATATTGTGGCTTTCGAAGGTGCGCTGCGCGCCGCCAGACGCGCGGATGGGCTGGTGCGCCTGAGCCATCTGCAGACCGCCGTCGATGCCTATCGCGGCGATTTCCTGGAAGGCTTCCTGGTGCGCGATGCGTCCGAATTTGAGGAGTGGCTGGTGGCGCAGCGGACGCGCTACCGGGAGCTGGCGCTACAGGCGTTTCACCAGCTCACCGAAGGGTATCTTGCGCGGGCAGAGCATCCGGCCGCCATCGACACGGCGACGCGGCTGCTGGCGCTCGATCCCTGGCGCGAGGAAGGTCATCGCCAATTGATGCTGGCGCTGGCGCGCACCGGACAGTACAGCGCCGCAATGACGCACTATCAACGCTGCTGCACCCTGATTCGTGAAGCGTTCGCCGTCGCTCCGGCTGAAGAAACGACGGCGCTCTATGAACGCATCCGGTCGGCGCAGCGCGGGCCACGTCACAACCTGCCCGCTGCGCTGACCGGCTTCGTCGGTCGCAATGCCGAAATCGAGACGATCCGGCAAAGGCTGCTCACGCCATCGTGTCGTATGCTGACCATCGTCGGCGTGGGTGGCAGCGGTAAGACGCGGCTGGCGCTGGAGATCGCCGCATCACTCGTTCCGGTCTTCCTCAACGGCGCCTGGTTCATCGCGCTGGCGGCGGTCAGTCCAGCCGAGCCGGATGCGCTCGCCACCGACCTTGCTACTGCCCTGCACATCCCGATCACCGCCGGCAATCTGCGCCGCCAGGTGATTGAGTTTCTGCGCACACGCGAAGTGTTGCTCGTGCTCGACAACCTGGAGCATCTGCTGGACAACATCGGTTGGTTTGGTGACTTGCTCACCGCTGCGCCCGACGTGAAAATCCTGGCGACCTCGCGCGAACGGCTCAATTTGCACGTGGAACAGGTTATTCCGCTGAGCGGGCTGCCCGTACCGGCGCACGACGCCCCGACCCCGGAGCGCTACGCCGCTGTGGCGTTGTTTCTACGCCGCGCGCGCCGTGTACAGCCGGACTTTGCCCTGACGCCGCGCAATCACAGCGCCGTCGTGCAGATTTGCCGCCTCGTGGGGGGGCTGCCGCTGGGGATCGAGCTGGCTGCCGCCTGGGTGAATCAGTTTACGTGCGCGGCGATTGCCGAGGAGATCGCCAGCAACCTGGACTTCCTCACCACCACGCAGCGCGATGCCTCCCCGCGCCAGCGCAGCCTGCGCGCCGCATTCGACTACTCATGGCGCCTGCTCAGCGCAGCAGATCAGGCTGCATTTGCGCGGTTGGCCGTCTTTCCCAGCAGTTTTACGCGCCAGGGCGCCGCCGCGATCGCTGGCGTGCATACATCGACACTGGCTGGGCTGGTCGACAAATCACTGGTGCGCCGAGACGAGCACGACCGCTACGACCTGCACGAAGTGGTGCGCCAGTTTGCAGCAGAGCAACTTCACGTCATGCCCACCGCCGCCGATGTACGAAGACGCCATGTCGCCTACTATCTCCAATTTCTGCACGCACAGACGCCCCGCCTGAAGAGTGACGAACAGATCGCAGCATTGGCGGCGATTGCCGTCGAGATCGAAAATGTACGCGGCGCCTGGGTCGAGGCGGCGGCGCAGCAGGATGCTTTCTCACTTTACGCCGCGGCAGGCGGGCTGTATCACTTCTTTGTGCTGCGCAGTTGGCTGGTGGAGGGGATGGAGCTGTTCCAGCTGGCTCGCCATGCAATGGAAGCGGTCGCGCTGCCCGATGCTGCACAACGGCTGGCGCTGGCGGAGATGCGCACGCGCGAAGCAAAGTTCCTATTTCTATTGTCGCGCTTCGCTGAGGCCGAAGAGCTGCTGCACTGCGCGCTGCGCAACCTCAACGCAACGGATGATCCGGCGAACATCGCCACTGCGCAGCACTACCTGGGGCAGGTTCACGTCTCGCGCGGCGAATATGCTGCTGCCGCCGCCCTGCTTGTGTCTAGCCTGGAACTGCGTCGCACCAGTGGCGACCGCTGGGGAGAGGCTGTCACGTTGCTGGAGATTGGCGCACTTGAATACTATCGAGGCGATGTTGCCAGTTCACACCATGCCTGTCTGGCTGGGCTTGCAGTGGCAGAACAGGTCGGCGACCCAGAGACCCTCGCCCATCTGCTCACAGCGCTCGGCGTCGTCACCCGCGACTTGGGCGATTACACCGCCGCCCGGCAGTACGCCGAACGCGGGCTGCACGTCTACGAAAAACTGGACAGCGTCTACGGCAGGATTCAGGGATTGCTGACGTTGGGTGGGCTGGCCGTGGCGCAACGCGACTATCCAGGCGCAGAGCCGACCTTTGCCCACGCCCTGGCGCTCAGCCAATCCATCGGCTTTCGTTCTGGCGAGGCGGACAGTCACTATCGGTTGGGGCAGGTGGCAACTGCGCTAGGGGACGAATGTATCGCTGCCAGCCATCTACGCCAGGCCGTGCGCATTGCCGCCGCCGCGCAGGAGGCGCCTGTTCTGCTCGACGCCCTGTGCGCAACGGCGCATTTGCTCGCACTGCATCCGCTGCCCGATGCGGCGCCGCTTGTCGCTTGGCTGCTTACCCGTCCCGACTTGGGCGAACAGCGCCGCAACGAGCTTGCGGCGTTACCCTTCTCTGTCACCACAGGCGCAGCCGTAGATTTGACCCCAAACAAGGCCATCGAACTGACAGTCAATCTACTTGACCGTCTTGGAACGTAGCGCGTTAGCCGCTATTCGACCGGCGCCAAAGACACTCATGTTTGACATGCTGACTCGGCGCGCCTATTATTCAAGTGAATTATTGAATAATGTGCGGCCCTGCCTGAGGATCGTGAAACGCAAGATGGCGTCAAAAGATGAAAAACGGCCACAGAAGGATAGGCTCTACCAGAGCTTTGCTCAGATCGGGCAGGCGCTGGCGAACCCCCACCGGCTCGAGTTGATCGATCTGCTGGTGCAGGCGCCGCGCACGGTGGAGGAACTGGCCGCCGAAACGCAGATGAGCATCGCCAACACCTCGCAGCATTTGCAGCGGCTGAAGCAGAGCCGGCTTGTCGGCAGCGAGCGCGAGGGCGTCCACATTCGCTACCGGCTGGCGGATCCCAGGATTGCACGGCTATGGATGGAATTGCGCGCGGTGGCGGAAGCCCAACTCGACGAAGTACAGGCGGCATTGGATGCATACCGCACACAGCGCCACGCGTTCGAGCGTATCTCCGCTGCTGAACTGCGCGCACGGCTGCAAAAGGGCGAGGTCTTTCTCCTCGATGCGCGCCCCCAGATCGAGTACACCACCGGACACATTCCCGGCGCGCTTTCGTTTCCGCTGGAGGAGTTGGCGCAGCGGCTCGACGAGTTGCCTGTCAATTTGCCCGTGGTCGCCTACTGTCGCGGGCCATACTGCGTGATCGCAGACCAGGCGCTGGCATTGCTGGCGAGTCACGGTCATCGCACCTATCGGCTAGAAGAAGGCGTCGCCGAATGGCGGCAGCTTGACAATCAATTCCTGAATTGAACGGAGGAAACGACATGAACATCCTTTTCATCATCAACGACGCCCCCTACGGCACCGAGAAAGCGTACAACGCGCTGCGCATGGCGATGACCCTGCAAAAGGAGCACGCCGATGTGACCGTACAGATTTTTCTGATGGCAGACGCCGTGACCTGTGCGCTGCCGGGACAGAACACGCCGCAAGGCTACTACAACGTCGAACGCATGCTCAAAGCGGTGATCCATCGCGGCGGGCAGGTAAAAGCCTGCGGTACATGCTGCGACGCGCGCGGGCTGAAGGCTGTCCCGCTGATCGAGGGCGTTGAAATCAGCACGATGAGTGAACTTTGCCAATGGACGGTCGCGGCGGACAAGGTCATGACCTTTTGAGCAACAGCACAAATCGAGATCGTTCCACTAGAAGGGCGGCAAGCGAGTGAAAGCGCGCGAAAGCGGGATGCCCGATGAGGCATATTGGCGTACGTTCTTTGATGCTGCGTGCGCCATCAAACGGTTGTTCGGCGCGGGTGGCTGCCAGGGAGACGCTATCGAGTTCGGCAGTGGCTATGGCACCTTCACGCTGCCAGCGGCGCGCCACACGACGGGGACTGTCTTTGCCCTAGACATTGAACCCGCGCTGATTGCCGGCCTGCAGCGGAAAGCTGCCGCACAAAAGATCGCCGCCATTCAGGCAACGGTGCGTGATTTCGTCGCCGACGGATCGGGGCTGGCGTCCGCAACACAGGCGCATGCGCTGCTTTACAACTTGCTGCATCTGGAGGAGCCGGTAGCGCTGCTGCAGGAGGCCTGGCGCGTGCTCCAGCCGGGCGGGCGGCTGTCGGTCATGCACTGGCGCAGCGACATCCCGACGCCGCGCGGCCCTTCGCTGGACATTCGCCCCTCGCCGACGCAGTGCAAGGGATGGATCGCCGCCGCCGGTTTCGCCCACATCCAGGATGTGGATATAGTGGATTGCTGCCCTTATCACTTCGGAATGGTTGCCATCCGTGAATGAGCATGTAACCCAAGTGACGGAGCAGACAGACAACAACCACTTCACGCCCCCCATCTTGCGCCACAAACGCTATGACACGCCGTCGCTCTTTGCGCCGGAGAATCTGCTGCGCGAGGCGCGACGGCAGAAGGCGATCCCCAAAGGCGCCATCCCCAGAATCTGCGTGCTCGACCCGGACGGTGACATCGTGCGCTATTTGTGGGCGACCGATCAGGCGTGTCTGAATCCGCACTGGGCGTGCTATCACACAGAGATGTACGACTTTACCTGGGACGGAATCGATTTCGGCGTCGTGGGCTGCGCCGTCGGGGCGTCCTTTGCGGTGCTGGTGGCAGAGGAGATGTTCGCGTCCGGCAGCGAGTTGCTGATCAGCGTGACTTCTTCGGGTCAGATTTCGGCGGTCGATCATCCTTCGCCCTTCTTCGTGTTGATCGACAAGGCGCTGCGCGATGAAGGCGCCAGCTATCACTACCTGCCACCATCGGATTATGCCCACCTGGATGCGCGGCTTCACAGGCTGCTCGACGGCGCCCTTGCCGGTCTCCCGCAGCCCGTCTATCGCGGCGCCACCTGGACGACGGACGCGCCATTTCGCGAGACAGCTTTCGCCGTAACACAAGCGCAGGCGGCGGGCGTCGTGGCCGTCGAAATGGAGGCGGCGGCGCTCTACGCCTTCGCCCAGGCGCGGAAGAAGTCGGTGATCTGCTTCGCCCATGTCACCAACCAGATGGGCACGGTCGCCAACGACTTTGAGAAGGGTGACGCCGACGGCGCCCACGCTGCGCTGGCGCTGATCCACGCCACGGCGCGGCGCTGGCTCATGCAGGAGAAAGCCGAATGAAAGAGGTAACCCTGGGATTGCGTGCCAACTGGCGGCAATTTGCGCTGCTCGTCATCGTCAATGCCTTTGTCGGCGCCATGGTCGGCATGGAGCGCACGCTGATCCCGTTGATTGCCGAAGATGAATTCGGCTTGGCGTCGAAGTCGATCGTGCTCTCCTTTCTGGTCAGCTTTGGTATGGTCAAGGCATTCGCCAATCTCTTTGCAGGCCGTTTAGGCGACCGGTGGGGGCGCAAGCACATCCTGATTGCCGGGTGGCTGGTCGGCTTACCGGCGCCCTTTCTGATCATTTACGCGCCCAGTTGGGAGTGGATTGTCTTCGCCAACATCCTACTCGGCGTCAACCAGGGGCTGTGTTGGTCGACGACGGTCATCATGAAGATCGACTTGGTTGGCCCCAAGCAGCGCGGGTTGGCGATGGGGCTGAACGAGTTCGCTGGCTATCTGGCCGTCTCGCTCGCTGCGGCTGGCACTGGCTTTCTGGCCGCCAGCTACGGGCTACGGCCCACTCCATTCTATCCCGGCATTGCGATTGCGGTGGCGGGTCTGCTCGTTTCGATCTTCCTCGTGCGCGAGACACTGCCCCACACCCAAATCGAAGCAAGGCTGGCGGCGAACAACATCGACCCGGATCGCGCCCGGCTTTCTTTTCGCCAGGTATTCTGGCTGACCAGTTGGAAGGATCGCACCCTCTTTGCCGTCAGCCAGGCGGGGCTGGTCAACAACCTGAACGACGGTATGATGTGGGGCTTGTTTCCGATCTTTCTGGCTAGCTTTGGCGTGCCGCTGGCGCAGATCGGCGTACTGGCCGCCACCTATCCTGGCGTGTGGGGCGTCAGTCAGTTGGTGACCGGCGCGCTGAGCGACCGCATCGGCCGCAAATGGTTGATCGCGGGTGGAATGTGGTGCCAGGCGGTCGGCATCGCCGTGCTGGTGATTTCACGACACTTCCCCAAAACCTTCACACCTTTTTCACACCTGCCCGCCATCATGGAGCTATGCTGTGACAAGTCCTGAAGGACAGGGCGAATCCAGCACGAAACATCCATTCAGACGCACAGGAGATGCACACATGATTCGGGGACGGTTTATCTTGGCGGGCGTGCTGGCGATGGTTATGCTGGCGCTGATCTTTGGCGCCGTGAGCAACGGGCAGCGCGATGCGTGGACGCAAGGCTACCTGGTGGGCCGGCTGACGGCGGTCGAGGGCGATGGCGCGCTGGCGACGGCCGGGCTGCTGCCCTATGCGGCCTACGGTATGCCACCGCAGGGGCCGGGGTTCGGCGGCTTCATCTTCTTGTTGCTGGGCGTTGGCGCGGTCTTCTTCATCGGCAGCCGCTTCGCCCGCACGGCGCAGTGGCATGCGTGGGCAGCGCAGCAAGGCGCCATGCCCGAAGGCCAGCCCGCTGCGCCGTGGGGCGGCCTGCCGATGGGGTGGGGCTGCGGCGGTCATCATCACCGCCAATCGCAGGAGCAGCCAGCAACTGAGGCGAAGGTGGAACGGTAGAGATCAGGCTGTTTGAAAGGGCATTTTCGACGCAAAGACGCGGTGACGCAGAGGTGCGCAGAGGAAAAACAGACAAGGTTTGACAGGCTGTTCTCTGCATTTTCTTTACTTCACTGCGTCTTTGCATCAAAGTGGATGGCGTTACAAACGGGCGCTGGTGCAGAATCAGGTAATGTCCCTGGCACGCCGCAAGCCAATACGCTGGACAGATTCGTCATGCAGCGTGCCGGGGACGTTGCATGACGAAACATCAGGACAAACCTGGCCTGTCAACGCACGATTTTCTTTACACACCGAAGCCAACCCGTGACCCCAGCCCCCGCCTAACGTCGCCGCTACCTCACCGTGTCCACCTTCAAGACCCTACGCCGTGCGCCGCAAACTCGACCACGATGCGACCAGGCATCTCCGCGAACAGAGGAATGAAATTGCTGACGACGAATCCAGGGTTACAACCTGCGCCGTGTTATACTTCATACTGCGCAGCGCCGGAGGCATCTCCGCTGGCAGGAATGAAGCGGATAGCTGTGCGGCCTGGACATCGACGCAGCAGATGGAG
>Ga0209398_1001898_pt1 | contig 10102 bp, 4 predicted proteins | sample AshMeaBigSpring_FD_184125 | JGI IMG/M metagenome (GOLD analysis project Ga0209398, IMG submission 184125) | Groundwater microbial communities from Big Spring, Nevada to study Microbial Dark Matter (Phase II) - Ash Meadows Big Spring (SPAdes)... | ecosystem: Environmental > Aquatic > Deep...
TCGTTCACAAAAAATCGGGCAGGCTTATCGGTCAACTGATCCTTATCAAAATAAGGAGGAGAGTCCGGTAAAGAGTCCTTAATCCGTTTCATCACATATTCAACATTGAACTTTGTAGCTGCAGAAATTGGAATTATTTCCGCCTGCGGAAGAAGTTCCTTCCACTGTTCAACCAATTCAACCAACTTCTGTTGATCGGTAAGATCTATTTTATTAATCAATAACAAAATAGGAACCTCCATCTTTTGAACTTTTACAATAAATTCATTGTTCTTGTCGGGAGTTTCAACAACATCAGTCACATAAAGCAAAATATCTGCATCTGTTAACGCTGATGTCGAAAAGTTTAGCATCGACTCCTGCAACTTATAATTAGGTTTCAAAACCCCCGGTGTATCAGAGAAAACAATCTGCATATCATCCGTATTATAGATTCCCATAATGCGATGACGAGTTGTTTGCGCCTTAAAAGTCGCAATTGAGATTCGTTCCCCTACTAGTGCATTCATCAAAGTGGACTTTCCAACATTAGGATTCCCTACGATATTTACAAAACCAGCTTTATGCATTTTGTTCTTTTTAATTGGTTAAGACAAAAAAACGCATCGAATCGAAATAGGATGCGTTTAATGTTATATTGATCAGTAATATTTTACTGTTTTTTACCGTCGTAACCCCATTTTACATAAACAGCACCCCAAGTAAATCCGGCACCGAAAGCTGTAAAAATGATGTTATCTCCTTTCTTCAATTTGTGTTCGAAATCCCAAATGCATAGAGGCAATGTCGCTGCACTTGTATTTCCAAAACGTTCAATATTAATAAGGACATTTTCAAGAGGCAACTGTAGGCGATGAGCCACAGCGTCAATGATACGCATATTTGCCTGATGAGGAACAACCCAATTAATATTTTCTTTCGAAAGACCGTTTCTTTCAGCTACTGCCGCACTAACGTCAGACATATTAGAAACAGCATATTTAAATACTGTTCTACCTTCCTGATACAAATAATGCATTTTATTGTCGACAGTGAAATAAGAAGCCGGACAAACCGAACCTCCAGCTTTCATATGCAAGAAAGGCAGACCTTTTCCATCTGTTCTCAAAATTGAGTCCATGATACCAAAATCTTCAGTAGTAGGCTCAACCATAAAAGCAGCAGCACCATCACCAAAGATTGGACATGTAGCACGATCTGTATAATCCACCATTGAAGACATCTTATCAGCTCCAACAATGATAATTTTTTTGTATCTTCCCGAACGGATAAAGTTTGCAGCTGTTTCCATCAAATACAAGAAGCCACTACAAGCAGCCTGTAAATCGTATGCAAACGCATTTTTCAGACCAAGCTTATCACAAAGAATAGAAGCCGTAGAAGGGAAGTGATAATCAGGAGTAGTAGTAGCAACAACAACCAAATCAATATCATCAGGATTAGCACCTGTTCTTTGCATTAATTGTTTAGCTGCTTTGCGAGCTAAGTAAGATGTACCTAATCCCTCTTCATTCAGGATTCGTCTCTCTTTTACTCCAATACGAGTCATAATCCATTCATCATTGGTATCTACCATCTTAGACAACTCATCATTTGTCAAAACATAATCAGGTACATACCCCCCGACTCCTGTGATTACTGCATTTATTTTTTCCATCAAATCAATTTTAAATTAGCGATGCATTAATACCTAAAGCAGCCAGAGAGCAATGCCCTCAGGCTGTTTAATAAGTATAACTGTACTAATTATACAGCTGCTTCTTTTACGATTGCCACTTTACCTCTGTAGTAACCACAAGCGCCACATACAGTATGGTAAACATGCCATTCGCCACAATTAGGACAAATAGCCAAAGTTGGAGCTACTGCCTTATCATGAGTTCTTCTCTTCGCAGTTCTTGTTTTTGATTGTCTTCTCTTAGGATGTGCCATTTTCTTTAAACTTTAATTATTATCTAATATTTTTTTTAATTCATTCCAACGAGGATCAACCTGTTCCTCAACCTCTTCCTCCACAATTATATCATCATCACCGACAAATGTATCAGGTTCCTCGCTATCATCATTTCCATTGGTCCGCAAATGCTTACTTAGTTTGCTGGTCATCGCTTTGTTGCATTTTCCAGGAGCATGTACATGCTTCATAGGAACCGACAACGCAATAAACTCATACATAAACCAAGCTACATTGATTTCGCCTTCTTCTTCAGGTATAACAATTAAGTTATCACCTTCCTCCGCATACTCATGTCCAAACTTAACCATTAATTTATCGGTTGAGCTAACAGTTTGCTCCATGTCGTCCAAGCAGCGGTCACACGGTACCCACACAATTCCATCCGTTTGAAAGTTCAATTCAAAGGCATGTGAAGTCTTCTTCACGGTTAATATAACCGTAACCTTTCCCTTCTGAACCTCAGGGCCGTCAATGTGGGAGAAATAAAGGTTATCCAAAACAAACTCGTATTTAACCGTGTCTGCTTGCATTCCTTTCAAATCAATTTTATATTTATCAAATCTTCCCAAAGCTTTACTTTTTTAATCGTTGCAAAGGTACAAAAAAAGCCTAATTATACATTCCACTATTTACTTAATTTCTAGAACTCAGTAACGTAGTAGATATAATTCGGGCGACAAAGATACAAATAATTATCCTCATAACATACAAATTGCCTACAAATATTCTTTGTTATGGCAGATATAATTTATTATTTGTCCGATATTATAATATTTTAATAACAATATTTCTGGGATGCAAGTTCTAACACAAAGGCCTTTAAAGTAGCTAAAAGATAATATGCCATCGTTTAGAATGGCAGTTGAATTATAAATATATCTTACACAAAATTACAGCATTCATTTTGCGTTTGATAACTGCATCAATTTTCCTAAAAAGGTTTATATTAAAGCAATTAGGACACTGAAAAACATCGATAATTCACCACACTGTACAAACTGAATATTCCTCATACTAAGGATTATATAATCAGTAAATAATAGCGCTTTGCAAGTAAATGTAAATTATCAACTCAATTCAATCAAACTCTTTTATTCCGAGCACTTCAAAAATGAATGAACTTAATATAAAAGAATCAGAAATCGTTCGTGCTGATAATGGAAATTAAAATACTAATAAGAAGAAACTACAGAAATGAACAGAAAAAAGGACTTTTAATCTGGCTATATAGAATGTTTAGGAAGCCCGCTAATCCTACCTTCAAAGGAAAGCAAAGGAATGCTTAGGTATATTATTATTAGAGTAATCAACCAGGGAACCAGATAGCTATAAAGTCGATTGCTTAAAAGGGGATACAGAACAAAAGTTATCGGTTAAAAAAGCGAAAGAATAAGCAAAAACTCCAACTATTTTAGATAACGGTTAGTATGAGGTATAACACAAAAAAGCCCTTCGATACATTTCTGTTCGAAGGGCTTTTGAAAAAGGCGGCTACCTACTCTCCCACTGTTACGCAGTACCATCGGCGTGACGAGGCTTAACTTCTCTGTTCGGAATGGGAAGAGGTGGAACCCTCGTGCTATAACCACCTAAAGAAGGTTATGACATGATGAAAGTAATTTTATAGTAAGTCTTTTGGCTTGCCAAAAGACAGCTAAACGGATATATAAACCATACTCGTTTGAAAGAAAGTCAACGGGCAATTAGTAATGCTCGGCTTTGATGTTACCACCTTTACACCTACATCCTATCAACGTCATCGTCTTTGACGACCCTAAGAAATCTAATCTTGTGGCTGGCTTCGTACTTAGATGCTTTCAGCACTTATCCAATCCCGACTTAGATACCCAGCGATGCACCTGGCGGCACAACTGGTAAACCAGAGGTCAGTCCAACACGGTCCTCTCGTACTAGTGTCAGAGCCACGCAAATTTCATACGCCCACGATAGATAGAGACCGAACTGTCTCACGACGTTCTGAACCCAGCTCGCGTGCCACTTTAATGGGCGAACAGCCCAACCCTTGGGACCTTCTCCAGCCCCAGGATGTGACGAGCCGACATCGAGGTGCCAAACCCCTCCGTCGATATGAGCTCTTGGGAGGGATCAGCCTGTTATCCCCGGAGTACCTTTTATCCTTTGAGCGATGTCCCTTCCATGCGGAAACACCGGATCACTATGCTCTAGTTTCCTACCTGATCGACTTGTCTGTCTCCCAGTCAAGCACCCTTATGCCATTACACTCTACGGACGGTTACCAATCGTCCTGAGGGTACCTTTAGAAGCCTCCGTTACACTTTTGGAGGCGACCACCCCAGTCAAACTACCCACCAAACAATGTCCTCACATCTGCGAGTTAGAACTCAAACAATCAAAGGGTCGTATTTCAACAGCGACTCCACAAATACTAGCGTACCTGCTTCAAAGTCTCCGACCTATCCTACACATCAATTGCCCAAATTCAATGTTAAGCTATAGTAAAGGTTCACGGGGTCTTTTCGTCCCATCGCGGGTAATCGGCATCTTCACCGATACTACAATTTCACTGAGCTCACGGTTGAGACAGTGTCCAGATCATTACACCATTCGTGCAGGTCGGAACTTACCCGACAAGGAATTTCGCTACCTTAGGACCGTTATAGTTACGGCCGCCGTTTACTGGGGCTTCAATTCAATGCTTCTCTTGCGATGACATCTCCTCTTAACCTTCCAGCACCGGGCAGGTGTCAGGCTGTATACTGCATCTTTCGATTTTGCACAGCCCTGTGTTTTTGTTAAACAGTTGCCTGGACCTATTCTCTGCGCCCACATCGCTGTGGGACCCTTTATCCCGAAGTTACAGGGTCAATTTGCCTAGTTCCTTAACCGTGATTCACTCAAGCGCCTGAGTATATTCTACCCGACCACGTGTGTCCGTTTACGGTACGGGTACCTTAAAAATTATGTTTAGCGGATTTTCTTGGAAGTCTGCTTACATGCACTATTGAATTGTTCCGAAGAACGCTCCATACTATCAGGTTCGACTCTCGCGGCGGATTTGCCTACCACGATCAACATCTACACCCTTCAACGAACTATTCCGTCAGTTCGCGGCACTGTCACTACTCCGTCTCCACGTCACTCTTTAAGGTAGTACAGGAATATTAACCTGTTCTGCCATCGGCATCGCCTGTCGGCTGAGCCTTAGGACCCGACTAACCCTGATCCGATTAGCGTTGATCAGGAAACCTTAGTCTTTCGGCGAGGGGGTTTCTCACCCCCTTTATCGTTACTTATACCTACATTTGCTTTTCCACACGCTCCAGTAAGGCTCACGCCTCGCCTTCAACGCTGAGTGGAATGCTCCCCTACCGATATTTACATATCCCATAGCTTCGGTAATACACTTAATGCCCGATTATTATCCACGCCAAACTCCTCGACTAGTGAGCTGTTACGCACTCTTTAAATGAATGGCTGCTTCCAAGCCAACATCCTAGCTGTCTTAGCAATCTGACTTCGTTAGTTCAACTTAGTGTATATTTGGGGACCTTAGCTGATGGTCCGGATTCTTCTCCTTTAGGACATGGACCTTAGCACCCATGCCCTCACTCCCGGGATTATACTAATGCGCATTCGGAGTTTATCAAGACTTGATAGGCGGTGAAGCCCTCGCATCTTATCAGTCGCTCTACCTCACATTAGTAACTCACGAGGCTGCACCTAAATGCATTTCGGGGAGTACGAGCTATCTCCAAGTTTGATTAGCCTTTCACCCCTACCCTCAACTCATCCAGAAGCTTTTCAACGCTTATTGGTTCGGTCCTCCAGCTAGTGTTACCTAGCCTTCAACCTGGTCAAGGGTAGATCACTTGGTTTCGCGTCTACTCCTTCCGACTAGGGCGCCCTATTAAGACTCGCTTTCGCTTCGGCTGCAGATCTCAAGATCCTTAACCTTGCCGGAAAAAGTAACTCGTAGGTTCATTATGCAAAAGGCACGCCGTCACAGCATAAAGCTGCTCCGACCGCTTGTAGGCGCATGGTTTCAGGGACTATTTCACTCTTCTATTCGAAGTGCTTTTCACCTTTCCTTCACAGTACTGGTTCGCTATCGGTCTCTCGGGAGTATTTAGCCTTACCGGATGGTCCCGGCAGATTCACGCAGAATTTCTCGTGCTCCGCGCTACTCAGGATACCACTAGGGTTCGTCTTGCTTCGAATACCGGGCTGTCACCGTCTATGGCCGATCTTTCCAGATCATTCTTCTCACAAAAGTTCGTCCCACAACGTGGTCCTACAACCCCATTTATGCCGTAACAAAAATGGTTTGGGCTATTCCCCGTTCGCTCGCCACTACTAGGGGAATCATTATTATTTTCTTTTCCTACAGGTACTAAGATGTTTCAGTTCCCTGCGTTAGCCTCCATCATAGATGGATAATATCTCTTCAAGATACTGGGTTGTCCCATTCGGAAATCTTCGGATCAAAGGTCATTTGCACCTTCCCGAAGCTTATCGCAGCTTATCACGTCCTTCATCGCCTCCGAGAGCCAAGGCATCCGCCATGCGCCCTTGCTTACTTTCTTTCAAACGTAACTTCGATATGAATCTTCATATCTACGTACGGTTCGATATATACTTTTAGCTCTTTACTAAAAATTACTTTTGTACATCATGTCAAAGATCGTTTTCCTATTACTAGGAGAGTGGAGAATAACGGATTCGAACCGTTGACCCCCTGCGTGCAAGGCAGGTGCTCTAGCCAGCTGAGCTAATCCCCCAAGATTTAAAGAGTTGCCTCTCAAGCTTGGTAGTCCCAGGCAGAGTTGAACTGCCGACCTCTACATTATCAGTGTAGCGCTCTAACCAACTGAGCTATAGGACTGTCAGTAACTCGTGCCTTGCGGCTCGGCTTCTTTTTTCTCTTGTTTATGGCTTGAATTTCTTCAAGCTGATCTATATCATTAAATAAACAAGTACCAGTAGTACAAATCAAGAACCTAAATAAGACGTCTTGTAAGGCATCTCTCCAGAAAGGAGGTGTTCCAGCCGCACCTTCCGGTACGGCTACCTTGTTACGACTTAGCCCCAATTACCAGTTTTACCCTAGGACGCTCCTTGCGGTTACGTACTTCAGGTACCCCCGGCTTTCATGGCTTGACGGGCGGTGTGTACAAGGCCCGGGAACGTATTCACCGCGCCGTGGCTGATGCGCGATTACTAGCGAATCCAGCTTCATGGAGTCGGGTTGCAGACTCCAATCCGAACTGAGAGAGGCTTTTGAGATTAGCATCCTGTTGCCAGGTAGCGACCTGCTGTACCCCCCATTGTAACACGTGTGTAGCCCCGGACGTAAGGGCCGTGCTGATTTGACGTCATCCCCACCTTCCTCACATCTTACGACGGCAGTCTTTTTAGAGTCCTCAGCTTAACCTGTTAGTAACTAAAAATAAGGGTTGCGCTCGTTATGGCACTTAAGCCGACACCTCACGGCACGAGCTGACGACAACCATGCAGCACCTTCACAAATGCCTTGCGGCTATAATCTTTCAACTATATTCATTTGCAATTTAAGCCCGGGTAAGGTTCCTCGCGTATCATCGAATTAAACCACATGTTCCTCCGCTTGTGCGGGCCCCCGTCAATTCCTTTGAGTTTCACCGTTGCCGGCGTACTCCCCAGGTGGAATACTTAACGCTTTCGCTTGGCCGCTTACTGTATATCGCAAACAGCGAGTATTCATCGTTTACTGTGTGGACTACCAGGGTATCTAATCCTGTTTGATACCCACACTTTCGAGCCTCAGTGTCAGTTGCAGTCTAGTGAGCTGCCTTCGCAATCGGAGTTCTTCGTGATATCTAAGCATTTCACCGCTACACCACGAATTCCGCCCACCTCTACTGTACTCAAGACTGACAGTATCAACTGCAATTTTACGGTTGAGCCGCAAACTTTCACAACTGACTTACCAGTCCACCTACGCTCCCTTTAAACCCAATAAATCCGGATAACGCTCGCATCCTCCGTATTACCGCGGCTGCTGGCACGGAGTTAGCCGATGCTTATTCATAATGGTACATACAAAACTCCACACGTGGAGAACTTTATTCCCATATAAAAGAAGTTTACAACCCATAGGGCAGTCATCCTTCACGCTACTTGGCTGGTTCAGACTCTCGTCCATTGACCAATATTCCTCACTGCTGCCTCCCGTAGGAGTTTGGACCGTGTCTCAGTTCCAATGTGGGGGACCTTCCTCTCAGAACCCCTATCCATCGTAGGTTTGGTGGGCCGTTACCCCGCCAACTGCCTAATGGAACGCATCCCCATCGATAACCGAAATTCTTTAATATTTTCAACATGCGAAGAAAATATACTATCGGGTATTAATCTTTCTTTCGAAAGGCTATCCCCGAGTTAACGGTAGGTTGGATACGTGTTACTCACCCGTGCGCCGGTCGCCAGCGGTATTGCTACCCTGATGCCCCTCGACTTGCATGTGTTAAGCCTGTAGCTAGCGTTCATCCTGAGCCAGGATCAAACTCTTCATTGTAAAAGTATTTTTATCATCCGTAAAGGATGGTTTTTGCTCTGTTCAGGATGCCATACAATTTATTGACGTCTATTTTTTTAATACCTATATAATAAGTATTGACGGTTCTTGTATTTCTTGTACTACTTGTATTGTTTATCAATATGTCAAAGAACTTTCTAACTTTTTTCATTTTAAAAGCGGGTGCAAAGGTAAGAGCTTTATTTTAAACCACCAAATATTTTCGGAAGTTTTTTTTTATTTTTTTTCTTCAACCCTCATTTCTCAGACTCTCTTAACGAAAGGGAAAGAAAAGGATGAAGAGGCGCTCAACCTCGTTTGCAACATTTCAAAACCGTTAGGCTTTCTCTCTCTTGGAAAGCGGATGCAAAAGTACACGCTTTTGCTATACAAGGCAAATATATATGCATCTTTTTTTAGAAAAAAATGCGGTGAAAGGCGTAAAACGCTGAATGAGAACGGTATGGTGGGCGAAAAAAAATGAAACGGTTTCAGGCAGAAAAGTGGATGGGGAAAAGGAGCACATTATTATACTCGCATGCGCAAAATGCGCGAGCGGGTGGGTGCATACGTGAGCGAGTATGCGTACGAGTGTGCGGGCGGGTGTGCGTGAGCGGGTATGCGTACGAATGTGCATGCGTATGGATGTGCATGCGTATGGATGTGCACGAGCGGATGCGGGTGCGTAGGTGCGCATGTGTGCATGTGTGCATGTGTGCATTGAGAGCACAAACTGGCGCATTTATGTGCACATGCCTACGCGCGCGTACACGCGCATATATATGGTAAAAGCAAAAATTGTAAATGCAAAATAGGCAAACAACCTAGATGCAAGAATAGAAAAAAGAGAGTACAGAAATAGCGCAGAGAGGAAAAATACGAGAAGAAGCGATAGTTGATACAATGTAGAATCATGGAGACGCGTACGAATAGAATCCACAAAAGCAGAAAACAGAATGCATCTTCGACCAATTCTTGAAGTAAATCCCATTTTTTGGTTGAAGTACACACCAAAAATGAACATATTTTCCGCAATGCTCATTTTATACAAATGTATTTTATTTTCTAACTATTTGCAAGCATATTGTAATTTTAATTCACTAGATTAATTACAAAAAAAAATAGGATAAACACACCTATTTACAATTGATTCTGCGAGGCTACCTTTACGACATAATCACCAATGAATCCAAAGAGATATTATTCATACACAGCACATTATTGACTTATCCATTGAAAGATAAGTAGAAACAGTCAGTTCCCAGTGTAGAAACAGTTAGTTCCTATAGTGGAAACGGATTGTTTCTATAGTGGGAACCAACTGTTTCCAATATAGAAACGAGTTGTTCCCAACGATGGACTCGAACAGTATCCAAAGTGGAAACTGTTCGTTCCTACGTTCGTCGAAAAAACTCACTACGGTGCTATTTGAAACGGCACACAGTGCTATTTAATACGACTTTATATACTATTTCAAACAACCGAATATACTATTTAAGTCAAGACAAAACACAATTCAGATGAAGAATAAATAAAAAGATCCCCCATGTAATAAGCTCACTCAAACAGTCGGAACACTCTATAATTAATGTTATTTATTTTCGCCAACAGTA
>Ga0209398_1001900_pt1 | contig 10089 bp, 7 predicted proteins | sample AshMeaBigSpring_FD_184125 | JGI IMG/M metagenome (GOLD analysis project Ga0209398, IMG submission 184125) | Groundwater microbial communities from Big Spring, Nevada to study Microbial Dark Matter (Phase II) - Ash Meadows Big Spring (SPAdes)... | ecosystem: Environmental > Aquatic > Deep...
CGAGGAGGAGCCGGTGCTCAAGGCCATCGACTTTGTGGCGGAGACGGGCGAGACGGTCGCCGTGCTCGGCGCCACCGGCGCCGGCAAATCGAGCCTGATCAACCTCATCCCGCGCTTCTACGACGTGAGTGGCGGGCGCATCACGATCGACGGTGTGGATGTGCGCGACCTCGACCAGGCCGCAATGCGCCGGCAGATCGGCGTGGCGCTGCAGGAGCCGATCCTCTTCAGCGGCACGATCCGCGACAACATTCGCTACGGTCGCGCTGACGCCGACGAAGCCGCCGTCGTGGCGGCGGCAAAACTGGCGCAGGCGCACGATTTCATCATGACGCTGCCCGGCGGCTACGATGCCGTCGTCGGCCAGCGTGGGGTGAATCTCTCTGGCGGGCAGAAGCAGCGGCTGGCGATTGCGCGCGCCCTGCTGATCGATCCGGCGATTCTGATCCTGGACGACAGCACCAGCGCCGTCGATGTGGCGACCGAAGCGCGCATCCAGGATGACCTAGCGCAGGTGCGGCGCGGGCGCACGACCTTCATGGTGGCGCAGCGCATCAGCTCGGTGCTTACCGCCGACAAGATTCTGGTGCTCGACGACGGCCAGGTGGCGGCGGCGGGCGATCATCGCACTCTGCTGGCGACCAGCCCGATCTATCGAGAAATCTATGCGTCGCAGTTGGAGCCGGGTCTGCTGGCGCCCGCCTGACGCCTGACGAGTGACGCTTGACGAAATGAGTTTGCCATGAGCAGTAATCTACCAGGACGCGCACCGCACGAGATGCCGCCGATCATGGGGCGCGGCGGCCCGCCGATGGGCCATTTGATGCGAAAGGCCGAGCCGACCAAAGATCTGCGCGGCACGCTGCTGCGGCTGTGGCGCTATCTGCGCCGCCAGCGCGCGGCGCTGATCGCCACAGCGGTGATCGTCGTGCTGAACACCGGGCTGACGGTGCTGGGACCGTATCTGCTCGGCGTCGCCATCGACGAGGCGCTGATGCCGGGGGATCTGCCGCTGCTGGCGCGCGTCGGTGCATTAATGCTGGGCGTTTATGCACTGAGCGCGCTCCTGACCTGGGCGCAGACCTTCATCATGGCGGGCGCAGCGCAGCGCACCGTGCGCGACCTGCGCACCGACCTCTTCGACCGCCTGCAAGAACTGCCGCTGCGCTTCTTCGACAGCCGCCCGCACGGCGACTTGATGAGTCGGTTGACCAACGACGTGGAGATGATCAACACCGTGCTCTCGGAGAGCGTGACGCAGCTTGTCTCCGGGCTGCTGAGTCTGGTTGCTATCGCTGCGGTGATGCTCTGGCTCAACCCGCTGCTGGCGCTGATCACGCTGCTGACGACGCCGGTGCTGATGGCGCTGTTGACGCGGCTGGTCGTCGGGCGCACGCGCACCGCGTTCCGCGCTCAGCAGAACACCCTCGGCGCGCTCAACGGGCTGATCGAGGAGACGATCGGCGGGCAGCGCGTGGTCAAGGCCTACGGGCAAGAGGCGAAGGTGATGACAAGCTTCGACGCCGCCAACCAGGCATATCGGCGTGCGGCGACGCGCGCCCAGATCTTCGCCGGTTTCATGGGGCCGCTGACCAACTTCGTCAACAACATCGGGCTGGCAATCCTGGGCGGCGTGGGCGGCTGGCTGGTGATCCAGGGCATGGCGACCGTCGGCACGTTGGCGAGCTTCATCAACTACAGCCGTCAATTTGGCCGGCCGCTCAACGAGATCGCCAATCTGTTCAACACGATCCAGGGCGCAGTCGCCGGCGCCGAGCGCGTCTTTGCGCTGATCGACGAGACGCCGGAACGCCAGGAGGCCGCCGCGCCGCTGGCCCAGGTCGGGGGTGAAGTCAGCTTCGAGGATGTGAGTTTCGCCTACACGCCCGACGCGCCGGTGCTCAAGCAGGTCAGCCTGCACGCCCGCCCCGGCCAGACCATTGCCCTGGTTGGTCCGACCGGCGCCGGCAAGACGACCATCGTCAATCTGCTGACGCGTTTCTACGACATCGACGCCGGGCGCATCCTGATCGACGGCGTGGACATCCGCACGATCGACCGCTACGCGCTGCGCCGGCAACTGGGCATCGTGCTACAGGATACCTATCTGTTTACCGGCACCGTGTTGGAGAATATCCGCTACGGCCGGCTCGACGCCACCGACGCCGAAGTACACGCCGCCGCCCGGCTGGCGAACGCCGACCAGTTCATCCACCGCCTGCCGCACGGCTACGCCACGTTGCTCTCCGAACGCGCCAGCAACCTGAGCCAGGGGCAGCGCCAGTTGCTCGCCATCGCCCGCGCCATCCTCGCCGACCCGCGCATCCTGATCCTGGACGAGGCGACGAGCAGTGTCGATACGCGCACCGAGCAGCAAATCCAGGAGGCGATGCTGCGGCTGATGCAGGGGCGCACCAGCTTCGTGATCGCCCACCGCCTGAGCACGATCCGCAGCGCCGACCAGATTCTGGTGCTGCGCAATGGCGCAATCGTCGAGCGCGGGACGCACACCGAACTGCTGGCGCAGCGCGGTTTCTACCACGAATTGTATACAAGCCAGTTTCGCGGGCAGGAAGTGGCGGCAGTATAGGCTCGCTCGATTGTGCCGCCGGCTGAAAATTGCTGTGCAGGTAGTGGAATGACTGAGCGCGGTCGGCGCCGTCAGCGTCGCTCAAGAGTAGTTCTTCACAGTAATGAACAATGTCCCCAATGAACAATGTTCCCGACACGTCGGTCAGATTCCTCGTGCGACGTGCGGGGAAGGTGTTGCCTGATTCTGCACTAGGACGCAGTGCAGTGATAGCGCAAGAACACGACGCCGCTCGGCAGCGGGGCGCTCTCTACCAGGGTCAGGTTGAGACGCTTTCCATCCGGGAAAAGCCGCTTGCCCCCGCCCAACACCAAAGGATAGATATGCAGGTGATATTCGTCGATCAGATCGGCCTGCGCCAATGTATGGATCAGCACGCTGCTGCCGTCGATGAAGATGTGCTTGCCGGGCTGTTGTTTGCGCTGGCGGACGGTGGAAGATGCATTGCGTGCAAGATGCCCAGCTTTGTCATTCCTCTGCGATCACGATGATCTTGTCGTCCGCTGCAAAGGTTACCGCTTCGGCCTTGTTTGGGTTGACGCGCACCCCGTAGTTGCGGCGCTTGTCATCGCCGTGGCGGGCCAGGCGGTAGCCGATGGCAACCTCGCCGCGCTGCCTGGCCGCCTCGACCACTGTGTAGAAGGTGAGCGCCGTCCCCGGCGTGACATAACGTGATAAGGGACGCAGATAAATCTCGGCGCCTTCGGGGTCGAAGATGTCGGCAAAGACCGCGTTGAGCGCCTTGTTTTCCGCCACCTGCGCCAGCATCAGGCTGATCAAGCGATCACTGACGATGAAGTCGTCGGCCTGGGTGATCTCGGCCAGGGTGCGGTTGCGGCTGTCCAACATCTCGCTGACGATGGTGAAGGTGTCGCCCTGCGTGCTACTGATGTCGCGCAGATGCAGCAGCGTGATCAGCGTGTGTGCGTCTGCCTGCTGTGCGTCGAAGCGCTCCGAGTAGCAGAGCAAGATCACATATTGGTATGTTGGCACCTCCAGCGCATCGAGCAGCCGCCGGTCGGTAATGTCGCCGTGACGGTAAGCTACCTGGAGATTGCGTACGGCGGCGCAGTGATCCTCCAGTGTGGCGGCCGTTTCTGGGGCGTCGGAGACGACTGTTACTAGCGAGCCGCCCGGCACGTACTGGTCGAGCTGATTGACGATCGTTGGCCCGCGCCAGTTCCAGCCCAGGATCAAGATGCGCTCCGGTTTGCCTGGCGCGGCGGGCGCCAGCTGAATCGCCTCAGTTTGGATGGTGACCTCGCTGTGCCCGGCAAGGTGGATGACGTCGTTGTCGGCGGCGATAAAAATCAGCTGGTCGCTGGGGCCGATCGCCATCTGCATCGCCGGGTTGAGGATCGGGGCGCGGCCGGCTGGCTGCAGCCCGATTACCGTCGCCGTCGCATAGGCCAGCAGTGCATCGCCAAAGCGTTGGCCGACCAGCCCTGGCTCCTCCTTAAAATAGATCTCGTCGCCGCCAAAATCGAGCAGTTCGGTGTAGACCGTGGACAGGCCAGACTGACGGCAGGTCTGGGCAATGATGCGGGCGATCAGGTCGCCCATCAGCACGAACTCGACTTCGTCCTTGCCCACCAGCCGGGCGACTTCCAGATTGCGCGGGTCATGCAGTTCGGCGACGATGTGATAGGGTTCGGGCCGGCGATCCGGCGCATTGGTCAGCGCCAGCAGCGTCTTGATCACCTCGGCGTCGGGGTGGTCGCCTGGCGGGGAGAGGACGATGATGGCTTTGGCGCTCTGCGGGCTGGCGATCTGCAGATCGGCCATGTCGATGGGGCTACCGGTGCGGCAGACGATGCGCGTGCGGCCGGCGTCGCCGACCTTGTCCTTGATGGCGTCGTCCATCTCCACCTTATCGACTGGCGCCAACACGACGATGCAGCTTTTGGGCTGATTGGCATTGGCGATGACCAGTTCGCTGATGATCGGGAAAATCTGCTCCGACCAGCCCAAGATGATCGTGTGCCCGGACTCGATCACGCGGGAGCGGCCTTTGCGCAGCGCATCCAACCGCGTCTCGATGCCTGTGGTGAGAATACCGATGAGCAAGCTAAGCACGAAGATGCCGCCCAGGGTAACCAGCAGCATGATCAGGAGATAGAGCCAGGAGCCGCTGTCGCCAGCCACCGTGCCGGCGTCCATCGTGTGCATAAAGCTCGACCAGATCAACTGAAGCAGGTTGAGCTCTGGCGCCAGGCGCAGCAGCCACACCACGACCGCCGACGCAAGAATGATCAGCAGGCTGATCACCGCCAGCCAGCCGATCAGGACAATCGTGCCTCTAGCAAAGGCTTCGTCGGACGCATAGCGGAGACGTTCCGTTAGGGAAGGTTTTGGGATCGATGCCATTGCCATATTCTACGCAAAAGGTAATGCATTGTCGATTGTGCAACGCAGTTGATCCCAATCAGGAGCGTACGGGCGTATACTGAGATCGAACGCAGTTTTGGAGCTTTTTCAGGAGGCCTGACATGCGTACATTTCGCCGTTCCAGCGTCATGACTTGGACGTCGCGCACACTGTTTCTTATCGCTTCACTTCTACTTGGCAGCGTCGCACCGGCTTATGCCGCGCCGCCCGCGCAGACCTTTGGCGGTGACCCGCTTAATGCCTTTCCACACCTGTTCCCGGCGTTGCTGACACTGCCCGCACCGGCGTGGGTGCGTGAAGGTCAGCGCGCCTCCTATTACGTGCAGAGCGCCACTTTTGCGCAGAGCTTTGAGGACGAGGGGAGCGCCGGCGCCGGTTTCATGCAGCACGACATCGTTGCGGTCGATCGTAAGAACGTCGTTGTGGCGTCGAGTCTCTATCTCGACACCGGCGCGGGCGTGACGCCGGTCGCGGTCTTCGGCGCCAGTTTTCTGCCCGGCGTTGGCGACTTCTGGCTAAACCCGGTGGTGCTCGAAGACGCCGAGGCGGTCGCCAATGACGAACTGACCGTCGTCCACATGTCCGCCACTATCGCCGAGCAGGAGTATGACGCCGTGCGCTTCGAGTATCGCACCGGCGAGAGTGTCACGGTCTCGATGTTCGACACCGCAACCGGGCTGTTGATCTACTTCCGCCACACCGTCGGCGATGACCCAACCACCACGCGCCAGTCGTCGGAAATCTATCTGCTGGGGCGACGACAACTGCGCCTGCCGTGGCGTGGCGTGCGCGCGCCGGCGTGGCTGGCGCCAGGCGACGTGCTCGATTACGCAGGGACGCGGGCGGTCTATGTCACCGGTTCGCCGTCCGGTGCGTTTCCCGAAAGCGCGCGTAGCAGCGTCAAGCAGGCGCAAGGACGCTGGTCGGCCTTCGAGGTAAGCAGCTACCTGGGCGGGGCGTTGACCGGCGCCAGCGACCGCGTCACTGGCGTCAACCAGTTGAGCGGCGCGCTTTGGCTGCCGACGGAGGCGCTGAAATCCAGCGTGCGCGCCGGGATGATCGACCGCGACCCGGTCACCGGCGTCGAAGTTGCTTACGTGCGCAACCCCGACCACACGGTTACGCTGCGCGAGACGAGTGATCTTTTCCAGATCGACAACACCTACGACTGGCGCACCGGCCAGCTCATCGCCGCACGCATCGAGACGCGGACGGGGCTGACCGTGCAGGTGACGGAACTCTATCTCGACGATTGACGCCCAGTGAGGCGCAGGCGGATGCGCCGGCCAAAGGCGGCATTTGCCACGAACTGGTAGGCTAGCTTGTCGCTCTCGAAGCGCAGGGTGATGTGCGGGGGGAGGTGGCCGCACCGCTGTAGACGAAGTGTGTGCCTGGTTCATGAACCATATGGGGGCGATCTGTTGCAGAATCGTACAACAGTTTCGGACAATCATCCTATCACGCCGCCAGCAATTTGAGCTATTCTCTAGCTGAAGGCCAGAAGGCCAGGTTTAGGCGACGATGAACCTAATGAGCGGAGGGAGAGCGTGACGCTTCAAGACCAGGTTGTGGTGATCACAGGCGCCAGCAGCGGCATCGGAGTCGCGCTGGCTGAGGCTTTTGCACAGCAAGGCGCACGCGTGGCGCTGCTGGCGCGGCGCGGGGAACGGCTCGAAAAACTGGCCGCACGCCTCGGCGGCGCGCGCACGCTGGCCATTCCGACCGATGTGGCGGACTTCGACGTTGTCATGCAGGCGCAAGAACATGTGCTGGCGCGCTGGGGACAGGTGCATGTGCTGGTGAACAATGCCGGCGTCTATCCGCCCGACGGCCCGCTGTGGCAAACGTCGCCGGAGGCGTGGCGGCGCACGTTGGACACGAACGTCAACGGTGTGTTCTACTGTATGCGCGCCTTTCTCCCCGCCATGCTGGAGCAGGGCTACGGGCGGATCATCAACGTCAGCAGCTCGATGGTGGAGACGCCAGGCGCGGCAGCCTACAGCCTGTCGAAAAACGCCGTCGACGTCATGACCGCCATTCTTGCAAAGGAACTGCGGTCAACGCACAAGGACATCATCGTGAGCAGCCTCGATCCCGGCTGGGTGCGCAGCGAGATGTCGCCCGACGCGCCGGATGATCCGCGCACGGTTGTGCCGCGCGCGCTGGAATTGGCGGCATTGCCTAAAGGCGCGCCGAGTGGTAAAAAGTGGCGAGTATGAACTTCCCCGCGGCCACTCAGTACTTCACGAATCTCACGCGAAAGCGCGAAGCTGCGAAGTTGAAGATGATTTCCTTCGCGCCTCCGCGTGAGACAAAATCGTGAACTGCTGAGACTCGTTGATCTTCTGAAGAAGAAGTGAGGTTTAGTCATGAAGAAGCAGACAGCAGGCAGAGACGCGCTCGGTGCATTTGCGCCGAAATTTGCCGAACTGAACGACGATGTCCTGTTCGGGGAGGTCTGGTCGCGTGAGGACAAGCTATCCCTGCGCGACCGCAGCATCGTGACCGTGACGGTCTTGATAACCAAGGGGATTTTCGATAACTCCTTGCGCCACCACCTTGCGAACGCAAAGAACAACGGCGTCACCGCAGAGGAAATGGCGGAAGTGATTACCCATGCCGCCTTCTATGCGGGCTGGCCGAATGCATGGGCGGCGTTTGCTGTGGCAACAGAAATCTATGGCGAAGGCAACACCAACGAGTAAGGAGAACCATCATGCACATCGGACTGCAAATTCCATCGTTCAAGTATCCTGGCGGCACGGCGGCGATCCGCCCCAAGCTAAAGGAGATCGTCACCACGGCAGAGGCCGCCGGTTTCTACAGCCTCTGGGTGATGGATCACTACTACCAGATCAAGGGGCTGTTCGGCGAGGCCTACACCGACCCGATGCTGGAAAGCTACACCACGCTTGGTTATTTTGCCGGGCTGACTGAAAGGGCTTATCTCGGCGTGCTGGTCACAGGCGTGATCTATCGCCACCCGTCCGTGCTGCTGAAAATGGTCAACACGCTCGACATTCTCTCCGGCGGGCGCGCCTACCTGGGCATCGGCGCGGCGTGGTACGAGGATGAAGCCAAAGGTTACGGCATCCCCTACCCGCCCACCGCCGAACGCTTCGAGCAACTGGAGGAGAATCTGCAATTGGCGCACGCGCTCTGGGCGGGTGACGAGACGGCGTTCACGGCCAAGCATTTCGCCGCGCCGGCCATCACCAACAACCCGCGCCCGCTCTCCACCCCGCACCCGCGCCTCATGATCGGCGGCACCGGCCCGAAGAAGACGCTGCGCATGGTGGCGCAGTATGGCGACGCCTGCAACATCGGCGATTGGGTCGGCGCCGAGAACATGCAGAAAGCCCTGGACGACCTCAAGGGGCACTGTGCGGCGCTGGGCCGCGACTACGCCACCGTCGAGAAGACCTCCCTCGGCTCTGTGCATCTCTCCGGGGGCGACACGGTGGCGGGCGTCATCAGCCGCATCGAGGGACTGGCGGCGATGGGTTTCACCCACGCGATCTTCAACATGCCAGATGTCTACAAGATCACGCCGCTGGAAACCTTTGGCAAAGAGATCATCCCGGCTGTGGCGGAACTCTGAAGCAAGACAGCAGATCAGCATGTGAATAGGAGCGAGAGCAACACTCATGACAACTCCAGTAATCACAGCTTCAGGCAAAGTGTCGGGTGTGATCGACGAACGCATCGGCGTGCATAGTTTCAAGGGCATCCCCTTCGCCGCGCCACCGGTTGGCGCGCTCCGCTGGCAGCCGCCGCAGCCGACGCCGCCGTGGCCGGGCATCCGCCGCGCGCACCGTTTTGGCCCGCGCGCCATGCAACTGCCCGTCTTTGGCGACATGAACTTTCGTTCCCGCGGGATGAGCGAGGATTGCCTCTATCTCAACGTCTGGACGCCCGACCCTTCGGCTGCGGCGCAGCTGCCCGTGCTGGTCTACTTCTACGGCGGCGGGTTCATCGCCGGCGACGGCTCCGAACCGCGTTACGACGGCGCGCAGATGGCGCGCCGGGGCATTGTGGCCGTGACGGTGAATTACCGCCTGAACATCTTCGGCTTCTTTGCCCACCCCGAACTGAGCGCCGAATTGCCGCAGCACTGCTCGGGCAACTATGGCTTCCTCGACCAGCATGCCGCGCTCCGCTGGGTGCGCGACAACATTGCGGCCTTTGGTGGCGATCCGGCGCGGGTGACCATCGCCGGTGAGTCGGCCGGTTCGATGTCGGTCAATGCGCAGATGATTTCCCCGCTGTCGAAGGATCTGATCGCCGGTGCGATTGGCGCCAGCGGCGGGATCGGCGTGATGCCGCCCGTGCCGCTGGAGCAGGCCGAGCGGCGCGGGCTGGCCTTTGCGCACAAATTGGGTGCGCCGTCGCTGGGGGAACTGCGCGCCATCCCGGCCAGGAAACTGCTCAAGGCCACTGCGGGCATGGCCCCGCACGACTTCATGCTCAACGTGGTGGATGGGTGGTTCTTCCCCAAGCCGCCCCTGGAGCTGCTTGCCGCCGGTGAGCAGGCGCGCGTGCCGCTGATGGTGGGCTGGAACTCCGAGGAAATGAACTACACGGCGCTGTTGGGCGCACAGCCGCCGACGCCCGCGAACTATGCAGCGGTGGTGCAGGCGCTCTATGGTGATCGCGCTGCTGAAGTGCTCAGCCTCTACCCGGGCGAAACGGCGGAGCAGGTCGAACAATCTGCCACCGATCTGGCCGGCGACCGCTTCCTGGTTTACAGCACGTGGCGATGGGCGGATGAGCACCGCAAAGCCGGCTGCCCCGTCTATCGCTACTACTACGCCCACCTGCGCCCGCCGATGGTCCCGGAGCTGGCGGGCGCCGTGGCCGGTCTGGCCGGCGGCGTGATCCGCGACGCGGACGCGCAAGCTGTGGTCATGCCGCCCGCCAAAGGCGCCGTGCATTCCGCCGACATCGAGTATGCGATGGGCAACCTGGACACCAATCGGGTTTATGCCTGGAGTGCAGAGGATGAGCAGGTCTCGGCGCTGATGCAGGGCTACTACACCAACTTCGTCAAAACCGGCGACCCGAACGGCGCTGGTCTACCGCGCTGGCCGCGGCTGGATGAAAGCACGGAC